>ERZ778022.194-NODE-194-length-186635-cov-29.055510_pt1 | contig 186635 bp, 181 predicted proteins | sample MGYA00375752_ERZ778022 | MGnify/ENA primary metagenome ERZ778022 (study PRJEB29350, sample SAMN05389826) | bioreactor metagenome | isolation source: Thiocyanate bioreactor | place: South Africa: University of Cape Town | collected 2014-04-04 ...
ACCGGTATATGAAAAATCACGCACCAGTTTCGAAGCTTCTCTCGGTTCGCATAATGTAGATTATGGAACATTGCTTTTGCTGGACCCGGGCCGGCCGATTTGGGGTGAATTCCTGCCCTACCGCTTTTGGGCGGCGGAGCTGGGAAAGCGGCCATTCAGGTGGCCGCCGCACTTCGACAGCAACGCGCCCCATTTCAGCCGCTTAGGCAGGCTCGACGAGTTCCCAAATGCTGCCGTTCGAACCTGCCCCGTTGAGCGTCGAAATCGGGGGGGCTTGTGGACCGGCTGCTTCTGGGCCAGCCAGTTGAAAGTCAAACATGCGGAGGACTGAGCAGCGCTGGCCCGATCCCATGCACGGGTTGCGGCGCCCCGTGGTGACATCCGCGGCCAAATGATGGCAGCAGCGGCAATGCCCAGCCAGGGCAGAGCCATACGTTGAGCGCCTGCCATCCTCGGCTGTTCTGAGGCACGCCAGCGCTGAGCGATGATGCAAGGCCAACCAGGAAGATGGAAGGTCATTGGTAGCTTGCGCCTGCCTATTCAGAGCATCCGGAATTCTGGTCGATGAGCCGCACGATGGGCGCTTGACACAAGACCTTTGTAAGTTATAGGCTTATAACCTAATCAAGTGGCGATGGCCGACCAGCCTCGCTGGGGGCACCAATGAGTAACATTTCGGAGCAATCCCTACCAAGTTCGATTTGGCTCAGGGTCGTTGCCGTAGCTGCCGCGATTTTCGGCGTGGCAACGCTATTCTCGGCCGGAAGCATCGTTCTCGACTACGGCAGCTCGCGTGAGCTCGCCGGGGCCTATGTCCCCTTCGTCGTCTGGTTCAATCTGGCAGCGGGAATTCTCTACGTCGCTGCAGCTGCGGGGATCTGGCAGCGCAGCAGCTGGGCTGCCGGCCTGTCGGTGTTTATCGCGCTGGCGACAGCGCTGACGGCAATCCCCTTCGCGCTGCTAGTCGTTTCAGGCGATGACTATGAGATGAGGACCGTCGGCGCACTGGTGTTTCGTATAGGTTTTTGGGCCGTTGTCGCCATCATCCTGTTCCGCTCGAAATCTCAGGTATGAGGACACGCAAGTCAGCAACGGACCGCCGGGCGGAAATCGCCCGTGCCGCCCTTGACGTGGCGTTCCATGTCGGTCCCGGCCAGGTTTCGACCGGAATGATCGCCGACCGACTAGGACTTACCCAGCCCGCAATCTACAAGCACTTCCCGCGCAAGCAGGACATCTGGCTGGCTGTGGCGGATCATCTGTCGGCGCTGATCGCGCTGAACATCGAGCGCGCCACTGCGGCACCGGTGGCTCCCGACGTTCGTTTGCGCATGTTGGTCATGGATCACCTGGAGGTCGTGCGCGACAACCCTGCGTTGCCCGACATCATGGTGATGCGTGATGCCCGGGAGGCCCAAGACGAATTGCGGTCCAGGATGCAGGCAAACATGGCGAAGCTTCGCAGTGCATTGGCCGAAAATGTGCGTGCTGCAGTCGCACAGGGCATTTTTCGCGAGGCACTTGATCCAGCAGACGCCGCCACCCTTCTGCTCGGGATCATCCAGAGCCTTGTACTGAGGATGCTGATGGGCAGGGATCCGCAAATTCTGTTGCAGGACGGAGAACGCCTGCTGACCCTGCAACTGGTGGGATTTTCCATGCCGGAGAAAAAGTGATGCGAAGTGGTTTGAAACTGGCGCTCGTCACCTTGCCTCTCGCGCTTGTGGGAGTTGGAATCCTGGCCCTTATCATCGCAAGAAACCCGCCGCCGGATCGCAACGAGTTGGCTGAGCGGGCAACGGCAGTGCGGGTGATTGTGGCGCAGAGCCAGGCAGTCGCGCCCGTTTTGACCGGCTTTGGCGTGGTCAATCCGGCGCGCACCTTCGAAGCCATTGCCGAGGTGGGCGGGACGGCCGAGTATGTAAATCCCTCTCTTGACCAGGGTGCGATCATCCCCGCGGGCGATGTCCTGCTGCGTTTGTCGCCTGCGGACTTCAACCTCGCAATCGCTCAGGCGCGCGCCAACATCCGCGCGTCGCAGGCGCGCCTTGAAGAACTCACGGTGTCCGGGGAAAACCTCAAGGCAGCGTTGGCGCTGGAGAACGACACGCTGGCGCTCAAAACCACCGAGCTTGATCGGGCGGAGAGCCTGCTTGCAGCCGGTACGGCCTCGCCGGCGGCACGGGACGCAGCGCGGGCCGTCTATCTGGCGCAGCGCCAGAAAACCCTGGCGATCGAGAGCTCCCTGGCCCTGCTGCCAACGCAGCGTGCGGCACAGGTTGAGCAAATCGCGGTCCATCAGGCCAGCCTCGAAGCAGCCAAACTGAATCTGGCACGTACGGAGCTCATACTGCCATTCGCGGCACGGGTTGCCTCGGTTTCGGTCGAAGTCGGGCAATTCGTCCGCGTCGGCCAGGTGATTGCTCAGTTCGACGGGATCGAAGCGGCGGAGGTCCAGGCCCAGGTGTCGGTTGCCGCTCTCCTGGAGCTGTTGCAGGCAACACAGCCTGGGGCCGAGGCGCTGGCCACCGACCCATCGGCGATGACCGAGACTATCCGCGCACTCGGGCTTTCGGCAAATGTCCAACTTCGTTTGGGTTCGAACGTGCTTGAGTGGCCCGCTACGGTGGAGCGGATCAGCGATACGATCGACCAGAAGACCGGCACTATCGGGGTCATCGTGACGGTGGAAACGGCCTATAGCAGCGCCAGACCTGGTATCCGTCCCCCGCTCACCAAGGGCATGTTTGTCGCGGTCACGCTCTCGGCGCCACCTGTTATGGGGTTCCTGGTACCGCGGAGCGCGCTGCGGGACGGAAAGCTGATGCTTGCCGATGCCGACGACCGGCTGCAGTTTGTTCCCATCAGTCCTGCCCTGTTGCAGGGCGAGTTTGCCTTGATCGACGCAGGTCTGGAGCAGGGCGCGCGCGTTGTTGTCAGCGCGCCAAGCCCCGCCATGGCTGGGATGCTGCTGGACGTGACCGAGGATACCACACTCACGGCCCGTCTTCAGGACGCGGGGCAAGTGGAATGATCCGGTTCTTTGTCGGCCACCCGACGATCGCCAACTTGCTGATGATCCTGTTCCTGGCGGCAGGTTTGTTCGTGGGCCCCGGGCTACTGCGCGAGACCTTTCCGCGCTCCGCGCCGAGCGAGGTCGAAGTGACCGTGCCATACCCCGGGGCACGGTCTGAAGATGTCGAGAGCGCCATTTGCCAGCCAGTGGAAAACTCCCTGGACGCCGTCACAGGCATCGATCGGCGGTCCTGCGAAGCCCTGGAGGGATCAGCCCGGGTCGTGGTCAAGATGCGGGAAGGAGAGGATTTTCAGGCGTTTGTTGCCGATGTGAAGTCCGAGGTCGAAGCGATTTCCGATCTGCCGGAGCGGGCCGAGGCCCCCCGGATCAAACCTATGGGTCAAACCGATTTCGTTGCCTCGGTCGCTATCACCGGACCTGATGCGCGTCCTGATCTGAAGGACTACGCCGAGGCGGTGCGTACACGGCTGCTTCGTTGGGGCGGCATCCCAAAGGCGGACATCAGGGGATTCTCAGCGCGTGAATTGCGGATCGGCCTCAACCCTGCGGCGCTGCAGCAGTTCGGGATATCGGTCACCGATGTTACGCGGGCGGTCCAGGCAGGCAGCCTGGATATTCCGACGGGGAGTATCGAAACCAGCTCGGAGACGCTGCTCATCCGGGTGGCCGAGGAACGCCAGAGTCCCCTCGATCTGGCGGGACTTATCGTGCGCTCTTCGGTCACTGGCGGGCAGGTTGAGCTGGGCGCGATCGCCGAAATCACCGAGCAGTTTGCGGTGGATTACGACAGGGTTCTGTTCGACGGGCGGCCTGCCGCCATCATCGACATCTCCAAGACCCGCGCCGAGGATTCGCTGCGTGTCATCGATGCCTTGACCGCGTTCCTGGAGGCCGAGCGCCAGCAGGCGCCGCCCGGGGTGACGCTCGAAATCTCAGCCGATGGCGCCTCGGTCGTCGGCGAGCGACTAATGCTGGTGGTGGTCAACGGCCTGCAGGGACTGGGTCTGGTCTTCATCGTGCTGTGGCTGTTTTTCGGGTTCCGGTTCTCGTTCTGGGTGGCGATGGGCCTGCCGGTCGCCTTTATGGGGGGGATCGCCCTGATGTGGGCGGTCGGCTACTCCCTCAACCTGATGACCACATTAGGCCTGCTGATAGTGATCGGCCTGCTGATGGACGATGCCATCGTCATCGCCGAGAACATTGCCCGATTGCGGGAAAGTGGTCGCAGCGCCCTGGACGCTGCGGTCGAGGGGGCCACCCAGGTGTTTCCCAATGTGCTGGCCTCATTTGCCACCACAGCCATGATCTTCGGGTCTCTTGCCTTCCTGTCGGGCGACCTCGGAGCGGTGCTGCGAGTGGTGCCGGTCGTGATGCTCTTCGTCTTGTTCATCTCCCTGATCGAGGCGTTCCTGATCCTGCCGCATCACCTCGTCCACACCCTTGAGAAACCGTCGAGGCCCGGTTGGGTTCGGGCTCGCGTCGAGGCTGGTCTCAGTTGGACACGCGAGCACCTGGTGGGGCGGTTCGCCGATTTTACAATTCGATGGCGCTATGCCACTGCGGGCGTAAGCATCGCCGTGCTGATGGTTTCGGTCGGCATGCTTGCAGGCGGCTATCTGAAGTTTACCGCCTTTCCCGAACTCGACGGCGACACCATCGTGGCACGGATTCTGCTGCCGCAGGGGACGCCGCTGTCGCGCACCGAGGAGGTCGTGGCGCGCCTGATCGCCGGTGTTGAGGCGGTAAACGTGGAACTCACGCCAGAGCAGCCGGACGGCGCTGCTCTGATCCGCCATGTCTCGGTGTTTTACGGTCTGAATCGCGATGCTTTCGAGACCGGGTCTCACGTTGCCACTGTGAGTGTCGATCTCTTGCCTTCGGCGCTGCGCAGCAGCCGTCCCGATCTGGTCATGGAGCGTTGGCGAGACACGGTCGGTCTCGTCCCGGACGTGCTGAGCCTGAAATACGCCGAAGCAACGATCGGCCCTGCTGGCATCGCCATAGATTTGCGCCTCAAGGGCGACGACCTCAACGCGCTCAAGGCAGCGTCGATCGAGCTGCAGGACTGGATCTGGCAGTATCGCGGGGTGACCTCGGTGCAGGACGACCTGCGTCCGGGCAAACGCGAATTGCGTATTCGGCTCAACGATGCCGCCGGGGCGATGGGCGTCACCGCGGCAATGGTCGCGGACCAACTGCGCGCGGCCTATCTCGGCAGTACCGTCAGCGAGATGCAGGTGCATGGCCAACTGCTCGAAGTCACGGCGCAGTTTGCGGCAGAGGAACAGGGCAGCCTCAGCCGGTTTGACGATTTCAACATCACGGGAGCTGATGGCTCGCTCGTGCCGCTGGACGTGATTGCGGATATCGAACTCGGCCAGGGCTTCGGCCGCATAAACCGCGAGAACGGCGTGCGTACAGTCACGGTCCAGGGGACGATCGATACCCGCACCGCAAATGCAAATATGATTGTCTCGGATACTCTCACGCGGTTCGTTCCCGGCTTGCTGGAACGTCACCCCGGGGTGAACCTCGATGTTGAAGGTCAGAACGCCGAGGCCGGAAAGACCCAGCGATCCATGTTGATAGGATTCGTTGTTGGCATGATTGGGGTATTCCTGCTGCTGAGCTTCCTGTTTCGCTCCTATGTGGAGCCGATCGTGGTCATGCTGGTGATCCCGCTGTCGCTGACTGGAGCGATCTTTGGCCATATGGCAATGGGGCTCGATTTCTCGATGCCGAGCATGCTCGGCTACGTGGCGCTGGCCGGAGTGGTGGTCAACAACTCAATCCTGCTGGTGGATTTTGTAAAACACGAAAGCGGCTCTTCCCGGTCTGTGGCAGAGGCCGCTTCACGCGCAGTGCGCGCGCGCTTCAGGGCAATGCTCCTGACCTCTCTGACCACCATCGTGGGGCTGATGCCTGTCCTGCTGGAAACCAGCCTCCAGGCGCAGATACTGGTCCCACTCGTCGCCAGTCTCACCTTCGGCCTGCTTGCAGCGACCCTGATCGTGCTCTTCGTGCTGCCCGCGATCTACGCCATCCTGGACGACCTGGGCCTCGGCACGCTGGCCGCAACACGCAAGCTGGAGGCGCGCGCCGGTGAGGTGGCTGTCCGCAACATGCAGGGTGCTATTCCTTGACCCGTTCCCGATGCTGCGCTTCGAGCTTTCTCGACTTCGAAGATTACTTCCCGTCACGTGTGCGCAGGTATGGGCCAAAACCATTTCCCGCGTGAACCAGGTTCCTAAAGATTGGAGATTGCCCCGATGACACCGTCCAACTATTCGAAGACCCAGATTGCCCTGCACTGGATCATCGCGCTTCTCGTGCTGTTTCAGATCGTAATGCATGATGAGATCGCGCGACTCTGGTCCGGCCGGATGGACGGCACACTTCCGAACGCCGCGACACCGAATGCACACGTGGCCGTGGGATTTCTGATCCTGGCGCTCGCCGCCTGGCGCATCGTGCTCCGCTTCAAGCGGGGTGTACCAGCACTTCCGGCCAGCGAGCATCCGGCCCTGAAGATGTTGGCGTCGGGAACCCACCTCCTGTTCTATGTGCTGCTGATCGGCATGCCGCTGTCCGGGGCAACAGCCTGGATACTTGGTGTGGAGTCGGCCGCCCAGGTGCACGCTATCGCCGAAAAACTCCTGATCGCGCTTATTGCGCTGCACGCGCTAGCGGCGCTCGCCCAGCACTTCTGGTTCAAGACGGACGTCCTGAAGCGGATGCTCGGCAGAGCCTAATGTGGCGCAACGGTGCCACCTCAGCTAGATCCCAGAACTATGCCCTGCTTGTTTCCAAGGAAAGACCACGCCGCGGACACGTCCGCTTTCCGATAGTTCGGTTCCAAACCAGCCGGTCCGTTCTCGGCCCCAACTTTGCCGTTGGGCGGGAGCTAAAAAGAACGGCAGGTTTTGGGCTGCGGCCCGAGGAGGTGGAACGGCGACAAAGGGGTCGGTTCCTGCCGGTCATCAGTTGCCCGCATCGGCTCTGCGGGCTCCAAAATCTTTCGAAGATGGAAGCGCAAGAAAGCCAGCCGGCCTTGATTTTCTGAAACAGAAGCGCTTGTCCAAATATGGCGTGGGCGATCGCCTTGTGCTAATCGGGAAGCAAGGCCGTACGCGCGGTCCCGGGGTGTGGAAACCTCTACTCAGCGGTTGGTGCCTGCCGATAGGGCGCCACTATCCTTTGACCATGCGGTCGGGGAGCCTGTGACGTATGTCCAGGTGCCCCGGTGCTAAAGGTCACAGGAGTCGACTGAGTCGATTTTCCAACTCCCCGATCATGGGTTAGAGGATGTTTGCGGGGGCGTACCGCGGACCAACTCCTAGTGACGCGATGCCCCTTGATCCGATTTTTGGTACCGGAATTGCGCCGGCCGAAGCCTGTGTCCCACTGCTCGAGCACGATACGCTGGCCGCGATGCTTACCTATCGTTGCTATCTCCGAGTTGCACAACGCCGTTTTGACCAACTGAATCGCCTTTCCAGGCTGGTTCCGGAAAACTCTTGGCGGCTGGCACGAGCGAATGCTGCGTATGGTTCGGCAGCGGTAAAACTGGAAAGACAAGAAATTCTGCTCGCCACGCTAGTTCAACGACTGGGGTACGTTCCGAGGATCAAGCCCGACAGTTTTCATTGAGACCAACGGACTAGATCAACCCGTGGTCCGTGGCGGTGCCGATCGCCTGTTGGATGTTGTTGGCGCCCAGTTTGCGACGCGCCCCCTGCATGTGGAAGCGAACGCTTGGCTCTTTGAGCCCCATCAGCTCGGCAATATCGGCCGCGCAGAATCCGCGCTTGCACCAAGCCAAAACCTTGGCCTCCTGCGGACTTAGTTTGAAGTCGGGACCATCGAGCAGCGCTGCGCGGATCTTTGCAAAGGCGTGCAAATAGATTGCGGCATCACGCGTGAAATCGAACTCTGTTATGTTGCGGCTGTCGGGCGCCAAGCTCGAAGAGGCAAGCGTCAACATTGCGGTGTGCCTGTAACCAGATGGGATGGGGATGCTGATCCCTGAGCGGATGCCAAAGTCTGCGGCGTCACCCATGAAGGACGACTGAACCTGAGACACGCGTATTGGCATCTGATCGACCGACCAGGTGAACGGCTTGCCCAGTTCCTTGGCCGTTCTGACCACCGGGTCAATGATCGACAGATCCTGACTCAGATAGTGGGCCACCCACTCATCGGGATAGTCCGAGATCCCGCGAACATCGGTGCCGTAGGCATCGAGATAGGCACACCATTCAAAACCCAGTTCACCCGACAATAGCTGGAGTGCCACCAGGAAGTCCCCGCGTTTCTGGGCAACTTCGACCGCTTGGATGAAGTCGCCGAACCAGTTTGGGATGACCATGCTTCACGGTGCTCCGTTTGCCTTAGGAGCAAAAACAAAATCTCGCGTTCTACGTCAAGGTATTGATGCATCAAGTTTTTCGCATTGCGAGCATTATATTCTGACATGTTAGTTCAACATTCAATATGCCTTTGGGAACACCAAATCCTGGTCCACTAGCACATTGAAAATATATCCCGGTCGGATCTCCAGCGTCGGCTGGACCTCCATATTTTGACCGATCGTCCGGTCGGCGACCTCGCTAAAGGTTTCCGCAAATGATCGCCGTGCGGCGTCGGTGGCACTGTTGTCGGCCGAGCCTTGGTCGTCAGGGAGAGCCATGTCGATACCGGCCCCAATTGCGGCAACGAGGATCGCAGAACCGAACACTTCGAAGTAGTGGTTGTCGACCTGATCAGAAAAGCCGCCAAAACCTTGCGCATCGGTACCGGCCATGCCACCGATCTGTAGGGTATCCCCATCGGGAAAGACGATGTCCGTCCAAATGACGAGCGCGCGCCGCTGCCCAAAAGTGACCTTCGAGTCATAGCGACCAAAAAGTCTTGTGCCCTGTGGAACGAGAAGGTGATGCCCCGTCGCACTGTCGAACACGTGCTGGCTCACCTGTGCGATAATGCGCCCAGGAAGGTCGGAATTTATGCCCGTGATCAGTGTTGCCGGGATGACCGAGCCACGCTTGAGCTCAAACGGTGATACTGGTGCCATCACGTGGTTGGACAAGTAGCCGAGGTCCTTGAGATCCTGATTGAAGAAGGCATCCTTTGCGTCTTGACCATTCGGATCGGCATTCTGCGCCTCACCGCTACCTGCCATCGCGGCAGCGTAGAGACCTGCTAGATCAGGTCTGCCTATCCCTGCCTGAATTGAGCCAGCGTCCGGCGGCGGGTCGTTCAGCGCACCAAGGTTTATCGCGGTTGGCGAGTCGAACGCGGCTTGATTGGCCTGAACGCTGGCCATGCGTTGACGATGCAGTTCACGCAGCAACTGCTCTTCCTGCTCCCGTTGCAGCTCTGCCTTCCAGTCCTCTTCAGGTCCAACGACCGGGCCACTGGGCGTCGTAAGAGGATCCCTTGCCGGCGCGGGTTGAAATGGATTGGCGACCGGGGCAGGAACCGCGGGTGCAGGCTGTCTCCGTGCCGGTTCAGATCGCGGCGCTTCGATGATGCCGTCGGGCACACCCTCCTTGAGGCGGTCGCCAAAGCCGCCCGCCGGTAAGCCGTTAGCGTCATCCAGGCTCGTGCCGGCGGGTCCAAAAATTCCGCGTGTTGAAATGCCATAGACGATGACGACGAGGAAGATGACAGCCAAGGCGATGGCAACGAAAACCGGTAAGCGGTTGATGCGCCGGATTTTCGGCGCATCATCGCTCAATCGAGGTCCTGGAGAAATATCGAGCGATGCCATAGTGCCTCCTATGCGCGCTGCAGGACCGACAGGGGACTTGTTGGCGTGGCTCCGGTGTCGGTCAGGGCATAGGCGCGCCCAAGATCGACGGTGGCGGTAGAGAGCCGTGCCAGGACGCTGCCTTCGAAGCTGTCGATTATGAAAGCAACGGGGATTGCCGAGGCATCGTCCATCTTTTGATCGATGGCGACGGCATAGCCCCACGCTCGAAGAGACTTTTCCAAAGCGACGGCAAAGGCCGAGTCGTCCGGCTTCAGAACGACAGTGCCGGTGCCTGGCCCCACCACTTCTGCCAAACTGCCCACCAAATCCTCGGCAATGACGCCGGCGGCCTCGGGCGAAACCTGGGCATTATCGATGCTCGCAATCTGGGACGACGGTCCACCAATGCCAAAGGTTTGGCAGCCGGCCAGCGGCAGGGTTGAAGCTAAGAATCCGAGCACCCGAAGTGCTGACTTGATCCGGATGTTCATGCTAGCTACCCCGCCTGATGGTGATTTTCTGTTGTTCTCGGCCAACGCCGGAGACCAGCACCGCGTGGTCAACCAGATAGTCGACGACCATCATGTTGTTCTGCAGCCGGTAGTTGACAATGCGATTTTCACCACCGGAAATGACGAACAAAACGGGCGCATCGCCGCCGGCGAGAGCCGATGGGAACTGGATGTAGGTCTTGAGGCCGTCGGTGTAGATGCGGCTGGGCTTCCAGCGCGCGGCACCCTCAATGCGGAAACCAAAATCCAGGTTCTCCGCCGGCACCCCTGCCCCGTCGATGACGCGGGCCTCCATCCGGGCATTGATTTCGTCAAGCTTGGCGGCGACGTCGTCCGGATACTCAAAGCCGACCCGGGCCATGTATTCGGTGGCGTGGGATCTCAATTGCACATGGTACGTCCGACGCGATGTGGTCACCACCATCGAGGTTTCAATGCCGGCTTCAGAGGGTTTGATGATGAGGTGGACCGCCTGAGCGCCGGTAGGACCCGAGGTCGCGGGATCCACCTTCCAGCGCACGCTATCGCCGACGAGAACGTCACGAACCACTTCGCCAGCCTGCAATTCGATATCGCAGACCTGCAAGGGCGAGCAGACGACCGACGGCTGCACTTCGCCGAACAGAAAGACAACCATGCCGTCAGGGCCGCGTGTCACCACCCCCTGCCCTTCCTGCCACTCGCTGGACAGATAGGTACCTTTTGCCTCATTGGCGCTCATGTCTTGCGCGGAGACGCTGACGAGGGTGCACAAGGTAACGGCCAGCACCGAGAGCGGCGTGGCGTGTGATGATCGGTTCGAAATGGAATATCGAGACTTTGTCATAGCTGGGCGGTCCAATCGAAGTCGCGGACATAGAGACCGATGGGATTGAGGCGGATAGTGGCTTCGTCGAGCGGCGGGGAAAGCGTTACCGTAGCGATGCCGCGGAAGCGTCGGGTCGCCAGTTCCTTGCCCTGCCTGTCGCGCTCGAATTCGGTCCAGTCGATCTGATAGGACTGGTTTGAAAGCGCGACCACATTGTTGATCTCGATCGAGACGGTGGCCGTTCTGGCTCTGTCAAAGGGGTTGGCCCCCCGAAACCAGGCGTTGACCTTTTCAGTAGAGGGGTCTGTCGTGCGCAGCAGGGCATATGTGCGGTCGATGTATTGCTTCTGCACCACGGCGTCGGGTGTGATCGATTTGAAGCTGGCTACAAAGGCGCCAAGCATAGCGCGCACGACCCGGGGGTCGGCGTAGTCGATCTGTGCAGGAAAGCCCGCGGATGCTGGCGTGCCAAGGCGATCAACCTCGACAATGTAGGGCACCAGCTTGACCTGCGTACTTTGGTAAAGCGCGTAGCTCGTCCCGATCAGCGCCATAGTCAGAGACACTACCGCAACGATGCGCCAGGTGTTTGCTGCCTTGACGAAACCGCCATAGCGCTCATTCCACTCAAGCCGGGCGGCCAGATACGGGTTGTCTGGAGGTATTTGATGGGACATGGAAATTTCTCGATGCTTCGGGCGACCTTAAGGCTTGCCGGATTTTTGGCCGGAAGGAGAGGGTTTGGGTCCGCGCGCGTCGCTGGCGGCGAGCTTGGCATTGGCCAGTCCCATGGTTGTGGTGCCGAAGCTGCCCGGTCCGCCAATCGCCTGGTCCTTGATGGCCGAAGCGGTAGCGGCCAGCCCCCGACCGGCGGTCGAGGCGGTGGCGGCCGTGCCGGCTGCTGCAGCGCCGGTGAAACCACCTTTCTCAAATGCGCCTGCTGCCGCTCGCCCGCCGGCGCCGATCGCTGTCGCTCCCATTGCGGCGACGCCTGCTCCAAACTGATAGCCGTTCATCGTGGGTCGGGCCGCCTCCATGCCAGTGGTGACAGAGACGCCCTGAATGACGCCGGAAATCATTGGCGGCAGCAGCATCGAAACGTAGGCGATGACGATAGCCAGCCCTGCGATAGAGGCCGGACCGATAAAACTCTGGTCAATGTCAGGAGCGGCCGCGACATCGATCAAGGTTCGGGCACCAATGGCTGCGACCATCACCAGCACCATGATCTTCATGCCAACGGAGAAGGCGTAGACCAGGTACTTGATGGCAAAATCCTTGGTGTAGGAGGAGCCTCCGAAGCCGAGCAGGATCATGCCGGCGAGCAGGCCGACATACATTTCAAGGATGACGGCAAGCAGGATCGCGGCGACCAGGCCAAAGGCTGCGATCACCGCCAAAGCGCAGACGCCGACGATGACGTTCTTGCCGAAGTCGCCTGGATTCCACCATGCCAGTTGTTGCGTCATGCGGTTCGCGACATCGATCCCCGCATCGAAGACGGCGGCGGGCGAAACGTCACCAGAGCCTGAGCCGATCTGAAACAGGCTGCTGACAACGGCTTTCGCCAGGTCTGGGCCGTTCGTCAGAACAAACAGAAAGAAGCCGATGAACAGGATTCGTCGCACCAGCTCTGAAAAGAAGCTCTCGAGCGTGCTGCCCTGTATCGCCAGCCAGACGGCCGCAATCCCGACCTCGATTACGGCCAGGATCCAGAACAGGCTGGTGGCGTGCTGCATCAAAACCGTTTCCCAGTTTCGGGCCTGGGTGGTGATCGACTGCTGCACGGTTTCGACGACGTTGTTCGGCGTCTGGCCGTGCGCCTGGCTGACTAGGAGCAACGAGGCGACAAAAATGAGACTCGCGAAATGGGAGGGCCTCATGCTCACCACTCCGGAGTGAAGGGCGTTTCATCGCCGACTACGGTGTCGAATGCTCCATCGGACGGGCTCGCTTCGATCGGTGCCGCTTCCAATGGGGCTGATACTTTCACGAGGGCGAGGTACCCAAACCCGACTCCGGTCGTGACCAAGACAATGATGACGGCGACAAGGATGCGCAAAGGTTGCTTCATCTCACCATTCCGGACTGAATGGGGATTCGTCGCCGACGCTGACATCGCTATCGCCGCCGAAAAACTGCTCGTTCTCGGCCTGCGTATTGTCGCGCAGCGTTTGCTCGGATTGGTACCAGGTGCCCATCATCGTCATCTGTTGGGAAACGAGCCCGCGTAGCTTCTGCATTTGGGCGACCTGCTGGGTAGCAATCTGGTGACCGACTTGCAGAGCTTGCATCTGGCCGACGGATGTCCCCGACATTGACCGCAATTGCTCCATCGTCCCCTCCTCGGAGGAGAACTGTTTGGCCGTCAGGTTGGCAGCGCGCAGCGTCCCTGCGATCGTGTCCCGATTGGTCTCGGACCAGCTCTGATATGCCGATGAAAAATCCGCGCCATTGAGCGGGTCTTCCAGAAAGTCGCTGTAGCTTTGAAAACGCTGTTTGAGGACATCGTCGACATTGCCCATGGAGAAAGCGATGCCCTCCCCCTGCCCCACGATCGATTGCAGTTGCGCAAGGTCGTCTTCAACCTGACCCCACACCTGATCGGGCAGCTTGAGCGTGTTCTGCAGCATGTTTTCGTAGATCCGCAGCTGGTTTTGAATCTGCTCAACCTGGTGCGCGATCTGGGTCACCTGATTGTCGATCTGGATGCCGGACTGCCCGGCAAGGCCAACGAGCTCCGCATTGTTCAGGATCTGGGTGAATTCGGTGGCGCCCACGAGCTGCCCGGCGGCTTGAGCCGGCAGCGCAGTCGCAGTGCTGATGAAAAGACCGATGGCGAGGCTAGCTCGACGGTTAATGCGCATGCTTGATCCCTCGTTCGGAAAGCCAGCGAGCTGGCCACTCATCGCCAAATTGCTGATGCAAAGCGGTGACGCGCCCAAGATCGTCCTTGCCGCTCGCGCCCACGAAACTGAGCGTTACCGGCCCGAGCGCCATGTCGAACAGGCGCCGGCCGTCTGGTGAAACCACGTAGTATTCGCGCTTGGGCATAGCGCCGGCGACGATCTCGATCTGCCGATCGTTAAAGCCGATGCGTTCATAGAATTCGCGCGTGCCGGGCTCGCGGGCTGCCCCGTTTGGCAGGCAGATCTTGGTTGGGCAGGATTCCTTAAGCACGTCGATGATGCCGGAGCGTTCGGCGTCGGAAATCGACTGCGTGGCCAGCACCACGGCGCAGTTGGCCTTACGCAGCACCTTGAGCCATTCGCGGATTTTATCGCTGAACACCGAGTGTCCCAGCATCAACCAGGCTTCATCGAGGATGATGAGGCTCGGCGCTCCAGTGAGACGCTTTTCAATCCGCCGGAACAGATAAAGCAGAACGGGTACGAGGTTGCGCTCGCCCATGTTCATCAGCGCCTCGATCTCGAATGTTTGGAAACTCGACAGCGTCAGGCCGTCTTGCTCCGCGTCGAGCAAATGGCCCATTGGACCATCGACGGTATAGTGCAGCAGTGCATCCTTGATCTCGCGCAGCTGTACCCCGGAGACGAAGTCGGACAGCGAGCGACGCTCGGTTTGGGCCATGAGGCCGAGTTGGCGAGAAATCGCGTTGCGATGATCAGGCGTAATTTTGACACCCTGCAGAGCGATCAGCGTTTCGAGCCATTCCGCTGCCCAGGCGCGATCGCCAGCATCGTCGAGCGACGACAAGGGGCAGAACGTCAACCCCTCCCCTGCCCCGACGTCATAGTGATCCCCACCCACCGCCAGGGTCAGCGGCAGCATCGAGCGTCCTTTGTCGAAGGCGAAGAGCTGGGCGGCCTGATACCGGCGAAATTGGGCCGCGATCAGCGCCAGCAAGGTCGACTTGCCAGAACCGGTCGGCCCGAAGATCAAGGTGTGCCCAACATCGCCGGAGTGCAGGTTGAGGCGGAACGGTGTCGAGCCGCTGGCGACCTGCATCAAGGGCGGCGAACCCTCCGGATAGAAGGGGCACGGACATACCGCGCTCCCCGCCCAAACGGTGTTGAGCGGAATGAGGTCGGCAAGGCTTCTTGTATTGATCAAAGGCTCGCGAATGTTGGCGTACCAGTTCCCCGGCAGGCTGCCGAGAAATGCCTCGGTGGCATTCAGGGTCTCGATCCGTGCCGCGAAACCTTCCGATTGTACGAGCCGACGGATCGCTTCGGCCTGCGCTCGGAGCTGCCGATCATCATCGCCAAACAGCACGATGACCGGCGTGTAGTAGCCGTAGGCGACGAGTTGGGAGTTGGCCTCGGCAATCGCATCCTCAGTTTCCGCCACCATAAGGGCGGCGTCCTGGTCGATACTGTTGGACCGTGTTTGAAACAGCTGGTCCATGAACGGCCGGACTTTCTGCAGCCACTTCTTGCGTGTGCGTTCAAGCTTTTGTCGCGCCTCGACGGGGTCGAGGAACATGAAGCGGCTCGACCAGCGGTAACTCAACGGCATGGTGTCGAGGACGTTGAGGATTCCCGGCCAGCTTTCGGCCGGGAAGCCATCGATAGCGACGACGGCGAGATGGCGATTGTCGATCACCGGCGTTAGGCCGTGATGAAACTCCGCTGACACTAGGAAGTCGAGATACATGGGGACGTCAGGCAGGCGAACCGGATGGCTCTCGCCAACGAGGCAGAACCGCACGAATTGCAGCAGCTCATCATATCGGGTGATCCGCGTGCCGCCGCGCTCGGAAGCCTCCTGCGTGACCATCCGACGAATGGAAACGACATTGGCCATGTACTGCTCAAACTCGCGTATGGCCGTCTTGAAGCTGGCCAGCGCGGTATCTGCAAACCGTTCGGTTCGAGATGGAGCGTCCGAATAGATATACCGCGTCAGACCGGACTTCCGGCGCTCAGGCGTGCGATAGGTCACGATAATGGCGTGTTGGCTGTCAAAATGCCCGTCGGCTGCTTCGAACCGAGCGCGACGCTCATCGTCAATCATCGCGCTGATCGGGTCGGGGAAATGCGACTGGTCCGCTTTGGCATAAGCCGTTGCTGTTATTCGCAACGCCTCGACCTGGATCATCCAGCCGGAGCCGAGCCGTGCCAGAATGGCATTGATCTGGCGGGAGATTTCATTGCGCTCGATGTCAGTGGCGCTCTCGCTATCGGGCCCCGCGAAATACCAGCCTGCCATCAACGAGCCGTCCTTTAGCAGCAGGATGCCGTTATCGACTAACCCCGCATAGGGCAGCAAGTCGGAGAAGCTCGGGCCGCTTTGACGAAATTGCTTGAGAGAGACCATGGGCGCGTGCTCAGTACCTGCGCCAGGGCGACGCGGTCGGCCGATACACTTGGCGGTAACGGATGTGTCGCAGGTAGACCTTGCGCATCAAAGGATCGGCCTTGCCCATCATCCGCAGCAGGCCGACGACGACAATCCACATCGCGAAGCCGAAGACGGCAGAGATTGGTGTCAGGACCACGAAGATGAGGATAACGGCTGCCAGTCCTGTCACGAGGACGAGCTCACGATCGGCGCCGAACAGCATGTTCGGTCGCGATAGAGCGCGGTGGAGCCGGACTCGCTGGAGGCGACTGCCGACCTCAGCCATAAACCTGATCCTGAACAAAGAGTGAACGACTATTTGCAGTGCCGCCGATCGACGCGCCGCTCGAGCCAAACAGGGCAACGATTTGCGTAGCGCCGAGCAGAATTCCGGCGACCAGCACCACATAGACAAGGCGTCGGGCAAAATCGTTCAGCTCGCCGCCGAAGATCAGCATGCCGCCAGCAATCGCGACGGCCGCCAGCGCGATCGCGGCGGCGACCGGGCCGGTGATGGATTCCTGAATTTGTTGCAGCGGCCCTTCCCAGGGCAGGCCCCCTCCCCCGCTTGCCAAGGCCGGCTGTGCGCACAGGCACGCAAGAAGGACTGCGCCAGCTGCAAGCGGCAAGACTCTAGGCGACATTGAGCCGCTCCTTGTTGGATGAATGACTTTCGATTTGGTAGGCGCCGTTCCGAAATCCCTCGATGTGCAGGATGTCGGAAACGCGCCGTCCATTCGGCGTGCGCTCGATTGCAACGATGAGGTCGACCGCCTCGCCGATGACCTCACGCATCGGCATCTGACTGGCCTCGGCAACGAGCTGTTCCAGCCGCGTCAGCGCCGAACGGGCGCTGTTGGCGTGAATGGTGGCGACACCACCGGGATGGCCAGTATTCCAGGCCTTGAGCAGCGTCAGTGCCGCACCGTCGCGAACTTCACCGACGATGATGCGGTCAGGACGCAAACGCATGGTGGATTTGAGGAGCCGCGCCATGTCCGCAGCATCAGATGTGTGGAGCAGAACGGCATTCTGCGCTGAGCACTGGATTTCTGCGGTGTCCTCCAGGATGACCACACGATGCTCAGGCACGGCATTGACCACCTCAGTGATGATCGCATTGGCGAGCGTGGTCTTGCCGCTGCCCGTGCCCCCGGCGATGACGATATTCATGCGGGCCTCAACGGCATTGCAGATAATTTCGGCCTGCTCCGCGGTCATGATTGCTTCGCGGACGTAAGCCGCCAGTGGGATCAGCATCGACGCCCGCTTGCGGATCGAGAACGATGGCTCGGCAACGATCGGCGGCAACAAACCTTCGAAGCGATGACCGCCAATCGGCAGTTCACCTGAAATGATGGGACGATCCTGGTCTGCTTCGGTTTGGAGGGCGTGGGCGACGATGCCGATAATCGTTTCGGCTGACTGCGCGTCCAACTCACCGGCTAGGGTGATCCCCTGCCCTATTCGTTCGATAAACAGCTTGCCGTCCGGATTAAGCATGATCTCGACCACCCCTGGCTCATCCAGAGCGGTCCGAATGATCGGTCCAAGCGCATCCTGAAGCTTTCGCACGAGGCGATCTGCTGATGAGTGACTGTGGCTCATGGGAAGACTAGGCCGCTTGGGTGAGCTTAGTGAACGTGGAACTGTATTGGCCCGGTCGGACCCGTTGAAAGCTCGCACTATCAACGTCGATGACGCCGGCTAAGGCCAGGGTGTTCCCAATGCGCGTAGGCTCGCCCAAGCGGCGCAGCGACAGCCCGACCCGACGCAAAATACGCTCAAGGCGCACATCGGTAACGGTCACGATCTCGGAGTAGCCGCCAAGGTCCGCCCATTCGAGGATGCCGGCTATCAATGTCATGGTGGCGAGATGGATGCCGTCGGGGGTCAAACGCGCTGTTGAGGTATCGACGCAGAACCTCGACGTTTCCAGCATTCCTGAATGCGGCGCAAAGGCTCCGGGGGATGTCAGGACGCCGAAGGCTTCTGACAGCATCGTCGGCCCCGTCGCCGGTAGAATCCGGGTGTGGCCAACAACCACGCCTCGATCCACGACAAGAATGCTGGTTGGCTTCAGTTCATCGAACTGGTCGAACTCCTGCCCATCAAGGACTGTTACATCCCACCCCATGCGATCCTTGAAAACACGAGCCCGGAGACGGTGCATCTGATCGACCAGCAAAGGGTTTTGGGAGCGGTCGTTTGGACCAATAGCGATGACTTCCATCGTCCTGCCTTGCGTTGTGTGCCTGTTCGCAAAGGCACCACAGCGCGTGTCCTCCCGCACCCTATCAAATCTGATAGGCGACAGCGTCCGCGTCCCACGGGTAGGTTTTCGAGATTAGTGAGTCGCTAGAGTCCGAAAGCGTTGCAGCACCGCCGCTTCGGCACATTGACAGCCGTGCAGAATGGAAAAAAGAACAGCCTTTCCAATAACCCCGCCGCCCGTCCAAGCCGTGTTAGGAAACGGTTAACCTAAAAAGAGTTGCCGGCACCTGAGAATCGGGCATAATTCACGCTTGAAAGTCACTTTGGCGCGAAAAAGCGTTATTCCGGGAATTAGCTGTGAACCTTACTGCCAAGATCGATGATGCTGAGGGGCTCAGCTTTCACGAGACAATCATCCGGCAGGGTGAATTGATTTCCGACAAACTGCATATGCTGCGCATGGAATACTACGCGCCCGATTCCAAAAAGACTTTGAGACAGTTTTCGCTTGCGGAGGCAGCCTATTTTTTGGGTGTAACCCAATCAAATATCAAAAAGCTTCACCTTGACGGTAAGGGGCCAGTGCCAACTACCTCTCTCTCGGGTCGGCGGACCTATACTGCGGATCAGATGTCTGAACTGCGGCTGTACCTCGACCGCCACGGTCGAGCTGATTTTAAGAAATATGTTCCCCATCGTCGGGACGGAGAAGCGCTCCAGGTCCTGTCAGTGGTCAATTTCAAAGGTGGCAGCGGCAAGACAACTACGGCTGCCCACTTGGCTCAGCACTTGGCGCTGACCGGTCACCGCGTCCTCGCTATTGACCTGGATCCTCAGGCGTCACTCTCTGCCCTGCATGGCATTCAGCCAGAACTAGACAAGAATCCTTCACTTTATGAGGCGCTGCGCTACGACGACAAGCGGAAGCGCATCTCCGAGGTGATTCAGCCGACTCATATCCCTGGGCTCGATATCGTACCTGCCAATCTCGAGCTGCAAGAGTACGAGTACGACACACCTCTCGCGGCCACTAACAAGTCCTCCACGGAGGGCAGGCTCTTTTTCACTCGCATTTCCGACGCTCTTAAAGAGGTTGATGACCGATATGACGTTGTCGTCATCGATTGTCCGCCGCAGCTTGGCTATTTGACGCTGACCGCTCTCACAGCGTCTACTTCAGTCCTGATAACCATCCACCCGCAGATGCTTGATGTGATGTCGATGAGTCAGTTCTTGCTGATGCTAGGCGGAATTCTGCAGTCCATTAGCGAGGCGGGGGCGGAAGTTCGACTCCGGTGGTTTAGGTATCTCGTTACACGGTATGAACCTACCGATGGCCCCCAAGCGCAGATGGTGGGGTTTATGCAGGCTTTGTTTCCGAAGCAGATGCTTAAAACGCAAATGCTGAAATCAACAGCTATCGCTGATGCCGGCATCACCAATCAGACACTCTACGAGGTTGAAAGATCGCAGTTCACCCGCTCGACTTATGATCGCGCGATCGAGGCGTTGAACGGGGTGAACGAAGAGATCGCGGAGCTGATTCATAAAGCTTGGAGGCGGAAATGAATCTTCAGTCTTTGACAGCCGTGCAGACGCACTTTTTTCATAACAAAGCCAACGCGTTATGCGTTGGACGTGGTGATTGAATGGCGCGGAAAAATTTACTTGCCAGCGTGACGGGGCAAACCGCCACACAACCGGAAATTGAAGCGCGTTCCGAATACACGCGTAGAGGTGCTTCGCGCTCAATGATGGTTTCCATCGACGAGATGGCAGAGAATGCTAAGCGCCTCACCGCGGGCGAAGCTATTGTTAGCCTGGACACCGCGCTGGTGGATTCATCGTTTGTGTCAGACCGCATAGACGACGACCCCGAGGATTTTGCTGCCTTCGTCGAAGCGATTCGTGAGCAGGGCCAGTCCACACCTATCCTGGTTCGACCGCACCCAACGGCCTCGGGGCGGTACATGGTTGTATTTGGCCATCGGCGCACGCGAGCGGCTAAGGCTTTGGGCATTCCTGTGAGAGCCATTGTCAAGCAGATGGAGGACATTGCTCATGTAGTAGCGCAGGGGCAGGAAAACACCGCTCGTTCAAATTTGTCCTTCATAGAGAAGGCGCTTTACGCCAAAAAACTGCTGGCCATGGGACATGAGAAAACCACGATCAGGTCGTCGTTAAGTGTCGATGAAACCTTGCTTTCGCGGATGCTGTCCGTCGCAGAAATGGTGCCTTCGTCAGTGATTGAGGCACTTGGACCGTGTCGTGCCGTTGGCCGGGATAGATGGGAAGAGCTCAAAAAGGCTGTCGCTAATCCCAAGGCTGCCGAACACGCGGATCGTGTTGTTCAAACGGCGGAATTTCAGGCAGTTGCTGGTGCTGACCAATTTGGCTTTCTACTGAAGCAGTTGGCGAAGCCTCGCGGCAGAACACCCAAAGCCAAGGAGCTGACTGGGAGTTGGTCGGCGCCCGATGAGGCGGTAAAGGCAACCTTTGCCACCTCAGGAAAGTCATTCAGCCTCAAGCTCGCGGCGCCGCAGGCAAGCGAGTTCGGAAAGTACCTGTCGGAGAACTTGGAAGAGCTCTACGACGCGTTCAAAGCCTCACGAAAGATGGATGGGAACTAAACCGCAAAAGAAAAAGGCCCCCGAAAACAGAATTCCGGAAGCCCTTCTCGTCGCTTGGTAACGCGAGAATCGCACTTCCCGAAATTGCAGTCAAGGCCTCTACGGGCTAACACCGCTTCAGCGGCCGAATTTCTTTTGCCTTACGCAAGGTGAAAGACGATGCAGACGCATACCTCAACGACGCCTTTTGGGCGGCGGCCGATGTCGCTTGGCATGATTGCAAGCCAAGTCACGGCCCAGAACGCTCCCGAGGGCACCACGGTGCACAAGTGGCACGTGTTTAGGGACATTAAGGAAGCTCGGTTGGCCCTTGGCGCCACGGATCGGGCGCTGGCCATCCTTGATGCCCTTCTGTCCTTCCACCCTGAAACCGCCTTCTATGGTGACAGCGCCCTGATTGTTTGGCCGTCCAATGAGCAACTCATCGGCCGGGCCAACGGGATGTCGCCGGCGACGCTGCGCCGGCACCTGGCCAACCTGGTCGACTGTGGCCTGATCGTTCGTCGCGATAGCCCCAACGGCAAGCGCTACGCCCGTAAGGGGCAGGGGGGCGAGGTTGAGCAAGCCTATGGCTTTGACCTGTCACCGATCGTTGCGCGGGCTGTGGAGTTCAAGGAACTCGCTGAGGCCATGCGCGCCGAGAGGAAGGCGTACAAGGTCGTCAAGGAACGGCTCACTATATGTCGCCGCGACATCGTCAAGATGATCGAAGCTGGCATCGAGGAAGGCGTTCCCGGCAACTGGGGGAGTGTACATATCGAGTATCAGGCGATCATCGGACGGCTCCCCAGGACTGCTCCGCGCCAGGTACTCGAGGCCGTGGCTGCCGAGCTCGACGATCTTTGGACGCAGATCCGTGACGTGTTGGAATCCTTCGTGAAATCACAGAATCTGAACGCCAATGAGTCTCATATTGAGCGCCACATACAGAATTCAAATACCGAATCTAAAAATGAATCTGAACGCGGCTTAGGAATAAACAGAGAAGAGAGCGGCAGCGGCTGTGAAACTGACAACCTGCGGAGCTTGCCGAAGCGCGAACTGCCGCTGGGGATCGTGCTGGATGCCTGCCCGAACCTGCTTTGGCTGGTGAAGGGCGGCGCCGGCATCCGCAACTGGCGTGAGTTCCTGGCCACCACGGATTTGGCCCGACCGGTATTGGGGATTAGCCCGAGCGCCTGGGAAGATGCCAAGGTCGCGATGGGCGAACAGCAGGCGGCAATTACCCTCGCCGCCATTTATCAGAAAACGGACCAGATCAAATCGCCGGGCGGATACCTGCGAAATCTGACGGATCGCGCCAAGGAGGGGAAATTCTCGACCTGGCCGATGATTATGGCGCTGCTTAGGGCTAAACTTGACTCGGCGAAGGCTGCGCGGGCCGGAGTTGAGGCCGCCGAAGGCGAGCTTGGTGCTGCGCAACGGCTCGATCGGACTGAGAAGCGCCTGGAAATAAGTGACGCGCTGCGCATGTCAATGGCCAAACAGGATCGGGAAGCATGACCGCCAATTCTGAATTGACCCGACTATCGGAGCAGCTCGGGCTAAGGCCGTCTGAACTCGCAAAGCTCGCTGGACTTGTTCCGAGCTCATTGAGGTCAAAGTCCAAAGCTCGGAAGCTTGACGCAACGTTGACACTGATCGCTCGTATTCTCGCCAGTGCCACGGAGATGGCGGGTGACGAAAATCGAGCGGCGATCTGGTTCAAGCATCAGCCGATCGCCGGATGGAGTGGCAAAACCGCCGCTGGTCTGGTCGGCGAAGGCAAGGCCGACGATGTTTTGGCCTACTTGGAGGCTGTTCGCGCCGGCGTTCATGCTTGAGGCGGTCAACGAGAATTTCGGCTTGCTGTATGTGCTTATCAGGCGCAGACAAGCCGAAATAGGGCAGGAGCTCGGCTCAGGATAGCTAGCCGGTGACTCGAAGCTACGCGACGCTAGCAAGATGGCAGAAGCCAGCTTGCTAGCACAAGACGCAACGCCCATCTCGTGGTCATCAAGCGCTGGAGGCCGTCATGCCCACAGCTCAACCGCAACTTTCAGTCCGCAGCGCCAAGGCGCGCGATCTTGCACGCCGGCTGGCGCGACGCGAGAACCGTTCGATTGCCGATATTGTCGAGCGGGCGCTTGAGTCTTATGAGGTACGGGAAGCTGGTCGAGAGCCGGCCGCCGTCTTCTATTCCCGCCTGGCCGTCCAGGTAGGGACGGATCTGGACCTTGAATCCGTGATCCGAGAAGGTCGCAATCCCCACATCGGGGTCGATTTGTGATCTTTCTTGATATCGGGCGGTCGATCCGTTCGGCGCACTGCCTGACCTGGTTTAGGGCAGGGGATTGCACACCCGAGGCGATAGCCGTGATGGCGCTACGCAGTCAACGGATCGTTGATGCCGTTTTGAGCGACCCTGTCGTTGCTGCTGTCATTACAAGTGTGGTAGTTTGTATTGCTAGCAAAGGAGCATCTCTGATGAACCTGCAAATTCGTGATCCGCGCGCCCATAAGTTGGCGCGCCAACTGGCGGAGAAGCGACATGTCTCTCTGACCGAAGCGGTTATCGAGGCACTCGAGGCGCAACTGCGAGCTGAAAATACTCGGGTCCCCTTGGCTGAGCGTCTGAAAGATATCTCTGGTCGGCTAAGGGCCAAGGGGGCCGGTGGTGGCCATGAGATGACCAAGGATGACATTGACGAGATGTGGGGTCATTCCTGATGTTCGTCGACACTTCGGTGTTGGTGGCAATTCTGTCCGCAGAGGACGATGCAACGCAATGGGCTGAGCGACTTGAACGCGCACCAAATCTCATAACCAGCGCGCTGGTTGTGTTGGAGGCAGCGATGCGGCTGTCGACAAAACTGGTCGTCGATCCGGTTGACGTGGAGATATCGATCAATGACCTGCTCAAAGAGGCGAACATCGACGTCATCGCCATTGATGCGGACGATGGACATTTGGCGGTTCAGGCTTTCGCGGAATTCGGCAAGGGCAGGGGGCATCCTGCTCAGCTCAATCTGGCGGACTGCCTATCCTATGCCTGTGCAAAGAACCGAAAAGTGCCGCTGCTCTACAAAGGCCACGACTTTTCGCATACCGACCTTGGGTAGTTCACAGGGCGGCAGCACTCGAGTCTAGGCCGCGGTGGGCTACCAATTGGGATCTGGCCATTCTGCGTTGACCCATCGTGTTAGGTCTCCCGGAGAAACCAGGTCCTTCTGTCCCTGCTGGAGGCGCTGCGCATAGTAGCTGTCGTATAGTGGTTCAAAGCTGATCAGAAGCTGAAGAAATTTTCGTTTGCGCTCGGCTTTTGTCCACGAGCAGAAAAGCCCGCCCCGACTATCCAGCATGTCAAAGACGTCGGGGTGAGCGGGGTTAATGCGTTTCCAGGCCGTGATGATGTCCTTTCCCTGTGACTGAAAATCCTCGAGAACGGCCTCTTCGATAATTGCTTCCAGAGCGTAGGCGATGGCCTGCGTTTTGGCTGTGTGATCGAGGTAGGCAAGCGAAGATCGCAGCAGGCGTTGCTGCAGCAGCAGAACCGGCCACAGTATTCTTGCGCCGTAACGGACACCTATCTCCTCATAATGCTCAGGCGGCTCAAGAATTTCACGCTGGCGCTCATATGCCTTGCGAACATCGTACGCCAAGGCGAGAAACATGCCTTCCTTGTCACGAACAAGCGGTGATCGTTCGTTGACGTCGTGGATGACCTCGTGCAGCCAGCGAAGAGACGTGTAGTCTCCGGTCAGCGTGATGCCGGCATGGTTTTTCAGCAGGTTATAAGAAAGCAACCAAATCCCCCTCGTGATGCCCTCCCAGGGGCCTTCTGTCCTACAACCCGGCGGCCTTGGTGAGATTGACCCGAAACCGATCGCGACGCCGCTGATAGCGCCGGGTCATCTCAGCCGAAACATGGCCGAGTTGCTTTTGTACATTGCGTTCATCGACTTCCGCTGAGGAAGCAAGGTCGGCGCGGAGCGAATGGCTGGCGAATTTTCCCTGGCGTTCGTCCTCCGAAAGATCGCCTCGCACGCCAGCTGCTATGGCTGCACGCTTGACCAGCCGGGCGACCTCCTGATCATGCAGCAGTACCGGCCCCACGGTCTTGCGCAATCTCACCCAACGCGCCAAGAAAGACAAATTCTCGACCTGGCCGATGATTATGGCTCTGCTGCGGGCCAAGCTTTGATGCCGCAAAGGCAGGTGGAACCCGTGCGGGTGACGCGGAAACCCAGTTCGCGGCAGCCCAGCGGCTCGATCGAACGTGTAGGCGCCTCGAAACCGGCGATACGCTTCGCCGGAGCATCGACAAGTGGGACGAGGAGACCTAAATGAGACACGTCGCGACCTGTTTCCGTCCCTCCATGGGCGATGGTAGGGCAGGGGACCGCCTCTTTTCCCCGGAACTTGTGCATTTGTGGGGAATTCCCTATATTATGAGCACAATGAGCAAGCATCTGGTTTCAGTGCTGACGACCGTCAATGCGCCCTACAGCAATCAGCTGGATGGCGCACAGCTCGCTCATTGCCTTTTGGATGTCGAGCTCGCCAAGGATTTTCCTGGTCAGGTTAGCTCCTTTCTGGGCGAGGTTCCGGTGGCCCAGCAGACTAGCTTTGCTGCGGAATTCGGCATTGAGCTTGAAGCACTGAAGGCCTTTGCATCGGACTTTGCGTCGTGGTCAGGCGAGACCTATAAGCTCGCGGCCTAATGGTTGAGCCGCATAATAGCCGGCCGTCAGACTGGCCGCGTCTCTTCGCCATTGCCTGTGACCTCCTTGATCAGGTTCAAAAAAGTGCGGGTGGCCATCAATTTGGATGGTCGTTCGGCGGCGGCACGGCCATGATGATCCAGGTCGGCCACCGGGAAAGCCACGACATCGACATCTTCATCGATGATGGCCAGGTTCTGGGCTTCCTTGATCCTGGTAAGGCCGATCTCAGCTTCAAAGAGAAGCCCGCCGACTATGTTGGTGACGGCGCCAGGTTTCAGAAGTTCGCATTCCCTGACGTGGGGGAGATCGACTTCATCGTGTCGGGACACCTAACCCAGACACCCTTTGAAGCTCGGCAGATCGAGGGTCGCCAGGTGCAACTCGAGACCATCCCTGAAATCATCACCAAAAAGGTGTATCACCGAGGAAGCGAAGCCAAGCCGCGAGACATTTTCGATATCGCCGCCGCAGCGCGAACACACCGAGACGAGGTCGTCATTTCCTTGCGGGACTTTCCCGACCAGGTGCAAGCCACATTGGCACGTCTGGACAAGCTCAATCCGGATTTCGTCGCTCGCGCGATCGGCCAGCTCATGATCCTACCCGCTTATCAGAACTTGGCCGGAGAAAGCTTGGCAGTCACCAAAGACCTGCTTCAGGAAGTCGTCGCCCAATAGGGTAGGGGGCTAAAGACCCGCCGCCTTGGTTAAATTGACCCGGAACCGGTCGCGACGCCGCTGATAGCGCCGGGTCATCTCCGCTGAGGCATGACCGAGCTGCTTTTGCACGTAGCGTTCGTCGACCTCGGCTGACGAGGCGAGGCCAGCCCGCAGCGAGTGGCCGGCAAATTTTAGCGCCCGTTCGCCTTCCGGAAGATCCCCCCGAACGCCGGCGGCGATGGCCGCACGCTTGACCAAACGGGCAACTTCCTGGTCTCGCAGCCTCTCGGGACCGACCGTTTTGCCTTGCCCCGTCACTCGTCGAAACAAGGGTCCGTGCGCGATGCGTCCCAGTTTTAGCCAAGTTTCCAGCGCCGCCACGGGGCAGGTGCTGTCGGAGGAGCCGCGGCCGATCTCCACCTCTCGCCAGCCATTTTTGCCACGGAGAGTCAAAATCATGCCGCGCTCGAGGATTTCGATCCAGCCTGAGGAATCCTCGGTTTGATCAGCGGCAACGTCAAGACCGACGATTTCCGAGCGTCGCAGGCCGCCAGCGAACCCCATCAGCAGCATGGCGCGGTCGCGCAACCCCCGCAGGGTGCCGCGATCAAGCGTTTCCAACATGGCGATCAGGTCCTCTGGCAGCACGGCTTCCTTCTGTACCGGAGGGCGGCCGTGGGTATTGCGGATGCCCTCAAGGACCGTGGCAATGTGGCGATCGCCGCGCTCGAGCCGTTCGCCCAACTGCCGATAATGCCAGGAGAGCGCGGATAACCGTCGCTCGATGCTTGAGACGGCCGCCGGCTTCCGATTGCTCGTCGCGGCGCCCGAGGCGCAGGCTGTGATGTAAAGGCCGACAATCTGCGGATCTGGCGGTAGCTGGTCAAGACCCTGGCGCCGGCACCAGGAACCGAAATGCTTCCAATCGGAATCGTAAGCGCGGCGCGTGTTCGGCGCGCTGGCCGCTTCCACATATTCCCGGGCGCGGTCGGCGAGTGCTTCCAGATGTGCCGGTAGGGTAGAGGCGCTCTGCGGGGCAGGGGAGGGCGCCTCGGTCAAGGGATTGGCGTCGTTTTCGATCATTTCGACGTTGCCGTCTATTGCTGGTGAAATTCCGACGGGTATAGGCGTGCGCTGTGGTCGAGCAGAGCCGTGCTGGGGGTCGTTTTCGGTGCTCGCGTCGAGATTTCGGGCCATTCCCTCTATAATGAGCAAAACAAACGATAATGCAAGATTATCGGTCATAATTATGTGCCGACGGGTAGGGCGCATAAGCGCGGAGTTTGTCGCTTTAAGCGCCGCACCGTGTTAGCCTCCAGCCATGAACGCGCGCGCTGATTTGCTCCCTGCCGACTCTCCGCCGGTACCAAAGGTGCCGGTATGGGCGCGGCCCCGTGGTCTGGTTTTGCACGATGCCGATGCCGCTTATCTCGCTGGCGCGGCCTTGAATTCACTGGATAATCTGGTGCGACAGGACTTTTCTTGGGCCGGAACCTGGCGGCAGCGGTTGGCCCTGCAGAGCGCTGCCGCGGCGGTGAGTTTGACTGGCCGGCGCGAGGACGAAGCGGCCCTCCGCGACGCCCATTTTCTGCGCGGCATGGGCGACGATCCTGGCCCGGCGGGGCACATCCTGATGGCCTGGCGCCGCTTGGCCAGCCGGACTACCGGATGCGACGCGGAATTGGTGCGCCCGGTCGCCGAACAACATTTTGGCCTGCACTGGGATGACGGTCTCGCCGAGGTGGTCGTCAATACCGAAGACCTGGTGGCGTCGCCGCGGCCGGCGCCCGTGCTGGCGGCCGAGGTTGCCGCTGCCGTCTATCGGGCCCGGCCCGATGCCGAACTTTTGGGGTTCTGGCTTGCCGACATGCTACTCGCCCAAAAATTCAGATGGTCCGTTCCGGTGCCGCTGCTGATGGGGCAGGTTTTTTCGCCGGTCTTCAAGTCCGGCGAACACCGCAAGCGTATCCGGCCGGGGGGCGAAGGGTGGGGCAGGGCGGTGTTTTTGGCCTACGCCACGGCGGCGGCAGAAGCCTGCGATCTCGGCACCGATGTTTTGGCGCCGCGGGCGGCTAAACTGACGGCGATTGCGCCAAAGCTCCGCGCCAAGGGTTCTGGCGACGTCATCAAGCTGCTGCTGTCCGACGACGCCGTGCCGGGCTCCTGGTCGAGCCCAAAGCTGTCGGCGCGCGGCGCCAGGCGGTTGTTTGATCGGCTGAGTGAGTTGGAGGCGGTGCGTGAGCTCAGCGGCCGACCGACGTTCCGGCTCTACGGCTTATGAGGGGGAGCATGGCCAGGAAAAAGAGGACAGATGCCGAACCGCCGATCTTCGATGCCGAGTTGGCTGACATGCCGGCGGATCTGCGCTGGCGCGAGTGGATGAATCGCATCGAAGCCGTGCTGTTCGCGGCGCCAAAGCCGGTGGAGCGCGAAGCCCTGTCGCGGGTGATCGGTCGTGACGCCAGCATCGACCTGCTGATCGATGACATCCGTGAAGCGCTGCGCGGCAAGTCCTATGACGTGGTCAGTATTGGTGGGGGCTGGGCGTTCCGCACCCGAACGGCCTATGCCGATGCCATCGCCACGTCTGCTGCGGTGCCTGACCGAGGGATCGATCTGACCCAGAACGAGGCCATGGTTCTGGTGTCGATCGCCTATCATCAGCCGGTGACGCGGGCAGGGGTGTCGGAAATCCTGGGGCGCGAGGTGTCGCGCGACGTGATCGCCGCGCTGCGGGACAAGAATATGATCACAGCGGGGCCGCGTAGTCCGACGGCGGGGGCGCCGTTCACCTATGTGACGACCAAGGTATTTTTGGAGCATTTCGGGCTCGATACTCTACGGGACCTGCCTGGGCTCGAAGAGCTTGAGGATGCGGGGCTGGGACCACTTACTAGTACTCAGCTGCTTTCTTCGGAGAACGATGATACGGAGCGGGCGAACATGAGCGGGCAAGATCCCATCTCAGATTGGGGCCGTCCTGCGTCCGAATAAGATGTCCTGTTCACGGACGCATAATTTCAACCTCATTGTCTGAAAACCAGTCACGACCAACAACGATTTGAGCCAGAGCTTCTGGGTTTGCTGTATAACAAACTATGGCGAGGCTTTCCTCTGCACGGCTACACGTTACGTAAAACAATCGCCTAGTGCGATCGATACTCGTTTCTTTCCCGCTAGCCTCGTTTGTTCGATCGGTGTCGCTCTTGGCCTTCTCGCCGAACAATTTGCCGTAGCTGAATAGGAAGCCCCTGGCCTCCTCGTCACTGATGACCACCATCACACGGGGAAACTCCAGTCCCTTTACCCCCTGATGAGTTCCAAACGGTGATGATCCGCTCACGTAGCGGTCGTAGGCGTCGATCTGTTCGAACTTTGTATCCAGCATCTCTCGCCAAGCCGAAGTCTCCGATTTGTCGAAAGCCTCGAACGCAGCGGCCAAATCGCCAAAGTCGAATTGCGCTGGTTCATCGGGAGTGGCGAAGGGCACAAGCGCTTCAGGAATTGTAAAAAGGCCCGATTTCGCCACGGTCTGCAGCACATCCCGGAATGTGGGTTCGTGGCCATCCGCAAACACTGCCAAAAGCGCGTCTGTTGCCTTCTTAGCGTCTTTCAGTTGAGCCATCTGCCCGTCATTCTGCGCCCTGAGATGCTTCGGGGCGAGCAAGGGAGAGATGTTGCGAATAAGGGCGGCCAGAGCAAATTGGTCACCGGCCTTCAATGCCTTGACCGTTGGCAGTACCTCTTTGCTGAAAAAGCGTAGAGGAGCTGACGAGCCCTCCAACAGGGACGTTTGAAGACGATCCTGTTGATACAACGGTTCAAACATCGCAGCAAAGCCGAAGCGGATGGCTGCCATGTGATGTTCGAGCGTCAAGGTTTTGAAATGCCGCCCAGGTTTCACCCAGGCATCATCACCAGAAATGTCTGCCATCTTTTGTGCGATGGCCTCCTCCGCGGAAGCCTTGTCGATGCCGGCCTGCGGTAGTGCAAAGAACCTAACATAACCTTCAGGTTTGTCTTTCCGGCCCATCTGGGCTTGGCCGTCTACCTCATCCCTGACTCGATTGATGAGTTTGATAACGCGGTGTGGGCACCTGTGGTTCATTAGCTTTTTGGGGAGAGCCCAGCCGACAAGTCCCTGACCGAGATCAACTTTGCCATCTGCGTAGATGCGTTGCATCGTGTCCCCCAGCAGCCCCAAGCAGAAGGAATTTGAGTATGCGGTTTGGACAGCCAGCAGCGCCTCCATCAGATGGCGGTTGGTGTCCTGACTCTCATCCACGAGGAGGATCGGGTGGAGGGAGACCAGTAAGCGCTGCAGGGTCGGCTTTGTCGTCAGAAACTCGGAGGTGATTGCGATGACCTCCGAATGGTTCAGGGCATCACGCGTTCGGTTGTCCCCGGTTGGGCTGTAGATGAACTTCTTGACCCCATCGAGCAGAGCAAGGCGCCGTTGCTTGCTCTCGAGAGAGCGCACCCGATCCTGATAGGTCTTGGTGGTTTTGTTCGTCGTACCGGCAACTTGGGCGGACAGGTCTTCAATTCTGGCTTTGAGGGCGACCTTCACCCATGCGCGGATGTCGTCGTTGTGCCCACTGATCAACGACCAGGCAAAAGCATGGATCGTCGAAACCGCGACGCGCGGATCATATTCAAGCCGGTGCTTGATCTCGTCACATGCAGCGTTGGTGTAGGTGATGACCCCTACCTTCTGGCGAGCGAGAGATAGCCGTCGGCCAGCCGTCCGCCGGACATGATCAATAGCCTTCACCAACGAGCGTGTCTTGCCCGACCCGGCGCCAGCGTACAGAAAGAAGCTTGTTGGTTTATCCAGGTCCAGGCAGGCGCGGATCACCTCATCGGCCTCCTGATCATAGTGATTGTCGCCTATCGCCAGTGCGTCAGTCATTCCGGCTTCTCGACTTCTGTTGACAGAAGCTCGACCTGCTTCTTCTCAAGTTGGTCTTCAAGCCACTCCAGACCTTCGGCAATGTATGCCGGGATCACGATGCCCTTCAAATCTTCAGCGCCTAATATGTTCAAGGCGAACTCCGCCTTTGTCCCGGTGCGTAATGCAGTAAAGAACTCCAATCCCATCGCTTCAACGTTCGTGTGCGCAGCGATGGCATCCCGGAACTTCTTCACCAAGCCCGGCCCAGCGAGGGTCGAGAAATATTGCAGATTCTGGAACACGAGCGCGTCTTCGAAGGTATACGGAAGAGCAGTTTGAGGGGCGGCCGCGGTTGCCGGCCATTTAATTTCTACGGGCATCTGATAGGCGACCCTGACCTCATAAAGTTGGTCATGCTGGAGCACTTTTGGAACGCTGGGATCCAATAGCTCATCAACATTTGACTTCTTCGGCCACCAGGATTTGAGCGTGTCGTTGTTTGTGATCTGGCCGTCGCCCAGCTTAGGCTGAACGGCGGTAACTTTTTGCGCGTCCAGATCCGTAATAATCAGCGTAGTGAGCCCAAGAAGGTCGATGAGAGATTGGAGTTTGTGTGCGTGGCTTCCACCGACCTCCAATAGTGAAATGTAGCCCTGATTGACCCTGGGATAGTGCCACTTGATGAAGTTTGGAAGCAACATCCGTTCGGCTGCCCCTTCCACGAGGATCGCCGCATCGGCAAAGAAGAGGTCCGCATGTTGGGAGCGCAAGTATCGGGTGACGAAGCGGGACGTCTCTGTTTCTTCGCCAAAAGCCTTGGTGAGATTGATGACCACGGAGACAGGCACATTGACGTTTTCCATGCCTGCAGGGAGCCGGCGGAAGTACCTTAGACACGCATAAGAGGTCTCATGAGCCACGTGACTGGAATGTGTGCTCACCAACAACTGTGTGCGTAGGAGGGGCTTTTCTTTGAGGTCCTCATGCGCCCTCAAAACCTGATAGGCCTTTTTGATGAAGACCTGCTGCACCTGGGCATGAAGGTGCGCCTCTGGTTCTTCCACGAGAACCAGGTGCAGGGGCTCGAAATCGGTGGCTTCCATTGACTTGGCCGCCTTGCCAACGCGCATCCAGGCATCACGGAAACTCATCAGGCGAAAAATCATCGAGATTAGGTTCTGATAGCCAAGCCCATTGTTGTCCTCGGGCAGCCTAAGGACCGGCACGACCTCGCCCTTAGCCATGACGACATCGATCTGGAACGACACCGCGGCCTGATGGTTTAGACCATCTACTGCCCGCAGTTTCGTGGAAACGTGGGGTTTTGGATCGGTTACGCCCGGATAGCCCATACCCTCTACTTCTTCAAACGCTGCCTTGAAGCTTTCGGTCAAGCGCTGGTCGAAGGCATCTTGCGCGGCTTCTATAGCCTGTAAGGCGCCGAGGTCGCTGGGGTCGGGGCTGTCTGACGGGTCGAGGTGCTTCTTGTAATAGGCGCGCAGTTGGTCTGACAGACGGTGGCCACCGGGATGTCCCATGGCTTCCTCATCAATGTCTGTCACGCTCATTTCGCCAAAGCCGCGTTGGGCGTTGATTTCGTTTACCCGGATCAGGCCCGATAACGGATCGCCTTCAACGGGTGGACTTCCCGGTGCAAGTTCCTGCGGGCGTGCAACCGAGCTGACCGGATCGACCAGTTTGGCTGGGTCCAATGAATAGGCGGTGATGGAGAAATGGTGATCGAGGCGTCGACCAAGAAAGTCCATCATGCTGCTTGGCCAGAGAGTTAGCTTCTGCGCATCTTTGGGGTGACCCTCGACGGCGGCCTCGGCTTCCTTTTGTTTCTTCACCGCCTCTTTCATGGTTTCCGTGTCAGCGACGGCCTCCAGAAACTGCTTGTGAAGGGCTTCCATGTCCTTCGGCTCAAGTCTCAGCCGAACGCCTAGGATTCCCCCGGCCCAGTCCAGCGTAGGCACTAATTTGCTGACGTGATGGAGCTCATTTGGTGCGACTTTCAACCACAAGTCCAAGGCGGGCATGAATTGTGCCCATGCCTCAACGCTCAGGTCTGGCGGATCAACCAACGCCCGGCCATCCAGCCACTTTTGGCCGATGGCATTAATGCCCGCCCAGTGGCACAGCGTGATGTCATGGGTTTGAAATTTTCGCCCGCGTGCGGTCAGAAAGCGACGTAGTGCCAGCATTGCGGAAGTCTTTCCGCTGTTGTTCGCGCCAACAAACAGCGTCGTCTCATCCGCAAGATCAATCCGCACGGCGAGCAGCTTGCGAAAGTTCGCAATTTCAAGGTGTTCAATCTGCATGTGTTCCCCCGCGCTCTTGTATCCCACGCGAGCGGTGCACCTACCACCTTTCATTGGTCCGCTTTTTTAGGGGCAACCAGACGACGCTGCCTCCTTGCGTACTGTTCCAATCCTCATTGAGGTTGCCGCGTTCAAAGAGGCAATGTGCCATGCAATGGCATCTACGAGAGCGGGGTTCAGTGACTCCACAAAAAGCCGGGCTCGGAGGGCATCCCGCTAGCCAATAGAAATTTCAACCCACAGTCCTGGCGAATGGCTCCAACTCCGAATCGACCCCGTAATGGGTGGACCGAGTCCCGCCGCGTCGTTTTTGCCGATCCACTCGTCATCCGCCCTGACCGTTCGCCCCGATGTTCTGGCTGACAAAGCGTCAAGGATGGCTGAGAAGGGCATCTGATGCCAGCCGACCTTAGCCGCATCTCGCGCATTGGTCGGCACAAATGCCGAGAGATCAGGGTGCGTCATTTGCTCCAAGCCATTTTGCTTGAGCGTCGCATTCTCGCTACCGTGGTGGCTGACCTTGTAATAGACGGTCCTTGCCAGAAGATCGGGACCTGTGAGCTGCTGTTCGCCTACGGTCCACCGGAGGTTTTGCCAGCTGAGCCAACTTCCAACCTGAGCGTCCGCCGCAAACAACGCTATCCGACCAGTTTCAGTGAATTCAAACGCAAGCACCAAGCTGGTGTTGTTCGTTCTGCTATCGATCTGCATGGCCAAATCGGCGCTGGCGTAGAGCCAGTCGTCATCGATGCGCCGCCACGATTGATCGAGAGCTTGAGGAAATTCCGCCTTTGTTTTCTTCATTATGACGCCTTGGGCGGCGCTCGTGCCCGAATAGTGACGCTCAACGAAATTAGCCACAATGGGATCAACGCCGCTCGTCGGAGCCGCGGCGCCAGTAGCAACTGCTGCCTTGAGCGACGTTCCTAGCTCGGGATCGAAGGGGGCAAAACTGTCGATGTCGGCTTCCGCATCGTCCGTCAGTCCCGCTGAAACTGATAGAGCATCGCCAATTGCCCATCCCGTATGCGCTGCGGCACCATACATTTCGCTGTCTCGAGCCGTTAACTTCAGGAGATCTTTGTCGCGCGGCGGGCCGAGAACATAAACTCGGACCCCTGGCACCCTATCGAGCATGAAAGGGGAGGTTGTCGGTTCAAGATACACCGGCTCAGCCGCCACTAATGAGCGTGCTGCATCACGCGCGGATCGGACTTTTTCTCCTTTTGCCCCAAACTGAAGCCCAGCGAGGGACTGTAGTCCTGCTCGAACGGACGCTGTGACGTCGTCCGCGTTCGCGTTCTGATTAAGCCGTAAGGTCGCTTTCTGCGTCACGCCAAGGGCGGCCGCCTTATATTTGTCGAATGCGACGGCGTCAGGATCCTTCGGATCCTCTGTCCAACCCATCCAAACTGTGTCGACCTTAATTTTCGCGAACTTGTCCCCTGCCGTGAGGAAACCTGAGACATGATCCCAATGCTCGTGTGTCACGACCAGCACATCAATGTGCCCGCCGGTAGCCAAGGCGATATCATCGACAATGGTGTCGATCGTCTCGTAGCTGCCCGAAACCGAACTATGCAGGCCGCAATCGATGAGCATCCAGAAATCGGTCCCATCGTCCTTTGCGAACTTCAATAAATGACAGTCTCCGATGCCCTGGCAGTAGTGACGGACAACCAACCCGTTGGATGGTTTGGCCGTGCCAACTTCAGCGCTTTTTGGCGGGATAGCGGTCTTTCGCGCCTCTCTTGCCATTCTCAGTCCTCCGCGACCTTAGCGTGCATAATGGCGAACGGCTCCAATTTCTGCGCACCGAAATAGAGGTTGCGAAGCGGTGATGTCGCGGCATGAGCGACTGTAGCGCGCTGACGGTCCTGCCTCGACCGGCTGGATGAGTTCTTGATGATGCTGTAGCGAATTTCCTCTCGGCCCTTCCTCGGGTCGATGATGACGGTGGCGCCGCCTCGGAACCAGAAGAACCCGTTGGCGAGGTCCTTGCCGTCAATGGCGATCGGCTGCTGCTGGTGGATGACCGCGACGATCTCCGTGCGGAACGATCCATCCTCGGCAATCCGGCGCGTGGGCCGGAGGCCATAAAGGTCGAACGTTGTGGCGGCGCCCTTGTTCTTGCTGGCTTGAACCTTACCCTCGCTGTTGTACCGCGGAATTCCGCTCTGAAGCCCAAACTGAGCTAGGAGATTTGGATCGGCCTTGAAGAGCCTGTTCAGCTTACTCCAGGCCTTCCAGCGGTTTTTCTCATTGATCTCGATAATTTTGGAGCGATCCGTGTCGAGGTTCCAACTGAGGTCAAGCGTATCGAGTAAGTCCGGAAGCCAAGCCGGCCGGGCATCATAAAAGGTGTTCCAAGTCAGGGATTCCTCGGACACCGTGCGCACGTCGCGGGGCAGAATGCGGCGGTTTCGGAATGCCTCGATCAGGGCGACGCGATACCCGTGTCGGTCATCAGGTATGGTATCGACGTCCGCAGTGATGAGGCCGCGGAGATACTCACCGAAAGTGATGTCGACGGCCGGGCAGTAGTCGAGCGCCCGAATGCAAACGTGCAGCAGGTGCCGAGCGACGTTGCAGGTCTCGTCAGTGAGGCGGTTGACCAGATCAGGACTGAGGGCTCCAGGAGCGAGGATTCCCGACCCGTTAGTGGCTAGCCGCATGAGGTCGGCTGTGCGACGTGCAACGATCTTCAGAAAAGCGTCGTAGACCGCGAAGACCAGAATTGACCCGCGGTCATGGGCCTCGGGGGTAGACTCGTAGTCGAGCTTGTCGGCGAGCGGATCGGTATAGTTGCGCAACGGTCCCCGCCGCCCGCTTCCTTCGCCAAACTGCTTCGCGAGACCGCTCAGCAAAGAGGCGGCCGAGAGTTCGCCGCGAGCTCGGCCTATCTCAAAATGGACGAGCTCTCGTACGGTGAAGTGCTGGAATATTGCGACTATGTCAGCGAAGGCTTCGTGGAATGCGGGAACGTCTGGATTGGATGCTTCAGTGAACCGTCGATGCAAGCCATCGAGCAACGCGTGGGACATCTCATGAGCGATAATGTCGCTCGATAGGCAGGAGAAGACCATGGAGCCTGGAGCAACCGACCCTGCAGAGTCGGCTGTGGCTGGGAAATACCCAAACAGGAGAGCCCGTTTTTCAGGGCTGTAATAAGCGTTATCGGTGCGCAGGGCGTGCGGGTAAATCCGGAGGCGCCGAACTGGCTGTTGCTTATTGGTTTTTGGGTCCAACCGCGGCGCCCAGAGCGCCTTACGTCCTAGCGCCTGTTCGAAGTGGCCAATCGTCGTCATGCCAACGGCGTAGACCATCTGCTGGTGGAACTGCGGATTGCCTTCTGATGGAGCCCAACCGTCCTGCGCGAGCAACGTTTTTTCGTTTAGGTCCACCGGGTCATAGACACGATCGGACGCCGGATCGACGTCGACTACCTCCAAATATTCGCCAACAGGTCCGGGCAAGAGAGGTTCTGACGTTTCAGGTTGGTCGTCCCACGGCACTGATAGCGTTGTTTGATTGACAGCAAAGAACTCGTTGCTCTGAGCAATACTCGGATCGAGAGCATATACTCGCAACCGTCGACGCGGCGTTGGGGGGCTCTTAATCCGACGTTTGAGGGGCGTCGGTGGGACTTCCGAACCTGGCGTTTTGGCGGGCCTGTCCAAAAGTCGCTCGAGCATCTGGCGAAGTGGCTTTGATGGATTTCCCTCGTCGAGGGCTCGTTCGAGATAACGGTTGCGAGCGTCGACTGGGATCTCAGAAGCCGGGCGATCAGGGTCTGCTATGGCATCATCAATCGAGCGTATCCGTTGCGCCATTTGGGTTAACTCAAGACGGAGCATCGCTTGGCGGCCATTCTTGCCGGCGACACTGACACCTCCGCCGAAGAGCAGATCTAGCCACGGCCAGGATGACTGAGCTGGCGCCAGTTTGTGGAGCTGATCGCGAGCCGGGGGGCGTATGGCGAGAGCCGCAGCTGCCTTGGCGACGCCTTGGCCAATCTTTTCGAAGGTCTCGTCTGCGCTCATTTTGCTGGTCGACTTCGCCGCGCTGGCGAATAGCGCTTGCCTCACCGCCTCTACGCGCATCCAGGGTTCGGGATACGCGCTGACGATGGCCCAATGCTCCGCCAGCCAAAGCGCAGCCGCAGCAGCGATTTGCGGTGTCGCAGATGATGTGCCTGGCCCCCACATGTGGACAGTTTTCGAACATCCCAGTTGAGCCCAGGGAACATTCGGGGTGTACCCGCCAAGTGCCGTGGCCATTTTGCTGGCAGGCCCATAGCTGCCCTGCATGGTGCCGCGAGGTAGACCGGAATAAGCGTGCCCATCCGCCATAATCCCGCATGCGGCGAGAACCCGTTTTAGACGCGCGGGAAAAACTATGGAGGTGGGATTTGGTAGGCCAGAATAATGATTGCCGGCCGCGGTCACCATGGTGAGCCCGCGGTCGTAAGCGAGGTTCACGACGTCGACGAGCAGATCCGACGACAGACCGCCCATGCTCATCGACAATACGTGGGCATCGATCGACAGCGCGTAGTTGAAACCAGCGACCATGGCGCTAGTGGTAAATTGGGCGACGCCGTTGGCAATGCGGATCGGCACGATCGTGGCCAATGGCGCGCCGCCGATATAGTCCGTGAAGCCATCCCACCCTGGACTGGTTCCATCCAGCCGGTTGCCGGCAAGTAAGGACAACGTTGCTGGGCCGTGACCCCGATTGGTCAAAGGGCCGCCATTGGCCGGTGTTACATCGGTTGCATCATTCTGCCGCTCACCTCTGACGAAATTTCGCTGCAGGGCGAGGTCGACGTTCTGCGGTAGGGTCTGATGTTGAGGGTCAAAGCCGGTATCAACGTGGGCGATGCGAATTGTAGTTTGTTTGCCGCCGACTTTCGCTCGCGCAGAACTCAGTTGACTGAAAGCATCGCCAAAGTTCCATGCGTTTCCATCGCCCTTCGCTCGACCGCTGCCACCATCCTGATTGCCAAATGCACATGCATCCGCTGCTGCAGCCATGCCAAGGTCTGTTGGAGCAGGCGCTTCTGCGGGCCAGTCCTGCACCCAATCGGGTTCAATCGCTTCAATCTGGCTTCCGTCTATGCCTTTGCCCGGCGAAAGGAGGGAATAGGCCTCGTCCCATGGGTTGCGGTTGCCTGAGCGCCTAGCGCCAACGCGGAACCATGTTGAGCCGGAACTGGCCGAAATTCCTAGGTCAGGATCATTGCCAGGAACAGACAAGACCTGCTCAACATCTCCGGTGTCTAGCCCGCGTAACTTGCTCGCACTTTCTAGAAAACTGGCGCCGCCGCCTCTTACCTTGATCAGGATACCAGCAGATTTTGCCACAAATGCCCCCGCCTCTGCGTTCGCCGCGATCTATTTGAATCGTAGCGGGCGCTTTACTGTTAGATCCATCGTTGTGCTTCCAGGTGGCCTAGACTTGGCCACTATACGCAAGATTGCTACCTTGTGGTGATAGGCTCGGAATTCACCGGCAAGTGCGTCATCCGAAAAATGCGTCGACAATTGCGCATCCTTCGAAGCCGTAAGCGTCGCTGGCGGAATTGCGAGTTCCCATCCGCTTAGCTTGCGAAACTCGTTCACGATGGCACCAAATGGTGGGTTTGCGTGATTGAGGTTGGCTGCCGCATAAACCACGAGCCTACCAGTGATATCGCATTCAACTTCACCATCGGCGTTTGCAAAGTGGTCGAACTGTCGCTGCTTCATGAGCAATAGGTCGCGGGAGACCGCATTGTGGCAGGCATCGTAGAAGTCTTGCGACTGAGACTTGGGGCTGCCATCTACGGCCTTAACGTAGCTGAAGTCGGTAGCCGTTTTGTCGGTCCGCACGACCCAAAAGCCCGGGCTAGACCAGCCGTCGCCTTTGTTCAAACGCCGCTCGAACCTTTCAATCCCTGAACCTATTTTGGGCGCGGCCTCAGCAACCAGAACATCGAACCGCTCCAGAAGTGCGGATAGATCGCTGTGGTCGTCATAGTCGGCGATTACGTCTCCATCTGCGTACCGAGCTAGCATCGCTTTGAAATGCTCTCTCGTGGCTAATTTCGTTCCCCAGACTCGTCCGTTCGACAACTCGATGGGCTTGGCCATCAATCCTCCTCCAACAGAATCTTCGAGAGCACTCTGTCGCGAACTTCGCGGACCACAATGGCAGGCAGACCCATGCTATCGAGATGCTCGCGACGCTCCTTAACCCATTCAATGCACCCTTCCTCGTCCAGGCCGTCGAGCGCAATGATCTCGTAGAGAGCCACTGCGCCGATTCTGGACATTCCAAGTTCCATGAGCGACCGCATCGTGATGGAAGTTACACCGAATTCGAGCGCAACGCCGATGTCCAGGTCGTTATCGATAAGATCGTCTCGATTGATCTCTCTCAGGTGCTGGTTCAAAACCTCGACGTAGGCGGAAAAATATCTGGGCGCGAGAAAACGCGCGGTGCCCTCAATAAGTTCAAGGGTTTGACGGATTACCTTGGCCGTATCGACCGAGCTACCTCGCCGCTGAAGATACTCAATACGTCGACGGATCATGGTTGGTAGCGAAAATCCCTTCATCCACTCGAGTACTATCACTGCGTGAAGCGGAATAAGGGTACCGGGTAGGAAGACGGCAAGAACATGCTCATTGAGCCGCTCCATGATTTCGGTAAAGCGGTCGTAAGCGTCGTCGCTTTCAGAAGGCGCCAGCAATAGATCTTCTGGGGGCCCCGAATAGGCTCTGAAATACGTCAGGAGCCGTTCAAGCCCGAACAAGCTGACGCCAGGATTGCGTGTCCCAATATCCGCATTTACGCTCATTCCTGCTGTCACTCGTGTCAGGACGTCTTCGAGTTTGCGAATATCTTCCGCGGATTTGCGTTTAGCCCATGGTGCAGCTGAAAGAGAGCCTTCACGCATGTATGTGGCGGTCAAATAGGCGCTAACCTGTTCAAATGACTTAATCTTTCCGGCACTCGGTATCTCCGACGTCGATCGTTCAGAGATATAGGCCACCAGATCGTCAAGCTTAGAAAGTGCGGCGTCCGTCTCGCGGCGGATCGGGTAGCGCGTGCGTTGCGGCACCCCCGACGGCCAAACATGTTCGTCGTGGGCGTCAATACAGATGATATTGCCCTGGAATTCGTTGCCCCATCTCCCAGCCCGCCCGGCGAGATTCCAAAAGTCCTGAGGCTCCATTGGGGTATTCTTGCCCTTTTTCGGCCCGCGAACGACAATAGTTCTACAGGACAGATTTACTCCCTCGATGAGTGTCGAGGTGCACACAAGAAACTTCAACTTCCCTGTTCTGAATAAACGTTCAATTTCCAACCTGACGAGGGAAGGCATATTACCATAGTGAAACGCCACGCCACGTTCTACGAGGGCCGCGAGCATGTAGGATTTATGCACACACTTGCGCGCAAGGTCAGATAGATCGGCTAATTCCTGATCTACGGCGGTGGTCCGTTCCGTGAACTGGCTAATCAGAAGAGCAATTTCTTCCGCGTCGGCAGCACCGTTCGCGTAAATTAGGGTGCCGCCTCGCTGACCAACAGATGCGGCGATAAAGGCAAGCCGCTTTCTGATCGTGTTGGGCTTGCTTTGTAGGGTCAAGGTTCCGAGGGGCAAATGGTCTTCGCCTGATCGAAGTTGCAAGGCCCATTTGGTGGGTTTCGCAGGAACCTGTCGGGCGACTATGATATTCTGCAAAACCGTGGCAACGTCGCTGTCCACAGCATGCTTCGGTGTCGCCTCCGGGGCATCGTCCAGAAGCGCTTCGGGATTTTGCGTTGCCGGGCTGACAAAAGCTACCCGCATATTCGGGCTGGCGCGTAGAAGGCGTTCGATTGCGTCCTGAAGAATGACTCCGCGCTGGGGGTCCCCAATCTTTTGAGCCTCATCGACCACAACCAAGTCGACGTTGAGTTGATCTTTCAAAACGTTGGCGAGGAGATGGAGCCTCTCTTGAGTAAACACCAGGACACACTTTCTGGAGTCCTTCATCAAGGCGCCGTACTTCTGCGCCGAGGGCAGTGAGGTGACGTCAGCATCAACACCGGATTCAGCCAAGATCTCCGTAAGTGATGCTTCGATCTCCGAGACCAACGCACGTGTTGGTGCGAGATAAACGGCCCGTTGGATCTTGCCTGCGCCCAATGAATCTACGAGCCACTTCAACACGAGATACGTTTTGCCGGAAGCTGTTGGAGCAGAAGCAGATAACCACGCCTCGTCCTGGGCTGCCGCTAACCAAAACTCCAATTGAAACTCGTTGACAGCAAGCCGCTCTCCGCTTGTCTGAAGGAGTATGGAACTTTCCAACTGTCTTCGCTGATCCTCGATACGCATCGCGATCCCCAGACGCGATTCGAGACCGGGCCGCAGGCGCCCGCGTTGTTCAGCAAGAGCACCGGAGCGGTGATTTGAGAGTTTGTTGAAAAGGACTGCGGCAGCGTCCCTGACTGGTTCGGGCGTTGGAAGCAACATCGCGCCAGTTGCGATTCGTAAGCTAGCCTCCTTATGTGCTCGCTTGTCCGATCTGGCGAGAATACTGGCGGCGAAAAGCAGCCGCGGCCATTCAAATTTCACGTTTTCGAGCGTTGGATCCTCGGTGACGTTATCGAGTTCCAACAGTGCTGTGATCAAGCCGAGTTGTTGAAGTTCGTTTTTTAGTGAGGTTTCAAATAGCCACTCATGAAGTTCACTTTCGGTCATGCGTGTCCCATTGCCTCGAGGAACGCCTCTCTGAATTTCTCAACAGAAGGTAAGGGGATACAGAGAAAATGAATGTCGAAATGCTCGAGTTTCTCAGCCGTCAGCCGGCGTCCTACCGCCACTTTCCAGCTCTCCAAACTAGTCTTCGCCGCCGATACCATGTCTTCGAGCACGCCTTTGGTCTCGCTGGATGGATAGAAGTCGGCGTCGAAGCCAACCAAGGCAACGCCACAATATTCGATGCGGTTTGACAGGGGGGAGGTCGTGTCGAAATAGCGCTTGAACGCCGCGGACAGATGCGGGTCGCCGAGATCAGCCTTGTCGCTAAGAAGAAGGAGGTCTCGCTCGCGCGAAGAATCCTCGTGATCCTCCTCAAGAATAAACGGAGCCAGAGACTTCAGGCAGTCCCGGATAGCATCGGTTGGATTGCCGTATACCTTCGACTCACCCCAGTACAGTTTGAGCCTACCGTCGTCCGTCACGGCGGCGTAGACACCATCAGCACCATGATAGTGCATTCGGGTGTCGGTTTTCAGGTCCATCTTACACAGCACATGCGGTAGCCCGAGGAAGCGTTCTGCTAGAAGGAACAGAAGCAACTCGCCTCCCTCACCGGTGTTTGCCAGGTCCGTAAAGACTCCACGCGCCTCCTGATGTAGCTTTGAAACCGCAGAGGTCGAGCGAAATCTCGCGTCGCGTACTTTTGCTTCTTCAATCCTCTGGCGGGGGATCGCGTAGTCGGCTGCGGCGTTGCGCATGAATTCGACAAGCCGCTTAACCTTGATTCTCCCGTTTGCGTCGGTGGTGAGGCAGTGGCAATGCACCGTGACCTTATGACCTTCTATCTCGATATTCTGTTCAACGAGATGCAGATGGACACCCAATTCTTCAGGATCACCCGACAATATTGCGTCGAGCTCCTCGGTCGTAATCTCCGTCACTGGCTGTTTCCCCCCAAGCATTTCGCGCTATGAATAATGCTGGTGCCTGAATGCGATCACAAGTGAATCCGCGGCAGTCATGGTAATCGGAGGGGATTTTAGTGCTTGATTTGAATGATTTGGGGCTTTGGCCGCATCAGCGGCCGCTGTCGAGATGTGTCTGGCCTACTTTGAAGAAGGCTCGGATAAATTCCATCAACTCAACCATAACCGGGCCGAGTTCGGGTCCGGAATGAATATCACCGGTGCCCTTACAGAGCCACTCGTCCGGCTGATCGCTTTTCACAACGCATGCAATCGGAACATAAAGGTCAGCTTCGGGGCGTTGGAGATGCTGTCCCGCGCCAGGGCCAGCGCTGGCGCGGTAGCGACTGCGTTGCCGACCGGGTCAGAACCTTGGGGTAGTCAGACGCGGTGGCGTAATCTCGAGCAGCCAGTTAAGGACGCGTCGAGTTTCCTGGCGGAAGCCGGTTTGGCCCGGGCAACCGCCGCTTTCGAGGACTACGCAACCGGAGCCAAAGCGGAATTTGACCGCGCCGGCTTGACTGAGATCAGACCGAAGCATGATGGCACTTCTGCGTTTTTCGGTTTCGACGCAACCGTTGGCATTGAGGCCAAGTCGATCAAGAGCTTAGTCAAGATGGCCAACTATTTCGACGTGGCCCGCAACTGCATCGTACATCGATCCAACCGGGCCAGTCGGCAGCTCATCGAATTGGGGGCCGACCCGGACTTGGCGATCACGCTGTCCAAATGGCCGAAGCGAAATGCCAAATGGACGTTGTCACTTCCTGTTGTGAGCGAGGGTGTAGTGATCGAGTGGCAGCCCCGACACGCGATCATGGCGTCCGACGTCTACTACCGCTGCGCGACTATGTTAGACCACACCTTAGTGCAACTGATGGGCGCGCGCGGCCTGACCCGCATGGCCGCCCACTGGTGCTTCCTGGCAGATCCGCCAGCGCCAAGCTCTGCCAAGCTAAGTGCGGAAGTTATGGTACGTGCGCAACTTACCAGTCGCTATGGTGTTCGCGAGCTAGCTTCGGTGCAGACCATCGCGTTACTGCGCGATATTGGAATGTGGGATGATGTTCGCGCCTTGTTCGACCGCCGCTACCCGAATGGCCCCGAGACTTCGTTGCCTGCGCGGCGTCGCGCCCGCGCCTCAGCATCGCCTGCGCGGCGATGACACGATGGTAAGGTCTGCAATTGGTGCGTGCCATCAGCCTCCGCTTCCTTCACGCTAGTCAAAGATTCTCCCGAAAATCTGGGATTGTGAAGGTGGTCCGAGGTGGTGAATCATGACGCCGACTGTGATGCCGGAATTCGATCTGTCCGTGGAAGATGAAGACGCCCAGCATCTCAATGTACGTTAGGTGAAGTCGGCCGTATTGCCGTTCTTCGAGATGTTTGATTCCAGTGCCTGAAGTCGACCGAGGTCACGAGCGCGGGCAATGTTACGACGAGTGTTTCTTCCATTTTGATTAATTCACATTCTGTCGATAAGCACACTAGCAGCAGGGCAATGGCGAAAGTCTATTTAGTGAATAGGCCTCCGGACGATCATCTAGCGGTTCGCTGGATATTCTTATAGCCTAGCCACGTAAAGGGGATATAGGCATGGGGAAGAGCCGCTCGTTTTCCATTTATCTGCTAAAGCCCGGCTATGACCCCGGCAATGCGCTTGAGGACGATCACAGGCTCGACGGCGAATTTGCCGCCGCCGATCTTCCGGACGGCGCCAGCCTCTACGTGCTTGACAGCGATCCGTATCCGCCATGGTGGAAGGGCTATTTCGGCGTTGCGGCCAATCTCACCCAGGTCACCAAAGGCGCGTTCGTGTTTCTGCCTGTCGGAGAACGATGTTTTGCTCTCTCCTTCGGTCATGTTTCCCACAACCTGCGCGAGACCAGCTTCGAGTACGATTTCGGCCTGAGGGTTACGCTGAACAGCCTCGATCCTAAGAAGCTGAAAAGCACCGATACCCTCGACCCCGGCGCAGCCAAGCGCCAACGGACGCAGCTGCCTATCGATGCCGATCTCACGCTATTCGACTTCGACCGCGACAGCACCATACTTCGCAGCCTCACCGGCAAGGTCCGCGACGAGCACAAGGACCTGTTCCGGCACGCGACGGGCGCGAGTAACCTACGGATCAGCACCGCCGTGCCCTCCGCCGAGCTCTTGCCACTGTGCGAGAAGCTGCTCGAGCTCTACGGTGGGGAGCAGTTCAAAACTGCCTTCCCGGACATCCAAAATATCGCCCCAGTCCGCGACCCAGGCTTGATCCAGAACCTCAACGTCAAGCTCCTGGCCGCCCTGCATGCCAAGGACCCAGACCTCAATATCACGGTCCCTGAAATCATCAACTACAGCGACGCCCTCTGTATCACCTTCTCTGGCGCGGGCAGTGGCCTCGTCTATGATGACGTTTATATCGGCCGCTACTACGATTACCTGGAAACGCGCGGCGCCGAACTCGCGGACGTGGGCGTCGAAGACCTACGCCACCATGCCCTGGTCCTCGCCGACGAAAACGGCGTGGCGAAGGACCGCTACAGCATCTTCAGGAGCCTCGTATTCGACACCACGCTAGAAGCGGCGGGCGGATCGACTTTCCATCTCTGCGAAGGCCAGTGGTACCGCATCGACAACGACTATATCGCGCGCCTTGGGACTTACCTCGATCCACTTTGGATGGCCTCCGACCTCCCAGCGTACAACCATCCAACGGAAGGGGCATATAACCTGGCAGTGGCGGCAAGCGATGCCTCCGTCGGCTGTCTCGATACCGAGAATGTCAGCCCGCCCGGGCAGACCGCAGTCGAGCCGTGCGATCTGCTCGCCCTAAGAGACGATACGGCCGTGATGTATCACGTGAAGGTCTCGACCCTTTCCAACCAGCTCAGCCATCTGTTCAACCAGGGGATCAACGCCATTGAGCTTCTGCGTCTCGAAGCCGTCGCCATGGGAAGATTGGACGCGCTGATCCATACCAAGGTCGGAGCGGAGACCGCACTGGCGCTAATTGACCGCGTTCACGCGGGGAAAGTCCGCATCGTTTTCGGAATCGTCACGCGCAAGGACCCGGCTGGGCTCTCCAAGAATCTGCCACTGTTCTCCCGCATCAGCCTGCTGCGGGCACTCAAGGCCCTGCACGTCCGGGGGGTCGAGCGTGGCTACATGTTCATCGCGGACGAAAGTGACGATGTCGGAGGACGCAAGAAAAAGCGGAAGAAAAAGGAGGCGGCGGCCGCAACTGCCGAACCTGCGGTATGAAACCTATTCCCTTGGTCCGTTTCGACGCGCTTGCGGGTTACGCGCGCAAGCCCATGATCCGCATACTTGCCGAAGAGCTTGCGTGGTTCGAGCATGCGGACGAGCGGGTGCTTGGCCTCGTCAATCGGGACCGCGCCGACAACGATTTCGGCGGGCACATCTTCGGAAAGGACAAGCGCGGCCGATTCCGCTGGATCGCCGGCACTGACTTTAAGGAGACGCCGCACCTCGCCCGCATCTCCCTCCGACTTGAAATGGAACGGCAGGCGGCGCTGCCGGACGAGGAGTACTATCAGGGTGACGAACAAGGCGAGCCGGTCGATTTCTTCGTGGCGTTTGCCGATCCCGCCAAGCTGCATCCTAGTTTCGTCAATCTGCGGGACCTCGAGGTCTACTCGCCGGCCAAGGGCATCATCCAGCCGATGATGCGATGGTACGAAGATGCCGACGGCAATTTCATCGAGCAGTTTCAGACGACCGGCTTCGACACGAGGATCTGGGAACTCTATCTGTTTGCCGCCTTCTCCGAACTGAACTTAGAAATCACGCGCATCCACGCCATCCCAGATTTCTGCTGCGTCAATCCGTTCGGTGAATTCTGCGTAGAGGCCGTGACCGTGAACCCTTCCAGGGATAAGACCGGCGATATAGTGCCCCCGCCTCCGATCGACACGCCCGAGCAGCTCGACGATTACCTCAAGGCCTACATGCCGCTCCGCTTCGCGGGTGTACTGACGGCGAAGCTTGCCAAGCGATACTGGGAAAAGGAACACGTCGCCGGAAAGCCGCTGATCTTCGCCGTCGCCGACTTCTCTTCGCCGGGATCGATGTCACATACCCGCTCCGCGTTCGAGCGCTACGTCTTCGGCGTAGAACACGACTGGGAGCGCGATGCGCGGGGCAAGCTAGTCATCACGCCGAAAAGCGTAGGGACGTTGAAATGGGGGACCAAGGAGGTTCCCGCCGGATTCTTCGACCTGCCCGACAGCGAGAACATCTCGGCGGTGCTGTTCTCGAACAGCGGGACCATTTCCAAGTTCAACCGCATGGGCAAACTAGCGGGCTTCGGCTCGGAGCGCGTGGACCTCGTCCGTCTCGGCACCCGGGTCAACCACGATCCCGACGCGGTCGCGCCAATTGGTTTTCAGGTGAATGTCGGCGAACTGGGGTACACGGAGAGTTGGTCCGAGGGCATCGCCATATGGCACAATCCTAAGGCAAAGCACCCGCTCGATCCCGACCTGGTTCCCGGCGTGGCGCACCATTTCCTGCTTCCCGACGGCAACGTCCGAAGCCTCACGCCCGAATGGTTTCCGCTCGGCTCCATCACGCTGCATTCTCTAAGAGATCAAGAAGCAGCTCGGGCATAGACTTAGTCTTCCACCGCGGCTGGAGCGCGTCCCTTCGGGCCCTACTGCGCTCTTGTCTCTGCCGTTCTGGCTTTCATCCTTCGTGTCGATATGGCGGCAACCGGACTCCGTTAGCCGCGAACAATCTGGATTTCAGAGTGGTGCAAACGGGCTCACCAGGCCGTCATGGGATTCGCATGATATGGGATATTGAACGCACCGCCCGACATCGCCAAGCTGATGAGGTCCGAGGCGACCCGCGCCTAAGGAGTTGTAGAGCCTGCTCGCGCCCTAACCGAGTTGTCGGCTGCGTACGTTCGCATTATGTTCTGGTTCACGCGGTTGCGGTACGATTCGATCTAGCTAAGGTACGCGCGATGTTGGAAAGATCCCCAGAATACTCGCAGAAACGATCCGGGGCATATTTCACGCCCGACGACGTCAGTGCGGCGTTGGTCGCGTGGGCCTGCCGCGAACCGTCCGACCGCATGATTGATCCATCTTGTGGAGACGGCCAGTTCCTGGCTATCCACCGCAACAGCGTTGGCATCGAACAAAATCCGGCCTCCGCGCATCGCGCGATCGAGCGTGCACCGGGCGCCCTCGTCCATGAGGGCGATTTTTTTACTTGGGCCATTGAAACCCGCGAGCGATTTGAGTGCGCCGCGGGCAACCCCCCGTTCATTCGGTACCAGACATTCAAAGGCGAGATGCGACGCCGAGCGCTGGACCTGTGTCTCGTTCTCGGCGCCCACTTTAGTGGGCTTGCCTCCTCGTGGGCGCCATTCCTTGTCGCAACCTCTGGTTTGCTGAAACGTGGCGGCCGGATGGCTTTTGTCGTCCCTGCTGAGATTGGTCATGCCCCTTACGCGGCGCCGCTGCTCGACTATCTGGTCGCCTCGTTCTCGACGGTGCAGATCATTGCCGTGCGCGAGAAGCTATTCCCGACGCTCTCGGAAGACTGCTGGCTGCTTTACGCCGAGGGCTTTGGCGGGAAGGCTCGCACTATCGATATGACCGTTGTCGACAAGTTTTTTCCAGAAAGTGCCCCCCCAAAACCGAACATCAAGATCGATCTCGACGAATGGCGTACGGTTTGGAATCGGCGCTTGCGTCCATATCTGCTACCTGCGTCTGTGCGTGGCCTGTATGGAGAGGCACTTTCTGATACTCGGACGCGCCGGTTGGCAGATTTCGCGACGGTCGGAATTGGCTACGTAAGTGGCGATAACGACTTCTTTCACTTAAGGCCCTCAGACGCTAATCGACTGCGTATTCCATCTCATTTTCTGCAACCATCACTCCGCAATGGCAGGGCGATGCCGGACAAGCAAATCACCAGGGCAACCGTCGAGAAATGGAAGCAAAGTGATGATCCGGTGCTGCTTCTTCGGCTGGCGCGCGATCAAGATCTGCCGGTCGCGGTGCGAAGCTACCTTGACAGCAGCGCCGGCCGCCAGGCGAGGGAAGGCTATAAGTGCCGCAATCGCGCACCCTGGTACGCGGTTCCTGATGTCCAAATTCCCGATTTCATGATGAGTTATATGTCAGGACGCAAAGTGAACCTTGTCGGGAACGCTGCCGGCGTAACCTGCACCAATAGCGTCCACTCTGTCCGAATCCGCGATAAAGCGTTGGCGAGCAAGCTGTTGCCAGAGTGGTCATCGCCATTCGTCAGGTTGAGCTGCGAGCTCGAAGGGCATGCGCTCGGTGGTGGCATGTTGAAGCTCGAGCCTCGGGAAGCCGGACGGATTGCCTTTCCTTCTTTTGCGACAACCCAAAGGGCCAGCGGCGACGAGATCGAAGAGGCAATCAGGTCGCTGCAACGCTGGCGGCACTATGCCGATTGAAGTGGCGGCCAGCCATCGATCTGCCAGATGCGATGAGCTGTCCCACAACCACCCCAATATGCATAGATCGCAACAATATGTTCGTGCTGCCTACGGTGAGTAGCTAATGGCCAATAAGCAATCTGCGAAGACTGACGCATGGAAACTTTTCGACCATATCGTCGCTGGGGCCGCGCCGGACGGTGTGCACAGCAACCCCTGGGTGAAGGAGTCCGAAGGAAGTCTGCGTTTCGAACCGGACTATGACACCCTTGAGCGCTTGCTTGGTGTCCCCCTTCATTTGAAGGCGAGCACGCAATCCGGTGTACCCGCCCTCGCGCTCGATGTTTGGCTTAGTTACGAACTTCGCCGGGCGGGCTTCAGGCCAGAGCAAGTATGGCCAAAACCAACCAATCCGCGCGTTCTTCCTGCCGCCATAAAAGCCTTAATCGACTGGCTTCCAACTAAGCTTGGGGCGCAGGTGGGAGAGCGGGTCGACAAAAACCCTTCGATACCGGGCGTTACGTCGTCGTCCGCGGCAATCCTTGGCAAGAACTACCTGAAGCAGGTCGACGTAATCATTACAGACTGGGCAACAGGACCAGAGTTGCTGGTGTCCACCAAGCGCATGGACTCCTCTTACGGCAAAAACGCGCCCAACAGGGTCGAGGAGTCGTACGGCGACGCCAAGAACCTGCGGCTGCGGCATCCGCTCGCAGCACTTGGTTTCGTTTTCGGGCTCCGCTCCGATATTCTGCACAAGGAGCCCAAAACGGCGGAATGGTTGTTCGACCTACTTGTGAAGCTGGGGCAAGAAGACGACGCCTACCACGCCACGTGCCTCGTTCTGATGGAATACGCAGACGATGTTGTGCTGCCAGACGCGGAGTTGGAGCCGCAACCAGAGGGAATATTGGAGCCGGGTCCCGAGCCTGAGGCTGAAGGGGAAGACGAGCCCGCTTCAATACCTGACGGCACGGTCGATGAAGTCATCAAGCGGTTGCCCATAGTAAAGGTTCGCCATGATCGGACCCCAGCTCCGCTCTCGCCAGGCCGTTTTCTCGCTGCGATGGTGACACGAGTTCTCGGCGCTACGCCTGTAAACATGCACGAGGAGGCGAGACGTCGTCGCGCTTCAATCTTGGCCAAATGATCGGCAACCACTGCTGCGTTTAGCGCTTTGCCCTTTTGGTCATCTGAGTGGACTCTGCCCCCCAAACGGGGTTCGTTGCCTGGTTAGTCGAGCGGGCTACCCAACGCTGAATTTCTGCGCGAACTGCACTAGGTGGCACGACCTCCTTTCAATCATGCCGACTACGAAGCCGTCCTATTCATTGACAGCATGATTGCCGACTATCTCACTACGGCCCGCGCGATGACCCTGATCATTCGACCATCGATAAACTTATCTGCGCCGGTGACATTGTACCGGCGCTTGCAAGCGCGTGCCACGCATGTAGAACCAACACATGTCTACCGCGCCATCCGCACCCGCAACTCGTTTCCCCGCCCGCCAAGCGCTCCACGATCTGGTCCGCCAGTGGAAGCCGGCTGCCGGGCCCCAGGGGTTCGAGGGCCTTGTCGCCCAAGCGCTGGCCGAATTTACTGGCTTCACCTTTCGGCTGGCTCGCTCCGGCTCCCAGTTCGGGCGCGACGCGGCGACCCCGAACGCCCCCTTCTCGATAGCGATGGAGGCGAAGCGCTATACGGACAGTGTGCCCTTGCAGGAGTTGGTGGGGAAGGCCGGATTGGCCGCGGCCGCACTGGCGGAGGGTATCGACGTCTGGGTGCTGGCGGCAACAGTCGAGGTCAGCGAGCCGACCCAGCGGTCGCTCGAGGAGATACTCGAAGGCCGCGGCATAACCCTGCTGACACTCGATTGGGCTGATACCGGCCTGCCACCGCTGACGGTGTTGTTGGCTGCCGTTCGGTCCGAGGTCGTGACATGGGCAACACCTCTCCTCGACCATAAGGCCCTGACGGATCTCTCCGCCGGCCTAGACGATGTAGCGGGCGACCCGGCTTTCGATACGCTGTTGATTTCCGCCGAGAAGTGACCCGGGGGGGATGCGGACGAAAACTTGGACTATCAAAGGAGGTAGTTCATGTATTCGTACGAAGATAGGATCCGCGCGGTCGAGCTGTATATCAGGCTCGGCAAACGTGTCAGGGCGACCATTCTGCAGCTGGGTTACCCGACCAAGAACGCGTTAAAGGGCTGGCATCGCGAATACGAAAAGCGCCTCGATTTGCCAGTGGGTTTTGCGGTGCGAGGCCCCAAATACAGCCAGGCGCAGAAACAGGCGGCCGTAGAACACTACCTCACGCATGATCGCTGCATTTCCGCGACGATGAGAGCGTTGGGCTACCCCGGTCGTGGAACGTTGACCGCATGGGTTCGCGAGGCGCTTCCTCAGACCAGGAAAGCCATAGTTGGGGTGGCTGGCCGCCCAAGCTATCCAGATTCCTTGAAGCAGGAGGGCGTCATCGGTCTTTGCAGTCGAGAAGAAAGTGCGCAGGCCGTTGCCGACAAACTCGGCGTGTGCAGGCCGACATTGTATAACTGGAGAAACCAGTTACTCGGCTCTGAGGCTCTCTCAACCATGAAACGCAATAAGTCCGTGCCGGCAGGGCGAGAGGAGCTGCAGCGTCAGCTCGAATCCCTGCAACGCGACATCCGGCAACTGCAGATCGAACGGGACCTCTTGAAGAAGGCCAATGAACTTCTAAAAAAAGGCCTGGGCGTTGATCTGCAGCTCCTGAGCAATCGGGAGAAGACACTGCTGGTTGACGCCCTCAAAGACCTCCATCGGCTGCCCGAGCTGCTTGCCCAGTTGGGCCTGGCACGAAGTTCGTACTTCTACCATCGAGCCCGTGTGAAGCTGGCAGACAAGTACCTCGCCGTTCGTCAAAGCATCGCTGAAATCTTCGAACTCAACCGTCGCTGCTACGGTTATCGCAGACTGCGGGCGTCGCTGGCCAAGCAGTGCATTGTGGTCTCAGAAAAGGTCGTGCAGCGGTTGATGAAACAGGAAAGCTTGGTCGTTGCACGGCCAAAGCGGCGCCGGTACGGCTCCTATCTCGGAGAAATCAGTCCGGCTCCTGAAAACCTCATCAACCGCGATTTTCAGGCCAGAGCCCCGAACGAAAAGTGGCTTACGGATATCACCGAGTTCCAGATCCCGGCTGGCAAGGTGTACCTCTCGCCCATCATCGACTGCTTCGATGGCTTGGTTATCAGCTGGTCCATTGGAACGCATCCGGATGCCGAGCTGGTCAATACGATGCTGGATGCCGCCATCGAGACTTTATCGGACGCTGATGCACGGCCCATCGTTCATTCTGATCGCGGTGCCCATTATCGCTGGCCAGGTTGGCTATCGAGAGTTGATGACGCGAAGCTGGTTCGCTCAATGTCCCGCAAGGGGTGCTCGCAAGATAACGCTGCATGCGAAGGCTTCTTCGGCAGGCTGAAAACGGAACTCTTTTACCCGCGGGACTGGAGGGCCGCCACGGTCGAGCAGTTCGTGAAAGAAGTTGATTCCTACATCCGTTGGTACAATGAGAAGCGCATCAAAATATCCCTTGGCGCTCTTAGCCCCGTCGAATATCGGGAAAGTCTTGGCATTAAGGCATAACCAGTCCAAGTTTTAAGCCGCACCCCCTAGTCCCGCCTAACGGGTCACTTCTCAGTGGCAATCAACAGACGGCCACTAAAGGGCTCGCGACGCCGACAAGGACTGCGAAATTGATCAGCAAATCTCGGAAGCGAAGCTATGTCTGCTTTAGCGCAATGCCCCGCCAAAAGCTGCCTGTCTGCAAACCACCCCGGAGGCTCCGGTCTCCCATCGACCCCATCTCTGCCGTTTGTTGTCGAAGAGGACCTTCCTGGAAGCGGACCTTCTGCGTTGACCTTGTGCGTTCACAGCTCTAACCTTTTTTGGTCTGAAACAGGTTAGGTTCGGGAAGGTTGGCCCAGCCCCCGTTTGAGCGGGTCCTTCCGTTACTCTGGTAACGGCCCAAGACTATCAAGGCGCTTGCATCCTGCAGGCGCCGATAGAAAGGGTATGGATATGAAACCTCGGATTTCCGTTCTCACGCTCGGTGTCGCCGACCTCGAACAATCGCTTGCCTTTTATCGAGATGGGCTCGGCCTGCCGACCGAAGGTATTGTGGGCCGCGAGTTTGAGCATGGCGCCGTCGCCTTCTTCGATCTGTCGAGCGGGCTCAAACTTGCGATCTGGGCTCAGGACGATATCGCTCACGATACCGGGCTGCCCAAGCATCCAGTATCTTCAACCGCCCTCACTATTGGACAGAATGTTCTCCACCGAGAAGAGGTCGACAACACGTTGGAGGCGGCGCAGCTAGCGGGTGCTGAGATTATCAAGGCGCCTCAGAACACGTTTTATGGCGGCTACGCTGGGTACTTTCGCGATCCGAACGGTCATCTTTGGGAGATCGTCTGGAATCCACAGATGCTCCCTGCAGAAGACTGATAAACGCCAAGGTGGTCATGGGCTTCTGAATGCCCATGACCACCTTGGCCCGACGCCGTTTGGAACGCCAGCCCGGTTCCCAGTCGAAGGTGCCGGTCCGTCCTCGACCTCTTCCGAGACATTCTTCGGTATCGCTGAGTTGCCGAACAGCGGACGCTCCAGCATGCTCGTTTGATGCTTCCGGGAGTGAAGATGCAACGGATCGAGTTCGCGCATGATGGTCGGTCGAAATGGGCGGTATGAGCGACTAGGGCCTCATAGCTTGAGCTAGAGCATGAGGATGATAAGCTTTACCAATGGAGGAACGTCATGACCACAATCGGGAAGCAGCTTATCGTTACTGTCGCCTTCGTTGCTGGAGCCGTGTCCTACAATCTGATGGCAGATGGAGGACAGCTGATTGGGTGGCTGGTGATTGGCCTTGCTTACGGAGCGGTAATGGCCTTTGCGTCGAAGCGTTCTGGCCCTCTCAGTTGATGTGAGGGCGAAGGCGGCAACTGCCGACCCCATTTCTGCCGTTTGCTGATGACTTTTGAAGTCCCGATAGCTGCCATTAATGGGTGAAGAATGAGCATCGGCATACATGCGGTGCCAATGCCGTCGCAACAGTGGCTGACTACAGCGAACGGCGTGACCAAGGCCAACTTCGTCAACCTCGTCAAACTCTATGGCTCGTTTCACCGACACGGCGACACTAAGCGGTTACGCCGAAAACAAGACCAACCAGCGCGGTAACTGCCATGGCTGCTGCGCCCCAAAATAGGACGCGCAAGGTGGGGCGCAGTTTGGGGGCACCACCAGCCTGGGCGCCCAGCGCGCCGAGGCCCGCCAGACAGATCAGGGTGGTGACAACCACGACCGGAATGGTGGTGCCCGCCGGCGCCAGCACGGCCGCGATCACAGGCAAGGCAGCGGCGACGGTAAAGGTCAGGCCAGAGGCCAATGCCGCCTGCAGCGGATTGGCGCTATGGACTTCGGATAGGCCCAGCTCCTCCCGCACATGTGCGGCCAGGGCGTCCTTCTCGGTCAGCTCTCTTGCGACCAGCGCCGCCGTGGCCGGCGACAGGCCACGCGATTCGTAGATCGAGGCGAGTTCGGCTTCTTCCTCGGCCGGTGTATCGACCAAAGCTTGCTTTTCGCGCGAGATGTCGGCGCGCTCGATATCGGATTGCGAACTGACAGAGACGTACTCGCCTGCCGCCATCGACATGGCCCCCGCGGCAAGCCCGGCCACGCCGGCGATCAGAATGGCACCAGGGCCGGGGTCAGCGGCCGCAACGCCGACGATCAGCGACGACACCGAGACGATACCGTCATTGGCCCCCAGCACAGCGGCACGCAGCCATCCGGAGCGGTTGATAAAATGGACTTCTTCGTGGGCAGACTGGTACGGAAGGGTCATGCTTTCACCTTGAGATCGGCGCCCGTTTCGGCGTCATGGATGGTTTGTCGACTATCGCTTCTGGGCAAAATCATCATGGCCTCAAAGCCATCCATGAAACCCGACGCGGGGGAATTCAGGGACAGCGAGCCGCCGGCCTGCTCGAGAATCGAGCGCGCGATGGATAGGCCCAAGCCGCTGCCTTCGGCCGCTGTATCGCCGCGGGCGAAAGGCTGCCCCAAGCGCGCCAAATCCGCCGCCCCGACCACGCTGCCTTGGTTGGTGATCCGCACGGCGCCGGGCGCGGCGACAATGACTTGGACTGGCTGGCCCGCCGCGCCATGCTTGAGGGCGTTTTCAACCAGATTGCGCAACGCGATGGCAAAGGCATCGGGATCGATGGCCGCAACCAGGCCGCCTACGGCGGCGTCGACATGCACGCGGTGATGCCAGAGCGTGCTGGCGTTGAAATCATGCACGACCATGTTGAGCACCGGCAACAAATTTGCCTGCCGATCAGACCGGGCAAAGCCTGCCTCGACGCGTGCAAGCTGCAGCAGTTTTTCCGACAGCTTAGCGAGCTTCTTCAGTGCAGTCTCGATCTCGACCAGCCGGGTCGCGCCCGGGCCATTGCCCAGTTCGGCAGCAAGCTGCTGAGTCTGTGCCAGCGCGCCTGCGATGGGGGTGCGCAATTCATGGGCGCTGCGAGCCGCAAAGGATCGCTCGGCATCGAGAGCCGACTTGAGCCGCGACATCAAGGCACCGACGGCCTCGGCAATCGGGGCCAGCTCGGCCGGATGGCCTTCCGACAGCAGGGGCTCGAGATTCTTGCTGTCGCGCTTGGCAATATCGCGGCGCAGGGCCTCCAGCGGACGGAGCGCCAGGCGCATGGCCAGCCAGACACCGCCGGCCATCAGCGGCAGGAGGGCTAGCAGAGGCAGCCCCAAGGCTGAGATGGCGTCCATCAGCCCGTTCAGGCGCCGGTCGCTGGTTTCCAGGATGAGGATGGAAAAGCCAGTGCGATCCGTCAGTCCGAAGGTTCGCTGACCATTGAGATCGGCAAACCCGTTCGACACGCCTGTCGGAAGGTCGAGGTCGGTCGCCTGCTGATCGCGCAGCACGATGTCGCCCAGGCTGTCGAACACGACATAGGTAAAGCTCGAATCGTGCGGCACCGGCGGGGCGGACAGGCCGTCGTCGCCAGTGTCGGGACGATCATCGTCGTCGCCCCCCTCATCATCGGCGCCGACAATCAGCCGGCCGCCATCGCCCCGCTCGCGCAGGTCGTGCACGGCCAGCGGCAGCAGACGCTGGGCGCTCTGCTCCAAACTGTCGTCATAGGCTTCGTTGAGCTCATGCTGCATGACGCTGACCGAAATGGCCGCGGCGCCTATCCACAGAAGGGCCATGCCGGTGGTCAGGCCAAGCGCCAGCCGCAGGGCAATCGAGGGGCGCCGCGTCATGCCTTCACCTGGTAGCCCAGACCGCGGATGGTCTGGACGAATTCGCGCCCGAGTTTCTTGCGCAGCCGGCTGACATAGACCTCCACCGCATTGCTCTCTACTTCGGCGCCGAAGGCATAAAGCGAATCCTCGATCTCGGACTTGGTGACGATGCCGCCGCGGCGCGCCAGCAGGCGCTCGAGCACGGCCCATTCGCGGGCCGTGAGACTGGCCTGGGCGCCGTCGACGCTGGCGATGCGCCGGCCCATATCGATGGTCACGCCGGCCGTGGTGATCTCGGGCGTGGGATTGCCGCCGTAGCGACGGGCGACCGCGGCGATGCGGGCACCCATTTCGGCCAGGTCGAATGGCTTGACCAGGTAGTCGTCGGCGCCGGAATTGAGACCCTCGATGCGGATGGCGACCTGATCCTGCGCCGTGGTGATGATGACCGGAACGGCATTGCCGGCGGCGCGCAGCTGCCTGAGCAGATCGAGACCACGCCCGTCCGGCAGGTTGAGATCGAGCAGCACCAGCTCATAGGGCACGCTGGCCAGCGCGAGGCGGGCATCGTCGAGCCGCTGCATCCAGTCGACCGCATGGCCGGCAGCGAGCACATGGTCGCGGATGGCGGCGCCCAGCACATGGTCGTCTTCGATCAACAGCACGCGCATGTCTGGGCTCCCCAGGACGGCCTAGCGCGCCAAGCTTACACCAGGCTGAACGAGAAACCTTGTCCGCTTCAGTCTGCTGTCAGCTTGTCATGGTCAAAGCTCCCCAACGAAATACCGATCAGGAGCCTCGACCATGAAGAAACTCGCCGCCTTATTGATGCTGGCAACGGCGCTCAGCGCCCCCAGCATCGCCATGGCTCGGGATGTCAGCATCCAGACGAGCCTGGTGCAATATTCTGGCCACGCCGCCTATCTGGCCGTCTATCTCACCAATCCCGACGGCAGCTACAATTCCACGCTCTGGGTTTCGGGCCAGAAGACGAAGTATTACGGCGACCTGCGCGGCTGGGCTCGGGCGGTATCGAGCGGCGGATCGCTCAATCTGGACGGCATCACCGGCGCCAGCGTCGGCAGCGGCGAAACGCTGACCGTGCATGCCAATCTCGCTGATACCCTGCTCGATGCCGGCTACCAGATCCGCGTCGACAGCGCGGTCGAAAATGGCGGCCAATATGCCGACGACGCCGTGATCGACCTGACGTCCACGCCCGCGACAGCGAGCGGCACGGGCTATGTCAACACCATCTCCCTTGGTCTCTAGCGAGCAGGTCCATGCGCAGCTTTCACTCCCTGGCGGGCCTGTTCGGCGGCCTGCTCATCATCTTCATGGCGTCAACCGGCTTCGTGCTCTCGCTGCAGCCGCTCGCCGATGCGGCCACAACGATGGCGGCGGACGGCGGCGTTACCGTCGCGGCGCTGGCTGACCGCGTGGCCGCGGAGCTGCCCGGCGTGGAACGGCTGGTGCGTTCGGCATCGGGTCAGCTGGTCGCCTATACGGCGCAGGATGGGATGCGCAACGCCGTGATTGTCGATCCCCATACGGGTGCGGCGGCCGGCGCCTATGCACCGTCAGCCTTTTTCAGCTTCATCACCGACCTGCATCGCTCCTTCCTGCTGGGCAATGTCGGCCACGGCGCCGCCGGGGTCGCGGCGCTGGTCATCCTGGCGCTCGCCATCAGCGGTATGCTGCTGCTGGTTGGCAAGATGGGCGGCTGGCGCAAACTCTTTACAGCGTCGCGCGGCACCGGCTCGCAGCGGCTGCATACCGATCTGGCCCGTATCGGCGTTGCCGTGCTGCTGATGACGTCGCTGACCGGCGCCTATATGTCGGCGGTCAATTTTGCGCTGCTGCCGGAAAATGCCGGCGCGATGTTCGCCTTTCCGCCGGCCAGCGCCGGCGACACCGTGGCGCCCATTGCCTCGCTGGAGGCGCTCGCCGCCATCTCACTGACTGACCTGCGCGAACTGACCTTCCCGGCGATGGGCGATGCCACGGACGTCTTCACCGTCACCACCCAAGCCGGCCAGGGTTTTGTCGACCAGGGCACCGGCGCCATGCTTTCCTTCACGCCCAATGACGCCTGGCAGCGGGCCTATGAATTTATCTACCTGCTCCATACCGGGCAAGGCGCGCCCATGTTGGCGCTGCTGGTGGGACTTGGCGCGCTGAGCGTGCCGTTGCTGGCCGTGACCGGCACAATCATTTGGTGGATGCGTCGCCGCAACACGCCCCGCATTTTCGGCAATGTCACCTGGCGCGAGGCCGAAACCGTCATCCTGGTGGGCAGCGAGGGCGGCAGCAGCTGGGGCTTTGCCGCCACGCTGCAGCAAGCCCTGCGGCAACAGGGCCAGCAGGTGCATGTCGCTGCGATGAACGCGCTGCGCCGCAGCTATCCCAAGGCAACCAGCCTGCTGGTGCTCGCAGCCACCTATGGCGACGGCGCGTCGCCGGCCTCGGCCCACCAGTTCCTCGCCCGGCTCGAGCGCTTCGCCGCGACACCCGGCTTTGCCGTACTCGGCTTCGGCGACCAGGGCTTTGCCCAGTTCTGCGGCTTTGCCGCTCAGGTCGATGCCGCGCTGGCGGCCAAGGGCCTGCCCCGCCTGCTGCCCTTCGGCAGTGTCGACCGCCAGTCGGCCTGGCAGTTCGAGGCCTGGGGCAAGAGCCTCGGCGCGCGGCTGGGCCTGCCCCTGGTGCTGAACCACGTTGCGGCGCGTCCAGCCACCAGTCAACTCGTGCTGGTGGAGCGCACCCTCTATGGCATGGAAGTGCAGGCGCCGGTCGCCGTGCTCAGATTTGCGGCGCCGCCGTCGCGTGGCGGCTGGTTCGGCCCCCAGCTGCCGCGTTTCGAGGCTGGTGACCTGGTCGGCATCGTGCCGCCCGGCGCCGACGCCCCGCGCTACTATTCGCTGGCCTCGGCCTCGCGGGACGGCATGCTGGAAATCTGCGTGCGCAAGCAATCGGGCGGGCTGTGCTCGGAATTCCTGCATTCGCTCGTTCCGGGCGAGACCATCGACAGCTTCATCCGCCCCAATCCGGACTTCCGGCCCAAGCAAGGGCGCCGGCCGCTGATCCTGATCGGCGCGGGCGCTGGCGTGGCGCCGCTAGCGGGGTTTGTCCGCCACATCAGCCATGGCCGTCCGGTCCACCTGTTCTTCGGCGGCCGCGATCCGGCATCGGATTTTCTCTATCGCGACGACCTCCAGACCGCGCTGGACGAGGGCCGCCTGACCTCGCTCAACACCCGCTTCTCCCGCGTCATGGGCGGCGGCTATGTGCAGGATCTGGTTATGGACGAAGCCGAGGCGGTGCGCCGCCTGGTCAGCCAGGGCGCGCAGATTATGGTCTGCGGCGGGCGGGACATGGCCAATGGCGTGCGCGGGGCGATCGAGACCTGCCTGGCGCCGCTAGGCCTGAACGTGGATGGCCTCAAGCAGAAGGGACTATACCTTGAAGATGCTTATTGAACGCAGCGAACACTCCCAGCCGGGCCTGATGGCCTTGCCTCTGGAGCGGCAGGTGATCAGTGGTGCCACCATGGGGACGCGATACTCGGCGGTGTTCTACGCCCCGGCGGACGGCCACCGATCCACACTGGCCCGCGATCTGCAGGCGGCAGTCGATGTGGTGGACACCCAGATGTCGACCTGGAAACCCGATTCCGCGCTGATGCAGCTGAACCGAGCGCCGACCCATGTCTGGTGCAAGCTGCCCGAGGCGCTATTTGGGGTGCTGACGGCGGCTCTGGAGATTGGCCGATTGTCGGAAGGTGCCTTCGATATCGCCGTGGGCGACCTCGTCGCCGCCTGGGGCTTCGGCAGCCAGGCCGCCGGCAGCGATCAGACGCTTCTGGACGCCGCAGATCCAGCTCCCCGACGCCCGGCCCATCTCTGCCTCGAGCTCGATCCCGCGCAACAGAGGGTGCGCAAGCTTGCCGCAGTCACGCTGGACCTTTCCGGCATTGCCAAGGGCTTCGGTGTGGACGAACTGGCCCGCGTGCTGGGGGGCCATGGCATTGCCCACTTCCTCGTCTCTATCGATGGCGAATTGCGGGCCGCCGGCGGTAAGCCCGACGGGTCGCCTTGGCGCGTGGCCGTCGAGAAGCCTGAAATCGGGCATCGCGCCGTGGAGGGCGTGCTCGAACTGGGCGAGGGCGCTGTCGCCACGTCCGGCGACTACCGGCACTTCGTCGAGCGCGACGGCATCCGCTATGGCCATACCATGGACCCGCGTCACGGCGCTGCGCTGGCGGTTGGTCTGGCGGCCGTTACCGTCTTGACCGAGACCTGCATGGCCGCCGACGCCTGGGCAACCGCCATGCTGGTGCTAGGCCCGAGAACCGGCGCCGCACTCGCCGCCCGACACAGCATCGAGGCTCTGTTCATCGACCAGGCCCTCGTCGCGGCATCATCCCCGATCTCAACACCTGAAATCACCAAGGAGAACTAAAATGAACGCATCAAGCATCCGAATTACCGTCGCGATGTGCACCCTGTGCATTGCCCTACCGGCCATGGCAGGTGACGTCAGGGCGCAGCTAACGCCTGATCTCATCTACAGCCACTGCCAAACCGCAGGTGTCGGCAGCCAGACTGAGGGCACTTTCATGCTGCCAGGCGGCCGCGTTACGGGCACGGTGTTGTGCACAGAGGCCGATCTTGCCGCAGCCAACATGATGGCTCCGACACAATATGGCGAAGAGGAAGATGATGACGACGACAACTATCGTCGCCCCGATGGCGACGATGATCGCGACTGAGCTTTCTATGCCGAACTAGGCGACAATGCCGAAGATCGCGCGAATCCCCGCGGTGATCGCCATCGCGAGGGCGCCCACGACAGGACCCGGACGGGTGATCGCCGTCCGGCCGCGCTAATGGCACAGTGCTGTGCACCGAGGCGGATGATTTCATGTCCAACATGGTACTGGCATACCGCGAGGGATAGACCACAAGAACGACCATGGTAAGGACCGCAAAAGACGTCGACGACGTCTGATCCCCTTGCGCGACGGTGCCAGAATTGCATTGGTCCTTGCAGCACCCGCCATCGCCAAGCGTCCTAAGACCCGGCGCAGACGATTAGTCCCAGCTTGGCGCTACCTATGTTACCCGCGCGACGCATCCCGCTAGCTCTCTCGTTGCTCCGGGTCAGCTATGGCAACTGGGTATTCCCTGCCTAGGTGACCAGAACGAGGGACGTGCAGCACTCGAATCTGGTACCAAGGTCCTGCCCGCGTTCGGTAGCTGAAGCGCCGGGACATCTGGGGTCGGCCAAACAATGGCCGGTATCCCATATACCTTCGCCAAAAGCAGACTGGCAGAAACCCACCCCAAAAACGACATCGGCCGGCCACGGCAGGAATGGCAGCTAACGGGACCGACAACACCACCTAAATGTCCTGAGTGGGGCGCGTGGCGGAGTTGCCCGTCCTGTCTAGAGTGAGGCAAGGATAAATTCTGGTATTACGGGGCTGCGGCTGTCTATCGGGACGCCCGTTTCCATGAAGATCGAAGTGACGCCTGCGCGCTGGCCGGCCAGGATATCGGTATCGAGCTTGTCGCCGATCATGATGGCGTAGTCCGGGGCAACACCTAGGCGTGCCATGGCGGCGTGGATGATGGTAGGATCGGGCTTGCCCATGAAGATGGGCGTGGCGCCCGAGGCGGCCGCGATAGACTGGGTGATGGCGCCGGCGCCGGGCTCGAAACCATCGGCCAGGGGGCGGATGAGATCGGGATTGGTGCCTATGAGATGGGCGCCGCCCAGCAAATTGCGCAGGGCCGTCGTCATCATGGCATAGTTGAACGTCCGGTCGAGGGCGACCAGAACGGCGGCGGCGCCGGTCTCGACCAGCTCAAATCCGGCCTCGGCGACGCGGTGCTTGAAGGATGGCGTGCCGATGACATATACGCCGCTGCCCGCGGCATAGTGCGTGCGTATATAGTCCAGCGCCACATCGCCCGAGGTCACGACCTGTTCTGCCTCGCAGGCAATGCCGAGCCCGCGGATTTTGTCGGCAAATGCGTCCGGCGCCTTTTCGGCATTGTTGGTGACAAAGCAATAGGGAATGCCGGCGTGCTGCCAGCGCCTGAACCGGTCCACGGCGCCCGGGACCGGGGCATCGCCGCGATAGACCACGCCATCGAGATCGGACAGGACGGCGGAAAAGCCGAGCTCGTCGATCGAGCGGAGGCGTCGTGTGGTCATGGTCATTCGCCCTTGCCTCCGAGATTAGGATCGAGCGTGTCACGCAGCCAGTCACCGACGAGGCTGATGGCCAATGTTGTGAGGAAGATGACGACACCGGCTGGAATGCCCATCCACCAGGCCGTGGTTAAGTAGTTCCGACCCTCGCCGAGCAGGAGCCCGAGGCTGGTGCCGGGCGGCTGGACGCCGAGACCGAGGAAGGAGAGCGAGGTTTCGAGCAGGATGATCTCGGGGAAGTTCAGGGTGATCTGCACCATGATGACGCCCAGCATATTGGGCAGGACGTGGCGCAGATAAACCTTTGCGGGGTGGACGCCCAGCGTGCGGATGGCGAAGGCATAGCCCTGACCATTGGTCGAGAGCACGAGGCCGCGGGCGATGCGGGCGTAGCCGTCCCAGCCGAAGAGGCCGATCAGGATGATCAGCAGCAGGAAATTGTTGCCGAAGAAGGCCAGCACGGCCAAAGCGACGATGAGGAAGGGCACCGAGGCCTGGAAATCGACCAGCATCATGATGATGTCGTCGACCCAGCCGCGGAAATGGGCGGCGATGATGCCAAGCACCGTGCCGACGGTGGCGCCGATCACCGTCGCCATGATGGCGATGAGAATGCTAGTGCGCATGGCATAGATGACGCGGCTGAAGACGTCGCGGCCCAGGTCATCGGTGCCGAAGAGATTTTCTGCCGGTCCGCCGATGACCGAGGGCGGCTTCAGGCGCTTGAGCAGGCTCTGTTCGGCAAAGCTGAAGGGGGCGAGGAATTCGGCAAACAGCGCGGCCAGGATGACGAGGGCCAGCCAGCCCAAGCATAGCCCGATGACCAGCGGCGGCCGCGATTTCCAGATGCGGGTCAGCCAGCCATGGCGGCGCAGGGCGGGCATTTGCAAGGAGAGCTCGACGCCGCTCATGCCGAGGCCTTCTTGCTGTGCAGTTCGATGCGGGGGTCAAGCCAGCCATAGGTGAAATCGACGATGAGATTTACCACGACCATGGTCAAGGCGATCAGCAACACGACGGCCTGGACCACAGCGAGGTCGCGCTGGTTGACCGAATTGACCAGCAGCATGCCAACGCCCGGCCAAGCAAAGACGGTCTCGATGGTTACGGCGCCGCCGATCAGGCCGCCAATGCGCATGCCGACCACGGTCACCACAGGAATGGCGGCATTGGGCAGGGCGTGGCGCAGCACCCGCCGGTCATGGGGAATGCCCTTGGCCTTGGCGGTGCGCATGAAGGGCTGGTGCAGCACGTCGAGCATGGAGGAGCGGGTGAAGCGTGCCACAGTGGCGGCGGCCGCAGTGGCAAGGGTCACTGCGGGCATGACGAGATGCCAGATACTGCCGGTTCCCGAGCTGGGCAGCCAGCGCAGGGTCATGGAGAAGACCAGGATCAGGATGATGCCGAGAAAGAAATTGGGCACGCTCTGGCCAAAAATGGTGAAGCTCATGGCAGTATGATCGAGCGACTGGCCGCGATGCAGCGCTGCCAGAATTCCGGCGGGAATGCCGATGAGCAGGGTGATGAGGAGGGCCGTGATGCCCAGCTGGAGGGTGACGGGCACGCGCTCCATCACCACCTGCAGGGCCGGCCTGCCGTCGCGGAAACTGTCGCCGAAATCGCCCTGCACAATGGCCGAGAGATAGGTGAAATACTGCTCTATATAGGAGCCATCGAGCCCCCAGCGTGCACGGAAGGCAGCCATGGCCTCAGGCGAGGCCTCGTCGGACAGCATCATCTGGGCCGGATCGCCAGAGGCGCGTAGCACGATGAAGACGAAGGTGACGGCCAGAAGCAGCGTCATCGCGCCGCGAAACAGCTTGGTGAGGAAGAAGTGCAGGTTCACTGGACCCAGCCCCCTGTGCCGTCGGTCCAACCGCTATCGACGATGGTTTTGCCCTCGAGCACCCATTGCCGCAGATATTGCTCGTGGCCGTTGAGGCTGGCGCTGAGGAGGCGGGATTCGACCGCCGGTGCGATGCCGAAGCGCGCGTCATCGCCCACCAGCGCCTCGACCATCGGGCGGCCTTCGGCGCCCTCGGTGGAGAGGCCCATGGTGGTCAGGATAGTGGGGATGATGTCGGGCAGCCAGCAGGGCACGTCCGACTGGAAGTTCTGGCGATAGGCCAGCCCCTGGGCGGCCAGGACGGTCGAGAGCTCGCCGCGATTGAGGCCGCCATGCATGCCGCCGCCCGGGGTGATCGAAGCGGCAAAGATGCAGCCGTCGACATCGGGGCCATAGGTCTCGGAACTGTTTGTGGCCCGGAGGGTGAAGCCGACATCGGCGCCGCGCGGATGGTCATTGCGTACCGACGACCAGGGCAGGGCGCCGGCGATGGCGTTCCCCTGTGCGTCGGAGGCGAAGACCAGGCCGCAGAAATCCTGGCGCACCAGCCAGTCGACCACCTCGGCCTTGTGGGCGTCGGAGGTGTCGTGCAGGTAGATACCGCTGAACGAGCCGATCGAGGCGCGGCCGAATTCGGCCGGAATGATGTCGAGGGTTTCGAGCTGGGCGTGGCCGGTGATCTGGCCATGGTCGGACATGACGACGATATTTTCCGGACCATTGCCCGCCTGCCACCACGCCAGAATCCGGCCGAAATTCTCGTCGGCCATGCGCATGGCGACTTCGGTTTCGGCCCCGAGCACGCCGAACTTGTGCGAGCTGGTATCGGGCTCGTTCATCCAGAAGATGCAGAAGTCCGGCTGGTGGCGCGGATAGATCACGTCCATCAGGGCCGTGGTGGCATAGGTGACGCGGGCACTATTGGGGGCACCGGCCGGGGGAATTTCGCCCAGTTGGGCGACCACGGCGTCATGCACATCCCGGGTCGATACCGGCATGCCATGCACGGAAAACACCGGCTGGCCCAGCGCATGGGCGCTGGAATTCATCATGCGAGAGGCGCCCTTGGTGGCCGTGCTGACCACGGCCATGGTCTTGCCGGCGGCGGCCATGCGCTCACCCATGGTCTGGCGATCGAGCAATTGCCCGGCATGGGCGGCCAGTTCGAGATCTTCCCATTCAGAAGTGCGGAACACACCGTCGGGGCGAACCGCATGGATATACTGGTTGGCGACGACGCCATGGGCGCCGGGCGGATTGCCGGTCATGGTGGAAGTGACGGCGACGCGGGTCTCGCTGGGAAAGATCGAGCGCGAATTGAGGAAATCGCTGCCCTCGGCCATGAAGCGCGAGAGATTGGGCATGACCTCTGCCGTCACGCGGTCGCGGCGCAGCCCGTCAAAGGTCAGCAGCAGGGTGGAGCCGGTTGTCATTGCATGCTCTCCAGGGCGGTCCTGGTCAGGACCACGTCGTTGATCAACACGCCACGAATGCCGGCGGCGGCCATCGCGGCGAGGTTTTGGGCTGAGGTGTCGCCGCCGTCATAAGCTGTGCCGCGACCACCCGAGGTTGCCCAGACTTCGGCGCCGAGGGCCTGGAGCAGGGCGACCCTCTCCTGCGCGACGTCGCGCTCCCAGAGGCGGATGATGCCAGCCCCGGCGCCGAAAAAGGCCTCGGCCTCGTTAGGGGACGGAATAAAGCCCAGAATGCCGATTTCGCCCTTGGCGGCAAAGTAGTGCACCGCTTCGAGCGTGTGGCAGCCGGCGATCACCAGGGGGCGCTGCGGCGCACGGACGGTCTCGACAATGACCGCCCAGATGGCGTCGAGCGAGCGCGGCGTCTCGTCCTTGATGTCGAGGAGTACATGCTGACTGGCGGCAGCATGCTGCAGGACATCTGCAAGCCTGGCGATGCGGCCACCCTCGGCATTGCTAAGCGCGAGCAGTTCGGCCAGCGTCAGGTCCTCCGGGCGTTCCGGACGGCCGAACAGGCGTTGGAGATTTTCGTCATGGGCGCAGATGCAGAAGCCGTCGCTGGAGAGGCGCAGATCGGCCTCGATGGCAAAGGCGCCATTGCGATAAGCGGCCTCCCAGCTTTCGGGGGTATTTTCGCAGAAGTTGGCGCTGTCGCCGCGATGCGCGATGATCTTCATGACTGGACCGGAAGTTGGCGTGGGGCGGGGACGGCGCTGCGGCCGCCAAAGGCATTGATGTCGCGCTGACGGCGCTGGCGCGGGCTATCGGCCGGAATAGCCGCGAGCAGGCGGCGCGTATAGTCATGCTGCGGATTATCGAAGAGCGTGCTGCTGTCGCCGATTTCGAGCAATTCCCCGGCATGCATGACGCCGACGCGGTGGCTGATATGGCGGACCACCGACAGGTCATGGGAAATGAACATCAGCGACAGATTGAACTGTTGGCGGAGGTTGAGCAGCAAATTGATGATCTGGGCCTGAACCGAAACGTCGAGGGCGCTGACCGCTTCGTCGCAGACGACCAGGCGCGGATTGAGCACCAGGGCGCGGGCGATGACGGCGCGCTGCAACTGCCCGCCCGACAGTTGGTGCGGCAGGCGCTTGCCCATGCTGCCCAGGCCGACCATGGCCAGCATGGCCTGGGTACGGTCATCGGCTTCGGACAGGTCCAGCGCTTCGTGCGTCGTAAGGGCTTCGCGCACCTGGGCATGAATCGACCAGCGCGGATCGACCACGGCGGCGGGGTTCTGGAACACGACCTGCACATGGCGGCGCTGGCGGCGCCATTGCGGCGTGCCGACCCGGGCATAATGCTCGCCCCAGAAGGAGACCGTGCCGCTGGTGGGCGCTTCGATGCCCGCAATCATGCGGCCGAGCGTGGATTTGCCGCTGCCGCTTTCCCCCACGATGCCTAGCGTTTCGCCTTCGGCAATGGTGAGATTGACACGGTCGACGGCGCGGAATTGATCCGCTTTGCCCCAGAGCCTGCGGCCGGAGGAATAGGCCTGCACCAGATTGGTGGCGACGACGCCCTTGTGCACGGTGCCGGTCATGCGACGCGGCCGGTCTGAAGGCCGGAAGAATGGCAGGCGACGGCCCGCTGACCGGAACCGAGCAGTTTTGGGTCCTCGCCGCATTTCTCCTGGGCCATGGCGCAGCGCGGGGCGAAATTGCACCCTACGGGCCGTGCCGAAGGGGCGGGAACGGTGCCGCCGATGGCATCGAGCGGGGTGCCCGGCTGGCGGCCGACGCCGATGCGGCTGGCCATCAGGGCGCGGGTATAGGGATGGCGCGGATCCTCGAACAGCTCGTCGACCGGCGCCGTCTCGACCACGCGCCCGGCATACATGACCGCGACCTGATCGGCGATCTCGGCCACCACGCCAAGATCATGGGTGACCAGCACGATGCCCAGGCCGAGTTCGACCTGCAGGTCGCGCAACAGGCGCAGGATCTGGGCCTGGATGGTGACATCGAGCGCGGTAGTCGGCTCGTCTGCGATGAGCAGTTTTGGTTTGCAGGCCAGCGCCATGGCGATCATGACGCGCTGGCACATGCCGCCGGACAGCTGGTGCGGATAGTAATTCTTGTTGCGGGCGACATTGGGAATGCCGACCTGGTCGAGCAGTTCGACCACGCGCCGATCGACGGCAGCGCCGCGCAAGGGGGTATGTTCAACAATGGCTTCGGCAATCTGGGCGCCGACGCGCTGAACGGGATTGAGCGAGACCATGGGATTTTGGAAGATCATGGCGACGTCGCTGCCGCGCAGATTGTTGAGCACGCTTTCGGGCGCGCCGATCGTCTCGGTGCCGAACAGGCGGATAGAGCCGGCCATGTTGAGGTTGTCGTCGAGCAGGCCCAGCATGGACATGCAGGTGAGGCTCTTGCCGCAGCCGCTCTCGCCCACGAGACAGAGAGTTTCGCCGCGCCGGACCGAGAGGCTGACGTCCTCGACCAGCGCATTGGGGCCGGCATGGACGCTGAGGCGCGAGATTTCAAGGATGGGACCCGCGCCAATGGCGCCCGGAATCGGCGAGGAGGCGGCAAGCTTGCCGCCTCCTTTGGAGTTGGAAAGCCTGACCATCAGTCGTTGAAGCTGAGGTTATAGGGACGCAGGTCCATGTAGTAGAAGGTGTAAGGCTGCCAGTTGATGTCCTTGGACACGCCATAGGTTTCGAGCGGCTGGTAGAGAATGGTGCCGGGGGCATCGGTCTCCCAGATTTCCAGCATTTCGAAAGCGGCCGGCTGGCGGGTTTCGAGATCAACGGTGCTCTCGATGATGCGGCCGAGTTCGTTGAAGCGCTCGAGGTTTTCCGTGCCGGCCCAGTTGCCGGCGCCGCGCTGCGGGCCCCCGAACGGACCCCAGAGGTTCCACAACCCGCCGACCGGATCGGGATAGCGGGTGGAATTGGACCAAGTGCGGACCTGAAGGGCGGCCATGTCGAGGCCGGACAAGCTTTCGACGACGTTGAGCTCGACATTGAGGCCAACGGCCTTCCACATCTCGACGATGGCCTGGGCGGCCGGCAGGGCGTTGAGATAGTAGTTCGGCTGGGTCGTGTACTTGATCAGGCCGCCATCATAACCGGCTTGGGCCAGCAGTTCCTTGGCGCGCTCGGGATTGTATTCGAGACCCTCGTGGTCCGGATTATACATGTCGCCGAACTCGGGATACTGGTGGCCATTGGGCACCACGGCCTGGCCGCCCCAGAGGGCTTCGTTGAGCAAATGGCGGTCGATGGCCAGGTTCATCGCCTGACGGACGCGGGCGTCCTTGATCACCGGGTCCTGGGTGCCATAGGCGAGGACATGCGAATTGGCGAGAACGACCGAGCGGGTCTCGATGTCGTCATAGCCATTGATCTGCGGGATCTGGTCGGGTGCGACATTCGTGATGATGTCGAATTCGCCCGAGACGAGTCCAGCGACGCGTGTGGAAGGCTCGGGGATTTCGCGGAAGGTGACGGAAGCGGCCGAGGGCGTGCCGCCGAAATAGTCGTCAAAGGCGACGAGGCGGATGGATTCGTCGGCCTTGTATTCTTCCAGCATGAAGGGGCCGGTGCCGACCGGGAACATGGGGATGCCGCCGTCCTTGGCGGCCTTAGCTTCCCAGTCGGCCTTGTTGACGATCCAGGACGCCCAGGACGAGATGCGGTGCTCGAGCAGCGGATCGGCAGCCTTGGTGATGAAGTGGACGGTATGGTCGTCGATCGCCTTGACCTCGGCGAGGACCGAGAAATAGGCCGGGCCTTCAGGGAGAATGGCACTTTCGCCGCTGAGACGTTCGGGCGAGAAGGTGAAGACCACGTCTTCGGCGGTGAGCGGGGCACCATTGTGGAAGGTCACGTCGTCGCGCAGCTTGACCTCGAGGGTCAGCTCGTCAAGACGGGACCATTCGGTGGCAAGGCCGGGCACCAGCACAGAACCGCCGCCGCCTTCGGCCGACAGGAAGTCGCGGCGGATCAGCGTATCGAAGATGTTGTAGTTGACGCGCGTGCCGACATTGGAGAGCTCCTTGCCGGGCTCCAGCGTGGCCGGCAGGTCGGCGACGCCGACCACGAGGTCTGGCCGGTCTTGCGCGATGGCGAGCGTGGATGTGGTGGCGAGCAAGAGGGCCGTGGTTGCGCCCATAAGGGTCTTGCTGAAGAAGGAGGATTTGGTCATTGAGCGGCCCCGGCTGCGATTGGAATGGCGGGGTAGCTAAGGCAGGTGTCTGACAACTTGACGACATTGATGTGTCAGTTTGGCTAAAGGCATGCTTAGGAGGTCGTCTAATCGCTCCGCATAATGCAAGTCCTTTCTAGCAGGCCGATCTGTCGTTTGCCGGGAGCACGGTCGTCTTCGCGGTCGACATAAGCCGCCGCATGATGGGGCTTCGCAGGATGAACCTTCCAATGTGTGAGACGCACTCGGCCAGCCTTATGATGGCTTGAGGGTGCAACAGCCTCAGCGGAATGCGCCCACGTCCCGGCAGGGACACCTCGACGCGCTTCTAGGCGCGGCAAGCTCGGATGTTTGAGGTCAGGCCATGGCGCCCTTCGCATGATAGGGTTCGCCGGACTTCAGCATGGCGTGCATAACGACGGCCAGCTTGCGCGCCACGGCCACGGCGGCACGCTTGAAGCCGAGCCGCTCCCGCGGCTTCAGTCCCCATGTGCGCAGATCGCTATCGGAGCAACTGCGCGTCAGAAGAACGGTCGCCGCCTCGTAAAGAAGCCCTCGCATATGGGCGTCGCCTGGCCGGGAGATGTGTCCGTCATAGTCGACTTCGCCCGATTGATAGCGGCGCGTCGTTAGTCCGAACCAGGCCTCGACGGAACGTGAAGACTTGAAGTTGCCAGGATCCTCCACTGCAGTAACGAACCAGGTTGCGGTAATCGCTCCTATGCCGGGAATGGACATGAGCTGCCGGCAAGCGTGGCTCTGCCGGGCACCAGCAAGAAGGTGGCGCCCCAGTTTCGCAGCCCGTCCGGACCGCTTGCCAGGCCTTCGAGCAGTGGAGGGACAATCTGGGTCAATCCTTCGTCGCCGGACAGAAGATGCTGAACCTGGGCCCCGAACGATCCACCCCTCGCGCTCGGCGCGATCAGGCCGAACGTCTTCATGAGGCCTCGAATCTAGTTAGAAAGCTCGGTCGACATTTGCACCAGCTTGTTGCGTGCGGCGACAAGCGTTCGCACCAGCACGCTATTGTATCCCTTCACACGCACGTCGCGGAAGAAGCCCACCTCCGCCAGATGTGCCAAGCCTTCGGCGTTATTGGCGTCGGTCTTGTTGAACCAGATCGACAACGGGCCTGTTTCGAACACGACTCGCTTGGCTTTAGGGGCATTCTTACATAGCACTTTGGCAATAACCGCGGATCAGACGCGCACTTGCCGCGGCACACCCTCTTGCCATTCCGGCGCAGGCAGATAGCCGTCTCTTTCAGGGATACGTCGAGACCGATATACTCACTCATGGTTGTTCTCCGCTTGTGGCATGGGCCCGGCGTCCAGTCGTGAGCCCGCAATTCCATACTGCAGGGGAACAACCACCACTTCCATTCCAAGCCGACTCATTCCGGCCCGGGGCGTTCGATCCCGCGATTACCCCATGTGTGAAAACTCGCGGCAGCGTGTGGCCTGAGCGTGACGCGATGGCATCAGCGCGACCGCGCTTCATCCCCTCAACGCTCCGAGGATTGTACCGACGCCGGCAACGGCGATGGCGCGCTTCATGTTGTAGGCCAGGATTGCCAGGCTGGCTCCGGTGGCGACGTTCTTGAGCCCCCGCGTTCGGAAGCTGGTGGCACCCATCCAGCCCTTGATGGTGCCGCAGACGTGCTCGACCGTGCAGCGGCGGACCGCCATCGCCTCGGGCATCGCATTGAACCTGCGCTCCATCTCATCGAGCACCGCCTCATGCTCCTATCGTCGGATGCGCTTCACCTTGCCGGCCGTGCACAGAGGACGCGATGCGCAGGCACCGCAAGCCTTCTGGTTATAATAGACGTTGATGAGCTTGCCGCCCTCGACTGTGGGATGGCGCTTCTGCAGATGCTGGCCGGCAGGGCACCGATAGGTGTCGGTTTGCTCATGCACGAACATGGCTTTGCCCCAGAAGCCGCGCGCCTGGGCCGGTGAGGTATTGGGCTTGGGCACCATCGGGATGATGCCAGCTTCGGCGCAGGAGCGGATCTGCTCGCCCTCATAGTATCCTCGGTCGGCAAGGGCGATCATCCCGGCCGCGCCGGTCTCGGCCTGTGCGGCCGTGGCCATCTCCAGCAGGTGCGAGCGGTCATGGCCACGGTTCGTCACCGTATTGGCGACCACGATGTGGTGCTTGGTATCGACCGCCGCCTGCACATTGTAGCCGACCACGCCGCGATGGTCGCTGCCGGTTGCCATGGCGCGGGCATCCGGGTCGGTGAGCGAGATCTGCTCATCGGGAGCCGCTTGCACTTGCCGGCCAATCGCCTCGAGTTCCCCGAGACGCCCGCGCAGCGATGCCAGTCGCTCGGTCAGGTGCTCGATGCGCGGCGTAGCTGGGCCGGTCTCCGCCCTGTCGGCTTCCTCGAGTTCGGCAAGATAACGCGCGATGCTCTCCTCGACATGGGCCTTCCGCCGCGCCAGCTTGCCCTTGGTGTCGTTCTTCTCGTGCGTGTTCACCGTGCGCAAGCGTGACCCATCGATGGCAACCATGCCCCCGCCGACCAGGCCAAGGGCTCGACAGATGGAGACGAAGCGCTGGCACGCGATCTGGATCGCGCTGGCATTGTCACGGTGGAAGTCGGCGATCGTCTTGAAGTCGTTACCAGCTTGCCGGTCAGCCAAATCAGTTCGATATTGCGGCCCGCTTCGCGCTCCAGCTTCCGGCTCGAAGTCAGCTGGTGCAGGTATCCATAAACGTAGAGCTTGAGCATCGTGCCCGGCGCGTCGCCGGGTCTGCCGGTCGATGCCGGCTGGACGCGCCAGAAGCCGAGCACGGCCAGATCGAGTTCGTTGACAAAGGCGTCGATGATGCGAACCGGGTTGCCAGAATCCACATAATCTTCAAAACACGCCGGCAGAAAGCTCGCCTGCTGACGGTCAGCACCTTCAACGAAACCACCCATATGGCACCTCCGAAGCAGTGCCAAATCATAGCATAATCAGCGATTTTCACACAGCCTCGGGTGCAAAGCTACCGGGCAGGGTAGGGGCCGGGAGCCGCCTGGCGGCTTCTGGCTTTCTGGTTGCCATAGCTGCCCTTTCAACTTCCGGGTCCGGGTGGACACGAGATCCGACCAGCAGACACCGGCACGTGGCATAGCTCTCGCAGAAGACCGAATACTCGATCCACCGTTGGACGGCGGGAAGAATCTCAAATCGTCAATGACGCTGTTGGAACAGTTGGGTCTGCTCTCCAATGGGCAGAAGCCGTGTTGAATGTTCGACGGCTGGCCCGGTCAATCGCCAAGACCTGGGTCTTGGCGATTGAGGTGATCGAGTTTTCTATTGGGCCAGGCCGAGGGCAGCGAGGTGGGCGGCGGAGGCCTGGATCTGGGATTTATCGCGGATTTCAATGATCAGGCGCGGATTGGAGGTGATCTTGGCGAGGTTGGCGAAGATGGCGCGGAAGTTGACGTTGCCATAGCCCAGCGGCCAGTGGCGGTCGGCATAGCCATCGGCGTCCTGCAGGTGGACATGGGCCAGCATCTCGCCGGCATCCTGCACGAAATAGTCGACCGGCGGGGCGCCCGTCGAGCCATAGGCATAGGCTGCATGGCCGGTGTCGATCGACAGCGCAAAGGCGGTCGAATTGAAGCTTTCCACCAGCTTGCGGCGGTCGGCGGGGTCCTTGTCCTCGATGTTCTCAAGTACGAAGACGCAGCCCTGGTTCTCGGCGCGCTTGACGGCGGCACCAAGCGTCTCATGGGTCAGGTTGATGACCTGCTGGCGCTGTTCGGGCCAGTTGTCGAGATTGTTGTGCATCCAGGTCGAATAGGGGCTGTGGATGACGATCTGCGTGACTTCGAGCGCCTCGGCAACATCGAGCGCCTGATCCATGCGCTTGGCGACGACGGCGCGGATATCCGGGTCGGAGGAGGCGACGTTGAGGCCCATGAAGGGACCATGAATGCCCAGGCGCCCCTGGTGGCCGTCGAGCAGGCGGCGGGCTTCGGTGGCCACGCTCTGCCAGTCGCCAGCGAGCACTTCGGCCGGAACAAAGTCCTGCAGTTCGAGGTCACGTGGCTTTTCCAGCAACCAGTTGCGGTTGATTTCGACGTCCTTCAACGTCATGGCGGCGCCAACGATAGGCAGATCAGTCATAGTCGCGTCCTTTCGTAACCGGCCGTCGGGGCCGGGGGGTAAATCAGGTGAGGGTGGGGTCGAGCTTGTCGCGCAGGCCGTCGCCGACAAGCGAGATGCACAGCGCGGTGATGGTGATGACAAAGGCGGGGGCCAGCATGATCCAGGGGGCGCTCGAGAGATATTCACGCCCGAAGCCGACCATATTGCCCAGCGAGGTATTGGGCGGCTGCACGCCCAGGCCCAGGAAGGAAAGCCCGCTTTCGAGCAGGATGATTTCGGGGAAGGCCAGGGTCATCGAGACGATGAGCGTCGAGGCGATATTGGGCAGGATGTGCCGACCATAGAGGCGCAGGGGCGAGGCTCCCAGTTGGTGCACGGCCGCCGAATAGCCCTGGGCATTGCCGCTGATCGCGAGGCCTCGCGCAATACGGGCATAGCGCTCCCAGGCATGCAGACCGAGCAGGCACACGAAAAGCACGATCGAATTGCCAAAGAAGGCCAACACCGCCAGCGCCAGGACCAGGAAGGGGATGGCCGCTGAAAAGTCGACCAGGGCCAGAACTATCTGCTCGATGAAGCCGCGGAAATGGGCCGCCACGAAACCCAGCGTCACCCCGATGACGGCCCCGATGATCGTGGCGCCGAAGGCAATGAGCAGGCTCATGCGGATCGAGGCGATCAGACGGGACAGCACGTCGCGGCCCAACTCGTCGGTGCCCAGCGGATGAGCCCAGTCGCCGCCCATGAAAACCGGGCTGCTCAGCCGGTTATGGAGGTCCATCTGGGTATAGGGATAGGGGGTGATGAGGTCAGCCAGAATGGCGACGGCGAGCATGAAGCCGAGCCAGGTGACGGCAATCAGCATCAGTACCGGCAGCTTGCCGAACTGGGCGAGCAGGGCCTGGGCGCGGACGGCCAGGGTTTGTCCGGCGCCAAGCTCGCTGGATGGAATATCGGCCATAGGCGGTCTCCGAGGGTGAGTGTCGAGGCGGTCAGGCGCGCGCCGGGCGCGTCTGCGATTGCATCTTGGGGTCGAGCAGGCCGTAGAGAATGTCGACGACGAAATTGGCCGCAACCATGGTCAGGGCGATCATCAGGACGATGGCCTGGACGACCGCCAGGTCACGGTTGGAGACCGAGACGACCAGCAAGCGGCCGACGCCGGGCCAGGAGAAGACGCTTTCGACCACCACCGCCCCGGCCACCAGACCGCCCAGCATGAAGCCGATAATGGTGACGGTGGGGATGGCTGCATTTTGCAGTGCATGCCGCCAGACCACAGCGGACCAGGAGAGACCCTTGGCGCTGGCGGTGCGGATATAGGACTGGCCGAGCACTTCGAGCATGGCGCTGCGGGTAAAGCGGGCTAAAAGGGCCGCGCCCCCAAAGCCCATGGTGACAATGGGCAGGATGGCATTGAGCCAGGAGTCCTGGCCCGCCGATGGCAGCCAGCCCAGATTGACCGAAAACACCAGCACCAGCAGCATGGCCAGGATGAAGGAGGGCATGGCAAAGCCGGTGACGGCCATGACCATGACGAAGCGGTCGATCGCGGTGTTGCGGTGCAGGGCCGCATAGACGCCGGCGGGAATGCCGATGCCCACATTGAGCAGGAAGGCCGGCACGGTCAGGGCCAGTGTGGACGGGACGCGTTCGAGCACCACGGCAACCGCGTCGCGCCCATCGCGCATCGACTGGCCGAGATCGCCGCTGAAAATGGCCTTGAAAAAGGACAGATACTGCACCCAGATCGGCTGATCGAGGCCCCAGGCGGTGCGGAAGGCATCTACGGCCTCCGGCGGCGCGTCAGCGCCCATGATGACGACTGCAGGATCGCCCGACATGCGCAGGACGATGAAGACGAAGGTGACGACCATCACCACGCTGACGGTGGCGCGCAGCAGGCGCGTGCCCAGATAATGCAACATCAGCTCAGCTCCAATTGGCCGACATGGCCGGGGGCGACCTCGCCCTGCGCGACGTGGCAGGCGACGCGGCGCCCATCGCTCGGGCGCGGCTTCAGCAGCGGCGTTTCGGTTCGGCAGCGCATCGCTGTCACCGGGCAGCGGGGATGAAAGGCACAGCCGGGGGGACGATCGGCCGGATTGGGCGGATCGCCTTGCAGCACGATGCGCCGCGCGGTCTTGCCCGGATGGGGAATGGCCGAGACCAGGGCCTGCGAATAGGGATGGGCCGGCGCATGGAGGATTTCGTCGGGCGCGCCTTCCTCGACGATCCGCCCTAGATACATGACGGCGACGCGATGGCTGATCTGGCGCACGGCGCGCAGATCATGGCTGACGAACAGCATGCCCATGCCCAGCCGTTCCTGCAGCTCGACCAGAAGGTTCATCACCTGCGCCTGGATCGAGACGTCGAGGGCGCTGATCGGCTCGTCGCAGACCAGAAGATCTGGCTGGGTCACCAGCGCCCGGGCGATCACGGCGCGCTGGCGTTGTCCGCCGGACAGGGCATGGGGGTGCCGGTCGGCATGATGGGGCTGGAGTCCCACTTCTTCCATGACTTCGGCAACGCGGGCATTCTGTTCGGCGGGGGTACCCATGCGGTGGATTTCGAGCGGTTCGCGGATCTGCAGGCCAACCGGCAGGCGACGGTCGAGCGCGCTCAGCGGGTCCTGGAAGACCAGTTGCATGCGCTTGCGCAAGGCGGCCCAGCCCGGGCTGCCCGAGCCGGGCATGGGGGCGCCGTCAAAGCGCACCTGACCTTCATCTGGCCGCTCGATCCCGAGCACCAGACGAGCGGTGGTCGACTTGCCGCAGCCGGATTCGCCGACCAGCCCCAGGGTCTCGCCACGCGCTATGGTGAGAGTGACCCCGTCGACGGCCCGTACATTGGTGACGCGACCGGCCATGCCCCGGCGAATACTATAGGTGCGCGCCAGGTCTTGCGCACTCAGCAGCGGCATTTGGGATGCGGTCATGCCAGGACCCTTTCGGGGGTTCGGGTGCCGGTCTTGGCCGGTGTGGCCCTGATGCAGGCGGCAAGATGGTTGGCCTCGACAGTGACGGCGGCCGGATCAACGCGCGTGCAGTCGGCAATGGCCTCGCTGCAACGCGGCGCAAAGGCACAGCCCTGTGGCATGCGCGAAGCCTCCGGAACGCTGCCGGGAATGGACACCAGCTTCTGGCGCGGACCGCTGATCGGCGGCATTGCGCCAAGCAGGCCGCGAGTATAGGGGTGACTGGGATTGGCAAAGATCGCGGCGCTTTCGGCCTGTTCGACGATGCGGCCGGCATACATGACGGCGATGCGTGAACAGGTTTCCGAGACCACGCCCAGGTCATGGGAAATCAGGACCAGCCCCATGCTGGTATCGCGGCGGATGGTGCCCAAGAGGTCCAGAATCTGCGCCTGGATGGTGACATCGAGCGCCGTCGTTGGCTCGTCGGCCACCAGCAATTCGGGCTCGCCCGCCAAGGCCATGGCGATCATGACGCGCTGGTTCTGGCCGCCCGAGAGTTCATGCGGATAGGCGTTAGCGCGGGTCTTGGCGTCGGGAATGCCGACCTGGTCGAGCAGGCGGATGACTTCGGCGCGGGCTGGCGCGCCGGTCAGCCCGCGATGGAGGGCCAGCGCCTCGGCAATCTGGTGGCCGATGCGATGGACAGGATTGAGGCTCGAGGCCGGGTCCTGGAAGATCATGGCGATGCGTCCGCCCCGCACCGGCTCCAGCACCGATGGCGATGCGCCGATGAGTTCGACCCCATCGAGCAGCACGGAGCCGCCCACCTTGGCCGACCGCGGCAACAGGCCAAGGGCGGCCAGCCAGGTTATGGACTTGCCACAGCCTGACTCGCCGACCAGGCCGAGCGCTTCACCACGCTCGACCGAGAGGCTGATGCCACGCAAAGCCGGGGCCGAGCCGAAGGCCACCGACATGTCGCGGATCTGGACGAAAGCCATGGCTCACGCGCCCCAGTTGTGGCGGCTGAAGTCCATGACGAAGGACTGGGCGGCCGTCCACTGGATGTCCTTGCGCTTGGCCGTGAAGGAGGCGTTGCGATGCAGGACGACGTAAGCGGGATCTTCGATCTCGATGATCTGCAGCATGCGGCGCCAGATTGCGATGCGACGGGCTTTGTCGGTGCTGGTTTCGAGTTCGTTAGAGAGCGGGCCAAATTCCTCGTTGGTCCACTGGCCATTCCGCCAGCCATTGCTGGTGGGGCCCCAGGAGCCTGGCATCTGCACGCAGGGATCCGGCAGGGAGGCAGCCGCCGACCAGTCATGGATACCGCGGGTGGCCGGTTCGCCTTCGCTGATCTGGCCCCAGTTTTCGACCATCTGCAGCTCGACATTGAGCCCCACGGCGCGCCAGTTCTCGGTGTTGATCTGGGCGGTCGAGGTCTGGTTGGTGTAGTAGTCGTTCAGCACGCGATAGGGGATGGCTTCGCCGGCATAGCCCGCTTCAGCCAGCAGGGCACGAGCCTTGTCGGGGTCGTAGGCGGGGTTTTCATGGTCGGCGATGTAGAAGTCGCCGTAAAATTCCCACTGCAGGCCCCGTGGCACGGTCGTGCGGCCGCCCCAGAGGGCTTCCACGATCAGGTCACGATCCACCGAATGGGTCAGGGCCTGGCGGATCAGCGGATTGGCCAGTACCGGGTGGGACTTGTTGAAGATGGTGTAGCGCGAGTTGTTGATCGGGCCGCCGACGACTTCGAAACGGCTGTCGGCTTCAACGGTCGCGATCTGGTCGGGCGGAATATCGCAGGCAAAATCGGCACCGCCCGAGCGCAGCAGGTTGATGCGCGATGCGGTTTCGGGTGTTTCCACGAAGCGCAGCTTGCTCAGCGGCGGGCGACCATCCCAATGATCATCAAAGGCTTCGAGGCTAAGCACGGAGTCGGCCTGGAAGTCGGCGATGCGATAGGGGCCGGTGGTGATGGGCATGCGGGCCCAGGTCATCCAGTCGCCGGTCTCAAGGAATGCACGCTTGTTCACGACCATGCCGATGGCACTGGCAAGACGCCCTTCAAGCACGGGGTCGATGATCGAATTGTGAAAGCGCACCTTGGTGGGCGAGAGGATTTCGACACGATCAAAGGCCGGCAGCGAGCGACGCGACGCGGCAATGACTGCCTCGGGCACTTCAATCGTGCCACCGCCCCACATGCGGTCAGGACCGAAGGTGAAGGCCACGTCTTCGGCCGTCAGCAGGTCGCCATTGTGGAACTTGACGTCGTCGCGCAGCTCGACCTCGATCGTATAGTCATCGATCCGGTTCCAGGATGTGGCGATCGATGGCTTGAGCGACATGTCGCCAACCCAGTCGGTACCGATCAGCGGCTCGGCATAGCTGGTATAGATGCGGGCGCCGACATTGGACTGTTCCGACAGCATTTCGAGCGTGTTGGAATTGGAAACCTTTTGCACGGCCACGGTGACTTCCGGGCGGTCGTCAGCCTGGGCAAAGACAGCGCGCGGCAGCGCCAATGCGGCGGCTGTCGCGGCCCCCAGGGTCAGGACAGTGCGACGATTGAGATCAGTCATGGTGTCTCCTCTCGGAATGCCAAGTGGCTGTAAAAGCGCACACCGCTGCGCAGACGGACGCACATGGCGCCCGACGCTTCGGTTGCGAATTTGCTATGTTCAGTGATGGTCGGGCGCGCAGGGGAGCCGTTCGCCGTGACGTGATCTGTCTAGGACGTCATTGTGTAACGCGCGTGACAGCTGTAGGTACAGCTCAAGAAATTTGTCGGGGAGAGTTCATGGCGGCTCAGTGGTTCCGCGTCTATGATGCACTGCGCAAGGCGATCATTGTGGGTGAGTTGCGCCCAGGCAGCCAATTGCCACCCGAATTTGAGCTTTCGGCATCTCACAATGTCAGCCGCAATACGGTCCGGCGCGCCTATCTGGCCCTGTCTCAGGATGGATTGATCCGCAGTATCAACGGGCGTGGCTCCTTCGTGATGCCGACCGGCATAACCTACGAGGTCGATGCAACATCGCGCTTCAGGGATGTCCTAGATGGTCAGGGGGTGAGATCAAGCATGCAGGTCCTCGATTACACCATGGTGTCAGCCGACACGGAACTGGCAGCCAACCTTGCCATTGCGCCGGAAATGCCGCTGCTGCGGGTAACCGCGCTCATCACGGGCAATGACATGCCGTTCATCCTTACCGTCCGTCATATTCGGGCCGACCTGGTGGACAACCTCCAGGCAAGGCTGGCGGAAACCGACTCCCTGACGCGGATCGTTCGCAATGAGGGGCTGGGACAGTTGCGGCGTGTCTCGACAACGGTCAGCGCCCGCTTGCCGAGTGAGCGGGAGGCAGAATTGCTGCAGAGCCCGGCAAATGCGCCGATCCTGGTCGTGGCCTCTACCGGACGGATCGACAACGGCCAATTGCTGGAATGCCAGAATGCGGTGATGAACGGTCAATTGGTGCGCCTGTCTTTTCGCAACAATTAGTCGATCGCTGCGACCAGTGTTGAGCGGTCACATTTGAGGCGGAAGCCCCGTATTCATCCTTGTAGCCGATCCTGTATCTGGCACGATTTTCTCTGGTGGCCGGCCAGGCTGGTTGATTCAGGTTTGGGTTGCCAGTTATCTTGGATGGCGGTCGTTAAAGCTCTTTTTTGGCCGTTGCTGCTCAAACCGCGCATCCCGGTTCTCCACATCTGGTATTCGCTGTCCGCAGACAGTCGCCGCCTGCTCAAAAGCGAACACACAGCGAACCGCATCGCACTTGCCGTGAATACTTGCAGCTCTAAAAGGCAGCTCTCGGGATCCCATCCGACCCACTTTACCGGCCGGAATGGGGCGGAGGCTGTGTGAGAACTCGCAGCAGCGTCTGGCCTGAGCGTGATGCGATGGCATCAGCGGGACCGCTTCATCCCCTTATCGCCTTTAGGATTGGACCGACGCCGGCAACTGCGATGGCGCGTTTTATGTTGTAGGCCAGGATTGCCAGGCTGGCTTCGGTGGCGACGTTCTTGAGCCCCCGCGTTCGGAAGTGGGTGGCACCCATCCAGCCCTTGATGGTGCCGAAGACGTGCTCGACCGTGCAGCGGCGGACCGCCATCGCCTCGGGCATCGCTTCGAACCTGCGCTCCATCTCATCGAGCACCGCCTCATGCTCCCATCGTCGGATGCGCTTCTCCTTGCCGGCCGTGCACAGAGGACGCGATGCGCAGGCACCGCAAGCCTTCTGGTTATAATAGACGTTGATGAGCTTGCCGCCCTCGACTGTGGGATGGCGCTTCTGCAGATGCTGGCCGGCAGGGCACCGATAGGTGTCGGTTTGCTCATGCACGAACATGGCTTTGCCCCAGAAGCCGCGCGCCTGGGCCGGTGAGGTATTGGGCTTGGGCACCATCGGGATGATGCCAGCTTCGGCGCAGGAGCGGATCTGCTCGCCCTCATAGTATCCTCGGTCGGCAAGGGCGATCATCCCGGCCGCGCCGGTCTCGGCCTGTGCGGCCGTGGCCATCTCCAGCAGGTGCGAGCGGTCATGGCCACGGTTCGTCACCGTATTGGCGACCACGATGTGGTGCTTGGTATCGACCGCCGCCTGCACATTGTAGCCGACCACGCCGCGATGGTCGCTGCCGGTTGCCATGGCGCGGGCATCCGGGTCGGTGAGCGAGATCTGCTCATCGGGAGCCGCTTGCACTTGCCGGCCAATCGCCTCGAGTTCCCCGAGACGCCCGCGCAGCGATGCCAGTCGCTCGGTCAGGTGCTCGATGCGCGGCGTAGCTGGGCCGGTCTCCGCCCTGTCGGCTTCCTCGAGTTCGGCAAGATAACGCGCGATGCTCTCCTCGACATGGGCCTTCCGCCGCGCCAGCTTGCCCTTGGTGTCGTTCTTCTCGTGCGTGTTCACCGCGCGCAGGCGTGATCCATCAATGGCAACCATGCCCCCACCCACCAGGCCAAGGGCACGGCAGATGCCAACGAAGCGCTGGCACGCGATCTGGATGGAACCGGCATTGTCATGGCGGAAGTCTGCGATGGTCTTGAAGTCGGGCACCAGCTTGCCGGTCAACCACATCAGCTCAATATTGCGGCTCGCCTCGCGCTCAAGCTTCCGGCTTGAGGTCAGCTGATGCAGGTATCCATAGACGTAGAGCTTGAGCATCGTGCCCGGCGCGTAGCCGGGTCTGCCGGTCGATGCCGGCTGCACGCGGGCGAAGCCGAGTTTGGAAAGATCGAGTTCATCTACAAAGGCGTCGATGATGCGAACCGGGTTGTCAGCATCCACATAATCTTCGAGACACGCCGGCAGAAAGCTCGCCTGCTGACGGTCAGCACCTTCAACGAAACCACCCATATGGCACCTCCGAAGCAGTGCCAGATCATAGCATAATCAGGGGTTTTCACACAGCCTCGGGCGCTTAGCTGCCCGTAACGCCTCAGGTCAGAGAGCGTGAGAGGCCGCTCTGGGTGCGAAAGGCCTTGAACCGCTCAAGGGAGCGGATCGAATGACCTTCATCGATCGAGGCAAGATCGAGGATGATGGCATTGGCAATCGTCATGGGAACGACGAGCGACTGCGACTCACCCACAGCCCCGCGCGAGACAGCGATGTGGTGGTCGGGCGGGGGGCTGATCAGTACGCCCTTCAGGTCGGTAATCGCCATGGTCGTAGCCTTGGCCGAATGCGCGATGGCCCTGATCTCGTTCAGCACCGGCACCGATCGGCGGAAGGAGAAAAGCCAGAGCGTGTCCTTGCGCGTCATCTGGCTCAACACCTCGGGGAGTTGGTGCATGTGACTGCCGAGATCGACGCAAGGATAGCCAGAGCGATTGAGGCGCAAGGTCACCAGGGCCGAGAGAGAGGCAAAATGTCCGCGCCCGAAGACGAAAACGCGCCGGCTCTCGCGGATGCACTCGGCAAATCGGCGGATGTCACCGCCCGATACGCGCTGGCGGACCTGCTCGAGTGCGGCGATTTCGCTGTCGAGGATCGAAGAGAGAACGCCGCCGTCGTCCGCCTTGACGAGTCGCGCCGCCATTCGCGCAGCGGGACTGTCGAGGTCGCCCCCGCCCGCGATCAGGCTCGACTGGATGAAGGTGCGAAATTCTGGATAGCCGGAAAAGCCAAGCCGGCGCGCCAGGCGAACCGCCGATGCCGGATGAACGCCCGCCCGGGACGACACAGCCGCGCCATTGTCGATGGCAGCGCGCACCGGGTCCTGGGTGAGGACTTCGAGCAGGCGCTCGTCCGCCCGCGTCAGTCGCGTCGAATTGCGTGCGATGAGGTTCCGCAATGCCTCGGAAACCGTATCTTTCGTTTCGATCACGGACGATCCCGGCCTGGATGAAAAGGGACGCAGGTGTGCTTCCTGCCTTCAGGACAATTCAACACGCTTGCCGTCTTCATCGAAATAGAGCGCATGCGAAAGCTCGAGATTTACCCACAGGGCATCGCTCCCCTGTGGCATGTCCTTGCGCGCGCAGTTCAGCGTGATACGCCCGGCGGCACTCTCGCAATGAAGGATGACCGTCGCCCCGGTCATTTCCGAGAGCAGGAGCCGCACACCCAGCCCGTTGGCCGCCGGCTCCCCGGCATGAATGGACAGGTGCTCGGGGCGGAGGCCTATGGTCAGTCCCTCGGGTCCCGAATAGCCCGGCACCGCTTTTGCCGACAGAAAGTTCATCGGCGGCACGCCAAGGAACCCGGCGACGAACCGGTGCGCCGGCCGATCATAGATCGCCTCAGGCGTATCGAACTGCAACAGGTGCCCGTCCTTCATCACGGCGATGCGATCGGCCAGCGACAGGGCCTCGGTCTGGTCGTGGGTCACATAGACCATGGTGGCACCAAGTTGGCGATGCAGTTCCTTGACTTCAGTGCGCATGGCGATGCGCAATGCATTGTCGAGATTGGAGAGCGGCTCGTCCATCAGGAAGATGGAGCTCTTGCGCGCCATGGCCCGGCCCATGGCCACGCGCTGGCGTTGCCCGCCCGAGAGTGCGCCCGGCTTGCGCTCGAGATAGGGGTCGAGCTGCAGCATCCCGGCGACGCTCTCGGCGCGCGCGTTGCGTTCGCGCTTGGGCACGCCGCGCAGTTCGAGCCCGAAGGCGATGTTCTCGCGCACGCTCATGTGCGGGTAGAGCGCATAGTTCTGGAAGATCATCGCAATATCGCGGTCCTGCGGCGGCAAGTCGTTGGCGCGGGTGCCGCCGATTTCGATATCGCCGCCATCGGCGCGCTCGAGCCCGGCAATGAGGCGCAAAAGCGTGGACTTGCCGCATCCGGAGGGGCCGACGATAACGATGAACTCCCCGGCTTCGATTGCCATCGACAGATCGTGGAGCACCGTCGGACCGCCGTGATAAGCCTTACGGACGTTACGTAGCGCTATGGCGCTCATGCCGGCTGCCTCCCCGCTCGATTGTCGCGCAGAGCAATGGCCAGGCTCGGCCGGTCGGTCGTGAAGACCTTGATCCCCAGCCCAAGTGCCTTTTCGATCTGTTCGGCCGTATGTGCTGCCCAGCATCCAAAAGCGATTCCCGCGTCGTTGGCCGCCGCCATCAGCTCGGCGTCCGCCTCGTCGATGTGGACCCCGATCTCGGATATCGAGCGCGTGCGCACTATTTCAAAGAGCGCGGTTCTGCCGACGAGCCGCAAGACCTGCGGGCTAACCAGCCAGAGACAGGGCCGCTGCGTCACCGCACCGAGCTCCACCAGCGTATCGAGCAGGAACGACGAGAACCGCGTCCGCTCCAGCATACCGCCTTTGCGCAAGGTATCGACGACCCCTGGCACGAAGTTACTGTAGGCGCGGCCTTCGGCATCCGGCTTGATCTCGCAGCGGAACTCGACCGTGCTGTCGCGATAGATGTCGCAAAGCTCGTCCAGCGAGAGCGGATGCTCGCCGCCGCTGTAATTGATAGTCGCGGCCCGCACCTCGGCTTCGCTCAGCGTTGCGATCGCCCCGGTCTTGTCGGTGGTGCGCTCGAGCGTTGCATCGTGATGGACCATGATGGCGCCGTCGCGTGTCGGATGGACGTCGAATTCGACCTCCTCGAGCGCCATCTGCGCCGTCTTGCGAAATCCGGTGGGCGTGCTGTCGCCAAATTCGAGCGTGCCGCCGCGATGGGATGCGATGCGTGTCATCGTCTTTGTCCTTGTATCATTTGACGGCGCCCATGGTGATGCCGCGCACCAGATGCCGCTCCACCAGGAAAAAGCCGAACAGGACCGGCAGGATGGTGATGGTCGAGGCCGCCATGACCAGCGGCCAGTCGATCAATCCTTCACCGGGGTTGACGCTGTAGAGCCTGGCGAGCCCGAGTTGCAGCGTATAGAGGTCTTCCTTGCCTACCGCGACGAGCGGCCAGATGTAGTTGTTCCACTCGCCAAGGAAGATGTAGAGCCCCATCGAGAAGATGGCGGGCCGCGAGATCGGCACGATCACCCGCCACAGGACCTGCAGCGGCCGTGCCCCGTCCATGTAAGCTGCCTCATCGAGTGCGCGCGGAATGCCGCGGATGTACTGGCGCAGGAAAAACGCGGCAAAGCCGTTGGAGATCGCGGGCAAAATGAGCCCGGCATAGGTATCGAGCAGGCCGACCCGCGCCAGGGTCAGATAGTTCGGAATGAGCGTGATGTGGCTCGGGATCATCAAAGTCGCCACCGTGATCCCGAAGAGCAGGTCGCGGCCCTTGAAGTCGAAGCGCGCGAAGGCAAACGCCGCCGTCGTCGAAACCGCCAGCCCCACCAGCGTCACCATGCCCGACACAATGATCGAGTTGACGAGGTAGCGGGCGAAATTGAACTTGGTGACCGCCGTCCCATAGTTGCCCAGGCTGAATTCGAAGCCGCCGCGATAATAGGACTGCGCCGTCTGGAACGACATCCAGATCGAGTAGAGGACCGGCGACAGGAACAGGAGCCCGGCAACGAGCGCCAGCGCGGTCGTTGCGTTTTGCCTAAGCTTCATAGTGCACCTTGGCGCCGAGGACCCGCGCCTTGACCAGGGCCAGCCCGATCAGCAGCACGAAAAGGATGATGGCGAGCGCCGAGCCCGTGCCGATATCGAAGAGCACGAAGCCGGTGCGATAAAGCAGGTGCACCAGCATGTCGGTCGCTCCCGCCGGCCCGCCGCGCGTCATCACGTTGATGATGGTGAAAATCTGGAAGGCCTCGATGACCGAGATCACCAGCAGGAAATAGGTCGTGGGCATAATGAGCGGCACGGTGACCCGCCGGAACACCTGGAAGCGCCGTCCCCCGTCCATGGCGGCAGCGTCGTAGAGCTCCTGAGGCACCGCCTGCAGCCCGGCGATATAGATGATGACGTCGTAGCCAAGCTGCTTCCAGGTGTTGATGAAGATGAGGACGAGGAGCGTCAGGCTCGGGTCCTGCAGCCACGGTACCTTGCCCAGCCCCATGGCGGTCAGTAGGCCGTTGGCGAGACCATAGTCGGTGGAGAATACCCAGGAAAAGACAACCGCGATCGAGACCGTCGAAGTGATGGTCGGCAGAAACATGGCCCCGCGCAAGACTCGCGAGCTCAGCGTTTCGCGCTTGAGGTAGCTCGCGATGGCCAGGGCCAGCACCAGCCTGATCGGCACCGATATGACCGCAAAGATCGTCGTGACCTTGAGCGAATCCCAAAAGTCGTCCCAGGCAAAGAGCCGCGCATAGTTGGAAAAGCCGACGAACGGCATTTCCGGCGACATGAAGTTCCAGGAGCGGAAGCTGAGGTCGACGCTCGAAACGATCGGGACATAGGTAAAAATCGCGATGAAGGCGATAAGCGGCGCGACCAGCAGATAGGGCGTGAGCTTGGACATTTCGCAGGCACCTGGGAGGGCAGCGGACCGGAAATGGCCCGCCGCCCATCTGGCAGAGGATCAGTTGCTGATGCGGGCTTCCTCAGCACGGGTGTCTTCAGCGAATTTGGTCATCGCCGCTTCCACGGGGGTCTGGCCCAAGGCCATCGCTTGCCACACATCGTACTCGGTAGTGCGCATCCAGGTCACCACCGGGGTGCGGGCACGGCCGTGGGCATAGGGAAGGGACTTGATCGCTACGTCGATGCCCGGCTGGTTGGCCAGTGCTTCGGCGGCGACAGGCTGTTCGGCCGAGTTCTTGTTGATCGGCAGGTAGCCGGTCGCGGCAAACCAGATGGCGTTGGCTTCGGCCGAGGCGGCATAGCTCACGAAATCATAGGCCGCGTCCTGGACGTCCTGCGGAGCGCTGGCAAGAATGCCGATGCCGGCGCCGCCGATCGGCACGGAGCAATCGGGATTGCAGGGCATGGGCAAAACGCCGAGGTTATCGCCGAGAGCTTCGCGGGCGCCGACATAGTTGCCGGTCGAGTTCATCATGATGCCGACCTTGCCGGCGAGGAACGCGTCACGTCCGTTGTCTTCCTCGGTGACACCGTCGGCCGAGGCGACCTTGTGCTCATCCACGAGGGATGCCATCCATTCGTAGGCCTCGATGGTCTTGGGATCATCAAGCAGGATTTCGCCGGTCATGGAATCGATGAGGTCGCTGCCATTGGCCATGACGAGGCCCCAGCGTGCGAACTGGCCGGGTGCGGCGATTGCAGTGATGCCCTCTGATCCAAGCGTTTCGGTGATTGTCTGGGCAGCCTTGAGGATCTCGTCGAAAGTGCCGAGGTCGGGCTCGCCCTCAATGCCGGCGCGGGCGAAAATGTCCTTGTTGTAATACAGGACCGGGGTCGAGGAGTTGAACGGGACGATATAGTTCTTGTCCCCTATGACCCCGATTTCGCGAGCATAATCATAGAGCTCGTCCTTGAGCGGGTCGGCTTCGAAATAGGGCGTGAGGTCCACCAGCACACCGCCATCGGCAAAGAGCCCGTAGCGCGTGACCTCCAAGATCACTGCGGCGGGCGCCCGGTTGGCAGGAATGGCGGCCTGCAGGCGAGCGACGATGTCGTTGTAGTTGCCGACATACTCACCCTGGATGTCGACGTCCGGATTGGCGGCTTCGTAGTTGGCGATGATTTCTTCGAGAGCTTCACCGGCTCGATTGTTGAAGCTGTGCCAAAAGCTGACTGTGGTCTGCGCCTGGGCGGCGATGGTGGAGGCGGCCAGGGCGACGAAGCTGGCTGCAATCGAAATGTGCAAATTGCGTGACATGATCTCTCCCTGCAATTGTAATTGCATTGCCAGGTCGATGTACGCGGCAGAGCTGACGGTTTCTTAACGCTAAGGCGAAGGTTGCGTGACGGAGGATCGACGTGCGAATTCCTGGCTTCGGAGGCCAGGCAGACCAGCAGCCGGCCTTGCCGTTACACGATTGTCACATCGCCTGCCTACAGCCACCGCCCGAAGGGGCGATTGCGATGGACCAGATCACACTGAGGCAGATCAACAAGCGCTTCGGCAACACCGCAGTGCTGCAGGATGTGACGCTGTCGGTCGAGCCGAGCACCTTCCTCGCGCTGCTGGGACCGTCCGGCTGCGGCAAGACCACCTTGCTGCGCCTGATTGCCGGGCTCGAACGGCCAACCTCCGGCGAGATCGAGATCGCTGGCCGCGTGGTGGCTGGCCCCGACCATTGGGTTGAGACCGAAGCGCGCAAGCTGGGCATGGTATTTCAGTCTTATGCCCTTTGGCCGCACATGAGCGTCGCCGAAAATGTGGGCTTTGGCCTGTCGGTGCGGGGTATGCACGGCCGCGAGCGCGCGGCACGGGTCGAGGCCGCCCTTGCGATGGTTGGACTCGAGGGCCTGGGCAGTCGCCGACCGCCCGAACTGTCCGGCGGCCAGCGCCAGCGCACCGCACTGGCGCGCTGCCTCGTGACCGAGCCTGAACTCATCCTGCTCGACGAGCCGCTGGCCAATCTCGATCCGCACCTGCGCGAGTCCATGCAGGCCGAGTTTCGCCGCATTCACCGCAAGACCGGCACCACCTTCGTCTTTGTCACGCATGACCAGGCCGAGGCCATGGCCCTGGCCGACCGGGTCGCCGTCATGAATGCCGGTCGCATCGAGCAGCTGGGAACGCCACAGGAGCTATATGGGCAGCCGGCGACGCGGATGGTGGCCGAGTTTTTCGGCAAGGGGGTGGTTCTGCCGGTCGACGTGGCCGCACGGCTCGACGACCGAACGCGCCGCGTCTCCCTCGGCGGCGTGACGCTCGACCTTCCGGGTGTGGCTGCAGTCGGCGCCGCCCAGCTCAGCCTGCGTCCCGAAAACGTCGTCCCGGCAGCGGCCGGACTGCGGCCCCATCTGGTCGGCAGGGTAGTCGACACATCCTTCCGCGGCGCCGATCACCTGGTGACGCTGGCGCTGGAGCAGTTTGGCGGCAAGACCATCGGCCTCGGCATGGCGGCGGCGCCAGAGCCCGGTGCGCGTGTCGATCTTGCCGTGACCGGCGGCTGGGTGCTCCCGGCATGAGGCTGACCGCGATATCGGGCTATGGACAAAAGGGACCCGCCTGCTTCCTTCTCGAGATCGCCGGACGCCGCCTGCTGCTCGATTGCGGCAAGGGGCCCGATGACGACCGCGAACCCGACCTGGTCGGCGTCGGCACCGTGGACGCAGTTCTTGTCAGCCATTCCCACCGTGACCATACCGGTGCCCTGTATCGCCTCGGAGACATCGGCAGCCCCCCGGTCTTTGCCACCGGCCTTGCCGCACGGCTCGCCGATATCCGCGCCGTCGGCGATTTTGACGATGCCGCCCGCCATCTCGGCCTCGAGATCGCCACCGGCCGCTGCGGCCATGCCCCCGGCGCCGTCTGGATGCGGACCGGCGGCGCAGAAGGATTGCTCTATACCGGCGACTTCTCGCTCGAAAGCAACCTCTATCCTGCTGAACCCTGGCCGCGCGCGCGTGCGTTGGTTGCCGATGCCTCCTATGGCGCCTGGGACGGCACGGTGCAGCAGGCCCTTGCCGAACTGACCGCACTTGCCGCCGCCGGCCCCTTGCTGCTGCCCGCTCCGGCGGCGGGCCGCGGCCTGGAAATGGCGCTCTTGCTGTGGGAGGCAGGCCATCGCGTCCGCCTCTGCCCCGTCCATCGCGCCGTGGCCGCCATGCTGATCGAGGGCGGCGCGGAACTGGCACCGGGCGCACTAGAGCGCCTGGCCTCCCTGCTCGAGCAGACGGAAACTCTCTATGCAGATGACGAGCCGGACGGCGTCATGATCGCAGCCAAGGCCGATGCAAGCGGCGGTCTCGCCGCGCAATTGCTCGCCACCTGGCGGACCGGCGAAGTCAAAATCGTCTTCACCGGCCATGTCTCGCGCGGCACGCCGGCGGCGCTTGCCGTTGCCGGAGGCCGCGCCAGCGTCCTGCGCTGGAACGTGCACCCCCGATTGTCAGACATTCGGGCCCTTCTCGACGCGGTCGAGCCGGAGGTCGTGATGCCTGCCTTCGTGCCGGCGGAACAACTCCGCGCCCTGCATGCGGCGTTGCCCGCCATCCCCTGGACGGAAGGCGCGCTGCAACTCGCCTGAGCGTCACGCCGATGTCACGCGATTTGGCTACGTCCCCTCCGACGCTCGCACCCGCGGGTCACACGATGGAAAATCCGATGAAAACAACGCTTCTTCGCCTTGCGGCAGCCTTCGCCATTTCGGCCGTTCCGGCCTCCGTTCTGGCCCAGGATGGCTCGACCATCACCGTCTATACGTCCCAGCCCACCGAGCAGATGACAGCCGTGATCGAGGCGTTCAACGTCGATCACCCCGAGATCACCGTCGAACTCTTCCGTTCGGGCACGACCGAAGTGATGAGCAAGCTGCAGGCCGAAGTGGCCGCCGGTCAGGTCCAGGCCGACGTCATCCTGATCGCCGATGCGGTCGCCATGACGCAGCTCAAGAACGAAGGCCTGCTCTATGCCTATACCGACGCGCCGGTCGAAAACCTTCCGGCCAGCGTCGTTGATCCGGACATGACCTTTTTCGGCACCAAGCTGATCACCACCGGCATCATCTACAACACCGACCTGGTCGACACGCCGCCGACTGCCTGGGCCGACCTCACCCAGCCCGAGATCGCCTCAGGCCTCATCATGCCGAGCCCGCTTTATTCCGGCGCGGCCGTCATCCATGTCGGCACCGTTGTGCAGCAGCCCGAATTCGGCTGGGAATATTACGAGACTCTCGCTGACAATGGCGCCGTGGCCGGCCAGGGCAATGGCACCGTGGTCGAGGCCGTGGCGCGTGGCGAAAAGCCCTATGGCATCATCATCGAATATATGGCGCTCAACGCCAAGAAGGACGGCTCGCCCGTCGATTTCGTCTTCCCGGCCGAGGGCGTTTCCTCCATCACCCAGCCGATCGCCATCTTCAAGGACACCGACGCGCTCGAAGCTGCCAAGATCTTTGTCGACTGGCAGTTGTCCGCGTCCGCCCAGGAGCAGTCGGTCACCCAGGGCTACTTCCCGATCTTTGCCGGCGTTGCCGTTCCCGAAGGCTATCCGGAAGTCGATTCCCTGAACATTCTGCCGGCCGACTTCGACCAGATGCTGGCCGACGACGAAGCCAACAAGCAGCACTTTGCCGATCTCTTCGGCGGCTGATCGCCTGGGCCTGCTGCCACCCCTGCGCATGCGGTGGCCTTCGCAGTCCGGCGAGGTTTTCCTCCTCGCCGGACTGTGTCTTTACGTGCTCGTGGTCGGGGTGATGCCGCTCGGCCGGCTGCTGATCGAGGCGCTGCGGCCTGGCGAGGACGGCCAGGCCTTCGGCATCCTGTTCGACGTCTGGCAGAGCCGCGCGGCGCCACGCGCACTCGGCAATACGATGATTGCCTCGGTCGGCGCGACCATGGTCTCGCTGCTGATCGGGGGGCTGGGCGCGGCCGTGCTGCATCTGACCGACATTCGCGGCCGGACAGCACTTGGCTTCCTGCTATTGCTGCCCATGCTGATCCCGCCGCAGATCTCGGCCCTGGCCTGGATCGAACTCACCGGCCCCTCAAGCCCGCTCCTACGCCTCGCCGGCCTTGCGCCGCCACCGGGCACCACCAATCCTCTATATTCCATGGGCGGCATCATCTGGGTCATGGGGCTCGAACATGCGCCGCTGGTCATGCTGGCGACGCTGACCTCTTTGCGCGCACTGCCGCGCGATCTCGTCGAAGCCGCCAGCGTGAGCGGCGCGCGGCGCACGGCGATCCTCTGGCGCATCGTCTTGCCACTGGCCCGGCCGGGCCTGTTGGCCGGCGGTGCCCTTGCCTTCGTCGCGGCCATCGGCAATTTCGGCGTGCCGGCACTGCTCGGCATCCCCGGGCGCGTCACGGTGCTGACGACCCTGATCTATCAACGCCTCACCGGCTTCGGGCCGTCGGCGCTGGCGCAGGTGGCGAGCCTGTCGCTGGTGCTGGTGCTGCTGGCTGCAGCCGGATTGTTGCTCCGCTGGCTGTTGCTGCGCCGCACCTCCTACCTCGACCGCACCGGGCAGCCCCTTGATCCCTTCGCGCTCGGCAGGTTCCGCCTGCCCATGGAGTGTGTCGTCTGGCTGCTTGTGCTGCTGATTTCGGTTCTGCCGCTGCTGGCACTGATCGCCAGCGCCCTTGTTCCGGCGCTTGGCGTTCGCTTGAGCGTTGCCACCCTCAGCCTCGATAATTTCGGCTTCCTTTTCAGCAATGCCGCCCTGCGCCGCGCCTTCACCAACAGCTTTCTTCTGGCCGGCGCCGCTGCGCTGATTTCGGCCCTGGCCAGTTTCATCCTCGGCTACCTGACCACCGTCCGCCGAAATGCGCTCGCCCGGCTGCTAGATCTTCTTGCCGACGCGCCCTATGCCGTTCCCGGCACTGTGCTGGCGCTTGGTGTAATCATGGTCTTCCTGCCGCCACTGCCGGTGTTCGGCGTGTCACTCTATGGCACCGCCTGGATCATTCTTGTCGCCTATCTGGCCCGCTTCTTGCCGCTGGCGCTCCGTCCTGTCGCGGCAAGCTACGCCACGATGGATCCGGCACTCGACGAGGCCGGCCAGATCCTCGGTGCGCGCGTGCCGCGGCGGCTTGTGCAGCTGTCGCTGCCCTCGGTGCTGCCCGCAACCATTGCCGGTGCCCTCCTCGTCTTCATGAGCGCCTTCAACGAATTGACGCTCTCGGCCCTCCTGTGGTCAACCGGCACAGAGACGCTGGGCGTGATGGTGTTCTTCCTGCAGTATGAGGGGAACTCCCCGGCGGCCTCGGCCCTGGCCACCGTCGTCGTTGCCGTGACCCTGGCGGTAGCCCTGCTGCTTGAAGTCACCGCGCGCCGCTTTGCCCCCAGCGCGTCGCTGCTCTAGCTTCCGGATGCGTGGCTTTGCCCATATCCGACAAACCGACTGAACTGCCCAAATGCACAATCCCGCGTAGTGTATGGAAGGGGAAACAGCGGGGGCTGCTGGCGGAACTATCCCTGCCAAATTTGCATGTCTGCTTCTTTAATCGGGCATTGAGGTCAAGCTCCAATTAGCTATCGCTTGGTTTCGTCTTGGGCGGGTCACGCTTCTTTTCGTGGTCGGCGTACCGGCACGAGCCGAGCTGCCACAAGCATTGGTCGGATCGGGTCGGGGTGCCTTGCTTTCGGACGCGCTTATGATGCGCAGCAGACATTTGCGGCTTTGCCCCGACTCCCTCGTCCGCACCGGACGAACTGCAACGAAGAGCTGGTGTCGTGGTAGGCGGTCACATCGTCAAGCGATCACCTCCTTCTCGACGTTGCAGAACAGGGTGCCATCGGTCCACATGGCATGGAGTACGACGGCAAGCTTCCGGGCCACGGCGACCATCGCGCGTTTGCGGCCTTTCTTGCGGGCCAACCGGGCACCAAAGCTGCGCAGAGACGAGGGTTTGCCGCGGCCGTTCATGATGGTGTTGGCCGCCAGGAACAGGGCCGATCGAACCTCGACATCGCCGGCCTTGGATATATGACCGGGACTGTCCTTTTCGCCAGACTGGTACCGCCTGGGCGTGAGCCCAAAATGGGCAGCCACCGTTTTTGAGCGCCGGAAGCGCTTGGGGTCATCCACTGCGGCCTTGAAGGTCAGCGCGGCAACAAAGCCGATGCCTGGCGCAGACATGAGCAGCTGGCAAATCGGATCATCATGCGCGATGGACCTGACGCGCTTATCTATCTCGAGAAACGCGCGGTAAAGATGACCGCGGGCATCCAGCAGCGGACCAAGCGCTTCATCAAGTGCTGGATCGGCCATCACAGCCTGGCGCGCCATATCCTCGAACCGGGCATGATAGATCTGCGCTGGCAGCTTGAAGCCGTAGACCTTGAGTAGTCCACGCACCTCGTTTTCGAGGTCGATCCGCCGCCGGAGCAAAGCTTTGCGTGCTGCCAACAGCGTCTTAAGCCGCTGGCTCTCAAGGCTCTTCACATGCACCTCACGGTACCAGCCGGTGCGCAGGATCTGAGCAATGCCGCGGGCATCGTTGCGGTCGGTCTTGTTGCGCAGGCTCGACAGGGTCGTCTTCACCTGCCGAGCTTCCATGACGACAACGCGGAAACCTTCTGCCCGCAGCCCCGCCGTCAGCCATGGCGTCAGATTGCCGGTCTCCAGGGCAACGCCATCGACATGCTCGGAAAAGCCTCGTATCGCGTCGGCAATCTCATCGATCTCCGATGCAACTTCGCGCTCAAGGCATACCTTGCCCTGCTCGTCGATAATGCACAGCGACGATGACCGCAGGCCAACGTCAACACCAACATAATGTCCCATCATAGTCTCCCTGCTTCTCGGTGGTCCAAAGACCAGCGACTATATCAGGGAGCTCGCCTCATGCTCAGAGCGAGCCCGATTACCTATGCTTTCGAGAACCGGCTTTTTGGCTCTTAACGGCCGGAACGGGGCGCGTTGCGGCCGGAAGAGGGGCCTGCGGCAAGCGTCGACACGGTGTTGCCTTAGCAATGGGTTGACAGCTCACCTATCTAGACCCATTTTACAATCAAATGGAATGGGAATGCTCGTTCGGCGTCGGGCCTCGGGGAATACCTCGGGGCCCTTCGCTTTCTCACGGGAAGATCTTTAGCCGGTAGCCGCGTATTTTCCCCGCCGCACTCCTGCGGAACTTCTGTTCTGCAAGGTCGTCGGCGCGGTTTGGCTGGTCGGGAGCGATGATATGCCGGGCGAAGGGGTAGGCCAAAAGGTCGGCCATCTGCAGCCCCGCCGAATTATGCTTCTTGTCCATGAAGCGGATGTCTAGGTTTGGCATGGGTCCAACCTGATTGCCGCCAGCGGCTATACGCCTGAACTCGAGTTCGAGGTCATCATCCTCTTTCCGGCCCCGCTGTTCGACCAGTATCTAGGTCTTACGGTGATCTTGACCGCGTTCATCCAGAAACCGCTGTAGGCGCTCCATACAGAAAGTCAGCGCAATTTTGTATAGATTGTCGGGAACATGGTACTTCTGGACGTGACGCTGCTTATCAATTGCGGCCGCAATGAGCGTGACGGCCTGATTGAGCAGGATGGAAAAGTCACCCGACGACTTCCGGATCTCGCGGCTATGTAGAACAATGCCGTCATGGCCCCAGAACTCGAACTTGAGAGCCTGTACCAGCGGCACCATTGCCGTTCGGTAGGCCTCTTTCTCGAAGATGCAGAAGGTGAGCACAAACACGGAATTCTGCGGGTTTATGGTGATAAGCCCGTGGTCGCCGCTCTCGTCGACGTAAACAATAAAATCGCTGAACTCCATGCACCCAGCGTGGCACAGAGGCGAGATTCTGCCAATGCGACGGCAACGTCACGACACTCATGCATGGGGACTTGGATCCGATTCGCATAATATGCGGTATGAAACGGATGAGTTGGGGCAAAGCGTGGTCTGCCGCTTCTGGCCGAAGGAATGGTAAGCTGCCGTTCGGCTGTCGACCCCATTTCTGCCATTTGGGCTGTCGCATCTAAGTACTGAAAGCTGCCAAGGCACTCCACGAAACGTGGAATGTCCACATCTTGACACTGGCCCATAAATCCATAATCCTCGATATATGGAATCAAATTACGCTATCGAAATCTTCGCTGCGCTTTCGCAACCGACACGCCTCGAAACGTTCCGTCTCCTTATGGAGCACGAGCCGGCGGGGCTTCCGGCCGGCGAGATCGCGCGCCGCCTGGAGGTACCGCAGAACACGATGTCCTCGCACCTGGCGATCCTTGCGCGCGCCGGGCTGGTCGAGTCGGAGCGTCACAGCCGCTCCATCATCTATCGCGCCGTCCTCGACCGCGTCCGCGAACTCGCCAGCTTCCTGGTCCAGGACTGCTGCGGTGGTCGTCCGGAACTGTGTGAGCCGCTCGTCGCCGAATTCACCCTATGCTGCACCACCCCTTCGGAGGGAAAGAATGCCTGCTGATCGCGTCTACAACCTCCTGTTCCTCTGCACCGGAAACTCGGCTCGATCGATCCTAGGGGAAGCCCTGATCAACCATGTGGGTGGTGATCGCTTCCGCGGGTTTTCGGCCGGCTCGACGCCCAAGGGTGCGGTGCATCCCCTGACCCTGCAGACGCTGCGCAAGGCGGGAATCTCCACCGACGGCCTGCGCTCGAAGGCATGGGACGAGTTCGCGACGCCTGACGCGCCGAAGATGGACTTCGTCTTTACCGTCTGTGACAACGCCGCCGGCGAAGCCTGCCCGGTCTGGCCGGGACATCCGGTGACGGCGCACTGGGGCATCGAGGACCCCGCCGCAGTCGAGGGCCCCGACTTCAAGAAGGAGGCTGCGTTCGACGACGCCTTGCGCTACCTGCGCAACCGCATCGCGGCCTTCATGAACCTGCCGCTGGCGACCATCGATCGGATGTCGCTCACCTCGAGGCTGCAAGGCATTGGCGCCATGGATGGCTCCACCGGATCGGACAAAGGGGCGGCCTGATGCTTGAATACAAGGTTCACGCAAGGCGGGTCGACGCCAATGGCAGCCTCGCCACCTGCAAGGAGGCGGAATTGGTTATCGACACCGCCCTTGCGGGACGCCCGGACGCCTTCAATCCGGCCGAGTTGTTTCTCGCCTCGATAGCCGCCTGCATGCTCAAGGGCATCGAGCGGGTCAGCCCGATGCTGAAGTTCGAGCTTCGCGGGGTGGAGGTGAGCCTTGAGGCCAAGCGCCAGGATGCTCCGCCGCGCATCATCTCGGTCGATTACGTCCTGACGGTCGACAGTGACGAGTCCGACCAGAGGCTGGAACTGCTGCACACGAACGTACGCAAATACGGCACCATCTTCAACACCGTCGCCGAGTCTGCCGGTCTCAACGGCAAGCTGATCCGAAAGACCTGACCCCGTGTCCATCTTCGAACGCTACCTGACCCTTTGGGTCGCCATCTGCATCATTGTCGGGGTCGCCGCCGGCCATTTCCTGCCTTCGTTCTTCGAGGGCTTGGCCGCTCTCGAATATGCGCGGGTCAACCTGCCGATGGCGGTCCTGATCTGGCTGATGATCATCCCCATGCTGGTGCGCATCGACTTCATGTCGCTGCGCCAGGTCGGCGCCTACTGGCGCGGTATCGGCGTCACCCTGTTCATCAACTGGGCCATCAAACCGTTCTCCATGGCATTGTTGGGCTGGCTTTTCATCGGCTGGCTGTTCCGCCCGCTGCTGCCGGAAACGCAGATCGACAGCTACATAGCCGGCCTTATCATCCTTGCCGCTGCACCCTGTACCGCCATGGTATTCGTGTGGTCCAACCTGACCCGGGGCGAGCCGCACTTCACCCTGTCGCAGGTGGCGCTGAACGACGCCATCATGGTGATAGCCTTCGCCCCCATCGTCGGCCTGCTGCTCGGTCTCTCCGCTATCACCGTCCCCTGGGACACGCTGCTGCTCTCGGTCGGGCTTTATATCGTCGTGCCGGTGATCGCCGCACAGCTCTACCGCCGCTGGCTGCTGGCCAACGGCGGGATCGACAAGATGAACCGGGCGCTTGCAGTCCTGCAGCCGATCTCCATTGCCTCATTGCTGCTGACCCTCGTCATGCTCTTCGGCTTCCAGGGCGAACAGATCATCGCCCAGCCCACGGTCATCCTGCTGCTGGCGGTGCCGATCCTGATCCAGGTCTACTTCAACTCCGGCCTCGCCTACCTGCTGAACCGGGTGTCGGGGGAGCAGCACTGCGTTGCGGGACCGTCCGCCCTGATCGGTGCCTCGAACTTCTTCGAGCTGGCAGTTGCCGCCGCCATCAGCCTGTTCGGCTTCAATTCCGGCGCAGCGCTTGCCACCGTTGTCGGCGTGCTGGTGGAAGTGCCGGTGATGCTCTCGGTGGTCTGGATCGTGAACCGCACCAAGGGCTGGTACGAACGCGGTGCAGCCGTCAGCCGCAACACCGAAGCGAGGGCCGCCGAATGAGCGTCACCATCTATCACAACCCCGACTGCGGCACGTCTCGCAACACCTTGGCGATGATCCGCCAGAGCGGCGTCGAGCCCGCGGTGATCGAATACCTCAAGACCCCGCCCGACCGGGCCACCGTCACCCGGCTGATCCGCGATGCCGGGCTCACTGTGCGCGAGGCGCTTCGAAAGAAGGATACACCCTTCGATGAACTCGGATTGGCTGACCCCACCAGGACCGACGATGATTTGCTCGACGCGATCGCGGAACACCCAATCCTGCTCAACCGTCCCTTTGTGGTGACCCCGAGAGGCACGCGCCTATGCCGCCCCTCCGAGGTCGTGCTCGACATCCTCGAAAACCCTGAGATCGGCCCGTTCACCAAAGAGGACGGCGAGGTCATCATCAATGCAGAAGGGAGCCGGCTTGTCTGATCTACCCAACGTCGTACCGGCCGCTCTCGAAGTTCCAGATTTCTCCCGTCTCAATGCTCCGAACCTGCAGCACAAGCCACGCATCCTGATGCTCTACGGCTCGCTGCGGGAGCGCTCCTATTCCCGGTTCCTGACCCTTGAAGGGCAGCGGCTGCTCGAAGCGTTCGGCGCCGAGGTCCGGGTCTTTCACGCTAACGGCTTGCCGCTGCCGAACGACGCACCGGACACTCACCCCAAGGTGCAGGAACTGCGTGAGGCCATGCTGTGGTCGGAGGGGCAGGTCTGGACGTCGCCCGAGCGACACGGTGCCATGAGCGCAGTGATGAAGGCGCAGATCGACTGGATACCGCTACCGGGAGGCGCCATCCGCCCCACGCAAGGTAGAACCTTGGCAGTCATGCAGGTGTCGGGCGGGTCCCAGTCCTTCAACGCCGTGAACCAGATGCGTATCCTGGGCCGGTGGATGCGGATGGTCACCATCCCGAACCAGTCGTCGGTGGCCAAGGCCTTCCAGGAGTTCGACGACGACGGACGCATGAGACCGTCGTCGTATTACGACAGGGTTGTCGACGTCATGGAAGAGCTGGTGAAGGTCACGCTGATCAATCGCGGCGTTTCCGGCTACCTGACCTCCCGCTACAGCGAGCGTAAAGAAACGGCAGCTAAACTTGAGGAGCGGGTCGGCATTAAGTCGATCTAAAACGCAGGTTGGCTCCAGAATTCGTCGATACGAGACGTCAGTTTTCGTAATGCGGACATTCCAAAGCAGCCTGTCAGCATTCCACCCCCTTTTTGCCGTTGCAACGTGGGCGGGCGAAAGTCCGAACAGTCGACCATATTCCCGTGTGAGCTGCAGCCCGAAACAGCCGGGCCAGCTCAATTCAAAGTCGGGGTAGGGGGACGTTGAGGAACTTTTCTAGCTCCTCAATGCTCGTCATGACGTCCTCAAAGCTGGGGGCCGTGCCGAAAATCATCGCCGACATCCGCTCATAGTCGGCGGCGAGCTTATTGCGCATGTCCTCGGTCGGCACCAATCGAAAACTGCCCGGTACGGCGCGGTCATATCGATGATCGGGTGCCCGGAACATCAGTTCCTTATGCAGACGGCTCGCCTCGGCAAGCTCGAGCAAGGAGGCCGTGGCCCTTCCATAGTCGGGATGGGTCCATATCTGGTGAACGTCGTAATAGTGACGTGAGTAGCGATTGAGATCGGGGACGGGTCGTTCGGGGTTGCCTTCAAGGCTACGCTTTTCGCTCATTTCGGTCATTGCATGCAGGATCAAGACCTTTTCCCAGAAGGTCCGTTCTGGCTTCACGGTCATGACACCTTGCACGACCAGGTCTGTCCCCGCGCGCATTTCCGAGGCAAGATAGGGCTCGATCAGCCGGGGCTCGGCCGGGACGGGATCAGGTCGGGCGCCGCCTTCGATGCGCACTGCCGCTTCGACATAGCCGCCACTCGTATCGAAGACGCTCTTGTAGCGGAGGACCAGAATATCGAGCGCGTCCTTGTCACGATAGGCGTCGTATCCAAACTCGATTGAGAACAGTCCCTCTCGACCGCTGGCCGCTTCGACCTCGGTAATCTGCTTGCCCAGGAGGTCTCGCAGTGGCCCCGAAATATAGACCCGCGCCGCTTCGTCCACCTGATTTGCCAGCGTCTTCTGCTGCTGGTTGACCGAAGGCAGCGCGGCGATATCTGCCTCGAGGGGAACGCCTAGATCGGCCTTATAGATGCCGATGTCGATGTCCTCGGAAAAGCGCCGGATCAGGCCGTAGGCCTTGCTCAGGCTGGTGCCACCCTTGAAGTAAAGCCCGATCGGATCGCCCTGGCGACGGTTGAACAGGAAGTCCAGGATCCAGCAGACATAGAGGTCCTTTTCGACGTTCTCCGCCCGTGTTTCGAGACTCGCCGCAACGCTCGAAAAGAGCGCGATGCGCTCCTCGTCGGGGGAGCGAAGGATTTCAATGAACGCCTGATACATGCCGTCCCTCTGATTGGTCTGAACCCGAAGGGCCGTCCTCGGAACCCTCAACCGCAACGCTGCGCTCGATGTCGGTGATGACCGGGTACATCCAGGCGGGCAGCGCGCTGATATTCTCGCGCAGGTCCTTGAGGATCGCGTCCCGTTGGGTGCTCTTGGAAAGATGGCGGACGATGCCATTCAGGATGGTGCCGAGGCTTGATAGATCATCACGAAACCAGCCCAGCGCCTGGATCACGCGCATGGCCGGCCGTCCCGCCCAAAAGGCGGATTTGGCGGAGATGCGTTTAAAATCGAGGACATAGACGACCGGCGCGGTTGCTCGCGGGTCCCCGGCATTGGCTTCGATTGCTATCGTGCGAGGGTAGGTATCGGCATAGATCGTGGACCGCGCCGGCGTGGCCGTCGTGAGGCCAAGATCGTTGGCCGCCGTCATTCCGTCGACCAGCACGCGGAGTTTGTCACGCCGCGCGATCGCATCGACGAAGGATGCGCGTGGCGGAAACGCCATCTTCCCCGTCAGGCCGCTCTCACTTGGTTTGTCATAGAGTCCGCGATGGGGACGGCGAATTTGACCGCTGCTGGTGAGCCGTTGAAGCGCCTTTTCGACGGCGTTTGGCGTGCCGATATCGAGAAAGTCGGCGCGCGACCAGACCCCCGAGGGCGCGGCCTGGGCAATTCTGTCATAGATACGTTCAAGCGTGTCCGAACGGGGATCGGGCATTCAGGTCACCTCTGACCAAAGAATATATACAAACTTTGGTCAGTAGCAACGAGCTGACCAGAATTTATACCGAAACTTTGGTCAGTAATCCGCGGTCCCCTTTCGTCATTTGGCGAGACTGAGCGATCGACAGCTGACCGGCTCTGGCGCACACAGGCCGTCGTTTGGATTCGCATAATATGCGTTGTAGAATGTCCACGCTGGAGCCGGAACCGGCCTGCCCGCTTCCGGCCAGCGGAATGCAATAGCGGTCATATTAACCTGTGCTCGTTGAATTCTGGATGGAAAGACCCGCCCATCTACAACATGGAATCGCCCGCCGCCCCCCGGATGCTTCGGCAATCGGACCGACAGGTCCCGCAAGGGCACTGCTCCTGGGAGCAAGCGCAGTGCGTTGGGACGGGCCACGGGCCGGCGAGGGTGGCTTATTTGTACGATGTTTCCATGCGCCGAGCGAATGCCGCCGGCTGGCTTTCAAATCCTACATGGTCACCCGGCAGGCTGATCGGTTGCACCCCCAATGCAGTGGCAAGCGCCAGGCTCATGTCGGATATAGGTTGCCCTGTGTCGCTTGGCAGTTAATTGTAAGAATGCGCCGGTTCGGCACTGATCTGGCATTAAATCGTGAGAATGGTGGGTGCTGGATTCTCAAATTAACTGCATCTGTGAACAAGCTTTCGGCCTGCGCACTTGGGCGATCAGGCCTTCTACGGCGTCTGTGAATCGGACCTTATTGTCCCCCATCATGTGACCACGCAGCATCTGCAGCATTTCCGGTCCGGCACGCTCTACCATGGCAACGCCTGCTAGAAGAGCTGGCCGCAGATGAAGTGGCAGGATCGGCTTGGCGGGTGTGGGTAGATTCTCCTGTTGATCGGCAACCACATGGTCGAGATCGGGGATGATGGCACCGAGCACGCGGAACCGCCAAAGGTCCAACTCGCGGGGTATGGGTCTCGGAATCCGTCGCATCAGCAGAAGTCGAGCAATGTCGGCCGGCGATGTCCATGTGCTGATGCCACGTTCGGCTTCATCGTCGAGCAGTTTTTCGCCGCGAGCGGCTGCAGCGCGATACGGCTGGAAAGGGGAGGGGAGTTTGCGTGGGCCCGAATCTCTGAGTTGCTCTCCACACAACGGGCATGTGATGCGCCAACCCAGCAGTTGGCTTCGCAAGACTGGCGCCGGTTCAGCGCCACCTGGGCTGCAGCTCGGGCAAAATTGCGTTGGCCGCGTTGCAATAAGCCGACGCGATGTTTGCGCGACACTTGCGAAGGTCATTCGATGTACCGCTGCCAGCTCGGTGCCAAAGATGTTGGCCAAGCGGGCTTCCTGATCACTGCTCAGATGAAGATCGGCCGCTCGCAATGAGGGGGCTTCCGGCAAGCAATGCCGCAGCATGACCAGCGGTGGAACTGCGTAAAAAGCGGCGTGTCGGCCGATCCAGGACGATAGAAGTTCATCCGAATGGGGCGGCAACCGCACTGGCAATCGGCGCGCCGGCGTGTTCTCCGTCATGCGAATGCCGCCTCGGCATCGAACTCAGGTTCCCAGTTTTCGACAGCTTCGTCAGTGATATGCTCGTGGCCACTCTCGACAGCCTCAATGGCGAGGCTATTGATCATGTGGAAGATGTTGGCGGTGATGCCCTCTGTGATCTGCAGAATCCGCCGCAGCGATTTCGGCGTCAGCACGGAGGGTCTGCGCAGCGGCGTATTCCGCAGAATCGACACCATCAGGGTCTCGAACTGCTCGTTAGCTGCCCACCTGTTCAAGGTGAACTGCTCGAAACGCCGGGCAAGTTGGACGTCGCCGCCGATGGCCTCACGCGCTTCATTGACACCGAAGCAGACGAGCGAGATCTGGAGACGGTTGCTGAGAAACCGCAAGGTGTTCAGGACAATGCGTTGCTCACGATAGGATCCGGCGAGGATGTTGTGTACCTCGTCGATGACCAGCACCTGCACACCGATGGCTTCCATGATGCGAAGAGCGGCCTGTTCCATCTGCGCGATGTCGGCGCGCGGCCGTTGGGGTGCACCGAGTAGAGTGAGGAGTTCGGCATAGAAGCGCCGCTCGCCGGGCCTGCTGGTCATTTCCATGGCAAGTACGGGCGTCTTCAAGGTGCCAGTCACCGCGTTGAAGCTTGGTGGATGCTTGTCACGGAACCGCTTCATGATCATGGTCTTACCCATGCCGCTGTCACCGTAGATCGCGACCGAGGGCATACGCGTGCCTCGCGGGTGATCGAGGAGCGCGCTCAGCCGGTCGAGGGCCTGTTTGGCGCGAGGGTAGAGCACCCAGCGACGTGATCGTATGGCACGAATGCGTCGCTCGTCGGTTTCAGTAAGCAGCGCCGCGGCGCCAGTGGTCAGATGGGCAGCTTCATCGTTCATGTTCACTCCAGCTCAATCTGTATCCTCAACAAAGGGTACAGGTTTGCTGGAGTCGACGCCGCGGAGCGAGCCCCATCCCCGGTCATCCACTTTCGATTTCGAAAACGCTTTTCCTCGTCGTGCGGCCGCAGTTTTCTTGCTTGCCGCCTCGACCAATTCTCGCTGTGCGATGGCGGTGCGTACGATCGCGCGGGAATCGACCTCACGGCGACCTTTCGCCAGAAGGGTGCGCCGGGCGGTCACTGCTTCGTGCAGGGTGACCGAAGGCAGCGTCAGATCCGCATAGCGGGCTTCCACGAAGTTTCCTGAAGGCCGCCTAATGAAGACGCGCGCCATATCGCGTGGATCGTATTTGACAAGCAGACGACGGTCAGAACGTCCGACGTCGGCGCTGAGGGCTGCGGACCAATAGCGCAGGCCGAACATATGAATGCCGGTTGGCCGCAAAGTGCGCTCCTGCTCGGGTAAGAAGGTGAGCCAGAAGCGGAGCCGATCTTGCGGTAGTCTGAGTGGGATCTCGCCCTCGTGCTCCCGCCAGACCGCAATAGGCGGGCGGCCCAGGGTGCCGTGGATTGACTGGTGATAGGAGCCAACAATGTCGAGTGCAATGTACCGCTCGAGCTCACGTAGTGTGAGCGCCGCATGCCGTTTCGAGTCATATTCGCCGAGCTCCTGCGCATTGCTGAACGTCGTGCCGGGCAGCAGGTGCAGCTTTCCCATCTGCGTGCCGATCAAACGCTCGATGTGACCACCGAAGCGCGGCTCGCCCGGGGGGCGCCAGTCAATCGCGATGCCGGCATCATCGCATCCGCGCTTGAACGCCCGACTGCGGAAGTCGGCGCCGTTGTCGACGTGAACCAGTGCGGGCAGACCGGCGACAGGCCAGGGGTCCGTGATTTCGCGTTCTCTCAGCCATGCCGACTTGTCGAAGACTGAATGGAGAAGGCAAAGGCTGGTGGACAGTCGGGAAGGGGCGTCCATCGTGAGATAGAATCCGGTTACCATGCGGCTGCAGACGTCCATCGCCAGCGTCAGCCACGGTCGGCCGAGTGGCTGCCGCGTCTCCTCGTCGACGACGAAGACGTCGGCCTTAGTATGGTCGATCTGGACTACATCCAGCGGGCGGGAAGCGCTGAAAGTCCCGGGGACAGCCGTTGTCTCCTTCAAGATCTTCTGTTCACCGCGGCGCCGGGCGCGCTTCTGGAGGTCAATATCCTCGAGGCGAGCCGCGATCGTCCGGCGATGCGGGGGTTTCATTCCAACCGAAATGCAGCTTGTCTGTACGTCCCGGACCAACTGCGAAATGCTCGGTCTGGTTCGCTTCAGGTAGTACGCGCTGATTGTGGCGCGGATGACTTGCTCTCGCTTAACGTCCAGGACGCGATGCCCCTCTGGCCGCCCACGTTTACGATCAACCAGAGACAGGACAGTTCCGCCTCCGCGAAATATCTTGATTAGACGATATGCCGTTGCCTGGCTGAGGCCGAGATCGGCCGCAAGTTCCGCAACGTCGCGGGACGTGGTGCCGTCAGGATGGCCCTTCAGGAAGTTGCGGATCGCATCCGCCCGTCGGCACGCTTCGTCCCAAAGCGTCTGGTCAATCTCGTCGGGGAAAGGGTCACTCATGGCCAGCTCGCGAGAGAAACACTGCGAGCCCTATTCTCACGTTAAGTAACAAACGCCAAGGCAGATTCGCAAATTAACTGCTTGTTCTCAAATTAAGTGCGCGATTAACGTACTGAAATCGTTGAGGTCGGATTCTCGGAATTAAGTGGAAAGCGACACACGCCGACGATCTGGCTGCCATCTGCGTGCTTGACGGTGTAGCGGGCAGCGCCCTTGCGACGGCCGCGACGTAGCTGCATGCCGCGGGCCGCTATCATTTCTGTCAGCCGGCGCTCGTTTTCAGGCGTGTCTGCAGCTTCGATTTCGGCGAGTTTCTGAAGCACCTTCTGGCGAAGGGTATCCGCGGATAACCCATCCATATCACACCCGAATCGCGTTTAGCTGTGGGTGGCAATTTAGCTAGGTTAGTTACACGGCGCAGCATCTAATCTCGGAATGGAATTGAATTTAGTCGATATAAATTAGCACTTGCATAGACTTGACTGCCGAGCTCTATTTATGTCGGGGGAAATTCATGATCATTGCTGATAATGAGACCGCGGTTGACTATCTCAACTGCGAAGCGATCTCGAAGACTGTGGTTTCGGTGCTTGCCGACAATCGTAAGCAGGCGATCACCGTAGGCATTCATGGTGATTGGGGCGCCGGCAAGTCGAGTGTGCTGAAGATGATCGAGCGCGACGTGAAGGCTGATCCGTCAGTCGCGTGCATTTGGTTCAACGGTTGGACATTCCAGGGGTTCGATGACGCGAAGACGGTGTTGATCGAGGCGATCATCACCGAGTTGATGAGCCAGCGACGGATGGTCGCCAAGGTCCAGGATCTCGGCAAGGCGCTTCTGGAACGGGTAGATGTTTTGAAGCTCGCAAAGCGCGGTGTCGGGCTCGCCATAAATTTGGCAACCGGCCTGCCTTCACCCGACCAGATCGAAGCCGCGATTGGCGGTATCAAGGCTGTCATTGGCAATCTCGGCAAAGCCTCACCCGAAGACGTCGAAGCCCAGCTCAGCGAGGCTTCGAGTTATCTGAAGTCTCCCAGAAGCGTCAGCATGCCCGAAGCAGTGGAAGACTTTCGCGTGCGCTTCGCGGAACTGTTGGAGGTCGCGAAAGTAGAGCAATTGATCGTTCTGATTGATGATCTCGACCGCTGTCTCCCGGAAACCGCGATCGAGACGCTAGAGGCGATCAGGTTGTTCCTATTCGTGCCCGGGACGGCATTCGTCATCGGAGCGGACGAGGGGATGATTGAGTACGCCGTCCGGCGGCATTTCCCGGACCTACCCGCGGCGCCCACGGCGGTGCCTTATGCTCGAAACTATCTGGAGAAGCTCATACAGGTGCCGTTCCGCATTCCTTCGCTCGGCGTGCAGGAGACCCGGACCTACGTGATGTTGCTGCTCGTCGGCTCCATTGTGAAAGATGAGAACAATCCTGGCTTCAAGAGCTTGCTCACCAAGGCGAGTAAAGCGCTGAACTCGCCATGGCTCGCGCAATCGCTGACGCAGGCCGATGTCCGAGCGGTTGATGCCCGCAAGCAAAAAGAGCTCGATGACGCCTTCATGCTGGCAACCCAGCTCGGGCCAATCCTCGGGGAAGGCGCCTATGGCAATCCGCGACAAATAAAGCGGTTCCTAAACGCGCTCCTGATCCGGAGTGCGATCGCCGAGGCGAGAGGGCTTGAAAGCCAGATCAACCAGGCGGCGCTCGGTCGCTTAATGCTGATGGAGCGCTTCCAGCCCGACTTTTACGAGCATATCGCCCGCAGCGCCATGATGAGCGGCGACGGCAAGGTGTCTGAATTGGCCGACCTTGAGGCGGCAGCCGCCCCAAAGCTCGAGACTAAAGCACGCAAGACCAAGGCGCCTAAAGGCGACGCGGAGGAGTCCAAGTGGCTCGAACGGGATCAAATACGGCAGTGGCTGCAGATAGAACCGGCGCTAGGCGCCTCCGACCTGCGCCCGTACGTGTTCGTAGCCCGAGAACGCAGACTGAGCGGGATCGGGCAGTCATCGAGCGACACGCAGCAGTTGATCGCACTGCTATCGAATGGTGGTCAAATGGCGGTTCGTGGCCAGGAACAACGGATCAAATTGCTTTCACAAAGCGACGCCAACGTTATTTTCGGAGCGTTACGCGAGCGGGTGGTGCAAGAGGCGAGCCTGTCGTCGATGCCGGAGGCGATGCATGGCCTTCGTCTCGTCGTTAAGCACCACGCACATTTGCAGTCCGAGCTGGTGGCGTTGCTGGCAACGCTGGATACCAAAAAACTGGGTATGTGGGCGGTGTCCGGCTGGGCCGAGTTCATCACGGAAAGCGCGGAGCGACAGCAGCTCACCGAGGTCATCAGGAGCTGGGCGGGACAGGACGCAAACGCGCTACTCAAGCGAACGGCGGGGCAGGCAATTGCCACAGGGAAGAAGACAAACTAGATGGGAACATCGGGCTCTTCACGCGGGACGGGTAATGGCAGCTCACTTATTCCGAGCTTTCTTGATGAACCCTCAAGCAAACCTCTACCATCGGAAGTAGGTGTGCTAGGCAGCGATGGAGGCGGCGCCGATGGCACGGGGGAAGCTGCCGAAGCGCCGCGCCCGGCCATCCCTACAGCGGCTGAAGACAACCGGTTTTCCAGCGCGAGACGCAATTTTTCCGTATTCGCCGGTAGCGGGGGGAGCGACACGCGGGCTCTGCGTCGCGCCGTTCGCGACTACGTGCGTTCCGGCTATGGCAGTAGCGGCAATGCGACCCGTGCCATGGGCAGCTCGCGCGCGACGGCCGCAGGCGTCCTCGATGTGTTGCGCAGCTTCACCCGGGATGGTGTCGCCCGGACACTCGCGCGTTTCAACCTTTCAGGGCTTGCTGGACGGCCCGCGACCGAGATTCTCACCGCGCTCACCGACATCTTGTGCGAGGACGGCGGTACAATTGATGAAGCGATCGCACGCGACGCATGGCTCGAGGCGGTAGCGTCGGTTGAGGATGCCGGCATCCTCGACCTCGACGGCATGACGCCGGATCAACTGAGTGAGGTGTTTCTCGCTTTTATTTCGAACTCTATTCAATCCAAGCTCTTCCAGGAGATTGGGGTGAACGGCTTTCGTGTGGCCGATGTCGATGAGATCCGTGCTTTCGAGAGCCAGTTTCGGAGCTACATCGACGGACGGGTACGCGATGCGTTCAGCGCCGACTTAAGCGGCGTTAGCACTATGTCCGACGACCGCATCCGCGCGGTCGTTGAGCAGACCTATCGCGATGCGTGGGAAGTTTTTATCACCTGGGGAGATGCTGCATGAAGCACCATAGCATCGTTGTCGCATTAGGTGCCTCGGGTCGGCTTGATAAGAACGAGCTTCACGACAAGTCATCTCAGCTCACCGAGCTGCAGCTCCTCGATAGCGACGGCCAGCTCAATGGTGGCCTCGGGATGACGCTTAGTGAACTCGGTGCGCGACACGTAGTGCCGAGCGAGATCGGCGTTGATCTCGTGCTCATCGCTGCCGGCGTGACCGCGGCCGATACCCGGATTTCTCGCTCATCCGAGGCGCAGGATAGCTGGACACGGGAGCTCGATCTCTACGTGCCCGTGTCCGATCCGGTATTGTGGTCGAAGCAGAAGCTACATGTCGAGAGAATGCTAAGGTTCCTGAGCGGCGATCGGTGGCGCCTCTATTTCCGCGACAGGCCCGCTGCTGCCAAGATCCTCGTCACGACACCCCCCGAATTGATAAAGCCCGATTTCGATTGCGTCTCACTTTTTTCGGGCGGGATGGACAGCTTTGTAGGGGCGATCGACCTGCTAGCTGCACGCCGGAAGCCCCTCTTCATGAGTCACTACTGGGACATCAGCACAAGCTCGCAGAACATCTGTGCGACCCGCATTGGAGCGGTCTACGGCGACCTAGGGCCGCGCCATGTTCGGGCGCGTCTTGGCTTCGCGAATGGGATCGTCGATGGCGTCGACCAGGAGACTACGACCCGGGCTCGCTCCTTCCTCTTTATAGCGCTTGCGGCGCTCGCTGCGAGCGGGCTCGGCGATGTTGGGCTTATTGTTCCTGAGAACGGACTCATCGCGCTCAATGTGCCGCTTGATCCGCTGCGGCTAGGCGCGTGGAGCACGCGGACGACTCATCCGTTCTATCTCGCGCGGTGGCAAGAGCTCCTAAACGGGTTGGGGATCAAGGCGACAGTCACCAATCCTTACCGGTTCAAAACGAAGGGCCAGATGCTTAAAGAGTGCGCGAACGAAAAGTTGGTGAAGGACTTCGCGCACGAAACTATCTCTTGCTCATCGATTGCTAAAGCCCGTTGGCGCGGGCTGGCTCCCGGTCATTGCGGCCACTGCACGCCGTGTCTGATCCGCCGCGCCGCGATGCTCGATGCGTTTGGTGCCGACCAGACTGGCTATACTCTGGCAGATCTGCGTGCAAAGCCGCTCGACGCGCGGGCGCGACAAAACGAGCACATCCGGTCCTTCCAGCTAATGGGCGCGCGCCTCAGGAACGAAGGCGATATCGAAAGGCTCCTCGTCCACAAGCCGGGGCCGCTCAGCGACTACTCCGGTGCCGAGCAGACAGACTACGCGGCGGTGTTCCGCCGGGGCATCGAGGAAGTTGGACGCCTCCTCACCGGTGTAGTAGTTAGGCCTGGATGAAAACGAGCAACACCATCGCCGGCTACGACTTCCATTGCCACGTCGACCTGCAGCAGAACCCCTCAGGATACATTGCCGAATGCGAGGCGCAGCGGGTCTTTACGCTGGCCGTAACCACGACACCAAAGGCATGGCTGCAGAACAAAAAGCTGATGGCAGATAGCCACTACGTACGTCCGGCGATCGGCCTGCACCCAGAACTTGTTGGTGATCGATATCACGAGCTCGATCTGGTCAAGCTCTGCATGAAGGAGACGTCATTTGTAGGTGAGGTTGGTCTTGATGGGAGCCCCGAACACAAGGCGTCGTTCGAGGCGCAGCGCCGCGTGTATGAAGCCATCTTGGACGAAGCCCAGCACCTTGGCGGCAGGGTAATCACTACCCATAGCCGGCGTGCTGCGGCAGAGGTAATCGCTCTCCTCGGCGCCCGAACGACGCCAGACAGGGTCTTGAACATCTTGCACTGGTTCTCGGGCAGCAAAAGCGAGATGCGCGCGGGTGTCGCGGCAGGGTGCATGTTTTCGATCAATCCAGGCATGGTGAAGAGCAAGAATGGGCGCGAGCTGATCGGTGCAATCCCGGTCGATCGTCTCCTCACGGAAACGGACTCACCCTTCGGAAAATGGGAAGATCGGCAAGCACGGGCAGAAGACGTCATTACCCTGGTTGCTGCAATTGCAGAAATTAGGCACACAGAGTCGACGCTATTAGCCAGGGCCGTGAGGGAGAACGCGCTGCGGGTATTTGACTTCACGCGGTAGCTGCGGGAAGCGTGGCGCCGCGTTGTGGCCGGAAAATGTCGCATCGTGGGGCGCTGAGGTGGTCAGACCCATCACTATCGGACTACGCGTCTGCAGCAAATGAACGCCACCTGGCTGGTGGACGCGATCATTACCCTACCTCGTCCACGTGAGGTTCATTTCCTGATCAAACCAGAGTTCTGCGATGTAATCTGCGCCACCACGGGCGCGAAAGTCGAGTGCGTCGGGTTTTCTTGCCAGCAGCCACCGTCGAAATTGAGAGAAATGGAGGTCGAGAGGTTCAATTCCGACTGCCTCGGTTCGCCGCCATTCCTGGCACGCCCAGCGAATGTACTTTTCTGCCTCGGGTTTTGTCATAGCACTCCCTTTGAGTTTCCAAACGTTTGAGTGACCGGCTGTGCGACGCCGCCTTGTGTTCGTCGGTGGCTTGGTTTCGGGTGCCTGCCCCAGCAGCTTCCAGAAATGGCGACCTTTGCGGTCGGGCGACAATCCAAAGTGTTGTGATTCCTGCTGCTCAATTGTTTTTAGCCTCGGATTGGTCCCATGGACGGTCAGCGTTACGTCGATCCCAGAAGGCATGCCAGGCCAGTTCGAATACGTCGATGAGGCGTTCCCACGTGAGAGGTTCAAGTCGCCTGATCCGCAACGTTCCCGGTATCGGAGGATCTTCCACCAGCGCTTCCTCGCGTTCAGCGTACTCGGCATACTCTTCGTCTTTTAGCGGTGCAGGATAGCGCCCTGCCCACTTCAGTATGCGGCCAAATTCAAGCAACGTCCGCTGCTGCCCCTTAGTAAGTTTTGGCAGGCCAGCCTGAGACCACATCTGCAGGACGTCATGGGAGTTGGGAGGCCTTTTCGCATTGTAACGGCGGCCTTCGATGTTCTGTGCGATCATCGCTTTGATGATCAGCTCTATGGCCACACTTGCCTCGCGGCAAAATCCTTCGTGAAAAGCCACGCTTCGATCTGGCGCCGCTGAGAGGTACCGCGCGCAATCCCTCGCGTTCTCTGCGCGTGCAAGGAAGTGAAAAGGTGCTTTACGGCGCAGGTCCGAAACCGAATGAAACTCGCCCAATGCACTCTCTCCTTACCCCAACAGCCGTGCGCCGATCGAGAATACCAGGCCAACCAGTTCCGCAATCGTCGCACGCCCGGCCTCGCTAGCTCCGGACTTGGCTGCGTTCTTCAGCTCGTCGCCCAGTGGCTTTTCGAGGCTTTTAGGAACGCCACCGAGGACTGCATGGCCAAGTGTGGTGAGCTCCACCATCTGGTGCTTCCCGTCCATGAGCGCGCCACGATGCTGGATGTATCCATTGTTCGTCAGCCAGCCCATCAACCCCATAAAGAGCTCGGTATCCTTACGACTTGTACCACTGCTCATGTCGGTGGCTGCGATGACCTCAGTCAGTCCAAAGTCGCAACGGGCCGGCCAGTTCTCATGGAGATCGGCGAGGATGTAGGCCGTCCAGGCGTTGCCGATGTCGCGGTTGTTGGCATGCTCACCCATCGTGGCCATCCCTAAAGGACATATTGTTGCATAGCGCACAGTCTGCACCGATTCTGGCCTAGACGCCCTCCGCAAGTTGAGAGCGCCAGTGAGCTTGCCCGACACGCGAATGAACGTGCGCTCAACATCACTTTGCAGACGGCCGCGTTGGGGCCGAGCGTGGTCTCTCCGCTTTGCACTATGTATCGCGATAGAAGTCCCTCCCCGAAACTTTGGCCGATGGGGCCGGCGCACTGGACACGCCGGACCTGCTGCTCGATTGTCTCTAAAGTGGGGGAGCAATTGACAACAGAGAATCAAGACGCGGCCAGAGAACTTCATCTCCTGACCACAGACGTTCTGCTTGCAGACTTGGTGAGTGGCCGATCCATCTCATTGAGCGATGGCAAGAAGCTCGAGTTCGAATCCACCGATGTGCGAGCGATCTTGGATTGGTATCGGCGCAACCCGAACAAATGGGCTGCGAACCAGAATACGCCAGACACCGAAGCGATCATTAACCTCATCGGCTCGGATCCTCCGACCATTACGCGACGTGCGGAGGGTCCGGCTGCGACATCGAGGTTGGTTCTCCAGCTAGTCGAGGTAAAAGCCCACCGCTTCGCCGGCTTACACGTTTATGGCCGCGCCAACGAACCCCCAGAGGATTTCGTATTTTCCCCGCAAAAGAACGTCACTTTGCTGGAAGGCGCGAACGGATCCGGCAAGACGTCAATCGCTAACGCGATCGTATGGTGCCTGACGGGCCACCTGATACGGTCACAACGTCAGCCGGAAGCTGGCCCAATCGAATTCGACTGCGAGGTGACGCGCAGCGATACCAAGACGTCGACCCACGCGATGTCGACAGTCACACCCATGCCCCATGCCGACAGCGATCTGCCAGCGGATGGTTCGCCTATCCCGGCCGACACCTGGGTGGAAATCACATTCAGCGATGGTGACGGAAATCTGCTTTCCCCGCTTCGACGTTCGCAGGGTCGCACACCGAGGGGAAGGATTGCTGAGACACCACCCGACCTCGACGCCATTGATCTCGACCCGGTCGCGTGGCGGATCGCCACGACGATGCCTGCGCTTCTCCCGTTTCTGTCGGTCGGTTCCGTCTCCCAGTTGGGAGAGGCCGTTGCGCGCCTCACAGGGTTGGCCGATCTCGTGGATCTGGCCAAGCATTCTGAAAAGCTCTCAGACCGCATCGAGAAACGGAGCGTGCCGGAGCTCGAAAAGCTCTCGGAAGAGATCCAAAACCGCTATCGCGAGCCCGCGGACGACCTTGCCCGCGAACTTGCAGAATACGAAGCGATGGCGTTGGAGGAGCCGGCGCCAAGCATTCACCAAGCCGATTGCAAGTCTCGCCTCGAAACCATCTATAGGCGTTTCGCCGACCTCAAGGCAGCGGGACTGGCTTCCGCCGGTGAGGTGCTCGGGACCGGCTTCGACCCGGAGAACAAACAGTCCAGGGATGATCTTGAGAAGAGCATTCACCCCGCCATCGAACAGCTGAACCACGTAAAGGAACTCACGGCGATCGCGAAGCTGTCGGCGTTGAAGATCGACGATGCTGGAAAGGAGACGGTTCGAAACCTTCTCGCCGAAATTCAGTCCCAGGCGGCGACGCTAAGCAAATTGGCGCTCGACCCGGATCGCGCGCGTCGCGCCCAGCTCTATGCCAGGGTGTCGACCTGGATGCACCAGCATTCCCTTGAAAACGGCACCGAATGTCCGATCTGCGCCAGATCGCTCGATGGCATGCACGATCCCGTGACCGGCAATCTGATCCGCACGGATCTGAAGGATGCGGCCAAAGATAGAGAGACGATAGCGCGAACAATTGGGGATTGGTCTTCCCACTGGATCGGCCGGTTACTGCAAGAGCTGCCCGACGGCATCAAGCGCGAGGTGCAGGCCGACCTGCCGGCAACCCCTATCGATCTGCTACGAACCGGTCTCGTCGACGAACTCTTCGGGACAGGGGTCTTCGCAGGAGAATTGAACGCTCTCCAGAAAGACGCGGCCCAGCTCTTCGACGAACGGGTAGCTGCGATGCCGTCGTTCGCGGAACCGGAGGCCCCGACCCTCCCTGATGGTCTGTCGGACGCCAAGGCACTCAAGCAGATGCTGGGCAGGATCGTGCGAGCGGCGGCCTTCGCCGAGTGGCGAGCCACGAGCGCGGCGGATATCCGCAAGATCTGGACGATCGTGCTGAAGGGCGAACCGGAAGATGCCGACGTAGAGCGTGCGGTCGCAAGCCGCCTGACCAAGCTTCTTTCAATCGTCGATGGAGTGGCCCCCCTTACCAGGGGCATGGCATATGTTGCCCGCATGGGAAAGGCGCGCGTCGAGTACATCAACGGACTGGACCGCGTAGATGCGTGCCGAAAAGCGATCCAGGCGCTCGCGCTCATCACGCCCATTGGAGCGCTGGCTCACACCCAAGTGGATGGTCTGAGATCAAGGCTGCACACTCGCTCGGAGTACTGGCGCAAGGAGATGTTCCTAAATGCCACGGACTTCGCGCCGGACCTCACAGGAACCGCGATGGACGCCCGAGGTGTTCTCGAGCTTCGCGTTGGCCGGCAAGGCGTTGAGGGGCCGGCGCAGCACATCTCTAATGCATCTTCGCTACGGGCCGCCCTACTCGGGTTCTACCTGGCATTCAGAGAGCACGTCATGAGGACCCGGGGCGGCCTGCGGACCTTGATCCTTGACGATCCGCAGGAGCTGCTCGACAACGATAACCGCGAGCGGCTGGCACGAGGTCTGTCGAAGCTGGCTGCTACTCAAGCCCAGTTGGTGGTGACGACGCACGATCGGAAGTTCGCCCGCTCCCTGGTTGCCGAGAATCGGCCCGGGGATTCCGTCCAACACCTGTCCGTCCATCCCGTCAATCGCGTACGTCCAAAGCTCGGGCTGTCGCTGGCAGTAGAGGAGGTCGATCGAAAACGAGACGAGTTCGTCAATAACCCAGACGACGCGGTGAAGGCGCAAGACTATGCCGCCGCGCTGCGCGTCTTCCTTGAGGTTCGTTTGGGTGACCTGTTCGACGAAGCAACGCACCCCGCCTTCGCGACTGGAACGCAGGCTCTTACTTTGTCTCCACTCGTTGATCGGCTGAGGGGGCTGATCGCTTCGAACCAGGGCGAGCTGTTCCGAAATCCGATCCTGAAGCGTTTTGTCGACCATCCCGGTCTGGCTACCGCAGCGGAGGCTAGGCGTATCCTCAATGCTTCCCACCATGAGAAGCCAACCATCACCTACGGCGACGTAAAGGCAGTTGCAGCTCATTTTGCCCAGTTGCGAACCGCCATCGAGGACGTGCACGAGCAATTCCGCTTCTACCGGTGGCGCGAGCCGCTCACCGAGGCCGCTGCAGCGAGCAATATCGTGCCGTTGAAAGCAATGTCGGTGCCGGCGTTCGCAGTTCCGCTGTTCCCAGACATCGCTGCATTCGTCGGAAAAGTACCAGAGGGCGGGTCGCAGGACGGGCCCGGGGAGCACGTGATTGGCGATTGGTTCCAGGGCAAGGCGCTCTATTACATTCGGGGCGAAACCCTGGGCTTTGCAATCCCCTCGGGATCGGTAGCGATAGTCGACACGGCGCCGTATCCCGGCGGCGATCGAAATCTTGTCATCGCGCGCCCGAAAGGCCAAGTGCTAGCCCGGCGTCTAATCAAGTCTACCGGCTCCATTGGCGTTTCTCTCGCAGCCCAGATGCCCGATCCGCGCGTTTCTCGGCCGACTCTGACCTTCGAGGAAAGCCAAATTCGATTGCACAAGATCGTCGGTGCGATCTTCAGCGACATGCCACCGCCTACAGGCAAAAACGAAGCCACTCAGATTGACGAGGTGCCAGAGCTCGCAGAGGTGGCAGTCGCCTATCGTGTGAAGGAGGAGAGTGCCATTCCACTGGCCCTCCCAGGTCAAATCATCCTAGGCGGCGCCGAGCTTTCCGTTTTGGACCTTGATGCATGGGAAGGGCGTCTCGTCGCAGTCGCCCTGGACAATGGCGCGAACGTTTTCAAAAGGGTCGGAGCTCGTCTACCCGGGAAACTCGCCCATTTGAGACAGTTCGAGACGATCGGAGGATTGGGTTCATCGTTGGTAGTTGCTACCGGCAGCGTGGAGCCGACCCAGGGGGCCCCGGTCATGGTATCCGCACGCAAAGTTATAGGTGTGCTGTATTACTAAGGCTATCGCCACCGCTGGCACCACGTGAAATGGGCGCAAGACGGTCGTCGGGATTCGCAAAATATTGGATGTCGAACGGCCGTTTGGGGGCCTGTAGCAGTCCGTCAGGTTTTGGTTGGGATCAGTGTAGAAGCGGACACGCACTAGCTCACCGATCGCGCTCGCGGATAAGCGCCCCATAGGTCCAGCAATGTCGCGTCGCGACTGGCCTTGCCACTCGCCCGCCAAACATAGACAGCGGCCCCATCGCCGGCCTGCCATGCCCCAAAGGCAGGGCTCCGCAGAAAGTGGGGGCCCACCTCACGGGCGAGGTCGTCCGATGCGGCTATGTGCAAGGGGAGACCACTATCGTCGCCGGTCGCGGGCGAGCCATCGCCGTAGATCGCGGATGCCGCGACGGCTTCGGCCGTTGAGATGGGGAACAACGCATAGAGGCCGAGTCCCGCCGCCAACTCGCGCCCCACGGCGTGGAAGGTGAATTCATACCGCTGGCCGCTCTTGCCACTGAGATATCGGGTGAGGGTCAATTGAAAATCTCCGACGCCTGATGCGCCAATCTACCGGTACACGACCAATGGTTGGCGGCACTATTCGGCATTCACGGGCGGTATGGGTTTCTTCTTAGCGCGGGCAGGTCTAGGTGGAACTTTCAACCGACTAACCTCCTCATCCCGTTTCTTTCGCCGATCTGGCTCTACGAATGCGCCCAGGATGAAATTCTCAAGGACGTCCATCATGGTCCTCAACTCGGTTGTCTCAGGGCGCCAGCCGCGATGCGCTGATGCACTTCCGGCGTCGATGAGCGTTGCGATGTGAGACTTGTCCAGCGGTCCTATGTGCCGGTTCGCCACGAGCGCATCCAGCTTTTCCTCGAAAGTCACGGATGCGTCCACGCCCAGCAGCTCAGATGCAACGTCAAATGTAGTTCTGACTCCAATCCCTGCCAAGCTGAACAGGTCGTTATCTAAGGCGCCATAGAGTTCGTTCAGCGATTGATCGAGGGGAGTAACGTCCACTTCTCCCAGCGCAATCTCGTGCAGCCAGTCGGGGCGGTCGCGTTTTGACCTGGCGGGCCAGTAATCGAGCGTCTCTATGTAGTCCGTCAGGGTCTCCCCATCCGGACCATAGTCGTTCCGATATTCCTCTGAGTTGGAGCTCACGGTTAACGCAAAGACGTGTTCACAACCTCGGCACTCCAAAATGTACCAGTCCTTGTGCCACTGAAAGTCATCATCGCCGCCGCGCTGCAGATGTCGTCCTCTGACCTCGCAGTTTCTCTCTCCCCCGCAATTGCTGCAAAATGCCTTCCGCACTTGAACATCGGTGTTCGCCTCGTCCGTCATCACGTCCCCCCGTTCCGCGCTAGCGGTTATCGATACGGTCTACGCGGACGTTGCCGCAAGTGGCCACGTGACCAAGAATGAGACGAGGGAGACCGCGCCAACGTGACGCCCCTTGCTGGTCCAGGTGCGGGCTAGTACCAGCAATCGGGGATACAGGACGAGGGACTTACATGACCGTCATCAGCTACGGAGCTACTAAGCCCGAGATTGTGAATCTCGCTCACGAGAACTTCGTCCAGCCCGCGATGGATGTGCGCACGCTTTGCACGACGCCGATTGAACTGTTGAGCAAGGACGGCGAGGAGCGGGTCGTCAGCAGTGCGACAGGCTTCTTCTGGCTTCATAACGGGCAGGCGTACCTGGTCACCAACTGGCACGTGGTGTCGGGACGCGATCCCTTCACCGGCCAGATTTCGAGCCCCACGGGTTACACCCCATCTCAATTCAACTTCTACGGCACCTCCATCGAGGTCAAAGATGGAAAAGTTGCCATCGAGCGCAAGAGGATCAGAATTACGCTGGGACCGCATGCTGAAGAAGTCCTCGATAAGCCTCCGTTGGTGGCGGGTGGTCCGGTCGATCTTTGGGCAATGCAAGTTCCCAACGAATTGCTCTTTGGACTGGACCCGACCCGAACTGGCTTCAAAGGGGCCGAAACGGTCACGTGCTTCATCAACGAGAACGCATTTCAGAGGATCCTTACGCAGGCGGGCGATGAGTGCGTCATCTTGGGATACCCGCTGCGAAACTACGCGGGAGGCATGTTCCCGATCTGGAAAAGCGGTTCCATCGCTAGCGAGGTAGGATTTGGCGTCGATGGACACCCGATGTTTCTCATCGATGCCGCCACCACGCCTGGTATGTCCGGGTCGCCGATCTTGCGCCGGGTTAGTACAATCACCGCAAGCAACACCGAGCTTGGTGCCCTGCAGGAGTTCCACGCACTTGAGTTCATCGGTGTTTACGCGGGGCGCCTACAGAGCGCGGATCTCGCGGCGACAAACCTCGGGTACGGTTGGTACCAAGTGCTGATCCCTGATGTCGTTCGCCAGTTTGAGTCCAACCTTGCTGCGAAGGTGAACGCTACTCCTGTCGACTAACTCGGTGCAACCGGCGAGATTGATACCTGCCGTCGACCAGCGTGATGGTCAGGCGGCCTTGCTGCGGCCCAGGGCGGTGGCGGCATTGCTGCACCTATCGCGCCGTTGATGACTAGGTGTCGTTTCGCCGTTCGGCGAATTGCTCATGGCTGTTGAGGTGCCGTGACCTGATGGATATGGTCCTCAAAGGGCAGGGGGCGTCTATGACCGTAGAAGTGTGGCTGGCTGATAACGCCGTGGCGCTGGTGTCGGCTGTCATAGCGGCCTTTGCCCTATGGGTAAGCATATCAACCCGCAACCGACAAATGGCCTCTACACGTCCTGCGATGATGGCCGTGATAAATCCGGCCAAGAACGGCGCGGTCCTATCGATCACCCTGCGGAACCGAGCGGACCACCCGATGCAGGTCGGGCACATATCGACGGATCAGAGCGACGTCGAGTTGGCTGAAATCACCAGCCGCGAAAACCTTGGCGATGGTGACGTTGTGATATCAGAGCCGGTGGGTGGGACCACCGTGCACCTTGATGTCAATTTGTCGTCGGCGGGGCATCCGAAGTCCCAGGATAAGCTCAAGCGAGAGTATGCGCTGCTCTCACGGCGCGGATTGCCCCAGAAGTTCTGGTTGACGATCACCTACGACCCGCACGATACCAAGCGGAAATTGCACTCGGTTAAGCGTGAGGTGGAGGTGCCACCTCAACTCGTGGGCAACGTTACCGCCGTGGCCCGGCCCGCGATGCCTAGGTACAGCCTCGCGGCGAACTACGGGTCAAAGCGGAAGTAGGGACGCATACCACTCCCGACCATGATTAAGGTACAGGGTCGCAGGAAAGGGGCCAGACCATGCGAATGGCCGATCTGGTGAAGGATTGGGGCGGTTTTGAGCGGTTGATCGCTACCCTGCACGAAACTGGCGACGTCTCGGTCGAGCACAATGTCGTCCTAAAAGGTCGTTCAGGCGCCGATCGGCAGATCGATGTCCTGGTCCGCCACAGGACCGGCTTGTACGAGCACCTCATCGTCGTGGAATGCAAGCACTGGAAAAAGCGCGTGGAGAGGCTCCATGTCGACGCATTGGCGAACGCCTGCCGGGAAGTGGGTGCGTCGAAGGGGGTGATCTTCTCCACCAAGGGCTTCCAGAGGGGAGCGGTGCAACAGGCCGAACACGACGGCATCGATCTGTTCCGGGTCAGGGACCTAACAGACCGGGAGTGGGGTCTGCCGGGGCAAGTCGTAGACTTCACCCTCCAACTGTTTCAAGCCTCGGCGGGCAACATCACGCTCGATGTCAGGAATACCTGGTTGTTGGGAGGGGAAGCGCCCTCCGGGGGGATACGGCTGAACATCGGGTTATCCGCCGACGAACGCCGTACCCACACGCCTCTCCACGACCACGCGTTCTATCCGACGCTGGAAGCCATTATGGCGGACGGAATCGAGCGGTTGGCCAAAAGCGCGATGGAGTCGGTCGGCAAGTTGAACGACGGTGCTGACGGAGAGACCTACTTCACAGCTCGGACCGATATGGCTTTCACCCCGTCCTGCAAACTCATAGTCGGCAACGTCTTGATCGAGCTCGGGGGTGTCAAGCTCGATCTCGGTATCAAATTGAACCAGTCGCGCTTCCTGCTCGACCGGGCCGATCACTTCGCGTTCGCCCTGGCCATCGAGGACCAGGTGAGGGGCGTCACGTCGACCGCATCGAGAGCCGTGAACGCGTCCGTGACGACCCTCGAACCCGTGCGAGGGGGCGACCCCGTTTCTCCGGAGGACGTCGTCAAGAACGGGTCGATCCTTCGCTTCTACCAGAAGGATTATTTCGACTTCGCGGAGATTGAGAACAACGCGAAACTCGTTCCCTGACGGCGGCAAGGACCGACGCCATTCCAGCCGACAGCGCCTTGTTCCGGCTATGGCTGCTTCTGGCCGAAGCGGAAGTTCAGCTAGGGCACCTTGACCGTCAACATTAGGGTTGGCATACAATGTGTGGCCTCAACGCAGGCCGGTGTGCCCGCCACGCAAAGCCATGTCAGCGTCCAATTTGAAGTGTCACTCCATGCCTTTGCGCATGGTCTGACCATTAGCGGGCACATGGTCGGATCATTCCCAGGACATGGACAATGACCGAAGCAAATGATCTTCACACACTAAGAGTTCTCGCCAAGCGATACGCGCGTGCGAACAGAATCGCGCAACACCAGGCCCTCGACCTGATGGCGGCACAACTGAGTTTCCCCAATTGGGTGAAGCTTATCGCGGACAGTAAAGGCGGCTGGCGGGTCGGGCCAGAAGGGATCGCGCGGGTCGAAGCCTTCGCCAACGCCCCGATGCCCGCGGCAACCTTCCGACAAGGTGATGCCGAAGCAATGAGCCGTCGCTTCACACAGCTTCAGGAAGCGGACCATGGAATGATCGGGGAGCATGCGTATCGTCTTCTCGACGTCCTGCATGACGTCGTCATGTCGGGTGAGGGATGGAGCATCAGGGTGCCAGAGAACCCTGGGGCGATCGCAATCGTCGAGACCTATACGGCCCCGCACGCTACCTGCCCGGTACATGACCCTGGGTTCCTGCAGGCAGCCCTTGCAATAGCCAACGAAAGGGCCGGTCAGGTTCGTGGAGAGATTTCGGTCGATTGGCCCCGGCGGTCCACCAAGCCGGACCTCAAGGGTGTGGTGCGGCATCCATTGAGCGGCAGCGAGTCAGACGTCTGGTTCTGCTATCACTGCGATGGAAAGATCACAGGCGCCCAGATCGCTCAGAACCTTTGGCATTGCCCGGGGTGCGGAGCTTCGCCTCTGGACATCTACGACGCGGCGTTCTGGTCCGAGGATAAGGGCAAGTCGTTTCTGCCGATCGCGGCCAAGAACTCAGACCGTCAAGACAGACCCGCGCTCAAGATCGTCGATGGGAGGCCCAGGCTGGTCCTGAATGAAGAGAAGATCGTTATCCTCATCCGCAGCGCCTTGATCGAAGAGGCGGCTAACGTCAGTGAGAGACTAGGCGCTCTTCACGCCGAGATCAGCGTCGACGAAGACAATGACGTCTGGATCGCTCTCGATGTCGACCTATGGCCGGAAAACAAGGATCCAGCGCAAGCTTTGGCGGTCGCGGAGCTTCTTGGCATCGAGGTTGATGTAGCACGTACCCAGTTCACGATACCCTTCGCTTGGCCGGGCCTGGGCGAAATTACCTCGAGCACGAGTGAGTATGCGCGCATGATGCTGGACGCTTATGACGAGTATGGGGGCTTGCCGGAAAACAAGGCGGAGGCGCCTTAGTCCGTCCGAGTCTAGTCGACTTTAGAACGGGCGAGTGTCCTCACCTGGCGCGAAGCGGTCGTTCCCAGCTAACGTCGGGCGTGACCGCTTCCCATCTGTGGACGCCCCTTTAGACGCAAGCGGTATTTTGAAGGTTTGCCGTAGTCGGATGCTGCCATCTGTCCGACCTCTGATGCAGCACCAGAGGCTGCGGGCTCATATGAGAGTTGGCGGACCGGATCCATATTACCCACAGCGTGCCCGTTTGAGGCGCCAAGGGGGCGTCGGTGGATTCGCATAATATGCGGTATGGGACCAAAATTTTACAGCTACTGAGCTGCGCCTGCCCCCAAGTCAACTCCACGGGCAAAGTTCACCAGGAACCGTGGGTAGTCAATAATGTCAAGGGTCCGGGAATTTTCATTAGTTCTCTTCGCCAGACTGGGTTGCAAGGCAGCCCGTATCAGACCGCTACCTCTGGATGCCTAGGTAACCTTACCCTGGCGCGCAGGCCGCCCTCCGGGTTAGGAGCTAGGCTAACATCGCCGCCATGAGCACGGAGAATCGCACGGGCGATCGGCAGTCCAAGGCCAATCCCTCCGGTGTCCCGCGACCGCGAGCCTTCCAGCCGTGTGAAGGGATCGAAGACGCGGTCGAGATCCTTGGGCGGAATGCCGGGGCCATAGTCGTCGATAAGAATTTCCGCGTCACGGCCTTTATCCTGAACCGTCACCCGAGCGCCCACGCCATAGCGTTGTGCATTCTCGAGGAGATTTCGGAGGGCACGACGCATTGGCGTCAGTCGAACAAAGGCGATCACCGACTGCTCCGCATCCACCATGATCCTGGGGCCTGTCTCGGACAACTCTCGCGCGAGGGCGCGCACAAGTTCGGCGAGGTCCATCTCCTCCATCGGCTGATCCGTTGAGATGCCGCGCGCGAAGGCCAGCGTCGTCTCGACCATGTCCTGCATCTCGTCGAGGGAGGCGATCATCCGCTCGCGGGTCTCGTCGTCATCCACCATTTCGGCGCGCACCTTGAGGGCCGTGATCGGCGAGCGAAGGTCGTGGCCAAGCGCTGTCAGCATCCGGGTCCGATCGGTGATCATTCGGGTGAGCCGGGCATTCATCCGCGCCAACGCATCGGAGAGCACGCGCACCTCCTGTGGGCCTCCCGCAGGCATGCTCGGCATCTCGCCATCCAATTCCACCTGGTCCGCTGCGGCGGCTAGTTGGCTCAGCGGAGTCGTGATCCGTCGCAAGCCCAGCCAGAGTGCCGCCATAATGAGCGCCAGCGACAGAAGAGTGGCGCCGACGATTGCAGGCGGCGCCTGGAGGTTGGGCGGCTGGAACCTAGCGGTGACGTTGAGCCAGTCGTTGTCGCCGAGCGGGGCCGATATCCGGAACTCGACAGGAGCTCCCCCGGAAACACGCATCCGTTCATGAAGCCAGTCGAGCACCGCCGGAGGCTCGATCAGCGCTCCATCATGGGGAGATACCAAGACCTCCTCCGCGCGCAGGTCGAGCGCGGCTGTCGTCAGATGCCAAGGCTCACCAACCTCGACCAACGGCGCCCCGTCCAGGCTGAACCGCACCAAGCGGGAATTCGCGGCGGCAAGGATGCTCTCGCGGCTGCCCTCAGGCGCTCCCTCGAGCACGCTGGCAACTGCGACGGCGCGTTCCACGGTCTCGAGGCGCTGGGCGGCTCTTATCGCGGCGCCACGCTCGTCCGCGAAGAGCCACGCGCTGATAACCTGCGCCGCCAGGAACGCGCCCATGATCAGAAGCGCCAATTGCCCCAACAAACTGCGGGGAAGGAGGCGCATCACGTCACCTCGCGCACATCGGCGGCAAGGCTGTACCCACCCGCGCGGACCGTCACGATGATCTGCGGGTGCGACGGGTCCGTTTCGATCTTCCGGCGCAGGCGACTGACCTGATTGTCGATGGTTCGGTCGAACACATCAGCGGCACGTCCGCTGGTGACATCGAGCAACTGGTCGCGCGACAGCACGAAGCGCGGCCGTTCGAGAAAAGCCGTCAGAAGCTTGAACTCCGCCGTGGTCAGCGAGACCTCCGCCCGGCCATCCCCGCAACTAAGCACCCGCGTGTCGGTGTCGAGGATCCAGCCTGCGAAGGCCAGCTTCCGCCCGCCGAGCCGGCCCGCGAGCGGTTCGGGGCGCTCCGAACGACGCAGGATCGCTTTCACGCGCGCCAGAAGCTCGCGTGGATTGAACGGCTTCACGAGGTAGTCGTCAGCGCCGACCTCAAGCCCGACAATCCGGTCCGTATCATCGCTGAGGGCGCTCAGCATCAGAACCGGCGGCCCACCCGAGGAGGCGAGGCGCCGTGCCGCCGAAAGTCCGTCCTCACCGGGCATCATCACGTCCAGCACAATCAAGTCGAAGCGGCCTGACTTGAGATGCGCGTCCATCTCCTTGGTGTCCTTGGCGGCGGTAGCCCGCATTCCGTTCTTCTCAAGATAGCGCGTCACGGCATCGCGGATCTCGCGATGATCGTCAACGACAAGAATATGCGGGTTTCGGGTCTGATCGTTCATGCGATCTTCATAGCGTGATTTCTTCTTTCCCTAGCCATCATTTGGGTCGTGATCTGTCGCAGGCGCGGGTTTTGCGACAGACCGTTACAATTTGCCCGCCTCCTGGCACAGGCCCGCGACAGGCCGCGCCCATCTTCTCCTCACCGAAACAACATCCCAAGAGGTGACAAGATGAAACGCAAGACAATGCTGACCCTGAGTGCTGCCGCCACCATCGCGATCATTGGCACGATCGCCGCCCCCGCAATTGCTGAGAGCTGGGGGCCCGCGCAGATGATGCAACGAATGCACGGCTCCGAAGGGGGCTCCATGCAAGGCAACCGCGGCGCAGGGCCGATGATGATGCAGGATGAGCACGGTCCAATGGGCATGGGCGACCTAGCCGATAACCCTGTCTACACGTCCTTCGATTCCGACGGTAACGGCACGGTGACAACAGCAGAGTTGGAAGCCGGCCTTGCCGCGCTTCATGCCGAGCACGACGCTGACGACAACGGCGCGCTATCTTCTGATGAGTTTTCGGCCCTCTTTGCGGACGTCACCGGCAGCATGGCTGGGCGCCCCTTCGCAATGCTCGACGCAGACGGTGACGGTCAAATCAGCGCCGAAGAAATGGCATTTCCGGCACAGATGATGGCCCGCATGCCGGCGTGGCACGGATCCGCGCCGGACGCTGGTACCGAACAACAGTGACAAGCGCTAGCGGCTGGCGCCCCGTCTGCGCCAGCCAACCAAGTGCGAGAGGACCTGATCCATGTCCGTCCAACAAAACGTTCCGCAAGGATACTCCGCTACCCAGATCGCTCTGCACTGGGCCGTCGCGGTACTGATCGCCGCGCAATTCCTCTTTAAGGACGCCATCTCAAACGCGTGGGACGCGATCGGCGCGGGAAAGACCTTCGCCTTCGATCCACTGATCCTCGCCCATGTGGGTGGCGGTGGCCTGATCCTTGCACTGGTCGTCTGGCGACTGGTCTTGCGCCTCAAGCGCGGCGTCCCCGCACCGCCCGAAAACGAACCCCGCGCGCTCAAGACCCTCAGCCATGTGGCGCATTGGGCCTTCTACGCGGTCTTAGCCGCAATGACCGTCACTGGGTCGCTCGCCTGGTTCGGCTATGTGGCTCAGGCCGCGCAGGCTCACAACATTCTCAAAATTGCCCTCCTGGCGCTCGTCGGGCTGCATGTGCTGGCGGTGCCGTTCCACCGCGTCGTCCTGAAGAACAACGTGATGCGGCGGATGATCCAGCCTGCCGAATAGTGCCGAGATCATGCGGGCCGGTCGTACCGTTAAACGTCGAGCTTCGCCCAACGAGAAGCCCTCAACGACGCGGGAACCAAGGGTGCTAACTCGTTAAATCTTTCCAGCCCTGGTCGAGAGCCGCAGAGTAGCGCCTGAGCAAGTAGGCCTCGGTCAAAAGGCCTATGACCTTTCTGCTGGTAATGTTTTCCACGACAGCAAGCTCTTCACTGCCTTCCCGCTCAAACATGGCAGCCGCGTCACTGGCATTGATGCCCGCTAAAAGGAAGCGGTCCTTATGCCGCAATAGGGGTTCGATCGTTTCCAGCGGCTCCTCGCCTTCCCAAGGCTGATACGCTTCTGCGACAAGAACGATACCCTCATAAGCGCCACTGCTGTCCATCGCCACCACGCGTTCCGTCGATCCCAGCGGAAAACGCTGGCGAAACTCCGACAATGACGTTTCCTTCTCTATGGTCGTTATGTCCCGGCGCATAATTGCGCCGACCGTGAGGCTGCGAATTCGACCTATATCATAGGGCGCACGAATGCTCTCGCCACGTAGATGTAAGCGCCAGGTCGAGAATGAGAAGCCAAACATTTCCCGGACCAAGACGCCAGAAATCGCAGACGCCACCATTACGGCACCAGAGATTGCAAGATCGTTGGTCGTTTCCAGGATCAGGAAAGTCAGGGTGAGGGGGCCGCCGACCACACCGGTGGCCACTGCCGCCATTCCGACGACAGCCGCCAATCCCACATCCACCTGCATACCGATAAGGGCTGCGCCCATTGCGCTGATCTTCCCGATCAACGCGCCTAAAAATAGCGACGCAAAAAACAGGCCGCCGCGAAAGCCGGCGCCCAAAGATATGGCTGATGCCATCGACTTCAAGACCAGGAGACCGACGAGCGCGAAGAGCCCAAAGGACTGAATGAATTGAAGATGGAGAGCACCGTGACCGGAGGAGAGCACTTGCGGCGTAATCAGGCCCAATCCGCCAACAGCAAGTCCCCCTATTGCCGGCCTTAACCAGATCGGCAACCTGCTTGCCACAAGGGCGCGTTCCACCAAGCCTACGAAACGCATCAGCATCACGGCAAAGCTTCCGCCGATAAGACCTAAGGCAACGAACGCCACGATGTCGGACGGGCCGACGGTGGCGATGGCCCCCAGTTCAATATGGGTCTGGACAGCACCGAGTTGGACGGCCAGCAGATTTCCGGCCAAGGCGGCTCCGACCACCGGGGCGAGAAGACCAATGGAGTATATCCCAACGATGAGTTCGAATGCATAAAAGGCGCCTGTTAGCGGTGCGCCGAATGCGGCGGCGATGGCACCAGCGGCACCGCAGCCGACCAGCATACGCACCTCGTTCCGACGCAGACGAAATCTTGTAGCGAGCCAGGAACCAGCAGCGCTTGCCAACTGGGTATATCCGGCCTCGAGTCCCACGGACGCGCCGAAACTGCTCGAAATCACTGTCTGCGACGTGATGACTGCACTCTCCCGCATAGACATTCGGCCACCGTGCAGAGCGTTGGCCTCGATGGGGTCGACCGGTTGGCGCTTCCTGTACTTGCGATTGAGCACAATGGTGGCTCCCATTAGCATCCCGCCTACAGCGGGAACCGTAGCCAACAGCGGGTGCCCCAACGCGGCCTGTTCGCTCAGCCGTGCCCCAGCTCCAAGTCCGAACAGGGCGTGATGTAGAACTTGGGTTAGATTACTGACGCCTGTAACGACCAGCCCGCCGAGTGCGCCGACAACCGAACCCAGCACGAACAAAAGCGTGCTCCGCAGGTGGCCGAAACGCCCCGCGAGTTTGGGTAGCCGGAAGAAGCCGAACATAGCAATATCGTTCCATTGGGAGCGTCAAACGGCGACGAAGCGGCCGGTTCCAGCAATGTCGTTTAGCACGCCTTTGCGAAGATAGGAGGCCATGGCATCGATTGCCGATATCTCCAGATTGGCACGGTCAACGCCAAATTTGGCTGGCACTCCCTGCTCGGTGACGTAGGCGACCCGGTATCGCTTTTTTGCATCGAGCACCTCCTGACCGGCATGGATATCTACCACGCGATGTCCTGGCGGGTTTTCGATGCGCCCAAATACCGTGAGGCCCCGGAAGCGTTTCACATAGCCGCCCATCTGGCCGAAGGGATCAGCGGAAAACGTGCGCTCGAGATTGTCTTCGACCATCTCCCATATTTCCAAGCCGGTCAGTTCCACGGTCGAAACTGCAGGATTGGTGGGAATGATGTTCCACAAGTCGTTTTGCGATATTGGGCCGGGCGGAATGGGCGCGCCGTAGCGCCAGCCGTTAGAGAAGCCGATTGCGGTTCCGGCCACGTCACAGATCGCAGCCAAGAGAAAGTCATCCATCGGTGCGTCCATGCTAGTCGCCCGGTGCAAGGGCTTGGCGGTGGAGCCGACGATCTCGCTCAGCATTGCCCGATGCGGCGCCATCGCGCGCTCGACGAGCTCCGTAATGTCGGCCTGCTCCGGTATCGTGTCGTCAATCGGGATGAGCTGGTGCTTGACCAAGTCGATGCGCCCATCATCAAGGCTCACGGTCATCTTACCGATGAAAGATCCGTGGCAGCCCGATTGCATGATCAGAGTCTGACCAATCCGGGCGGGATGGGACAGCCGGTTGTGCGTATGGCCGCTGACGATGATGTCGATCCCAGCGACTGACTCCGCAAGCAGGCAATCCTGGGGGAACCCTTGATGCGACAGGACAACGATGATGTCGGCTTCATCTGTCTTGGCCTGTTCGATCGCAGAATGCAGCTCACTTAATCCAGACGTAAACTGCAGGCCGCCGGCAAAGCGTGGTGGCATGGACTTGTCGATTATGGTGGCTGCGAGCCCGATTACAGCCACGCGTATCCCTCCGCGCTCAAAAATCATCTGAGCTGAGAAAGGTCGTTCGCTCGTGGAGGGGTCAATGCAATTCGCGGCGAGCATGGGGTAGTTTAGCCGTGACGTAAGGGCCTTCAGATGCCCGGGGCCCCACGCGAAATCCCAATGTGCTGTCATGGCGTCGATTCCCAACGCATTGAGCATTGGGATCAGCGCCTCACCCCTTGAATGCACTGCAGGAAATGTGCCGTGAAACGTATCGCCGTTGTCGAGGAAGACGAGGGCGCCCGAAGTCTCCCCCCGTAAACCGGCCACGACGCTTGCAATGCGGGCGAGTCCACCCATTGTCGGAAACTGTGGGCCACCGGGCGACCAGATGATCTCGGCATGTGGTTCAAGATAGCCGTGCAAATCATTCATCTGGACAATAGTCAGGAGACGCTTGCCCATGTCTTTCGTCTCCTTCCTCGACCTTTAAAGCACTACGACGTTGGCGCCCTGCGGCACACGGCCGTAGAGGTCGATCACGTCTTGATTCATCAGGCGGATGCAACCCGACGAGACGGCAGTACCGATCGTCTCGGGCTGCGTGGTGCCGTGAATGCGGAAAAGAGTATCTTTGCCATCCTTGAACAAATAGAGGGCGCGCGGGCCCAATGGGTTCTCCGCGCCGCCTTCCATGCCGCCTGACCACTGGGCGTAACGCTCTGGTTCTCGCTTGATCATGTCCTGCGTGGGTGTCCAGCGCGGCCATTCCCGCTTAAGGGCAATGTTGGCGGTGCCCTTGAACTCAAGGCCCTCCTTGCCCACACCCACTCCGTATCTAAGGGCCTTGCCGTCTTCCTGTACCAAGTAGAGGAAACGGTTAGTTGTATCGACCACTACGGTACCGGGCGGCTCGCTCGTCGGGAAATCTACTATCTGCCGCAGATATTGAGGATCCACCTTGGCGACGTCGATCGGAGCCACTGGAAATTTCTCGTTGAGCGGTGCGGCATACCGCATGGCATCGACGGGATTGATCAACGGTGCCGCAGTTTGCTGGATTGGCGCGGTCGTTGCACAGGCGGCCAGTAGCGAAGCAGTCGAAGCGACAAGCGCAAAGTCTCGAATGCGAAGAAGATTCATTTTTTGTGACCGCAGAGTTGAAGAGTTTGACCGCATCGGCAGGGCCCACCTTAAGGCAGGCTTAAACGTCGGCACCTCCTTCAAGGTTTCCTCGGCTTGACATCATATTATATTAGATTATGCTAATTTATGGAATAAGAAAAAGGGTGATCCATGAATCAGGAATTGAGGTCGGCTTCCATACGGATCGGAAGCACAGCTCCAAAGTTCGAAGCTCGCTCCACGATGGGCGTACGGAAGCTGTCAGATTATCGCGGGCGATGGCTTGTGCTGTTTTCCCATCCAGCCGATTTCACGCCTGTCTGCACCTCGGAAATCCTGGCTTTTGCCCGGCTCCACGGCGAGTTTCTGGCACTGAACTGTGAACTTCTTGGACTGTCAGTGGATAGCTTGTTCGCCCACATGGGTTGGATCGGCGCCATGGAAGGTACATTCGGCGTCACGATACCATTTCCTTTGTTGGAAGATCCCTCCATGGCCATCGCCAGGGCTTATGGCATGCTGGACCCAGATGCAGCCGACAGCGCCACTGTGCGCATGACCCTGGTCATCGATCCTGACGGGATAGTCCGGATGACCTCGACCTATCCTATGACGACCGGCCGCAGCGTGCATGAGGTGCTGCGGACGGTCCAGGCCCTGCAGGTCACCGATGCACACAACGTCTATACGCCCGAGGGTTGGTCCATTGGAGACCGGGTGATTGATGCGGATCTGATGCTAGGGACGGGCGCCGGATCACCGGATTGGTTTTTCCGCACGAGCGCACTCGGAGACAAGTCATGAGCAGTAAACCTGTCGTCAAAGGGTTCTTCGACTCACGGACCTCTTCGATCCAGTATGTGGTTCACTGCCCGCAGACCAAGCAGTGTGCCATCATCGACCCGGTGCTCGATTTTGACGAGAAGTCCGGTGCGACCGCGACCCGGCATGCCGATGCCATCCTGGCCTATATTGGTGAGGCCGGCCTTTCGGTGCAGTGGATATTGGACACCCATCCGCATGCCGACCATTTCTCCGCCGCACGGTATCTAAAGTCCAAGACGGCGGCGCCAACTGCGATCGGCGAACGTGTGGTGGACGTTCAGAAGCTTTGGAAAGGGATCTATAACTGGCCTGACCTTGCCGAAGACGGGAGCCAGTGGGACCGCCTGTTCAAGGACGGGGAGTCCTTTAAACTCGGCAATATTGACGCCAGCATCATGTTTTCGCCAGGCCACACAATGGCCTCGATAACCTACGTGATCGGCGACGCCGCATTTGTGCACGATACCCTGTTCATGCCGGATAGCGGAACAGCCAGAGCGGACTTTCCCGGCGGCAGCGCGTCGCGTCTGTATCGCTCCATAATGGCGATCCTGGCACTTCCTGGTGAGACACGGGTGTTTACGGGCCACGACTATCAGCCTGATGGCAGGGAACCGCTGTGGGAGTCCACGGTTGCCGAGCAGAAGGCCACCAATACCCACATGTCGACCTGCCGCAACGAGGCAGAGTTCGTCGCGGTGCGCGAAGCGCGCGATCGTAGCCTGCCAATGCCAAAATTGATCCTGCATGCGCTGCAGATCAACATCAACGGTGGGCAATTGCCACCACCCGAGGCAAACGGCAAACGCTACCTCAAATTCCCGCTCGACGCGCTGGCCGGCGCCTCGTGGGGAGATTGATCGTGCTAGCCGAGGATCTGCTGCGGCTGTTGGGAAGCACGAACCGGCTCCGCATTGTCGAGCGGCTTGTGGCCGGCGAATGCTCGGTCAAGACGCTGGAGGCAGAACTTGCAATCCGGCAGCCGACGCTGTCCCAGCAACTGGGTGAATTGCGCAAAGCCGGGCTGGTGATCGATCGCCGCGAAGCACAGTCGGTCCATTATTCCATGGCGCCAGATCACATCGAGCAGGTGCAGCGCGTTTTGAGCGCCTTGAACGGCGCTGACGCGCAACGATCGCATAAACCGAAATCGGAAACGCGGCCCGTCCATGCCGCACAATTTGGCCGGGTCCTTTCGGACTGAACGGTCACAGGAGGAGTCTCATGGAAACCAAGAAAATATCAGACGCACTGAGCGTCGGACCACAGCTGTATCTGACGGACCTGGCCGAAGTGGCGAAGGCGGGTTTTAAATCCATTCTCGTCAATCGACCCGATGGCGAGGGAGACGACCAACCTACATTTGCCGAGGTTGAAGCGGATGCGCGCGGCTACGGGTTGGAGGCCCGTTACGTGCCCGTCGTCCCCGGAAAGGTCGCCGATGCCGATGTCGAGGCCTTCGCGGCCGCGGTTGAGGAACTGCCCAAGCCGATCTTCGGCTTCTGCCGAACCGGAACCCGAACGACAACTCTGTGGGCGCTCTCCCAGGCCGGAAGCAGGCCGCTAACTGAAATTCTGGGGACTGCGAAGGCCGCAGGGTACGACCTCTCCGGCGTCGCTTTGCGCATTGCCAATGGGGGACAGGTCAAGACCGATGCCCCAACCGAAAAGCACCAGATCGTCGTGGTTGGTGGTGGTGCCGCCGGCCTGGCCGCTGCCGCGAGCCTATTGGCAAGGGCCAGCGATCTGGACATCGTCGTTATCGATCCTGCCGACATGCATTACTATCAGCCCGGCTGGACACTTGTGGGAGCGGGCGTTTTTACGCCGGAGCAGACCCGCAAGCGGCTCGCCGACCATGTTCCGCATGGTGCCAAACTGATCAAGGCTGCGGTCGTTGCGTTTGATCCAGCCAACAACGCGGTCATTCTCGAGGGTTGCCGCGTTGTCCACTACGAGCGCCTGATCGTGGCGCCCGGGCTCAAGGTCGACTGGGGGGCAATTGAAGGCTTGCCCGAAACACTGGGCAAAAACGGCGTGACCTCCAACTACCGCTATGACTTGGCATCCTACACCTACGATCTCGTCAAGTCGCTCAATGGAGGCACGGCCCTTTTCACCCAGCCAACTATGCCGATCAAATGTGCCGGCGCGCCGCAGAAGGCGATGTACCTGTCCTGCGACATTTGGAAGGAAAGGGGCACCCTGGGCAAAACGAAGGTCGAGTTCCTGAACGCGGGTCCCGGTCTCTTCGGCGTGGCGGACTATGTTCCTCCGCTCATGGAGTATGTGAAGGAATATGGGATCAACCTGTCGTTCGGGCACAACCTGTTCAAGATCGACGGCCCGAAAAAGATTGCTTGGTTCAAAAAGACCGACAAGGACGGAACCGTCGAGATCGTCGAGCGCAAGTTCGATATGATCCATGTGGTGCCGCCTCAGGCACCACCGGATTTCATCAGGGTCAGCCCGCTGGCGGGCGAGACCGGATGGGTGAGCGTCGATCAGGCGACCCTCCGGCACACCAAGTTCGACAACGTCTACTCATTGGGTGACGTAATGAACGCCCCCAATGCCAAGACGGCAGCGGCTGCCCGCAAACAAGCGCCGGTGGTAGCAGAGAACCTGCTCGCCGATATGGGCCGTTCGTCGAGCCAGGACCGTGCCATTTATGACGGCTACGGATCCTGCCCGCTGACGGTGGAGCGGGGTAAGATCATTCTGGCCGAATTCGGCTATGGCGGAAAGCGTATTCCTAGCTTCCCGAAATGGCTCATCAACGATCTGAAGCCATCGCGCCTGGCCTGGTTTCTCAAGGAGAGGCTGCTGCCGCCGATCTATTGGCAGGCCATGCTCAAAGGGCGTGAACCGATGGCCAAGCCCAAGCATGAAAAGATCGCTTCAGCGGAATGATCGACTGCGATGGCGCGGGTTACGCCCGCGCCAACTCAAGCGGCTTGGTCGCCACCAGATCGATCAATGCAGACATGCCGTGGTGTCCCGTGCCTTCCGCAATCTCGGCATCGTAGCTTAGGAGGCTGGTGATGGTGAGCGTTTGGAAGGCCTTTTCCAGCAACGCCTCGGTGTAAAGGTTCTCCTCGGTCCTGGGCCCGCCGGTGCCAAATGCCAGTTGCTCGGGCCGATAGCCGTGCAGCAGCAAGGTTCCGCCCGGACGCAAGGCCTTGATCATGCCGGCGAAAATTGCGTCGCGCAGAGCAGGACCCGCAAACTGGATGAATATGCCGACCACGATATCGAAGTGCTCATCGGGCCAGTCGTATTCTGCCAGATCCACCACTTCGGTGGTGATCGAAACGCCGCGGCTTTTGGCGAGTGCCTGCGCCTTGCCCAAGCCAATCGCCGACGCATCGATGGAGTGGACAGCCAGCCCCTGCTCCGCCAGCCAAACGCCGTTGCGGCCCTCACCATCGGCGACGGCGAGAGCCGAGCTACGTCCTTTCACGATTTCAGCGTGGCGGCGCAGGAAATCGCTCGGTGCTTCTCCGAACAAATATTCAGCCCGGTCGTAGCGCTCATCCCAGTCAGTGCGTGTCATTCGCGCGTATCCTGCTCCTATCCGTTTGCCCAATCAGACGCCGAGCTCCTGGCGGGCTGCAGCCACGACTTCGCGAAAACCTGCCAAGTCGAGCGCTGAGCCGACGAAGAACGGGCCGACGAGATAGGAAGGTGTTCCCGTCAAACCGATTTCGTCAGCTATCTTGGTGTTGGCGCGCAACTGGTCAAGCAACTCGGGCCCTTTAGCTGCAATGGTAGCATCGACCTTGACCATATCAACATCAGACGCTTCAAGAGCCTCACGCATCCCTTGTTCGGTAATGCCTCGACCAGGAATGGCCATAAGCGCATCATGGGCTGCGAGGTACTGCCCGTTTTCGTGTGCTGCGAGTGCAGCCTGACCACCATAGACCGATGCCTCGGTCAGGATGGGCCAATCCTTAAATACCACACGAAGTTTGTCGTCGGTCGCCATCAACTCCTTGAGATATGGAGCACTCTGCTTGCAGAAAGGGCAATTGTAATCAAGAAATCCAACCATGGTTAGGTTGGCATCCGCCGGGCCGAAAACCGGCGTCCCAGGCGTTGCAAAAATTGCTTCAAGGTCGAGAGGTCCGTCCTGCGCAGATGCAACACTTGGTTTTCCAAGCCAGAGTGCCAGTGGGGCCATCATGGCAAGTTTGGTCACGGCACGGCGCGAGAGTTGCTTTTGCATGGGCATTTTCCTTTTCGTCGGCCTCCAAAGCATTCTCGACGCCTTAAGCCAGCCTTAAGGGCGGTCGCATGGTCGTGTTAAGAAACGTCAAATCCTGGAGCCGGTGATGCGTATTCTCGTGGTTGAAGACGATGACATCCTGCGAGACGGCCTCGAGGTCGGACTGCGCATTGCAGGGTTCTCGGTGGAAACGGTCGCGTCGCTTGCTGATGCACGTGCGGGACTTGCCGCTGGCCGCTTTGACGTTATCGTGCTCGATCTGATGCTGCCGGACGGGTCGGGCCTGGACCTGCTAAATGAAATCAGGCGCTCCGGATCGGACGATCCAGTGTTGCTTCTCACGGCCAGGGACAAGGTCGAGGATCGTATCGCCGGACTTGATCACGGGGCAGACGACTACCTCGTCAAACCCTTCGATCTCGACGAGCTAGCGGCTCGCCTACGGGCGCTTGTTCGTCGGGTTAACGGCCGAGCACAGGCCTATTTGATCTGGGACCACATCCAGATCGTGCCTGCGACCATGGAGTTATCGGTGTCGGGGACGCCCGTGTCTGTGTCACGCCGGGAATTCGCGGTGCTGCAATCCCTCATGGAATCGCCAACGGTTATCCAATCCAAGAGGGCCCTCGAGGAGAAGCTCTACGGTTGGCAGGAAGAGATCGAAAGCAATGCCATCGAGGTGCATATCCATCACCTGCGTCAAAAAGTGGGACGTGACGCGATCGAAACTGTTCGCGGCTTGGGTTATCGCATGAGGAAAGCCTGATGACCCTGTCGATACGAGCGCGCCTCTTTGCCATCCTGATGGTCGCGACCAGCGTCGTGTGGCTATCCGCCGTCGCCTGGATCTATTTCAGCACGACGAGGGAAGTGGAGCGCGTGCTCGACGCTCGGCTCAGCGAGGCGGCACGAATGGTCTCCTCCCTGGTATCAAGCAGAGAAATCACCGTTGCCGACGCGGCCGACAGCATCGCCTCGCTTTCTCCGGCACCGTCTCACGTCCCCTATGACCGGCAGCTGTCCTGCCAACTTTGGTCCTTTGACGGGGCTTTGGTTGGTCGATCAGACGGGGCTCCGACGTCCGCCCTGTCCGAACACAACGATGGCTTCGCCGAAACGACCATCGACGGCGAGCGTTGGCGGGTTTTTGCCATTGAGAATGCCGAGGTCGGCGTGCGTGTATTGGTGGGCGACAGTCTGGCATTGCGTGACCGGCTGGTGGGAGATGTCATCAAGGGGTTGCTGATCCCCGCCGCACTGATCCTGCCACTTATGGCGGCCATGATCCTGGTGAGCGTCAACCGCGGCCTCCGGCCCGTGGACGCAGTTGCAGCTGAGCTGACCGCCCGGGGCGCCAACGCACTTGAACCTATATCGGGTGAAGCCCCTCAAGAGATCAGGCCGATGTTGTCGGCGCTGAACGACTTGCTGGAACGGGTGCGCTCGGCACGTGAACGTGAGCGCAATTTCACGGCGTTCGCTGCCCATGAATTGCGTACCCCCCTCACAGGCTTGCGAACGCAAGCCCAGATCGCATCACGAACGGACGACCCGGTGATTCAACGCAAAGCGTTGGACAAGATCGTCGCGGGTGTTGATCGGACCGCGCGTATGGTTCGCCAACTCCTTTCCATGTCGACAGTCGATGCCACGAACAAGGATGCGCGACCGGAGCCACTGGACGCCGAAGCGGCCACCCGTTCGCTCGTTGCAAGCCTTGTGCTGCCATCGGGGGTGGAGATCGAAGGCATACACACACTGGCAGTTGCTCCCATTTCGGTCTCTCCCGCTGCCTTCGACTTGATGATGCGCAATCTCCTGGAAAACGCCATTGCGCATTCTCCTGCAAATGGCGTCGTCCGGATAGTTGTCCAGGTGGTCGGCCACGGTCTGGAGATTAAGGTGTCAGACGATGGTCCAGGCATGGATGAGGATGAACTCAAGCATGCCACCGAGCGGTTCTTTCGTGGAAAGAACCACACGGAAATCGGCAGCGGCCTTGGCCTTTCCATCGTGGAATCCGCGGCCCTCCAGGCTGGCGGCAGCCTCACGCTCGCCAACAGGCTCCCACATGGCCTTGTGGTGACGCTCGTTCTGCCGCGGGCATAAGTCTCCCTTAAGTTGGGGGCAACAAACGACGGATAGTTCCTTCCGCCGGAGACCCCTATGTCGATATTTCGAAAACTTGCTGCCATCGCCCTGATGGCCCTCTTTGTTCTGGCGGGTCCTGTCGGCGCCCAGCAAGCCCAGCCACTCCCGGTGGAAGACGCTTTCAAGGTTTCGCTTATGGCATCAGGATCCGGTGTAGAGGTGGTGCTCAATGTTGCCCCCGGATATTATCTTTATCGTGACCAAATTTCGTTGGCCGATGCAGAAGGCCAGGCTGTTGCGCTGCAACTTCCTTCCGGCGTCACAAAGGATGACCCTACTTTTGGGCGCACCGAAATTTTCCATGACCGTCTGAGTTTCCCCTTGCCGGAAGCCACCGCGGGAAAATTCATACTGGCCTACCAGGGCTGCAAGGACGGCAGCATCTGCTATCCACCCGTTCGCCGGTCGCTTGATGCTGATGCCCTTGCAGTTGGGTCGGTTGAGGGACCGTCCTTCCTCACAGAATCCTCCGAGGCACTCGGCGCTGCGACGCCCATCCGCGTTGCAACAGAGACCGGCGGCTCGCTCCTGACCGATCTGATGGGCCGCGGCGGGGCCCTGATGGTCATCGGTGCATTCCTTGCTTTCGGCGTTGCGTTGGCCTTTACCCCATGCGTTTTTCCTATGTATCCGATCCTGGCGGGTACATTGACCCAGGCAGGGCAACGCCTATCGATGCCCAAGGCATTCGGTATCTCACTGGTCTATGTCCTCGGCATGGCCACAGCGTTTGGGATGCTGGGCCTGGTCGCCGCCTGGTCAGGTCAAAATCTTCAGATGGTTTTGCAATCGCCATGGGCGATCGGTGGCGTAGTTGTGTTGTTCATCACGTTGGCGATCTCGATGTTCGGCGCGTTCGAGCTTCAGCTTCCCAGTGCATGGATGACAACAATCAGCCGAGTGGGCGGACGCAATGGTGCCGCCGGAGCCGCGATGATGGGTTTTCTCTCTGCTCTCATAGTGGGGCCCTGTGTCACGGCCCCTTTGGCAGCGGCGTTGCTCTACATTGCGCAGACCGGCGACGCGACACTGGGCGCGGCGGCCCTATTCGCCCTTGGTATCGGCAAGGGCATTCCGCTGATCGTTTTCGGCACTGTGGGTGGCCGTGTCATGCCACGCGCTGGGGCCTGGATGGTACGGGTCAAGCACGCTTTCGGTTTTGTCTTTCTGGGCGGTGCCATCTGGATGTCAGAACGGCTGCTGCCAGCACAATTGACCACCGGGGCATGGTCGCTTTTGGCGGCAACCGTTGCGATCTACTTCATTATAGTCGCCTTGGGCAGCAATGGTGTTCGACGCCTGGTACCGACCGCATTGGGTGTTGCCGGCCTGGGCCTTGCAGGGTTTACGGCAATGGCTGCTATTGGTGGTCAAAATCCCGCTGACATGTTGACGGGACGACAGTCTTCTCTGTCTGGCAAGGAAATGGTTTCGGAAACAGTTTCGGGAATCGATGCCCTAACTGTCGCGCTCGAGGCCAGTGATGGTCAGGGACGCCTGGTCTATCTGACCGCAGATTGGTGCATCTCTTGCGCGGTACTCGATCGTGAGATTTGGACCAACCCCACAGCGTTGGCGGGACTGAATGAAACGAGACTGATCAAACTAGATGTGACGAAGAACACCGCTGAAGACCAGGCAATGCTGAGTCAGCTTAAGGCGTTTGGACCACCTACTCTTCTTTTTGTAGATGGCAGCGGGGCTGAGGTGGAAGCAACTCGACTCGTCGGGGAATTTGATATCGATGCGTTTCGTACCCAGGCGCAGCGTGCCGGCTTCCTGCCATGAGTGCCGTATCAATCGGGCCTTTGCTGTTCGCCACCGAGCGCTTCGCCGCCATCCTTGGCATCGGCGCTTTCTTTCTGGCGCTGCCTATCCTGGCGCGACTGTTTAAAAGCGATGCTGCTCGATACGGGTTTGGTGCGGTGGTCGCTGGTCTCCTGGCAGCCCGGCTGGGACACGTACTCCTCAACTGGCAGACATTCATCATCGAACCGCTTCGGGTGTTTTTTGTCTGGCAAGGCGGTTTTGAGCTGTTTGCAGGTCTTGCCGGGCTCATACTTTACGGCGCATTGCGCGTAAAACGCTGGAGCGGGGCAGCGACACTGACTGGGTCTACGGCTGTCGGTTTTGGCATTTGGGGGATGGTCCTGCTTCTGACCCGCTACAGTGTCGGCGTGCCCCTTCCCGAACAGCCGCTTATGCATCAAGTCACGGGCGAAGCAATTGCGTTGTCGAGTTTCGCGGGCAAACCCATGGTGATCAACCTATGGGCCAGCTGGTGCCCGCCCTGCGTACGCGAGCTGCCCTTATTGAGCGAAGTGGCCGCACAAACATCCGAGGTCACCTTCGCGTTCGTCAATCAGGGCGACCCTGTACAAACGATCGCCGAATTCTTGAGGCAGCAGGATATCGTGTTGGACGTTTCCGTGGTCGACGAGACCTGGCAGACATCGACGCATTACGGAGCGAAAGGCCTCCCAACTACGCTCTTCATCGACGCGCAGGGCCGTGTCGTTGACACTGTGGTCGGCGAGGTTTCCCCTGAAAGCCTCGCTGCACATTTGGACCTGATAGTGCCGGACTGAGAGCAGCCCCGCCCTCGGGCGGGGCTGCAGGGTCACACCACAAGGATCGGCGAGCCATCGCGGACAGCGTTCGCGAGATGGATGACGTCCTGATGCAGGAGCCTGACGCACCCCGAAGAAACGGCCTGACCGATTGATGCTTCGTCGCCCGAGCTGTGCACACGGTAAAGGGTGTCTTTGTTGCCCTGGTGGATGTAGAGGGCACGTGCGCCGAGGGCGTTCTCTATCCCGGGCGGCTGGCCTTCCCGATAGATCTCCAATTCAGGTTGACGCATGATCATGGACTCTGGCGGAGTCCAGACCGGCCATTCACGCTTGTAAGCGATATGCGCCCGGCCGGCCCACTCGAAACCGGCGCGGCCAATACCTGCGCCATAGCGGGTCGCCATTCCATCATCATGCACATGATAGAGCAGGCGGTCGGCGGTATGGACCACGACGGAGCCTGGTTTTTCCCCGGTGGGATCGGGTACCCGCTGTCGCCAATATTTAGGATCCACCGCGGCGATATCGGCTGCGGGGATCGGGAATTTTTCCTCCGGCATTGCTCGATACATATCGGCCACATCGGGCGGTACGATGGGGCGAATGGGTTCGGCTGCGACCGCGAGACGTTGCGGGGTGGTCGTCGTGCAGCCAGCGGCCAGCAGGGCAAGACTTGTGCCGCCCAACATCACAAAAGCGCGGCGAGAGGGATTGAAAGGTGTTCCGGACATGAATGCTCCAACATTGAGGTTGGAGACGAATTCAAGAGTAACCTTAGGACAGACTTACGGGCCGCCTGGTGATCAGTTCAGGGTCACAACCAGCGGCGCACTTTTTGACGGTAGTGCTCGTATTCGCTGCCGAAGCGGCGAGACAAGAACGCCTCCTCAGGTGCAATCACCCACAACATAAGGCAAAGCCATAGAATTGGCAGGAAGACAATTGTCCACTCCAGCTTCATGATCATGCCCACACCCGCGAACAGGGCGAAAAAGCTCGCATAGATTGGGTTTCGTGAAAACCGGAAAGGACCATCCCTAACCATCGCCAGCGTGGGCTTGTGCGGTTCGACATGCGTGCCGGCGCGCATGAAACGGAGCACTGCCCATCCCGCAGCTCCGAGGCCGAGTATAACCAGGATAGCGCCCAGCCACTGGGCGGAGGACACGCCGTCTATGAACGGAGGTACCAGATGCTGGTCCAGGACCCACGCCATGACAAAAAGGACGGCCGGATAAGTCGGCGGAGGGAGGACAAGCTTCGGATGGTCATGCCTTGCGTCCATCAACAGGCACAGTAAATCTTGTAGAGTGTCGTCAAAACCTGACGCACCTCATCTGACGCGAGAGAATAATTGATCTGCTGACCTTCGCGGCGGGTTCTGACCAGCCCCCAGGCACGCAGCTTGGAGAGGTGCTGTGACAACGGGGACTGCCCAAGCGTCACGCGTTCTGACAGCTGACCCACATTGAGTTCGTCATCGAGCAGATTGCACAAGATGAGCAGGCGCTTTGGATTGGCCATGGCCGTCAGGAGCTGCGACGCCTTGTCTGCGTTCTCCTCCATCCTCTCCAATTCCATCTTGATCATATTAGATATCTCATATATACGAACTTACGTTAATTCACTATCGCTCGTTTAAGGGCGATTTTCAAGGAGGATGTAGATGCGCATCAATGTGGGTTCTGCCGATAGAATTTTGCGGATCATCGTCGGTCTGGCGCTGCTGATCCTGCCGTTCGTATCCGGTCTGGCGTTCTTCGCCAATCCGGTCGTGCTGTGGGGATCCGTCGTCGTCGGGCTCGTGCTCGTGGTTACCGCCCTCGTGCGCTTCTGCCCCCTCTACACCATTTTTGGCCTCTCCAGCTGTAAGGTACCAAACCGATGACTGAATTCACTCCAGTGATGTCGCTGCTCGGCGGCGCACTGATCGGCCTTTCAGCCGTTCTGCTCATGGCATTCCATGGGCGTATTGCGGGTATGACTGGCATCCTGACCGGCCTGCTGCCGCCGGTTGCCACGGATTGGCCATGGCGTGCTGCTTTCCTGGGTGGCGCCATTGTCGCTCCGATGCTCATCCTGGGCCTATCGGGATACACCATTCCCTATTCCAGCCCCGTCCCGACCCCATGGGTCATCGCCGGTGGGTTGATCGTCGGCGTTGGCGTTTATTTCGGGTCCGGGTGCACCTCCGGCCACGGCGTATGCGGCATTGCGCGCCTTTCGCCGCGCTCGATTGCGGCCACCGCTACCTTCCTTGTCACGGCCATGATCACCGTGTTCGTCATCCGTCATCTGCTTGGAGGCTTCTGATGCAGCGTACCATTCTTGCCGGCATTATCGGCCTCGTCTTCGGCACTGGTATTGCATTGTCCGGCATGGCCAACCCTGCCAAGGTCCTGAACTTCTTTGACCTGGCCGGTACCTGGGACCCGTCATTGGCCTTTGTGATGGGCGGTGCGTTGCTCGTGACTGCAATCGGTTACCGCTTCGTGCTCAAGCGCGACAAACCCGTGTTGGAGGCGAAATTCAACCTGCCAGCCAATCGCAAGCTGGATGTGCCGCTCATCGCCGGCTCTGCTGTTTTCGGCCTCGGCTGGGGAATTGCAGGTTTTTGCCCGGGTGGAGCGATCCCGGCTCTGGGTCTTGGCGAGGCTTCTGCCTGGGCCTTTGTCGGCGCGATGCTCGTCGGCATCTTCGCCGCCCGTACCGTGCGCCTTGCGCTTGAGCAACGTGCCACCCAATCCGCCTGACCTCTACGTGGAGCAATGACCATGACCACAATACCATTCACCACTGACCTGACGATCAAGCCGGAGGTCACCGCCTTCTTCGATGCCCCGACAAATACCATCAGCTATGTCGTCAAAGATCCCAATTCCATGGCCTGTGCAGTCATCGATTCCGTGATGGATATCGACTATGCGGCAGGCCGCATTACCTATGACGGCGCCGACGCGATAATCGCCTATATTGAGCAGCACCAGCTCAAGCTCGAATGGCTGATCGAGACCCATGTCCATGCCGATCACCTGTCCGGAGCGCCCTATATCCAGGGCAAGCTTGGTGGCAAGCTGGGGATCGGTGAGAACATCAAGATCGTGCAAGAGACCTTTGGCAAGGTGTTCAACGAAGGCACCGAATTCCAGCGCGACGGCAGCCAGTTCGACCGTCTGTTTAGGGATGGCGACAGCTACAAGATCGGCGGGCTGACTGTGCATGTGATGCACACGCCGGGCCACACCCCGGCCTGCATGACGCATGTGGCGGGCGACGCCGCCTTTGTCGGCGACACCCTTTTTATGCCGGACGGCGGTTCGGCCCGTGCCGACTTCCCGGGCGGCGACGCCCGCACGCTCTACCGTTCGATCCAGCGCGTGCTGTCGCTCCCGCGTGAGATGCGACTGTTCATGTGCCACGACTACGGCCCGAACGGCCGCGAGATCCAGTGGGAGACCACCGTCGGCGACGAGATCGATCACAATATCCATATCGGCCACGGCACCGACGAGGACAGCTTTGTGGCGATGCGCGAGGCGCGCGACGCAACGCTTGCCATGCCCAAGCTCATTATTCCGGCGTTGCAGGTCAATATGCGCGCCGGCCAGCTGCCGCCCAAGGACCCAGACGGCAAGACCTACCTCAAAGTCCCCGTGAACGGCCTCTGAGAATGTGGCCCTTCACAAGCAAACCAAGAAAGGACCGACCCATGAACATCCGTCAAATCGCTCCAGATTTCTCAGCCACCGGCCAGATCTTGCCTGAGCAGATGCAGGCTGTCGCCGACGCAGGCTTCAAGTCTATCGTCTGCGCCCGCCCCGACAATGAGGAAGGCGGCCAGCCCAGCTTTGATGAAGTGGCTAAGGCGGCTGCGGCCGCCGGCATCAGCATCGTGCACATACCCGTCTCTGGCCCTCTGGGCGAAGGCCAGATCATTCGCTTCCACGATGCCTGGGAGAAGCTGCCCAAGCCCATGCTCGGCTACTGTCGCTCTGGCGCTCGTGCTGGCAGCCTCTACGCCACGCTTGGCAAGTGATCTCCCCGGGCTCTCCCAACCGGGCTGAACCCCTCTCAGACTGAGTACATTGATGCACCTGAAGTCCTATTTTCCCATTCTTGATTGGGGTCGGCGCTATAACCGCCAGACGCTCACCAGCGATCTTGTCGCCGCGATCATCGTGACCATCATGCTGATCCCGCAGTCGCTGGCTTATGCGCTATTGGCCGGCCTGCCGCCGGAAGTGGGCCTCTATGCATCGGTGCTGCCGCTGGTGGCTTATGCCGTCTTTGGCACATCCTCGGCTCTGGCCGTAGGGCCGGTGGCGGTCGTCTCGCTGATGACCGCCGCAGCGGTGGGCCGTATCGCCGCTGAAGGAACGGTTGACTATGCGAGCGCCGCCATAATGCTCGCACTGCTGTCAGGCATCATGCTGACGCTGATGGGCGTTCTGCGTCTCGGGTTTGTCGCCAACTTTTTGTCCCATCCAGTTATTTCGGGGTTTATAACGGCTTCTGGCATCATCATTGCCACGAGCCAGATCGGCGGCCTGCTCGGTATCAAGACCGAAGGGCACGCCATGCCCGACCTAATCATGTCGATCATCGCCAATATTGGTCAGGTGAACTGGTACACTCTCGCCATCGGTGCTCTAGCGCTGGCTCTCCTGCTTTGGATCCGGCTTGATCTCAAGAATTGGCTTGCACGCTTCGGAGTCCCTAAAGGCGTCGCGACCATCGTCGTTCGCGCCGGTCCGGTGCTCGTCGTCTTCCTGACCATGGCGCTTTCCGTGTTTCTTGATCTTGGAGCAAGGGGCGTTGCACTGGTGGGTGATGTCCCTCAAGGTCTGCCTATGCTGTCGCTGCCCGCGTTCGATATCGCTGTAATCCAGCAGTTGGCCATGCCTGCACTGATTATTTCGATCGTCGGGTTCGTCGAGTCCATTTCCGTGGCGCAAACTCTTGCCGCCAAACGCCGCGAACGTATTTCGCCCAACCAGGAACTGATTGGTCTGGGTGCGTCCAATATCGCAGCAGCCATCGGTGGTGGATATCCTGTGACTGGCGGTTTTGCTCGGTCGGTGGTCAACTTCGACGCCGGTGCTGCAACGCCTGCAGCTGGGGCATTTACCGCAATCGGTATCGCCGGCGCCACGCTGCTGTTGACCCCGTTTCTCGCCATCCTGCCCAAGGCGACGCTGGCTGCCACCATTGTGCTCGCCGTGCTGACGCTCGTGGATTTCTCCATCCTCAAGCGTGCATGGGATTACTCCAAGGCCGACTTCGCTGCCGTCGCCATCACGCTGTTGGGCACTCTGTTGTTGGGCGTTGAAGTGGGTATATCCTTGGGTGTGGGCGCTTCGATCCTGGTTTTTCTCTATCGTTCCTCCCAGCCACACGCCGCAATCGTAGGCCAGGTGCCTGGCACGGAGCACTACCGGAACGTGAAGCGGCACCAGGTCGATACCATGCCTGGCGTGCTGTCGATCCGTGTGGACGAAAGCCTCTACTTCGCCAATGCGCGCTACCTCGAGGATCTGGTGATCAATCAGGTCGCCGCCAATCCTGGGCTGACGGATGTTGTGCTCATGTGCTCAGCCGTCAATGCCATCGACATGTCGGCGCTCGAAAGCCTCGAGGCCATTCACCACCGGCTCGCCGATCTCGGTGTTCGACTTCATCTCTCCGAGGTCAAGGGTCCGGTAATGGACCGGCTCGCGGGCACAGAGTTCCTGGATCATCTCAGTGGCCAAGTTCATCTCAGCCACCACCAGGCGATGCTGGCAATCGCCGACGTAAGGCTACGGACCACGGAACTACGGCCCGAACAAACCGGAACTTAGGAGGAAATGGAATGAGCGATCTTCCTCACGTCGTCTGTTCGTTTTGCGGTGCTACCAATCGCGTTCCCAGCTCAGGGAACGCCCGCAGCGCCAAATGTGGGAAGTGCGGCGTGGCTCTTTTTTCCGGTGTGCCGGCTGATGTTCCGGCCGCCATTCTCGAAAAGCAGATCGCAAAATCCGACATCCCGGTCGTGGTCGATATCTGGGCGCCCTGGTGCGGGCCTTGCCGCGTCATGGCCCCCCAATTCGAGGCAGCGGCAAGACAGGCAGAGCCCGCGTTGCGCTTCGTCAAGCTGAACTCCGATGAAAACCAAGAAATAGCGTCACGTCTGGGAATTCGCGGCATACCGACCATGATCATGTTCAAGGGCGGCAAGGAGGTCGCGCGTGTTTCAGGCGCGATGAGCAGTTCCGATATCCTCAAGTGGACTCGGGATGAAGCCTGATTTCATTGCCGACCATCAGTACCGCGCAGCTATTGAGGCTGAGTTGCACGCCCGACCCGTGGAGTTGGTCGGCGCAACCCTTCGTGCACGCAGGTTGGTGTTCGCAATGCCACCGACGCCAGACGTCATGCGGCAGGCGATCGCCCGCTTTCGGGAGGCAGTCGCGGCTCGCGATGTTGACCTCCCTGAGCACGATGGCCGGCAATTGAGCTATCGTTGCGACGATCTTGCCATCACTTGGGAGTTCCATACCGAGTTCATAACCGTCAGTTGGCTGTCCGAGCTGACGGACCAGGAGAACTGGCCACCTTGCTTGTGCCTGGAGGCGCTTCAGAATGGTCAATTTGTGGCGGCGAGTCGCATCGACGTCACGGGGGGTATGCGCGTCGATCCGGCACTTTTGCCTGGATTTCAGCTCACCAGTCTGTGCTTGGCAGGGGTGGCTGACGATGCGGGAGAAGTGGCCACCGACTTCGTCGTCAACCAGGACGGGTTCACAAGGCTGGAAGCAGCATGCGGAAATCTGACTAGCTTCAAGCGATCCGTCATGGTCAGGCGACTATTGGAAGTCGAGACCTATAGGGTTATGGCTCTCATGGGATTACCGCTTGCGAGGCAACTGTCGCCTGCTTTGCGCGCTGCCGAAGAGGAATTGACGGCGGTAACAGAATCTCTGGGATACGCCACCGATTCGGTTCAAACCTCCCTTGATCGACTACATGCGCTGTCGGTTCAGACGGGTCAGTTGGGCGAGCGCATGGGGTATAGATTTGCGGCATCGAGCGCCTACGGGGCAGTGCTGCGCAATCGATTGTCAGAGCTCAATGAGATACCCCGGGATCAAGGTTCGACGCTGGCCGGCTATATAGGCGATCGTGTCGAGCCCGCATTGGCTACCTGCGCGGCCATGGAAAAGCGCCTTCATGTGCTTTCGGGCAAGATCGCCAACTCCATCGAGCTCTTGAATGCGCGCATCGGTCTCGACATGCAGGTACAGAATAAGGCGGTCCTGGATACCATTGCGGCAACCGCCGAAAGCCAGTTCCGACTCCAGCGCACCGTCGAAGGCTTGTCGACGATCGCGATAAGCTATTACCTCATCGGCATCCTTGGATACACGCTGGCAGGGCCACTAGGCATACTGCATCTGGATAAAGTGCTCGTTCTCTCGATAGCGGCACCGGCGGCAGTGTTAGCCGTTTGGCTAACCATGCGCTCAATTCGAAAAAGACATGCGACACACAACTGATGCTCTTTTCCGAGACGCAGCGATTTAGGCATCTTCCGTTCCTCTACGGAGAGGAAGACTATCAAGACGATTGCAGTTTCTTAAGGCTCACTTAAGGTTCGTGGAGCGCATGCATCAAGGGGCAGTGCCGGCGGTTCGATCCGGTGGCGCGGCCCCAAAGTAGAAAAGAGACACAGCGGAGGAGCTGACCAATGTCCGTCACGATCGGTCTGCTTCTCTCTCTCAGTTTCGTTGTGTCCGTTGCGGCCCTGGCATTCCTGATTTGGGCGATAGCCAACCACCAGTTGTCCGCCACTCAAGACAGCGCCTACACCATTTTCACGCCTGGTGAGGCAGGTGCGCCCGACGATGCGGCGTTCGAGGGCGAGCCGGACACAGCGCACGGCGAGCACCACTTCGATGTGGAGCGAGCCGGCATCGACAAGATTTCGAGATTGCCGGTTTTGGTATTGTTGACTGGTGCTGTCTTCTGGCTGATTTTGGGATCGGTGTTTGGCCTGACGGCTTCGCTCAAGCTGCATTGGCCCGATTGGCTAAACGGGGAAGCTGCGCTGACCTTCGGTCGGGTCCGCACTCTGCACCTGAATCTGGTAATTTATGGATGGCTGTCCCTTGCCGGCATCGGCGTGGTGATGTGGATCGTCCCGCGCATATTTCATACTGTGTTAAAATATCCCAAGCTGCCGATCATCGGTGCCGGGCTATGGAACCTTGGCGTTCTGGCGGGAGCGCTCGCTATAGCATCGGGTTGGACGGACGGCGAAGAGTGGCTGGAAATCCCTTGGCAGATAGATATCGTGCTAGCCGTGGCCGGTTCGTTTTTCGTGGTGCCAATCGTTGCGACGGCTGTCGCCAGGAACGTGCACCACATCTATGTCAGCGGCTGGTATTTTCTCGCGGCCTTGTGCTGGTTTCCCGTTCTTTTCGTCATCGCAAATTTTCCGTTCATTCATTCCGGCGTCGAAGAGGCGACGGTGAACTGGTGGTTCGCGCACAACGTGCTTGGGCTATGGCTCACGCCTTTGGGAGTCGGCGCCGCCTACTATTTCATCCCCAAGATCATCGGGAAGCCGATCTACTCCTACAGCCTTTCTTTGCTGGGGTTTTGGGGGTTGGCACTCTTTTATAGCCAGGTTGGCATCCACCACCTGATAGGCGGCCCCGTTCCCACATGGGTCGCTACGCTTTCCATCGTCCACAGCGTGATGATGTTCGTCCCCGTGATCGCCGTGGCAGTAAACCAGCACGTCACTGTCGCACGCAATTGGTGGGCAGTTCGGCAATCGGTGCCCCTGAGGTTCATATCCTTGGGGGCAGTGCTCTACACGGCCGCATCATTCCAGGGATCAATCGAAGCGCTTCGTACCGTCAATACGGTAACCCACTTCACCCAATATACGGTGGGTCATGCCCATCTTGGCGCTTATGGCTTCGTCAGCTTTATCATGTTTGGCGCTATCTACCACATGATGCCGCGATTGACCGGCCGACAATGGCCATGGCCTGGCCTTTTAAATGTCCATTTCTGGTTCGTGGTGGTCGGCTTCGCGATTTATTTCGTCGCGCTTACGGTAGGTGGCGTTTTCCAGGGCCTGGCGATGCTCGACATTACTCGTCCGTTTGCCGACAGCGTCACCCTGCTGATGCCATATCTCGAGGCACGCTCCATCGGTGGTAGTCTGATGACTGTTGGCCATCTGGTTTTCGCGTTCAACATAGTCGCGATGCTGGTGATGAAGCCCGCCGACGCCCAGCGCCCGCCTGCTCCGGCATCCACCGTTCCGGCCACAGAATCATGAACCGTGTACTCCCGCTTGCGATCGTTGCTCTTGGTATCCTCGCCTTTGCGACGTTGATGCTCGTCGTCGTTCCAGGCATGCAGATCCGATCCCAGTCCCCGTCACCAGGATTGCTCCCTTACACCCAAGCTGAACTGCGTGGTCGGGAGCAGTATGTCTCCCTTGGCTGCCTCTATTGCCACAGCCAGCAGCCTAGGGCGTCCGATCAGGCGCCTGATGATCAACGTGGATGGGGCCGTGCTTCGGTTGCGTCCGATTACGTTTACGATCAACCCCATCAGCTCGGTACGATGCGCACCGGCCCGGATTTGCTCAATGTTGGCGCGAGGCTTCCCAGTCAGGCCTGGCACCTGACTCACCTTCTACAGCCGCGTGCGATCTTTGATTGGAGTATCATGCCGGCATACCCGTTCCTGTTCGAGCAGAAACCCGCAGCGGAGCCAGGAGATGTGGTGGTGGCGCTGCCGCCAGGTTACGCCGCGCAGAACGGGGTCTTCGTCGCCAGCCAGCAAGCGCTTGACCTAGTGACCTATCTTCAGGGCCTTGACCGCACTTATCCCGCCTTGCCAGACGCGGTAAGGGACGACGGCTATGCGGAACCCGATGATGAGGGACGCAAGCCATGAAACGCAACCGTCGACCCGACCCGACGCCACCCGATGAATCGTTCGAGCCTTATGAAGAGCCCCGGACGATCCCCATACCCGTCCTCTCCATCGCCGTTGCCTTGGCACTTTGGGGAGGATTGACGCTCTACCAGAACGGTCAAGCGGTTGGTGTTGGGCAACAGGAGCGTGCTGATGATCTGGCTGCCCAACCGGCACTGGGCACAGATTCCGGTGCGGTCCTGTTCGAGGCTCGATGTGCCACATGTCACCAGCCCAACGGGGTTGGCGTGCGAAACGCTGTACCACCTCTAATGGGCTCCGAATTCGTCGCCGCTGCACCTCAGGTCATGACGCAGATCCTGCTCCACGGGATCGACGGACCGATCAGCGTCGCGGGAAGACAGTTCAACGGCCACATGCCCAGTTTTGCGAGCGTGCTTCCGGATCAGGAGATCGCAGCAATCGTGAACTATGCCCGAAACAGGTTCGGTGCGCCTCACTCTTCAGAACTGGCGATCGACAGCGATTTCGTAGCCGAGCAACGCTCGAAATATGGCAACCGCGGCAGCTGGTTCGGTGGCGAGGAGATTGCAACGGTGCTTGATACCACTTTGCCCGCTCAACCACCTGCGCTGTCCGGGTCTCCGGCGAGCGCCGATCCAGTCGTCTTGGGACTTGTAAATGACGGACGAGGTCCGGCTTGGGCCTGCTCCTCCTGCCATGGATCGGAAGGACAAGGTGGCGAGACGGTTCCTCGCCTGGCGGGCTTGCCGGCGGGCTATATTGCCAAGCAGCTACAGGATTATGTGGCCGGCGATCGCCACAACGAAACCATGACGCTTGTCGCCTCGACCTTGACTGAGGATGAGATGACAGGGTTGGGCAACTATTATTCCAGGCTGCGCTCTCCATCCAACGCTGCCCCCTCGTTGGGGGGAGACCTGGAACGTGGGGAACAGTTGGCCCTTGAAGGGGACTGGTCCCTCGACGTTCCCGGATGCTTCTCGTGCCATGGACCTTCCGGTTTCGGCGTCGCTCCGGGGTTCCCGTCACTGGCGGCCCAGCATCCAGCCTATACCGCGGCACAGCTTGCCGCGTGGGCCGGAGGGCAGCGCGACAATGCTCCGGTGGCTCTGATGAATCATATCGCGATTGCCCTCGACGACGACGATCGTCGGGCGGTAGCGGACTACCTTGCGACACTGCCTCCGGTTCCGGCCACCGGACGGCCAGCGGGAGACGATGAAGATGAATGACATGGACCAAGAACGCCGAGAGGTGGAGGGCCACGAGGGCCGTGACCGTCCCAGATCGGGAAGACGCGCCCTGCGATGGATTTTCGCAGTCGGTGGTGGCCTGGGGCTGTTCGCTGCGGGACTTCTCGTGTTTGACTTCGATTTGATCCGGAGCTGGGGCGAGCCGGCCGACGCTCCTGAAACAGCCACTGCCATGTTTGAACCACCGTCTGAAGCGGATATCCCCGATGGTCCGGCTGGTGACGCCATTAGGCTGGGCATGGAAATCTTCAAGAACACCGGGACCAACGCGTCCGATCATGTCGGCAATTCGCTGTCCTGCGCAAATTGTCATCTTGATGGGGGACGACGTGCTGACTCGGCGCCTATGTGGGCGGCGTGGGTCACCTATCCGTTGTTCCGATCCAAGAACAACTCGATGAATACAATGGAAGACCGGATAAAGGGGTGCTTCACCTATTCGATGAATGCCCAGGATTCGATCAGCGGCGGTCCGCCACCCGCGGGTGACGACATATACCGCAATCTGCAGACTTATATGCACTGGCTGGCTACCGGCGCTGCAACCAACGTTAAGCCTGCGGGAGCCGGGTACCCGGCGTTGGAGTTGCCGGAGCAGGGATACGACCCGGCACGGGGCGAAGATGTGTTTCAGGCCAACTGTGCAGCTTGCCACGGCGCCGATGGCCAGGGACAGCAAGACGCGAACGGACGCTACACCTTCCCGCCGCTATGGGGACCACAATCATATAATTGGGGTGCAGGCATGGCGCGGGTCAACACCGCCGCAGGCTTCATCAAAGCCAATATGCCGCTCGGTCAACCGGGTCGGCTGACTGATCAGCAAGCATGGGATGTCGCTGCGTATCTCAACAGCCACGAACGACCCAAGGACCCTCGTCAAACCGGCACGGTAGAGGAGGCAGCGGCCAAGGACCACGCCGGTGAGGAGACTTACTATGGCAAGATTTTGAACGGCGTATTGCTTGGGACAGGAACGCCTCGCCCCTCTGCACCCATAGGTGGCACACCGGCACCAGCGCCCGTTCAGTGAGGGTGTGATGGCTACTGCGTCGATGACAACCCGGCTGTTTGGAATCGACGGTATGTCCTGCGGCGCCTGTGCCAGAGGTCTGGAACACCGGATAAGACAAATGACCGGTGTGGACCAGGCATCCGTCCACTATCTCACGGCATCGATGCTGGTGAGATGGACTGACGATGTCACCGATATGACCGCGATCGCGGAACGGGTTCGGCAGTCCGGATATCAACTTGTCCCCGAAAGCCGTCCTGAGCTAACCGCCGCCCGCCTGCAACGGGCGTTCGATTTGGTGGCCCGGCGGCTTGCGGTGGCCGTATTCTTCGGCATGTGGTCAATGGCCGCCGCCATCGCTCTTTATGCAATGCCCCAGGGTGATGGGACGGTCTCGCGAGCACTTGCCCTTGGCTCGGGCCTGCTGGCGATGCCGGTCGTCGCATATGCTGGGGCCGATATCGTTGCTATGGCGTGGAAGTCGCTCAGATTGGGCGACCTCGGTATCGATCTCCTGGTGACTTTGGGCGTGCTGGGCTCCGTTCTGCTTTCCATCAGCCACCTGTTGAGGGGATCGACGTCGGTTTATTTCGATACGGCCACAATGCTCATCACCTTGCTGCTTGTCGGGCGGCTTATCGACCTATGGGTTCGGAAAGGTGCGGTAGCGGCCATAACTGCCATGGACGCAGCCAGCCCAGATCTGGCCAATCGGGTGACTGAAAACGGCAGCGTCGAAACTGTTCCGGCGGCTTCTCTTGTTGTAGGCGATACCGTCGTTGTCGAAGCAGGGTCGACGTCCAGCGTGGATGGTGTCGTCCTGACGGGCTCCTCTTCGGTCAACCGTGCTGCACTTACAGGGGAAAGCACGGTTGCCGACGTAGGGCCGGGAGATCGGGTAGAGGCAGGAACCATCAACCTCACACGACGACTTCAACTGAGGGTCGATCGCGATCCGGGCGACAGGGATATTGACCGTATGGGCGGCAGGATAGCCGTCGAGATCGCTCGTCGTGGACACGACTCTACTCGTACTGACCTTTGGGCCCGTCGTCTTTCAATCGCGATCCCGGCGCTTGCCTTCGTCGTCGGCGTCGCGACGTTCCTAGCCGGTCTTGGCTTCGAAGTGGCCGCCAGCCGAGCTCTGACGCTGCTCGTGGGTGCTTGCCCATGCGCCCTGGCTTTGGCGGCGCCATTGGCGCAGGTGAGAGCAACCCTAGCAGCCGCGAGGTTTGGCGTTCGAATCCAGGACCCTGTAGGGTTCATGCGGTTAGCTGAAGTGAAAGACGCAATCTTCGATAAGACCGGGACACTGACGATAGGGATGCCGGGTGTAATTTCGATCACGGCAAGCGACGGTTGGAGCGAGCAAGAAGTCTTGGCTATGGCCGCTCATGCAGAAACCGGGATCGACCATCCGCTGGCCCGATCCATCATCAGAGCGCATGGCTCGGAGATGGGGGAGGGCGGTACGCGCTGGGATCGCGGAGCGTCCGCAATTGCACCGGACGGTGCCGTAATTTCCGTGGCAAGCGCGCAAAACACGTCGGACCCTTCCGGCACCGTACTGCAGGTGCTTCGGGACAATGAACTTGTCGGTCATATCCTTGTGGATGACCCTATCGACCCAAGCGCATCTGCAGCAATTGGGGCGCTTTCTTCACTTGGTATCCTGTGTTCCATTGCAACGGGAGACAACGCAAATCCGGCGCATCGCGTGGCGGAGGCTGTTGGCATCTCATCGGATCGCGTCCATTCGGGATGCACTCCAGCCGAAAAAGCAGACCTTGTACGAGCGGCAGGAAGACCAGTGCTCTTCGTCGGTGACGGTATCAATGACGGTCCTGCCTTGGCAGCATCAGCATGTGGGCTATCGGTTCGATCCTCACATGCATCGGCGTCGAGCACGGCCCACGTCGCGATCGTCGACGAGGGTATCCGAGCCATCGCGCCTTTGGTCAGGCTCTCCCGCGGCACTGTGACGACGGTGAACGAGAACATCATTCTGGCCACCGCTTATAATGTTATCTTGGTGCCTCTCGCCGCTACGGGGTTGATGACACCGCTGACCGCAGCCTTGGCCATGCTGTTCAGTTCGCTCAGTGTGCTGCTCAACACGTGGCGGCTCGGGGTTTCAGCACGAGCGCGCGCGGCGGTTTCTGCTCGAGCAAGTGTCGCGCCCCGCTAGGCGCTTCTCGTGGCGTCCGTCTTCGTCAGGTGTGGTCAAAGCGCGCACCGTTCGATCTGCTCTTTTATATATAAGAATTACAGAATATATGAATGAGTAAATATCTCAGGAGTACGTCATGACTATCCGTATCGGCGAAACCGCCCCCGATTTCGATGCTGACACCACCACGGGACCCGTCAGTTTCCACGATTGGATCGACGATTCCTGGGCGTTTTTCTTCAGTCATCCAGGAGATTTCACCCCGGTCTGCACGACCGAGATGGGCCGCACGGCGCAGTTGGCAGAGAGTTTTGCCGCTCTCAATACCAAGCCCATCGGTTTGTCGACCGACACGGTGGAGGAACATCTCAAGTGGATCGGCGATGTCAACGAGACGCAAAATACTGTTCTGCGTTTTCCAATCGTTGCTGACCCCGACCTGCGCATTGCCAAGCTCTATGGCATGATCCATCCTTCCGAGAGCGAAACGGCAGCGGTTCGATCGGTGTTCATCATCGATCCCAACAAAAAGGTCCGTTTGACGATGACCTATCCCATGAGTGTAGGCCGCAATTTCGACGAGATACTGCGGGTCATCACGGCGCTGCAGACTAGCGACAAAAATCGGGTATCCATGCCGGCCGACTGGCGTCCCGGTCATGATGTCATCATTCCGCCGTCCATAAAGGACGCCGACGCGAAGGCTTTGTTTCCGCAGGGTTGGACTGAGGCTCGGCCCTACCTGCGCATGACCAAGATCTGACGATGTAAGGGTAGGCGATCATGGATTTTGGACAAACCGCAGAACTATTGGCGCGCATCCAGTTCGCCTTCACCATTTCGTTTCACTTCATCTTCCCAGCCTTCTCGATCGGCACGGCCAGCTTTCTGGCTGTGCTGAACGGCCTTTGGCTGTGGAAGCGGGATCCGGCCTACCTGAAGCTTTTCGAGTACTGGAAGACCATATTTGCCGTCACTTTCGGCATGGGCGTCGTCTCTGGCATCGTCATGAGCTACCAGTTCGGGACCAACTGGTCCGCCTTCTCGGAACGTGCCGGGGCGGTCATTGGTCCGTTGATGGGCTATGAAGTGCTGACGGCGTTCTTTCTCGAGGCCGGATTTCTGGGGATTGCCCTTTTTGGACGCAAGCGCGTCGGCGACACGCTTCACATGGTGGCAGTGGTGACCGTCGCCATTGGCACCTTGATTTCCGCTACCTGGATTCTTTCGGTCAACAGTTGGATGCATACGCCCCAGGGCTTTTCGATCGATGCCAGCGGCAACTTCGTGCCTGAAGATTGGTGGGCAATCGTTTTCAACCCGTCTTTCCCTTATAGGCTCGTCCACACGGTGCTTGCCGCATTCCTGACCACAGCATTCGCTGTCGGTGCGGTTGGTGCCTGGCACCTGCAAAAGGATCGGGACAACCGCCAGGCACGGATCATGTTCTCCATGGCAATGTGGATGGCGGCGATCGTGACGCCGATGCAGATCCTGGCGGGCGACATGCATGGCATCAACACATTGGAGCATCAACCTGCCAAGATCGCTGCAATGGAGGGGCACTATGAAAGTCATCCCGACGGTGCGCCACTAATCCTTTTCGGCATTCCCAACGAGGAAGAAGAGCGGATCGACTACGCCATTGAGATCCCCAAAGCCTCTTCGCTTATTCTCAAGCACGACCTGAATGCGCCGCTCGACGGTCTCGATGCGTTCGCTGTCGAGGACCGGCCACCGGTGACGATTCCCTTCTTTGCTTTCCGCATCATGGTGGGCATCGGCTTTGCCATGCTGGGCATCGGAATGTGGTCGCTATGGACGCGCTGGCGCAAGACGCTTTTCACCAACCACTGGTTGCATCGCGCCGCACTCGTCATGGGCCCTTCCGGATTTGTCGCCGTGCTTGCAGGTTGGTTCACGACCGAGGTGGGGCGGCAGCCCTTTACAGTCTATGGGCTGATGCGGACATCCGAAAGCCTTTCGCCGGTCGCCGCACCCGCCGTTGGGGCATCATTGGTCGCCTTCGTCATCGTTTACTTCATTGTGTTTGGCGCCGGCGTTTTTTACCTGTTCCGCCTGTTCAGACGTCCGCCGGTCATGGAAGTGGATCACGAACTCGATCTCGGTCCGACGCGGGCAGCTGGTATAACGCCGGGACCCGCCCAGGAAGACACCATTCGTGAGGGCGTAAATCATGGAGATTGATCTTCCCACCGTCTGGGCAGGCATCATCGCTTTTGCCGTGCTTGCCTATGTGGTGCTCGACGGCTTCGATCTGGGCGTCGGTATCCTGTTCCCGTTCTTCAGGGATAGGCACGACCGGGACATCATGACCAACTCCATCGCTCCGGTTTGGGATGGCAACGAAACCTGGCTGGTTCTGGGTGGCGGCGGGCTGATGGCGGTCTTTCCCGTCGTTTATGCCACTGTCCTGCCCGCGCTCTACATGCCGGTTATTCTTATGCTGCTCGGGCTGATCTTTCGGGGCGTTGCCTTCGAGTTCCGCTGGCGGACGACCAGGGGTTCGATCTGGTGGGATATAGGTTTCTGGCTCGGCTCGACCGTCGCCGCATTCACGCAGGGCATTGCTCTGGGAGCGCTGGTACAGGGTATCGAGATCGTTGACCGGGCCTATGCCGGCGGGTGGTGGGATTGGCTAACGCCGTTTTCCCTCATAACTGGCGTCGCGGTCACAGTGGGCTACGCCTTGCTAGGTGCGACTTGGCTCAATCTCAAAACCTCAGGCGACTTGCAGGCAAGGTCCCGCCGCATCGCTATGTGGACTGGTGGTGCAACTATTGCGCTGATCGGTGTCGTGTCGCTTTGGAGCCCGTTCATCGACCAGATCTACTTCGAACGCTGGTTCGGCTGGCCCACGGCGTTTTTCTCTGCGTTCGTTCCCATGCTGCTTGCCGTATGTGCCTTCGCGCTCTGGCAGGGATTGACCACTGACAAGCACCTTCAGCCTTTTCTCGCCGCGCTGGGCCTATTTGTGCTCAGCTTTATCGGGATCGGGATCAGCTTTTACCCCTACATGGTGCCAGGTGCGCTCACGATAGAAGAAGCCGCAGCGCCGGACAGCTCCTTGATGTTCCTCTTGGTCGGCGCATCGGTGCTGGTACCGGTGATCCTGGCCTATACCGGCTACGCCTATTGGGTCTTCCGCGGAAAAATCGACCCGGAGGAGGGCTACCACTGATGCATGAGCAAAAATCCCTTAAGCAGGTCGGCTGGTTCGTAGCGCTATGGGCCATGGGTGTTGGCACCATTCTAGCGGTTGGCTTGATCATCCGTCTGGCGCTGGGCCTTTAGATGGTCACTCTGATTTGTCGAACCCCACGCGACTACGGGCGCCGGGCCCAGAGCGCACGGAACGGCCAATCGTCGCCGGTACTGGCGCTTGTTTGGAGGTTGCGTCCATGATCAAGCCGATAAGACTTTCTCCCAGCTATGCCATCTCAAGTCAGCTTTTGCCTTCCGACCTGGCGGACGCCAAGAGTGCCGGTTTTCGAACAGTGCTGGACGTACGTTATGACAATGAAGATCCTGGGCAGCCTGCCTTTGAGGAGATGGCTCGGGCTGCTGATTTGGCGGGAATTGCGATAGTCCACTTGCCGTCTGCATCGCCGCCCAACGACGGGCAACTGCGTGAGTTCGTTCGGCTTTCGCTCAAGTTGCGGAAGCCTGTCCTAGCATACTGCCGTTCGGGGGATAGAGCGAGACAACTTTGGAAACTCACGGAACTGCGTCGAGGCAACCTCTGACGAGCCAACCATTGAGCTGCCGACCGCGGCATGGGTCGATGTTAGGCGCAGAATTCCCAATGGGTATCTAGGGACCTCAATGCGGGTTGACTACTAACTGGCGCCGCCTTGCGCCAGTGCCAACGGCATAGTGAGTGTCGCAGGCATCTAATCTGGACGGCTACATCTTCTTTGGAACACAACAAAATAGAGAGTTCACCACATGGCCTACACGGAAAAATTCCAAGCTCTCGCCGATGAGGCTCAATCACGTGTTTCGGGTGTCTCGGCCCATGAGGTTGAGGGCCTCGTGAATGAAGGCGCCCTACTGCTCGACATACGAGATAGCGAAGAGCATCAAGCTGATCATATCACGGGGTCAATTAACGTCAGCCGTGGAAAGCTAGAAATGAACATTGAAGCAGCAGTGCCCGACCTTAATGCGACCATCCTCTGCTACTGTAATGCGAATAATCGAGGTGCCCTGTCCGCTGACACTTTGCGCGCAATGGGTTACAAAAATGCGCGATACATTGCTGGGGGTCTAAGAGCCTATCGCGCAATGGAATGATCTCATTGGCTGTGCGCTGCGACCAAAGATTTGGTGCGGTCTCCTCCCAAGAGCCGGGCTGTCGGCGAGCCGAAGCCCCGCTATGCGGGTCTTCGCCCTTCGGGCTTTCATCCCTCACGCGAAAGAGGATCGCCGTAGATGGGGATTTGCTCCTTACCGCTTGCGCGCAGCACCGGGCAAGGGAAGCTGCGCCGCGGCCTCATGTTTGCGCCAACCGGTACAAACGCTGGGTTGCCGGCCGCGCCCTTGCCCGCCTTGCTCTTCGCGGCGTCCGGTTCCTGCTCAGGAAAATCCCGGGCGGTATCGAAGAGAAGGGAGCGCGACGAGGGCGCGGGCAAGAATGGAAAAAGCAGAGCTAGAAAGGCTGAAGGACAAGGTGCCCTGCGCGGCCGTCCTCGAACGCACGGGATTTGCGCTCGACCTCAAGGAAAGCACGCGCCGGGCCATGAAATTTCGGCGCGATGCGGCAATTATTATCGTCATCCATGACGGGAGGGGCTGGTTCGACCCTCTCTCGGACGGCAAGGGGGATGTCTTCCGTCTCGTCGAACATCTCAACGGCGTGCCTTTCATCGAGGCCATGAAAGAAGTCACCGGGCTGGTCGGGTTCGTGCCCACCACACCCCTATGGGACCGACCGTCCCGCGAGCGAGAGCCTGATCTGTCGATTCCAGAACGCTGGCAGGCCCGTCGCAATCCGTGGCGAGGATCAGCCACCTGGCGCTATCTCACCGAGGCTCGCCGCATCGCCGAACCGGTTCTTCGAGCCGTGATCGCGGCAGGCTCGTTGCGCGAGGGCCCACGTGGCAGCATGTGGGCGGCGCACAAAGATGCCGACGGCATCGTCACCGGGTGGGAGGAGCGGGGTCCGGACTGGCGTGGCTTTGCCACCGGCGGCGCCAAGGTGCTGTTCCGACTTGGCCACCGCGATGCGCTTCGCCTCTGCGTCACCGAGGCGGCGATCGATGCCATGAGCCTCGCGGCGATCGAGGGTTTTCGCTCCGACACCCTTTATCTCAGCACCGGCGGCGGCTGGTCGCCGGCCACGGCCGCGGCAATCCGTGCGCTCACCATCCGGCCCGGAGTCCAGCTCGTCGCCGCCACAGACAACAACAAGCAGGGCGACGTTTATGCCGCGAGGCTTCACGCCCTGGCCGGAGAGGTCGGCTGCAGCGCCGAGCGGTTGCGTCCCCTGGCGGACGACTGGAACGGCGATCTGAAAGGGATGGAGGAGGCAGGAGGAATGGAGGGGACAGGCGGAGTGCCGCATGCCCGCCGACCGCGTCAAGGGTGAAGCTCACGCCCGGCTGCGCCGGCCCTTGACCCGCCCGGTCGGAGAGGCGGCCGCGGGGGAGGGGTCCGGAAGGGCTGAAGATGATGGTAATCCGCAAGGGATGAACCGCGCTCCGGCCCGCAAGTGGCCAGGAGCTCCCTATGACCCTTCAAACCTCCATCCGCAAAATCTACTTCGGCGTCGCTGATCGCCGGCAAATGTTCCGCCTGTTCGACCGCCATGCGCAGCGGCCCAATCGCTGGGAGAATGACGATAGCGCGCTGTTTGCCGGCGAGTGGTTCGAGATCGCGCGCGCCGAACACGACTATATGCTCGACATCCTGCCGCCGCTCTGGATGCGCGGGGAAATGTTCGCCATGCGCGAATTCCTCACCGGCTCGGTGACCAGCGTCTTCTACACGCTGCGGATCGACGGCAAGACCCGCTTCTTCCATGCCTATTGCGATCTGGCGCAGGCTCGTTCCCCTGTCGAGATGCGCGACGCGATCGTCGAACGGGAATGCTGGCCGGTGAAGGCCATGACCCATGATGAGCGTCTCGAGCATGTCTGGAGCGAAATCCACGATGAGTATCGTGGCTATGCCGGGGACAGGTTTCTCCCCCAGCACCGCGGCAAGCGCACCATTCTCGTCCATGGCTTGGGCACGACCGAGCTCAAGCTGCTCGACGATCTCACCGATGAAGAGATCGCTGCCAAGCTGCCCGTCCATTTGCGGCATCTCCCCACCCGCGTAGCAGCGTGAGGTGTGAGCGATGTTCACATTTCCCATTCTGGCCGTGCGCAAGGTCGTCGAGCGCGGCATTGCCGATGCGGCCGCCAATGGTGGCTTCCGCAATCCCTACTACGGCACGCGTCCGGGCCAGGGCGAGAGAGCCGGCATCTGGCTGGTCGGCGACGAGGGGGTCTACATCATGTCCAACGGCAAGCTAGCCGAGGGGCAGAAGGCTCTCGTCATCTATGCCGAGCAGTGCCACCCCAAGGGCGATATCGACTGGTGGGATTACAAGCGCCGCCATTTCGGCGCCGATGACGGTATCGAGTTCATCGAAGCTGACCGGCTGATCCCGCTCTTTGACCGCAACATGCGGGCGACCCACCTCAATGTGCAGCTCACCGAGAGCGAAATCGCGCTCTCGCTGCTCACCCGCTGACCTCTTCCAAATCCATGCCGCCGACCCTCGACCGATATCCTTCGGCCGAGCGGCCACGCGCGCCTTTGCTCTGGAGACCGCCCATGTCCAACGATCCCTTCACCCTCGACCTTTTCGGCAACACGTCACTTTCGTCCGGGCTCGGCCTGGGCGTGACCGCCTTCGGCAGCGTTTTTGGTGACCAGGTCACTGAGGATGGGCCGACAGACGAACGGGCCGCCCCGCCGGCGTCAAAGTCGCCAAATGGCCATTCGTCCCCTTCATCTTGTCCGACAACAGACCCCGCGGCTCGCGGCCAGACCTTCTTTCTCGAAGGCAATCGCGGCCTGGCCAAAGGCTGGAAGCAGCGCGCGCGCGATAATCTCGACGCCCTCCAGCTCGCCGCGAAGATCGAGACCGAAAACCGCCCGGCCACGCCCGAGGAACAGGCCCGGCTTATCCGCTTCACCGGCTTTGGGGCCTCGGACCTCGCCAACGCCGTGTTCCGGCGTCCGGGCGAGACGGCATTCCGGGACGGCTGGGACGAGATCGGCGCCGACCTCGAAGACGCAGTGTCCAGCCAGGATTATGCCTCGCTGGCGCGTTGCACCCAATACGCCCATTTCACGCCCGAATTCATCGTCCGGGCGATGTGGTCCGGCCTCATGCGGCTCGGTTGGCGTGGGGGCAGGGTGCTCGAACCCGGCATTGGCACGGGCATTTTCCCCGCGCTGATGCCGCGGGAATTGCGCGACCAGGTACATGTCACCGGCATCGAGATCGATTCCGTCACCGCGCGCATCGCCCGGCTGCTGCAGCCGCGGGCGCGCATCGTCAATACCGATTTCGCCCGCGCCGACCTGCCGGCCAGGTTCGATCTCGCCATCGGCAACCCGCCCTTTTCCGGTCGTACCGTGCGCTCGGATCGCGCCTACCGGTCGATGGGGCTGCGCCTCCATGATTATTTCATCGCCCGTTCGATCGACCTGCTGAAACCAGGTGGCCTCGCAGCCTTCGTGACGAGCGCGGGCACCATGGACAAGGCGGATGCTTCGGCGCGCGCGCATATCGCCAGGTCCGCCGATCTCGTCGCCGCCATCCGTTTGCCCGAGGGCAGCTTCCGCGCGGAGGCCGGCACAGACGTCGTGGTCGACATTCTCTTTTTCCGAAAGCGTCGGACCGGTGAGGTGGCGAGCGATAAGGCCTGGATCGATATCGATGAAGTCCGCCCGGCCAATGGCGATAACGGCTCGATCCGCGTGAACCGCTGGTTCGCGCGCCACCCGGATCTTGTACTTGGCGCGCATGCCGTCACGTCGGGACCATTCGGCGAGACCTACACCTGCCTGCCGCGGCCTGGCGTCGACCTCGAAGACGCCCTCGCGGTGGCGATCTCCCATCTGCCGGAGACCATCTATGACGGCGAGCCCGATGCGGTCGACCTCGACGCCGATCACGGCGCCCCCATCGAGGACCGCGGAGGCCCGGGCCCCGCCATCCGCGAAGGCAGCTACTTCATCGCCTCAAACTCGGCGCTAATGCAGATGGTGGACGGGGTTCCCGTGACCATGGCGGTGCGCAAGGGGCGCAGCGCCGAGGGCGTCTCCGACAAACATGCCCGCATCATCCGCAAGCTGATCCCGATCCGTGACGCGGTGCGCGAGGTGCTCAAGGCCCAGGAGCTCGACCGGCCGTGGAAACCGGCACAGGTCATGCTGCGCATCGCCTGGTCCAATTTCGTGCGCGCCTTCGGGCCGATCAACACCACCATAGTGTCGACGAGCGAAGATCCCGAGACCGGCGAGGTTCGCGAGATGCATCGCCGGCCGAACCTGCAACCGTTCCTCGACGACCCCGATTGCTGGCTGGTCGCCTCCATCGAGGACTACGACCTCGAAACCGATACCGCGCGGCCCGGCCCGATTTTCAGCGACCGGGTGATCGCGCCACCCTCGGCGCCGATCATCACCTCGGCCGCCGATGCCTTGGCCGTGGTGTTGAACGAACGCGGCCATGTCGACGTCGATCACATCGCCGAGCTTCTGCATATGGATGCCGCTGCTGTCATCGCCGAACTGGGCGAGGCCATCTATCGCGACCCCGAAACCGGGGCGTGGCAGACGGCCGATGCCTATCTCTCTGGTCAGGTCCGCGACAAGCTCAAAGCTGCCGAGGCCGCCGCCACCCTCGATCCCGTCTTCGAACGCAACGTCCGCGCACTTGTCGATGTTCAGCCCGCCGATCTTGGCCCGTCCGACATCACCGCGCGTTTCGGCGCACCCTGGATTCCGGCGGTCGACGTCGTCGCCTTCGTCAAGCAGACCATGGGCGCCGACATCAAGATCCATCATATGCCCGAACTCGCTTCTTGGACGGTCGAGGCACGTCAGCTTGGCTATATGGCTGCCGGAACCTCGGAATGGGGCACAGGACGCCGCCATGCCGGCGAGCTCATCGCCGACGCGCTCAACAGCCGGGTGCCGCAGATCTTCGACACCATCAAAGACGGCGACAGCGAGAAGCGCGTGCTCAATGTCGTCGATACCGAGGCCGCAAAGGAGAAGCTGACCAAGATCAAAACGGCGTTCCAGACCTGGATCTGGTCCGATCCGGACCGAACGGATCGCTTGGCGCGGATCTATAATGACCGCTTCAACAACATCGCCCCGCGAAGTTTCAATGGGGACCACCTCGTTCTTCCAGGCGCCTCGGGCGCCTTTTCTCTTTATCGGCATCAGAAGCGCGGCATCTGGCGCATCATCTCCGCCGGCTCGACCTACCTCGCTCACGCCGTGGGTGCCGGCAAGACTATGACCATGGCCGCCGCGGTCATGGAACAGAAGCGTCTCGGCCTCATCGCCAAGGCCATGCTGGTCGTGCCCGGACACTGCCTGGCGCAGGCGGCGCGCGAGTTCCTGGCGCTCTATCCGACCGCACGCCTCTTGGTCGCCGACGAAACCAATTTCACCAAGGACAAGCGTCATCGCTTCCTGTCGCGGGCGGCGACCGCGACCTGGGACGCCATCATTATCACGCACTCGGCCTTCCGCTTCATCAGCGTCCCCTCGGCCTTCGAGCAACAGATGATCCGCGACGAGCTCGAGCTCTACGAGACGCTGCTCACAAAAGTCGAGAGCGATGATCGTGTCTCGCGCAAACGTCTCGAGCGCCTCAAGGAGGGGCTCAAGGAACGCTTGGAGTCGCTGGCAACGCGTAAGGACGACCTGCTCACCATCTCGGAAATCGGCATCGACCAGATCATCGTCGACGAGGCGCAGGAGTTCAGAAAGCTCTCATTCGCCACCAACATGGCGACGCTCAAGGGCATCGACCCCAACGGCTCGCAACGCGCCTGGGACCTCTATGTGAAGTCCCGCTTCGTCGAAACGAAGAATCCGGGCCGGGCACTGGTGCTGGCCTCGGGAACGCCGATCACCAATACGCTGGGCGAGATGTTCTCCGTGCAGCGCTATCTCGGCTATGCGGCGCTCTTTGAGCGCGGCCTGCATGAGTTCGATGCCTGGGCCTCGACCTTCGGCGACGTCACCACCGAACTCGAGCTGCAACCCAACGGCAAATACAAGCCGGTCACCCGCTTCGCCACCTTCGTCAACGTCCCTGAGCTCATCGCCATGTTCCGCACCTTCGCGGACGTCGTGATGCCCGAGGATATGCGCCAATATGTAAAGGTGCCGGCCCTGTCGACCGGCACGCGGCAGATCAGGACGTCCCGTCCTTCAGCCGCCTTCAAGCGCTACCAGGTCTTGCTCGATGCACGTATCAAGGCAATCGAGCAGCGCGACCGTCCGCCCGAGCCAGGCGACGACATCCTGCTGTCGGTGATAACCGATGGCCGCCATGCCGCGATCGACCTCCGTCTGGTCGATCCCGACAACGAAAACGAGGCCGGCAACAAGCTCAACGACCTCGTCGGCAATGCTCTGCGCATCTGGCGAGAGACGACCGAAAGTGCCTATGTGCGTCCCGACGGCAAGCCGTTCGAGCTGACCGGCGCCGCGCAAATGATCTTTTCTGATCTCGGCACAATCGCCGTCGAGAAGACGCGCGGCTTCTCGGCCTATCGCTGGATTCGCGACGAGCTGGTGCGCCTCGGCGTGCCGGCGTCCGAGATCGCCTTCATGCAGGATTTCAAGAAGTCCGAAGCCAAGCAGCGGCTCTTCGGCGATGTCCGCGCCGGCAAGGTTCGCTTCCTCATTGGCTCGTCCGAAACAATGGGTACGGGCGTCAATGCGCAGCTGCGGCTCAAAGCCTTGCACCATCTCGACGTGCCATGGCTGCCCTCACAGATCGAGCAGCGCGAAGGTCGGATCCTGCGCCAGGGTAATCAGCACGATGTCGTCGACATCTTCGCCTATGCCACCGAGGGGTCGATGGATGCCCAGATGTGGCAGAACAATGAGCGCAAAGCCCGTTTCATCGCCGCGGCGCTCTCCGGCGACACCTCCATCCGCCGGTTGGACGATATGGGCGAGGGGCAGGCCAACCAGTTCGCCATGGCCAAAGCCATTGCCTCGGGCGACCCACGTCTGATGCAGAAGGCCGGTCTTGAGGCCGATATCGCCCGGCTCGAACGCCTGCGCTTCGCCCATCAGGACGACCAGTTCGCGATCCGCCGCCAGATCCGCGATGCCGAGCGGGATGTCGAGTATTCTACGCGTCGCATTGGAGAGATCGGCAAGGACCTCGACCGTCTGCTGCCAACTGCCGGAAACGCCTTCGGCATGACGGTCGCCCAAGAACGCCTCACCGAGCGTAAGCTGGCCGGCCGGGCGCTGATGAAGGAGATTCTGACCCTCGTGCAGCTTCAGCACAAGGGCGAGTGTGTCATTGCCTCGATCGGCGGTTTCGAGCTCACCTATTCCGGCCAGCGCTTCGGCCAGGACGGCTATCGCTACAGCACAGCGCTGATCCGCACCGGCACCGAGACTGAAATCGAACTCCCGGTCACCACCACACCGCTCGGTGCAATCGCCCGGCTCGAGCATGTCCTTGCCGGCCTCGAGCAGGAGCAGGCGCAATATCGGCATCGCCTCTCTGACGCCGAGCAGCGCCTCGCCTCCTACCGAGCGCGCGATGGCGGAGAATTCACCTTCTCTGCCGAGTTGACTGAGAAGCGCCAGAAACTTGGCGAGATCGAAAAATCGCTTGCCGAGGATATCGTGCCCGTCGGCACCCGCGCCGCAGCCTAGCCAGCACCGCAGCGCCCGGGAGGAGGAAAGGGCGGGAATAGGAGGGATTAGCCTGCTCGCAGATCGGGCGATCCGCCGACGCTGACGCTCAATCGCCCCCTCGCGATTCCTGCCCCGTCATCCTGCGCAGGGCTGAAGGTGCCCCGCTCGGACAGCCGGGCAGGAATGCTCGGGCGCAATTGCACCGGCTCGCCCGCTCCGCGGGCCGGGGGATGTCTTCGGGAAGAAGACGGAAAAGGACCGGCAAAGGCCGTGTCCGCAATCCCAAAGGAGCATCTCCATGGAACTGAAATTTGTCGATCCGCGCTCGCTCACGGACAATCCGGACAAGGCGCGCCGCTCCAGGTCCAGCCCGCAGGCCGACGCCCTGCTGCTGGCTACGATCAAAGCTGTCGGCATCGTGCAGCCGCCTGTCGTCGCCGCACAAACCGCTGGCGGCAACGGCTTCGTCATCGATGAGGGTCATCGTCGCGTGAAGCAGGCCATCGCCGCCGGGCTCGAGGAAATCGCCGTTCTGGTCGTTCCGCGCGCCGAAGACGGTGGCGCCATGCGGTCGTTGGTGACAACGATCGCGCACGAGCAGCTCGATCCGGTTGATCTCTGGCGCGCGATCGAGCGTTTGATAGCGCTGAGTTGGACCGAGGAGGCGATTGCGGTCGCTCTCGCGCAGTCAGTGCGGCAGATCAAGAAACTGCGCCTGCTGGCCAACGTGCTGCCGGCGATGCTGGATCACATGGCGAAGGGAGATATGCCGAACGAGCAGCAGCTCCGCACCATCGCAGCCGCCTCGATAGAGGAGCAGAAGGAGGTCTGGAAAGCCCACAAGCCGAGCAAGGGCGATCCGCAGGCTTCGTGGTGGGCCGTCGCCAACGGTCTCACCAAGCGGCGCATGTATGCGCGGGACGCCAGCTTCGATGACGAACTGGCCCGTGCCTACGGCATTGTTTGGGTAGAGGACTTGTTCGCGCCGGCCGACCAGGACAGCCGCTACACCACCGACGTCGATGCTTTCCTCGGTGCCCAGCAGGAGTGGATGACGCAGAACCTGCCCAAGAAGGGCGTCATCAGCGACGTCAACACCTATGGCGAGGTCAAGCTGCCGCCCAAGGCCGACCGCGTTTATGGCACGCCCAAGAAGTCTGATCACACTGCCATGTATCTCGACCGTGAAGGCAAGGTGAAGTCCGTCCACTTCCGCATGCCTGAGGCCAAGACCAAGGGTTCGGAAGCTGCTGGCGGCGAGGAAGAGGCGATCGTCGTCTCGAAGCCTCGCCCGGACGTGACGCGCAAGGGCATCGAGATGATCGGCGACCTGCGCACCGATGCCCTGCATGAGGCATTGTCCCGGGCGCCGATCGAGGACGACACGCTGCTCGCGCTGCTGGTCCTCGCCTTTGCCGGCCAGAATGTGCGTGTCGATTCTGGCGCCGGCGGTGACCACGGGTACGGTCGGCGCTTCCCCCGTCACGCGGCAACGCTGTTCGATGCCGAGGGCAAGTTCGCCTTTGACCCCGAGACGCTGCGCGTCGCCGCCCGCGGCGTTCTGATCGACGTGCTCTCGTGCCGCGAGAACATCAGCAAATCCGGCATTGCAGCGATCGTTGCTGGCTCGGCCGTCGGCGCCGATGGCTTTCTGGCCAATATGGGCACCGAGGACTTCCTCTCCTGCCTGTCGCGTCCGGCGCTCGAGGCCTCGTGCAGCGATACGCCGGTGCTGCCGCGGGCGCGGGTCAAGGATACGCGGGCTGCGCTCGTCGAGCATTACAAGGAGGGTCATTTTGTCCATCCAGCCGCGCTGTTTGCCACTGACGCGACAAGCCTCGCGGAGTGGCTCGCCAAGAACACCGTTATGGAAGTCGAGGACGACGATGTGACGGACGTCGAGGATATCGGCGGTGGGCATCAAGAGGTCGACGGCGATGCCGGCGACGAATTCGAGGAGGGCTTCCGCGACGCCGCCGAGTGAGGCCTTCGCGGTCCAATTCTTTCGATCGCTCTGCCGCCGCTGGGCTCGCCCGGCGGCGGTTTCGTCTTTAGCACTCCATGGAGACCGGCATGTCCGCCGCACACGCGATCTTCCAAACCGCACCTGTAAGGGCCTTGCCGCCGTGTCTGACGGAAAGCCGTGGCCGCACGGCGCCGACGCTGCCTAGGCAACTTCCAGTCTCGGCTCCATTTCGCGCACCATGTGGGTCCGGTCAGTTCGCCCACTGGCGGGGAAGGGGGTCGCCATGATCCCCGCACCGGAGCTGCGCCGCCAACTCTCCCGGATGCGGGAGGCACACCGGCAAACTCAGCGTCAGCTGGACATGGTGGACCGGCAGATCACACGCCGCATGACCGCGCTGATCCCCGGCCTGGTGCCCCGCCGGTCTCACTATCATCGTGGCAAGGCGGCTGACCCTGCGGCGTTTCTTGAGCGCTATCGGGCCCAGCTCTCCGCCATGACCACTGAACGCCAACCCGAGATCGAGGCCCTTTCGCGCAAATTGGCGTTACAAGAGCAGGCGATCGCCAACTTCATTGAGCGGCACGGTCATGAGGCCTGCCTCAGCGAGCAGATCCCTTGACGTATGCGATCGGGTCGAAAGCCGCCGAAGGGGCGATGGCCCCATCGACTGATGCGGGGCATTTGGGCGACCAGCACGGTGGTGGTTGTCCCTACCGCAGACACATTGGAGCCTGGCGCGTGAATGTCAGTTGGTCATGACCGTCTGTCCTTCGGTTCCCATGTCGAAATTGAGGTCCCGTGCTGGTCCTTCCTCGGGCTTCATGCAGTCCTGAACCGGCGGCCGTTCGCTTCAAGGCCGCGTACCGCGCCGCGCGGCGGCCGGTTCGAACCGGTCTCGACATGGCAGGCCCGCGGCCCGCGCGAGGGCTGAAGGGGCCCTGCTTGGCAGCAAACCTTCCATGCTCGCCTCGGTCCGCCCGGACCCTGAAACGCCCGACATTCCGCCGGTTCTGTTGGTCTGCGCCCGAGGGAGGGCCGGCACGGGGCCGGTCCGAGCTTCGGGAACCGAAAAGGAAAACGCCATGACCGACAAACCAGCCAAGTCCCGCCCCAACGCCCGCGTCGTTCCACTCCGCAAAGCTACCACCCTGCAGATGGTCCGGCTTGCCTGCCCCGACGCCGGACAATGCGCTCTCATCTCGGAGAGTTTCGGCCTTCCGGTCCTCGATAGTGACGGCATTCGCGAGCTGCACGAAAGACTCATCGTCGACACCGCCGCGGCGCTCGATGAAGGGCTTGGCGAACGCGCTATGCAAATCCACATGCAGCGCATCGTTGGGGCATTCGTTGGTTCGGCCTATGGAGCCGGTCAGTTCTACAGCCGGGCTGTTTCCGAAGCGCGCGACGCCACAGCCAAATCAGCCTGCGACGACCGAGACGAAGATGTCAGTGGGCCGGTTGGCTTTGGCAGCGCCGCGCAGCGCAAGCGGGAGTTCGCCGCAGATATGGCGCTCCAGGCTCACGCCTTGCGCATGGCTGCCGAGGGCACTATCGCAGCTTACGAGAAGATCGTTGGCGAGGCTTGGAAACCCTTCGAACGGGTCGTCGATAACCCCGGCCAGTCCGTCGACCGCAAGGCGGCCGAGGTGCAGATGGCGGCCCTTGGGTGACGGGCCCCTCGGGCGGAGCTTCGGCTTCGCCCACTTATCGCATCAGATCTTCCAAAAAGAAACTACGTAGGGCTGAGGGGCGACGGCAGTGCGCCGCTCCACAGCAGTCGGTCCGCAGGACCAGGTTATTCAGCGTGCTCGCCCTCCCGCCCCAGTCTTAGAACTGAAGGATTTCTAGGCTGAATGGTGGGGATGCGCGAAGCGTATCCCCGATCTCGATTACTCGCTGGCGCCTTCGCCTTCGAGCCACTCGACCATTTCGGCGATCTCTGCCTCCTGGGCATCGATCACCTTCTGCGCCATTTCCCTCGCCCACTGGTTATCACCATGCTCCAGCTCGGCCTTGGCCATGTTGATGGCGCCCTGGTGGTGCGGGATCATCCCGCAGACGAAGGCCACGTCGATGTCTTCCACCATCATGCCGTCCATCATCTGCTTGTTAGTCACGTCCATGCCGGCCATCAGATCGGTATGGGCCGCGTCCATCTCATGGGACATGTCCATGGCCATGTCGCCGGCCATGCCCTCGGCGGTCTTGCAGATTTCGGGCAGCTCGGCACCCGCCGCCGACATGTCATGGCCCGCCATGGCGTCCTGGGCGAAGGCAGAGCCGGAAGTGGCGATCAGGAAGGCGCCGGTCAGAAGGGTCGTCTTGAAGAGGTTCATTATCATAGCTCCTTGGTTTGGCGTTCTTGTATTCCGATTACATTACGTGCCCGGAGGGGATAACCCCGAGAGCCGAAAGACCCATCCAGATCGCCATGGCGACCATCATCAGGTTCTCGGTAAGGGAGACAAACCCGAGCGGTACGTTGCTGGAACCGCCGACGCAGGCGCATTTGAGCTCACGTCTGTCGACGTAGACCGCCTTAAAGACAGAGACCGCGCCGATCGTCCCGATGAACAGCGCTATCGGAACCGACAACCAGGTTAGAGCCCCGGCGACCATCAGGATGCCGGCGGCGCCTTCGGCATACGGATAGACGTAGCTGTACGGAACCCAGCGCTTGGCTAGGAGGTCGTAGTTCAGGAACATGGTGGCGAAGCTCTCGACGTTCTGCAGCTTGAGCAGCGCCAGCACGACCATCGAAAAGCCGATGAACCACTCGGCGGCCCGCAGCGTGAACGGATTGCCCGTAACGGCATAGCTGGCCGCCATGGCGGTCAACGCAGTCATGGCGAACAGCACCGCCACGGGCCGATACGTCGTTGCCTTGGGGTCTGCAACGGTCTTGCCCAGGAACCGGCGGGTGTCATCATGACCGCCGACGCGCTGGCCGTCGACAAAGACCTGGGGCGTCGTCTTTACGCCGTACTTCTCCTTGAACGCGTCGGTCTCCTCGCGTGTGGTCAGTTGATGATCCTCGACCTCATAACCGGATCGCTTCAGCATGTCCTTGACCTTCAGGCCATAGGGGCAGGTGTGGTCCGGCATTACCATGCGATAAATGACGGCCTTCTTCCTGGCCGACGTGGCGTCCAGTGCTATGGTGGACATGGGACAGTCCCTTCTTTGAAACTAGTGATTTTCATCTTGTGCACCTTACCATCATTGGAAGGTCAAGGCCTTTATCCATAACTTACCATCGTGACGTGGATGCCTACGTCCGCCGGCTCGACGGTAACCTTCACGTTAGTGTCCATGGTCTATGCTGACGACCATGACCCCAGATGACGCCACGCACCTGCTGTTCGAAGCCCATCTGCTGGTGCGGCATGGACCGGAACGCAGCGAGCGGGCAATGGCGGACCTTGCGCCTGCCATCAACCGGCTGGATGAGGTAGAGTCGCTTTACCCTGATCTCCAGGTGGAGATCGACCCGATCCGGGCCGCCTTCGGCCTGCCAAACGCGTAGAGATCGAAATGACATCCAAATCTTACCTCTGGCCCGGCGTCCCCCTGGCGCTCGGTTCCGCTGTGCTGTTCGGCGCAGCGGCGCCGCTTTCGAAACTGCTGATCGGGTCCGTTGACCCGTGGCTACTCGCAGGCATTCTTTACCTGGGTGCCGGCACCGGGCTGGCGATTGTGCACCTCGGCCGTCCGCTGATCGGCCTTCCGTCCCCGGAGGCACCACTTCAGCGCAGCGACCTGCCGTGGCTGGCGGCGGTAATCCTGTTCGGCGGCATGCTGGGACCACTCTTCCTGATGCTGGGCCTGTCGCAGACTAGCGCCTCGTCCGGATCGCTCCTGCTCAACCTCGAGGGCCTGGCCACAATGGCCATCGCGTGGATCGTGTTCCGCGAGAACGTGGACCGGCAGCTGATCCTCGGTGCCGCCGCCATCCTCGCCGGCGCCGTGCTGCTGTCGTGGACGGGAGCTGGCCTGAGCCTCGACACCGGCAGCCTGTTCATCGCCGCGGCATGCCTAAGCTGGGGCATCGACAACAACCTCACACGCAAGCTGTCGTCAGCCGATCCCGTGCAGATAGCCATGATCAAGGGCCTGGTGGCCGGATCCACGAACCTGGTACTGGCGCTGTCGCTGGGTGCCAGCCTGCCGGGCATCGGCCTGATCGGCGCGGGTGCCGTCGTCGGTTTCCTCGGTGTCGGCGTCAGCCTCGTCATGTTCATGCTAGGGCTGCGGCACCTGGGTACCGCGCGGACCGGGGCGTACTTCTCGCTGGCGCCGTTCATTGGTGCAATGCTGGCCATCCTGATTTTCCGCGATGTCATCACTTGGCACTTAGTCGGCGCGGGGATGCTGATGGCGATCGGGCTGTACCTGCACGTGGCCGAGCGGCACGATCATGAGCACGACCATGAGGGCCTCGAGCACGACCATGCCCATACCCATGACGAGCACCACCGGCATGCACACGATGGCCCGGTGACGGAGCCTCATTCGCACTCGCACCGGCATGAACCAATGCGCCACAAGCACCCACATTACCCGGATCTGCACCACCGTCATGGGCATGGCCACGGCTAAAGTTCAAGTTCAGTTCAGCCTGCATAACAGTGCTTGGTTTCTGCCCGCCAAGATCAGAGGCAGGTTATGTACAACGGCCTGGTAAATGTGGATGTCCGAAAAGGGATGGAGGCTGCCTCTTGCGGAGCTTGCCAAGTGGCGTCTGGTGGCTACCGGGCTCATCTCGACCTTGCTCCAACCGCTGCTGGCCCGCCTCGCTGCCCAATCCCGCTCTCTTGTGATGGCATTCCTAATGCGACCGCGGATCTTCCACGATCAACCCGCAAGGGGTCCGCTAGCAAGCTGCGGCCTCTCGGCTGACGCCTTCACGGTGATCGCGCCCGCCGCCGCACCCTGACGGAGCCATCGAGCGGAATTGTCCCGCTCCAAGATGGAGCCCTCAGATGTCCAACGATCTAACCCTCGCCCAGAAGGCCGCCTGGCACCTCGCCCGCACTCTTATGGCCCCAGTGGTTCTTTTCCAGGTCGACGATGAATTCGGCGTGCTGCCTGCCGACGAGATCGATGACGCCGACGTCAAAGTCCTCTTCGAATACGATCCCTATAGCGGCGGTTGCTCGGTTCACTGAAACCGATCCGACCTCCGATTGAGGCGGCGCCCGGCGCCGCCTTTCTTTTTGTCTCTCGCCTGCTCCCGCCCCCGTCCTGCCGGTGGTCCTGGCGGAGCCAGGCTATCAGCGCAACGGCTTCGCCGTCCTCCGCTGCGCTGCGGCCCCATGGGGGTGCGCTGTCCGCCTTCCTGCTCCGCCCTGGCGGACCCCGTGACGGGGCCGCGATCGGCGCAGCCTCCAGAACCGGAGGTTCATGAAAATGAGCATGAAAGAGAAAGGACCGCGCATCGACATCTATGCGCGGATCACCGACCGCATCGTGGCGGATATGGAGAAGGGCGTTCGCCCATGGATGCAGCCGTGGCGTGCGTCGAATGCCGTGGGCCGGGTGACGCGGCCCATACGGCATAACGGCCTGCCCTATAGCGGCATGAACGTGCTGCTGCTGTGGTCTGAGGCCCTCGTCCGCGGCTTCATCAACCCGATGTGGATGACGTTCAAGCAGGCGCTTGAGCTCGGCGGCGCCGTCCGCAAGGGCGAAACCGGCTCGATGGTCGTTTTTGCCAGCCGCTTCACCAAGACAGAGACAGACGCCGCCGGTGAGGAATTCGATCGGGAGATCCCGTTCCTGAAGGCGTATACGGTCTTCAATGTCGCGCAGATCGACGGCTTGCCGGACCAATATTACGGGCCGAAGACAGAACCCGTGCGCGATCCAGTCGCGCGCATCGAGCATGCCGATCGCTTCTTCGCCAGTACCGGCGCCGTGATCCGGCACGGCGGCTCACAGGCCTATTACGCCCCCTCGCTCGACATCATCCAGATGCCGCCATTCGAGACCTTCCGCGACGCCGCCTCATATGTCGCCGTCCTCAGCCATGAAGCCGTCCACTGGACTGCGGATTCTCGACGGGTCGGACGCGATCTCAGCCGCTATGCCAAGGACCGCAGCGAGCGGGCGCGTGAGGAACTGATCGCCGAGCTCGGGAGCTGCTTTCTCTGCGCTGATCTTGGCATCGCGCCAGAGCTCGAGCCCCGGGCCGATCATGCCAGCTACCTGGCCTCCTGGCTCAAGGTCCTCGTCGACGACAAGCGGGCGATCTTCTCGGCCGCTGCCCATGCGCAGCGTGCAGTCGCCTTCCTGCACGGCCTTCAACCGGCGATCTCTGAAGATCGCAGTGCTGCCTGATGATCATGAGCCTGTCGACGGCGGGGACGGTCACGGGCCCCCGGTCCCTCTGCGCGCCCTCTTGCTCCTGGCGGACGTGTAATCCACCGCCTGGGCGCTGATAGCCCGCCCATGGCGAAGTCGGACCCACGATCGCCCCCTCCTGTGTGAGAAGTGCCTCGTGTGTGTTGGATGCTGAATGGAGCGCCAACGGCGGACGGTCATCATCCTGCCCTGACTACGAACCGTTGGCAGGGTGCATCCGGGGGGCGGCCGTTATGGTCTGTGTCACACCGAAGGTTGCAGGCTGGGCTCGTGGTCGTCTGCACAGCCTTTACCGGGTCCGTGCTGAGAAACCAGAATGGGGGCTGGTCGCGTCGTGGGCGCCAGCGCTCGAGGCGAGGCTGACGAGGTCGGGCAACGGATCGCGCCGCACCGTCACCCCAGATGAAAGTGCCAGACCGACACCAGCCAATGTCACCTCCGGGCGGGTCTTCAAGCTCACGCCCAGATCACGTCCTCGATTTGGCATGTCTGACCGAATGACGTCGTCGCCGAAACGGCGACGCCTCGATCTTATCCCCTCAACCGCCGTCCGCAACTTTCTTCCCCTGATCGCTACGCGCTCATTCCTCGCGAAGCAAGAATGCTGCTCCCGGCCGCCCTCCACTTTGTTCCGGCCTCTTCGAGGTGCGGGTCGATCGCCCCCGGTCTGTCGACAGCCATCGAGGTCGCGATGGGCGCGACCCGACAAACTTACGGAGACGACAAATGGCTACCATCGGCACCTTCACCTCCAACGCCAACGGTTTCACCGGCACGATCAAGACCCTCAACCTCAACGTCAAGGCGCGCATCGAGCGGGTCGAAAACCCTTCCGACAAGGGCCCGCAGTTCCGCATCTTCTCGGGCGCAGTCGAACTCGGTGCAGCCTGGCAGAAGACGGCCAAGGAAACCGAACGCGACTACCTCTCGGTCAAGCTGGACGATCCGAGCTTCCCCAACCCGATCTACGCCACCCTAATCGAGGTCGAAGGGCAGGAAGGCCTACAGCTCATCTGGTCCCGGCCCAACGGCAACCGCGACTGATCCGCATCGAGGCCCCGTCCACTGGCGGGGCCTTGATCCTTTTATCCACTGCGGGAGAAACACCTTGGCCTTCATCGACGAAATCGAAGAGCTGCGCGCCGAACTCCGTCACAGCCACCTGACCGTCGCGGAACGCCGTAGCGCTGAGACAAGACTGGTCGAACTCCGTCAAAATCGAAACGTAGAACCCGGCAACGCGCAGAAGGCCACCGCAAGGCACTAGCTCCACTGCGCCTAGCCTGTGACGGCTCAATGTCTACTTAGCGTCGTCACCCACGTCAGGATCGAGGAACGGCTGTCACAGAGTTTGGAACCGATCGAGAGACCCGCCTCGGCTGATAGCCGCGGAGCCTTTTGGCCCGCAATAGCTCAAGGAAGAGTCCCACGGCCTCACCCTCGTCATCGAAGGAGTGCTGAACTGTGCGCCCGATGGTTCCGATCCGGCCCCAGCGACGGATGAGCCGGGCTTGACCGAACAGCGTTTCCTCAATCGACAGCGCGTAGAAGCGCGCCATGTTGCGGTCCGGGTCCCGGCGTTCGATATAGAGCTGATATTGCTGCGCGATCATGCCGAGCAGAATCGCGCAGCCCGAATCCGCCGTCCAATGATTGGTTTGAATCACTGGATTGGCACCGATTCATTTTGGTGATGGGTCGCTCGGCGGCCGATCAGCCGTTAAGCGCATCCTTGATCGCCTTGGCCGGCGTAAAGGTCAGCTTCTTGGACGCTGCAATCTTGATCGCGGCGCCGGTCGAGGGATTGCGGCCCTCACGCGCCGGGGTGTCCTTGACCTTGAACTTGCCGAAACCGGGAATGCTGGTTTCGGCCCCCGATGTCGCTGCTGCGGCAATTTCCGCGAATACGGCTTCAACGATGGCTTTGGCTTGGGCCTTGGTGAGGCTTTGCGCAGCGGCGATCTTGTCGGCGATCTCGGTCGTCGTGGTCATTGGTCACTCCTCATGATGGAAACGGTTTTTGCTTACCACGGATTTCATGTCCGCACGCCGGAACCAGATGGCGCGCCCACAGCGGATTGGTGGATTGCCCGCTGTGAACACGATCTGCTCGTCGGCGCGCATCTGCAGCACTTCATGCGGCAGGATGAGAGGACGTCGCGACAATTGCCTGGAGCGGGTGCGAGACGATCCAGACGATTTTGTGCTGGTGCTGACCTGGCTGACCTCGACCGTGGTATCGCCGCAGCGTTTGGAAATGTAGTCGGCCGTCTCTGGGTCATTGATCGCCGCAAACGACATCCAGGACGCGCTTTCAAACCATTTGCTCGTCGCGTCACGGCCGCCGTAGGCCTCGCGCATCTGCCCAATGGACTGAAACAGCAGCACCAGCGTGATGCCATACTTGCGGCCGGCATCGCGGGCAGTTTCGAGAATGCGCATAAAGCCGAGCCGCGCCACTTCATCAAGCAGGAACAGTGTCCGACCCTCGATCTTGCCGTTGCGATTATAGATGGCGTTCATCAAGGCGCCGATGATTACCCGGGCGAGGCCCGGATGGTTCTCCAAAGTCTTGAGGTCGAGATTGATGAAAATGTCGGTCGTGCCGGCGGCGAGGTCGTCGGTGGAAAAGGTGTTGCCCGAAACGAGCGCTGCGTAGTTCTCGTAACTCAGCCAGTGGGTTTCCTTGGCGGCTGAAGCGTAGACACCCGAAAAGGTCTCGGGCGTCATGTTGATGAAGGGCGCGACGTTCTCCTTGACGAAGGTCGAGCCGGAACTGTCGTAGATGGCTTGCAGCCGTTGCCGTAGTTTGGGTTCGGGCTCTGCCATATTGGCGCGGACCCGCCGCAGGGTTTGTTCTGCCGGATCGACATGACCTGACAGGCACACATCGGCGATTAAGGCCGTGAGCAGTTGCAGCGCGGCGCCCCGGAAGAAATCGTCGCGCGCCGAACCTGCGCGCGGCGCCTCGGTAATGATCCAGGATGCGACCGCGGCAATGTCCTCTTCCTTGCTGCCACCAAATCGACCGATCCAGTCCAGGGCGTTGAAGCCAATTCCGGGACTGGACGGATCGAGGGCAACGACCGTGCGTTGTGCGGCGCGCCGGCGCTCGCGGACCATCGGCGCGACCTCGTTGGACGGATCCAGAACTACGAGGCCGTGCCCCCATTTGAGCGCGGTCGGGATCGTCACCGAGGTTGTCTTGAACCCGCCCGATCCCGCAAAGGCGATGCCGTGGGTTGAACCAAAGGCACAGTCAAAGCAAAGAAGCGGCGACGCGCCGCCCGCGCCCCAGCTTTCCTTGTCGTCGGCGCGGAACGCCGGCTCGGCGACAACATCCTGGTCGACGCGATAGCGCTCGCCGATGACAATGCCGCCCGTAGTGGGGAACAGCTTTTTGGTTTCCGCTTGGCTCATCCAGTTGGAGGACCCGTGAATGGCGCGTCGTCCTTCTATCCGCTTCGGCGCCTTGGCGGAAAAGGCCCGGTTGCCGCGCGAGACGACGCGGAGCCCAAACAATCCGGCACCAAGGGCGAGCATCGCGCCCATCGTCGTCGATGGATCGACAAAGCCGAGAACCGCATTAAACGGTACCTGGTCTGCGAAGCTGGAAAGTCGCGCAAGTTCACGCCACACGGCGACCGCGACAGCGACCGTTGCGCCGCTGGCAACCCCGCCGCCGACATAGCGGATCGCCGTCGAGCCAGCCGACGCAAACAAGATAACACTGCCCAACCCGGCAGCTGTCGCATAGGGCAGGGCTATGCCGAGCCTGCCGAGTAGCATCTGCGCGCTAGATGTCGTCCCTAGACCTGCCATCCGCTGCTCGATCCCTGTCAGCATCCAGACGGTCGTGGTCATCAGCAGGATGGGCATCAACACCGAAGTCAGCTTCTTGAGCGTCATGGCGGAAGGCCTCTTCTCCGATGGCAAGGAGGCGCGCGCGCTCAGGCGCATTGCCGGCCAACTTGCGTTTGGCCTCGAGCAACAGGCCAAGCAGCAACGCCCGCTTTTCGTAGCGCAGCCCCGCCTTAGCGATGAGACCGCCCAGTTGAATTTTTTCTCTGGTGTCTTTTTTCCGGTCGTCGGTCCTGGCCAACTGCATCATCCGCTCAGTCCGTCTCAGTGTTGCCTTGAGGCGCGCCAGGAGCGGCCTTCGCCCCGGTCGCCTTCCGAAACCGAGCTGAGAGTTCCTCGAAGGCTTTGATGAGGTCGCTGTCTTCGACCTCGACGTCGCCTAGCCCGGCCCTGAGCGCGAGGCGGCCGATGCGTCCGGCCTCTTTGGTTTCCGCCTGCTTGAGCTGCTCCTGCAGCCTGGCGATTTCGTCGCGGAGTTTGATGACGGGCTTTTTCACGTGTCGTTTCCCCTTGGACCGAAAATGCCCCGAAGGACGACATGATCTTCCCCGCATGCAAGCCAGTGCGCACCCTATCAAATCCGATAGGTCGGCAGCGCCGACTTCTTTTGCGATTATCCCGGCGTTCCGAAGGAATGGCTCCAAGGGCGCAGTAATACGTTGCGAGGCAACGTTGCGGGCTCCGCCGGAAGGCAAGGACCAGTTTGGGGGAACATCAACCTCTGACACGCGAAAGCTGCCCTGCCTTGGCCATCACCCACTTCACGCCCCAGCTCATCAGCCGCGGTTCCGGCCGGAGCGCGGTCGCGGCGGCTGCCTATCGGCATTGCGCCCGAATGGAACACGAGGGCGAAGGCCGAGTGATCGACTACTCGCGCAAGCCGGGCATGATCCATGAAGAGTTCGTGCTGCCGCCCGATGCCCCGAGCTGGGCAGGGGCAATGATCGCCGACCGCTCCGTGGCGGGCGCGGCAGAGGCGTTCTGGAACCGGGTCGAGATTTTCGAGAAGCGTGCCGATGCCCAACTGGCCAAGGAATTCATTCTGGCACTGCCAGTCGAACTCACCACCGCACAGAACATCGCGCTGACGCGCGCGTTTGTCTCCGAGCAGATTCTTGCCCGTGGTATTGTTGCTGACTGGGTGTACCACGACGTTCCTGGCAACCCCCATGTCCATCTCATGACGAGCCTGCGACCGCTGACCGAGGGCGGGTTTGGCGCCAAGAAGGTGCCAGTGACCGGCGAAGACGGCGGGGTAGTCCGTACGAAGACCGGGCAGATCGCTTATCAACTCTGGGCCGGTGACAAGGACGACTTCCTCGCCCTTCGGCAGGCTTGGTACAATTGCCAGAACCACCATCTGGCCCTCAATGGCCATGACGTTCGGGTCGATGGCCGGTCCTACGCAGAGCGCGGCATCGATATCGCGCCGACCATCCATATCGGCGTTGCCGCCAAGGCGATTCAGCGGCAGGCCGAGCGGCAGGGGCGTGACGCAGAACTCGACCGGCTGCGGCTGTTCGAAGCCCAGCGCCAGAAATCAGCCCGCAAGATTGAACGCAATCCCGCTGTCGTGCTCGACATCGTCGGCCGGGAGAAAAGTGTCTTTGACGAGCGCGACCTGGCAAAGGTTGTCCATCGGTACATCGATGGTGTCAACACCTTCAACACCCTCGTGGCGCGGGTACTCCGAGACCCCGAGATCGTCCGGCTGGAACGCGAGCGCGTTGATCTCGACACGGGTGAGGTTCTGCGATCCCGCTACACCACGCGCGCCATGATCCGCATCGAAGCGGGTATGGCGGACACTGCGTTGCGGCTTGCCGAGGGCAGGGGTTTTGCCGTTGACCGGACAATCCTGAAAACAATGTTCCAGCGATATGCCCGGCTTTCCGGCGAGCAACGCTCTGCGATCGAGCACGTCACTGGGCAGGAACGGATCGCTGCCGTCGTCGGCCGCGCCGGCGCCGGCAAGACCACCATGATGACGGCGGCCCGCGAAGCGTGGGAAGCTGCCGGCTATCGCGTCGTCGGCGCGGCCTTAGCCGGGAAGGCGGCCGAGGGACTGGAGAAGGAGGCTGGCATCGAAAGCCGGACCTTGACCTCCTGGCAATTGCGCTGGAGCAAGGGCCGTGACCTGCTCGACCAGCGTGCCGTACTCGTGCTGGACGAAGCGGGCATGGTGTCCTCGCGGCAGATGGCAGAATTCGTATCGGCCGTGTCGGCGGCCGGCGCGAAACTGGTTCTCGTCGGAGATCCCGAACAGCTGCAGCCAATCGAAGCCGGCGCCGCCTTTCGGGCCCTGGTCGACCGCATCGGCTATGCGGAACTGGAGAATATCTATCGCCAGAAGCAACAATGGATGCGGGACGCCTCGCTCGACCTTGCCCGTGGCAAAGTTGGCGAAGCCATCACGCGGTATGCCGATCAGGGGAGGGTGCTCGGCTCTGCTCTGAAGACCGAGGCCATCACAGCCCTGATCAAAGACTGGAACCGCGACTACGATCCGGCGAAAACGACTCTCATCCTCGCTCATTTGCGCCGAGACGTTCGGGAACTGAACGTTCTCGCGCGTGGCAAGCTTGTCGAGCGAGGGCTGGTCAAGGCCGGTTATGCGTTCCGCACAGAGGACGGCGAACGCCATTTCGCCAAAGGCGACCAGATCGTTTTTCTCAAAAATGAGGGCTCGCTTGGCGTCAAGAACGGCATGATCGCTCGTGTCCTGGAGGCGAGCAGGGACCGGATTGTTGCGGAGATCGGTGACGGCCCTATTGAGACTCGCCACCGCGTCGAGGTGGAGCAGCACTTCTACCGCAACATCGATCATGGCTATGCCACGACTATCCATAAAAGCCAGGGCGCGACTGTCGATCGGGTGAAAGTGCTGGCGACGTTGTCGCTGGACAAGCACCTGACTTATGTGGCGATGACCCGGCATCGAGAGGATGTCGCGCTCTACTATGGCAGTCGTTCCTTCGACAAGGTCGGCGGTCTGACCAAGGTCCTCTCACAGCGCAATGCCAAGGAAACGACGCTCGACTATGATGGAGGCCGGCTCTATTCCGCCGCGCTCCGTTACGCGACCACGCGTGGCCTCCATGCCGTCCGTGTCGCCCGAACTCTGGTCTCCGACCATCGCCACTGGATCAGCCGACAGAAAGTGCGACTGGAAGAGTTGGCAGGCCGGCTGGCGGCCATCGGTGCGCGTCTCGGCGTGGTCAAAACTTCCCATTCCCCAATCACCGTAAGGAGCGAGCCAATGGTCCCTGGCATAGGCAGTTTTGCGAAAACCGTGACCGACGTGGTCGAGGAACGGCTATTGGCCGACCCTGCATGCAAGCGCCAGTGGGAAGAAGTGTCAGATCGCTTCCGCGACACCTTTGCCGATCCCAAAGCGGCGCTTGCGGCAATGAAGTTCGATGCGGTCATCAAGGACGCAGAGCATTCCAGGGTCGTGCTCGAAAAGCTGGAACACGGACCCGCTGCATTTGGAATTCTCAAGGGCAAGTCAGGGTTACTGGCTTCGCGACAGGAGAAGCTGGATCGCTCAAACGCGGAGCAGAGCGGTCCGATTATCCGGCTTGAGGTCGAACGCTATCTGCGAGCGCGAGCCTCTGCGACGGCTCGGATCGAGGCCGAAGAGCAGAAGTCACGGGCACGGGTCCGCGTCGATATTCCGGCGCTGTCGTCTGAAGCACTCGCGGTATTGGAGAAGGTTCGCGACGCCATTGATCGCAACGATCTGCCAGCGGCGCTCGGACTTGCCCTCGACAACAAAATGGTCAAGGCCGAGCTGGACGGGTTCAACGCCGCCGTTGCGGAACGTTTTGGTGATCGGGCCTTTCTCGGCGTCAACGCCAACCAGCCCGATGGGCAGGCCTTCAAAGCCATGGCCGCGGGTCTTAAACCCACAGAACGCGAAAAGCTCGCGACGGCTTGGCCAGCCATACGGGCCGCCCAAAAGCTGGCTGCCCACGAAAAGACCGAACGGGCCATCAAGGAACGCCAGGCGATTGAGAAACACCGCACCGTGACGAGAGGGTTGTGATGGGGCGGCAGCGAAAGATTGCTATCGGCGCCCTGGCAGTGGGCGCTGGCATTCTCTCGGCTCTGGCCGCCGGTGGGCTGTGGGGTGGCCTGCGCGTCAATCTGACGCCGAGCTATCCGCTCGGCATCTGGCGGATTCAGCCGATTGACCGAGAGGCGGTCATTGGCGATCTGGTGTTCATCTGCCCACCCGGTACCCCTGCATTTGTGCTCGGGGTCGAGCGCGGCTACCTGCCCGCAGGATTGTGTCCGAGCGGCACAGCGCCGTTGATCAAGAGCGTCGTCGCTGTCGCCGGCCAGGTCGTCAAAGTCGAAGACACCATCGCAATCGACGGGATCGAGCTGCAAAATTCCGGGGTCCGTTCAACGGACGCTCAGGGCAGACCGCTATCTGTCTTCGCCGGTGGGCAGGTTCCGCCCGGCTCCGTTTTCCTCCATTCCGACTTCGGGGGCTCCTATGACTCGCGATACTTCGGGCCCCTCCCGGCCGATGGCATTCTTGGACTTGCTGCGCCGGTTCTTGTCCTCGCGCCATAGGGGCGGACGCGTTGCCATCTTGGTGGTGGCGTCCGCGACGCTGGGCGTTGTCGGTTGGAGTGGCAATCCATTGACCTTGCCGATTGCTATGGTCTTCCCCGCGTTGTGGTGTTTGGCGGGTTCGCAGGTTGGTGCGGCGACCATTGCTGCAGCGTATTTTCTGGGAGCCTCGCGCGGTTTGCCGGAAGGCGTTTCGATATTCTTTGGCAGTGATCTACTTCTGGGCTTGGCGCTCTGGCTGACGGCATCGCTCGCCTTTGTCAGTGTCCATGCCGTCTGCTGGACAGCGCAAGATGGATGGCACCGACCAATCCGATACCTCATCGCCAACGTTTTGATGTCGCTGCCGCCCCTCGGCATCGTGGGTTGGGCAAACCCGTTAACGGCCGCAGGGATTGTCTTTCCGGGGTGTGGTTGGCTGGGCCTGGCGATGGCAATGGCTCTTTTGATGCTCGCCACTACGAAACATCGATGGCCGGCCGTGGCTATCGTTGGCGTGGTTTCTCTGGCCTCATCGGTGCTTTGGGTAGAGCCGGAAAGCCGGCCTGGATGGGTTGGCATCGACACCAGTTTCTCGGCCCGACGGGAGCAGTATGCCGACTATCGGCAGCAAGCCGCTACCATCGGGCGTGTGAAAGCCGCAGTTGCTGATGGCGCCAGCTTTGTCGTTCTGCCCGAAAGCGCTCTGGGGATTTGGACGCCGACCACCGAGGCGCTTTGGAAAACCTCCCTCGAGGGGGTCCCTGTTATTGTAGCCGGAGGGGGCGTCGTTCTAAAGACCGATGGCTACGAGAATCTCATGATCACCGTGACACCAGCAGGCTCCAACGAATTGTATCGGCAGCGCATGCCTGTACCCGTCTCTATGTGGCAACCATGGTCTGCCGGCGGAGCCGACGCCGATTTTTTCAGCAACGCAGTTGTCGAACTTGCCGGTGTTCGTCTCGCGATCCTGCTCTGCTACGAGCAACTGCTGGTGTGGCCCGTGCTGCACTCCATGTGGATGCAACCCGAAATCATGGTGGCAACGGGTAACGCATGGTGGACTGGCTCGACCAACATCCTGCCGATCCAGCGAACCGCATCAATCGCGTGGGCCCGACTGTTCAATCTCCCGCTGACGATGGCCTATAACGCGCCCGATTAAGCTTCACGGCCACGGCCTGATTTTTGTCGGTCCCCTGTGACATTGGCGTTCTAGCCGGTAGAGCAGACTCGCCCTACGCCGTGGGTTCGACGCTCAACCGGAAAATATTCATGCCACCCAATCATGCATCCGCGATTATCCGCTGGCGCGACCAGGTGGACGAACTTGGTGGTGGCCTAGAAGCCTTCGATCAGTCTGCCACGGTGTCGACCATGCTGTTTGGCTGCCATAGCTGGTTGAAACATCATGCCGGTACAGCCTCCGCCGTGGAAGCGGCCACCATGCATCGGATCAAGGCTGAGCTGGAAGCATGGATGAGCGCGCGGGGGTTGAGGTACACGCAATAGTTCTCCAGGACCAAGCCTGTTGCCCTCGGAAACCTTTGATGCCATCGTTTCGCACCCAGCGGCGGATGCCTGAATGACGGACGATCAGCTCGCGATTGCAATTGCCGAGACCACGCCCGCCATGCTCTGGATGGGCGATGCTGAAGGACGATGCCTTTTTCTAAGCGGGGCGCTACGCCGATTTTGGGGGGTTGATCCAGATCGCTTGGAGGACTTCGACTGGTCCTCAACCCTCCATCAAGATGACGTGGAACTGCTGGCCGCACCATTTAGTCAGGCCATGGCGCAACACACGCCGTTTGCAGTCGAGGCACGCTACAAGAGAGCCGACGGCCTTTTCCGGATCATGCGAACAGAATCGAACCCGCGCTTCGATGGGGATGGTCGTTTCCTGGGTATGACTGGCGTCAACGTCGACGTCACCGAGCAACGAGATGCCGAAGTGCAGTCGCGCTACCTCATGGGCGAGCTGAACCACCGCACGAAAAACCTTCTCACTGTCGTACAGGCTATCGCTCGCAATACCGCCCGCTCCACCGATACAGAGTCATTTCTAGACACGTTCTCCTGTCGTCTGGCAGGCCTCGCCGCGAGCAATAACTTGCTCGTCTCCAAGGATTGGTCTGTCGTGTCATTAGGTGATCTCGTGGGCGGTCAGTTCGATTCCATCGGGGTTGCCCAGGACCGCCGAGTTGCCTTTGATGGTCCGCCTATCCAAGTATGCCCGCAACATGCGCAAACCATCGGGATGGCATTGCATGAGCTGGCGACCAACAGCCTCAAATACGGTGCACTTTCCGACCCCGCGGGTCGATTGACCGTAAGATGGGACGGTCTCACGCCAGAACATTGGCGGATGGAGTGGCGAGAGCACGTCTCACGGAAAGTGACCCCTCCGGAAAGGAAGAGCTTCGGTCACGCCCTTATCGTGGACATGGTTGAGCGTGCGGTTGGGGAGAAGTGCACATGGAATTTGGCCCGAGCGGTCTCGTGTGGGCATTGGAAGTCCGAGTCACAACGCCGGTCGCTGGGCCGGTTTCTCAAACCACAAGCGTTGGCCGCGGCTAAATGTTCAATAGCATTGAACAATCCAATTTAGTTGTTCGCAAAGTAGGAACTTTCGCAAAATGGTGCGTGAGTGAGTGCGCTGGCTGGGG
>ERZ778022.203-NODE-203-length-177146-cov-9.687652_pt1 | contig 177146 bp, 158 predicted proteins | sample MGYA00375752_ERZ778022 | MGnify/ENA primary metagenome ERZ778022 (study PRJEB29350, sample SAMN05389826) | bioreactor metagenome | isolation source: Thiocyanate bioreactor | place: South Africa: University of Cape Town | collected 2014-04-04 ...
CTGCCGGTCGCGCTCGACCCGACGGCGGACACCGTGACGGTCGCCGCCCCGGCGGCGCTCGAGCCGCGCAGGTCCAGGTACAGCTCCTGCCCGTCGACGACGGCGGATGGGTCGACGGGCGTGCCGGACGCGTCGACCAGTGCGGTCGCCGGGTCGACCGACGCCGTCACCGTCGGCTGGTTCGTGCTCACGACGAACGGGCCGACGAGGGTTCCGGCCGTGCCCGGCGTCGCCGGCGCCGTGATCGACGCCGTGACCGCGAGGTCCTCCGGGGTCGTGCCGCTGCTCGCGTTCGCGCCGTCGACGAGGTACCAGTAGGCGGTCTCGGAGTCCTCGGACTCCCAGCTCCAGGAGGCGTCCCACGTGAGATCGGTGTAGCGCCAGATCGCGTACTGCGTCGCCTCGATGGCGTCGTTCCGGGAGATGTCCGGTACGCCGGACGCCTCACCGAAGTCGGCGAGGCTGAGTGCCGGGTAGCTGTGGGCGAGCACCCAGAGCACCTTGCCAGCGACGGCCGGGTCGCTCAGGTGGTTGTCGCCGAGGAAGTCGTCGAGGCCGCCGACCATCCCCTCGACGTTCGTCCGGGCCGACACGTCGTGCTCGACGCAGTAGGCCCACGCGTCGGGGTCGCCGGTCGGGGGCGTCTCGTACCAGATGGGGAACAGGCCCGTTCCGCCGTAGCCCTGCTTGCTCCCGATGTGGACGGTGTCGCCCGGCTCCGCCGCCGTGGCGGCCGCCCTGCTCGGGACGACGAGCGCGGCGAGCGTGAGCAGCGCCGTGGCGAGCCGTCTGCCCGGCCGTGCCGCCGGCCGTGTCGCCGACCCGCCGGTCGTGGTGTGCTGTGTGGACATGGCGCTTCGCTTCCCCCTTAGGACCGGGCGAGGGCGGCGCCGTCGACGCCCGCGTCGTGCCCCTCGCCGCGCGGAACCCCGAAGGTAGTTGAACGCGGTCCTTCTCCACGAGCCCCGGGGCCTTCCTGACCCCCGTGCGGGGGTCACGACGGGGCGGGTCGACCGGCTAGACGTCCCGCCAGAAGCAGCGCGCCCTGGCGAGGCGCTCGGGGTCGTACCCCGTCCACTTAGCGGCGGGGATGGCGCTGCGCGGCACCTCGTGGAAGCCGCGCCGGACGAAGAAGGCCGCGGCGTCGTCCGAGACCGTGACCGCGAACAGGGCCCGCAGGCCGACCGCCTTCGCGCGGGCGACGAGACCGTCGACGAGGAGCCCGCCGGACCCGGCGCCGGAGAACTCCGACACGGTGATGAGACCGGAGATCTCGCCGAGCCCGTCGCGACCGTAGGCGTCCGTCTCCAGACCGACGACGCCGGCGAGGTGCCCCGTCCGCGAGACGCGCGCGCCGAGCCCCCCGACCGCCATCCGCGCGACCTCCTCGCGCGAGCGCGGCTTGAGGATGCCGTCCGCGACGCCCTGGGCGACGAGCCGCTCGAGCGCCGGCAGGTCGTCGACGCGCAGCGTCGTCAGCTCGATGTAGTGGCCGAGCGTGAGCACCGTTCCGGCGCCGTCGAACGTGAACAGCTCGACCTCGACGTCCTCGGGCCGGCACAGGTTGACGCTCGCAGCCCCGCCGCGCAGCGCGGCCAGCGCCGCCGGGAGCAGGCTGCTCGCACCGCGGTCCCGGAGCGCCTGGCCCAGCTCCTTCTGGTGCCGGGAGAGGTCGACGAACGAGCGCGGCGGATCGCCCCAGCCGCCGCCGGCGTCGGTCAGCACGAGCTTGGTCGCGCGCAACCGGGAGGCGACGAAGCCCGCGGTGTCCGGCACCGCGTCGGGCGAGGTGGCGACGACGACGACCACGCGCTCGTCGGCGGTCGTGATCCACAGCCGGGCGAGCGCGGCGTCGTGCCACACGACCGGGGAGGACAGGACGGCGACGCTCGCGCCGAGCTCGGCCGCGGCGTCGACGATCCGACCGGCGGCGCCGCGGTCGGGCACGACGGCGACGAACCGGGTGTCGCCGGGGGCGAAGCTGTCGATGGAGCGGACGAGGGCGCCGATGCCCTCGTCCGTGACGACCGGGAGCGAGACGACGACGGTCGTCCCGCGGAACTCGGCGACGAAGAAGGCGCGCTCGGTGGCCGGGATCGACTGGGGGGCGACGGTGCCGCGCGGAACCTGGTCCGGCTCGGGCACGGGGTGCACGGCATGGTCGAGCGGAGCCGCCGGGCGCTCGGCGCGCGGGCGGGGGGAGCCGTGGATCGGGGAGCGGGACATCGGGTCCAGTCTGGCGCAGTCGCGCGGGTTTGGTGAGCGGGCGTTCGCCGTGTAGAGTCGTGCGTCGGTTGAACGACCACGACACACCACTTCTGGGACGACCAGAACGCGGCGTGAAACGGGTCCGGATACCCCCTTGGGGTATGGTGTAATTGGCAGCACGACTGATTCTGGTTCAGTTAGTCTAGGTTCGAGTCCTGGTACCCCAGCGCAACGGCGACACCGTGATTTCACTTCCGGGTGAGCATCCGGTACAGTCTCCGAGGCGCCAGAACCGGAAGCGGTCCTGGCCAGCGTGACGGCCCCATCGTATAGCGGCCTAGTACGCCGCCCTCTCACGGCGGTAACGCGGGTTCGAATCCCGCTGGGGTCACGCAATCGAGGCCTCCACTCATCGAGTGGAGGCCTCGAGTCGTCTTCGGGCTCGGGCTGCTCGGCCCCGCGCTCACGTGAGGTCGGGCTGGACCTCCGCCGGCTCGCCGACGAGCGAGGCCATCCCGAGCTCGTCCAGCTCCAGCCGGATCGCCACCCACCGCTCGAGGAACGCGCGCTCGTCGTAGCGGCGGCGGCGCAGCCAGCCGGTGACCTCCGCGTTGCACTTGCTGGCGTTGCAGGACCGGCAGGCCGGCACCACGTTGTCGAGCGTGTACGCCCCACCCCGGGAGATCGGCTGGACGCAGTCCTTCTGGAGGTCGGACGCGGTCGCGCCGCAGTAGGCGCAGCCGCCCCAGGTCCGCAGCAGGTACTCCCACTGGGCGGTCGTCAGGTCGTTCGGTGCCGCGCGGACCCGCCGGCGCCGGCGACGCGAGTGGACGAGCTGACGACGAGTGGCCACGGCCCAACGCTAGGGCGCGCGTCGCGCGAACCGGCCCGGGCGCGCCGGGACGTCGGCGTGGCCGTGCGGGAGGGTCGCGGGAGGGGCTGGTCCTCGCGCGGTCGGTCCGCGATCAGCCCTGGTCGGCGCGGCGCAGCACCTCGGTCAGCCGGTTGGCCGCCGACATGATCGCCGCGGCGTGCAGCCGGCCGGGCTGGCGCGTCATGCGCTCGATCGGGCCCGAGATGGACACGGCGGCGACGACGCGTCCCGACGGCCCGCGGACGGGGGCCGAGACCGAGGCGACGCCCGGCTCGCGCTCGGCGACCGACTGCGCCCAGCCGCGCCGACGCACGCCGGACAGGATGGTCGCGGTGAACGCGGCGCCGTGCAGGCCGCGGTGGAGGCGGTCCGGCTCCTCCCACGCGAGGAGGATCTGCGCGGCGGAGCCGGCCTGCATCGAGAGCTGCGCGCCGACCGGGATCGAGTCGCGCAGGCCGACGGGCCGCTCGGCCGCGGCGACGCAGATGCGGTGGTCGCCCTGGCGGCGGAAGAGCTGGGCGCTCTCGGCGGTGTGGTCGCGCAGCGCCGCGAGCACGGGGCCGGCGGCCGCGAGCAGGCGGTCCTCGCCGGCGGCGGAGGCCAGCTCGGCCAGCCGCGGGCCGAGCACGAAGCGCCCCTGGAGGTCGCGCGCGACGAACCGGTGGTGCTCGAGCGCGACCGCCAGCCGGTGGGCCGTCGGACGCGCGAGGTGCGTCGCGGCCACGAGCTGGGCGAGTGTCGCGGGGCCCGACTCGAGGGCTCCGAGAACGATCGCTGCCTTGTCCAGAACGCCGACGCCGCTTGTGTCCATGCTCTGATATTGCCGTCTCGGAGGCTGAGACGCAAATCCATGATGCGGGACGGCGCGGGATGATGCATCAACGCTGCGGTCACGCACGGCCGGAACATGCGGCCCGACCGCCGAGAACGTAACCCGCATCACGAGGTGGCAGGAACCATGGGCAAGACTCTCGCTGAGAAGGTCTGGGACGCGCACATCGTCCGCAAGGGCGAGAACGGCGCCCCCGACCTCCTCTACATCGACCTCCACCTCTGCCACGAGGTGACGAGCCCCCAGGCCTTCGAGGGGCTCCGGCTCGCCGGGCGCCCCGTGCGCCGGCCGGACCTCACGCTCGCGACCGAGGACCACAACACCCCGACGCTCGACATCGACCTGCCGATCGCCGACCTGACGAGCCGCACGCAGATCGACACGCTGCGCACCAACGCCCGCGAGTTCGGCGTCCGGATCCACTCCCTCGGCGACGCGGACCAGGGCATCGTCCACCAGGTCGGGCCGCAGCTCGGCCTCACCATGCCCGGCCTCACGGTCGTCTGCGGCGACTCGCACACCTCGACGCACGGCGCGTTCGGCGGCCTGGCGTTCGGCATCGGCACGAGCGAGGTCGAGCACGTCCTCGCGACGCAGACCCTGCCGCTGGCGCCGTTCAGGACGATGGCGATCAACGTCGTCGGCGACCTGCCCCCCGGCACGACGAGCAAGGACATCATCCTCGCGATCATCGCGAAGATCGGGACGGGCGGCGGTCAGGGCTACGTCCTCGAGTACCGCGGCGAGGCCATCGAGAAGCTCTCGATGGAGGCGCGGATGACGATCTGCAACATGTCGATCGAGGCCGGCGCGCGCGCCGGCATGATCGCGCCGGACCAGACCACCTTCGACTACATCAAGGGTCGTCCGCACGCGCCGGAGGGCGAGGACTGGGACGCCGCGGTCGAGTACTGGACGACGCTGCGCACGGACGACGACGCCGTCTTCGACACCGAGGTCGAGCTGCGGGCGAGCGACCTCGAGCCGTTCGTCACGTGGGGGACCAACCCCGGCCAGGGCCTCCCGATCAGCGCCAGCATCCCGGTGCCCGAGGAGATTGCCGACGAGAACGAGCGGATCGCCGCCGAGCGCGCCATCGAGTACATGGGCCTGACGCCGGGTCAGCCGCTGCGCGAGATCCCGGTCGACACGGTCTTCATGGGCTCCTGCACCAACGGCCGCATCGAGGACCTGCGCTCGATCGCGAAGGTCATCCAGGGGCGCCGGAAGGCGGACAACGTGCGTGTGCTCGTCGTGCCGGCCTCGGCGCGCGTACGGCTGCAGGCCGAGGCCGAGGGCCTCGACCTCATCTTCAAGAGCTTCGGAGCCGAGTGGCGCAACGCCGGCTGCTCCATGTGCCTCGGCATGAACCCGGACCAGCTCGCCCCGGGGGAGCGCTCGGCGTCGACGTCGAACCGCAACTTCGAGGGCCGCCAGGGCAAGGGCGGGCGGACGCACCTCGTCTCCCCGCTCGTCGCGGCGGCCACGGCGATCCGCGGCACGCTCTCGTCGCTGTCCGACCTCGACCTGCCGGACGGCACCGACCTCACGACGTTCGACGGCTCGCCGCTCGCGCCGCTCGACCCCACCGTCCTCGTCCAGGTCTGACGGCCGGCACCGAGAAGAACGAGAAGGACCAGTCATGGAGAAGTTCACCGTTCACACCGGCATCGGGGTCCCGCTGCGTCGCAGCAACGTCGACACCGACCAGATCATCCCCGCCGTCTACCTCAAGCGGGTGACGCGGACCGGCTTCGAGGACGCGCTGTTCGCCGCGTGGCGCGGTGACCCGTCGTTCGTCCTCAACCAGGACGCCTACCGCTCCGGCACGGTGCTGGTGGCCGGCCCCGACTTCGGCACCGGCTCCTCGCGCGAGCACGCCGTGTGGGCGCTCAAGGACTACGGGTTCCGGGTCGTGCTCGCCTCGCGGTTCGCCGACATCTTCCGCGGCAACTCCGGCAAGCAGGGCCTCGTGGCCGGCATCGTCGAGCAGGAGGACATCGAGCTCCTCTGGAAGATCCTGGAGAACGAGCCCGGCACCGAGGTGACGGTCGATCTCGTCAACAAGACGGCGACGGCCGGCGACGTCACGGTCCCGTTCCAGATCGACGACTACACGCGCTGGCGCCTCATGGAGGGCCTCGACGACATCGGCCTCACGCTCCAGCACGCCGACGAGATCACGGCGTTCGAGGCCCGGCGCGAGTCCTGGCGCCCCAGGACGCTCCCGGCCAAGACCCTGCCGAAGCAGGACATCGAGGCCGCGCGTCCCGCCGACCAGCCCGCCTGAGCCGGGCGCGGCCGATGCCGAGTCGGCTGACCCGGTTCGGCTCGCCGTCGCGGCATCCCGCCGCGCGCCCGACCGCCTCGATGTCGGACCTCGCGGTTACGGTCGCGGGATGAGCGACGCACCCGTGACCTGGCCCCGTTCGATCACCGCGGTGACGCTGGGGGTCGAGGACGTCGGACGATCCCTCGCGTTCTACCGCGCGCTGGGCTGGGCGGCGGACGAGGTGCACGACGAGGTCGCGTTCGTCCATCTCGCCGGCCAGGTGCTGTGCCTCTTCGCGCGCGCCGGGCTCGCGGCCGACACGGGTCGTGACGACCTGGTCCCCGGCTCGGGCTCGGTCGCGCTCGCGCGCAACGTCGAGACGGCCGACGACGTCGACCGCGCCTACGCCGCGGCGCTCGCCGCCGGGGCGCTGGGGGCCACGCCGCCGCGGCCGACGGACTGGGGCGGGCGGAGCTGCTACGTCGCCGACCCCGACGGCCACCTGTGGGAGCTGGCCTGGAACCCGTTCTGGCTGATCGGTCCGGACGGCGTCTTCGCCGGTGACGCGCCCGCGGCGGACCCGGCGCCGTAGTCCCGGCTCGGCCGGCCCGCTCCGCCAGCCGACTCAGCCGGCCGGGCGCGGCGGCCCGGCCTCGACCAGCTCGACCTGGCGCTCGTACCAGGAGTCCGGCCCGTCCCAGTGCCCGTCGATCCACCAGGTGGCACCGGCCGCCGCGTAGCCGGCGGCGCGCTCGGCGCTCGCGTCGGGGTCCTCGCCCGCGAACCGACCCTGGATGACGACGTCGAACCCCGCCATCGCCTCCGGTCCTCCCCGCAGCTCGGTGAGGCGGGCCACGAGCGCGGCGACGTCCTCGGGGGTCGGGTCCTCCATCGCGCGCTCGCCCCGGAGCTGGACCACGATCCCGTCCCACCGCGCCGCCCGCGCCATCGAGCGAGGAGCCGGCCACACGCCGACCGGCCACACGGGGATCCGCGGGTGCCGGAGCGGCGGCGGGGAGACGAGCATCCGCTCGATCCGGTAGTGCTGGCCCTCGTGGTCGAACGGCTCGCCGGTGGCCGCGAGGTCGAGGATCGCGAGCGTCTCGTCCAGCAGACCGGCCCGGTCCCGGAGCGACGCGGGGGTGCTGCCGCGGCCCGTCACGCCGGAGTACGCGCGATCCTCCAGCACCCCGACGCCGACCGGGAGCACCAGCCGCCCGCCCGACAGGTGGTCGACGGTGAGCGCCTGCCGCGCCAGCTCCCACGGCTGGCGGCGCGGCACGGCGAGGACGAGGGCGCCGAGGGTGATCCGCTCGGTCGCGGTGGCCGCGGCGGCCAGCAGCGCGAACGGGTCCCAGACCGGGTCGGGCCCGAGCGAGACGGCGTCCCAGGTGAAGAAGCCGTCCCAGCCGCCGGCCTCGGTCGCGCGGGCGAGGTCGACCTGCTGGCTCGGCGTGCCGAAGGCGCCGACGAATCCGAACTTCATCCCGTCAACGGTACGGCGGGACTGGGCCGTCCGGAAGGGTCGGGCCGGTGCCGGTCCCGGCGGCCGTCCCCGGCTCGGGCCCGGGCGCGGACGCGTTCCCCGGCTCGGGGTGCAGCACCGACTCGGCGGCCTCGAGCGCCGCCCGGAGGTAGCGGACCACCACGTCGCGCTCGGCGTCCGTGAGACGCGCGTCCGCCAGGCCGATGCCGCGGAACATCGGTCCGAGGTGGTGCAGGACCTCCTCGCGCGCGCTCGGCGTCAGGACCACCTCGGTGCGGCGCCGGTCGGTGAGGTGGCGCCTGCGCTGGACATGACCCTTCGCCTCCAACCGGTCGACGATCCCCGTGGAGGCCGCCGTCGACACGTTCAGCAGGCGGGCGATCTCCGCCGGGCCGATCGATCCGCCGTCATCCGCCAGCTCGCCGGCCGCGATGTGCTCGAGCGTGTGCAGCTCGGTCGGGGACATGGCGGCGCGCGCCGCGACGGTGCTCCGCACCTCGCCCGAGAGCCCCATGACCTGACGCAGCAGGCGCAGGGACTCCGTCTGGCGCCAGGCGCCCGGGGTGGAGAGATCGGGGGATCCCGTCATATAGTTCACCTACTTAGTTACAAGTTCATCGAGCAATCTTACGCCGTCGACCACTCGTCACCTGGAGCAACCGTGGCACACCGCACCCCCGGCACCAATCCGATCGCTAGCCGGTGGCCGGCCCTCGCGACCGGCCGCGGGAGCGCCTGGGTGGTCGCGCTCGTCCCGCTGCTCCTCGGCCTCGCCGTCATCGGTGCCCTCGGCGATGGGCACCGCGACCGGCTCCCGACCGACCAGCTCCCGGCCGGCTACGACTCCACCGCCGCGGTCGAGCTCGCGGAGCGGCTGCCCGACGCCGGCACGTCGACCGCGATCGTCGTGTTCTCCACCGGCCCGGCCGACGACGGTGTCGCGCTCAGCCAGGAGCAGCTCGGCGAGCTCGGTCGCGTCGTGGCGGACCTGAGCGGCGACGAGGAGCCGGTGCTCGTCCCGTCGGAGGACGGAACGGCAGCCCTCGGCATCCTCACGCTCCAGGCCGCGAGCGCGTCCGAGGTGGCGGCGGAGGTCTCCGACCTGCGTCAGGAGCTCGCGACGCAGCTTCCCGACGGCGTGGTCGCGCAGGTGACCGGTCCGGCGGGGATCGAGGCGGACCTGGCCGCGGTGTTCGACGGCGCGAACGTCCGGCTGCTCGCGGTGACGGCGCTCGTCGTGGCCGTCCTCCTCGTCGTGACCTATCGCAGCCCGGTCGTGTGGATCGTCCCGCTCCTCGTCGTCGGCATCGCCGACCAGACCGCGGCGCGGCTCGCGACCCGGTTGCTGGCGCTGGTCGACGTCGCCTGGAACGAGTCGACGGTCGGCATCCTGTCCGTCCTCGTGTTCGGCGCCGGGACGAACTACGCCCTCCTGCTCATCTCCCGCTACCGGGACGAGCTGCGCGTCCGGGAGGACCGGCGCGAGGCCATGCGGGTCGCGGTGCGGCGCACGGTCGAGCCGGTGACGGCGAGCGCCGGCACCGTCGTCGTCGGCGTCCTCGCGCTGCTCCTCTCGCTCGTGCCGACGACGCGCGGGCTGGGGCTCGCCTGTGCCGTCGGGATCGTCGTCGCCGCGCTGTTCGTGCTCGGCTGCCTGCCCAGCGCGCTCGTCCTGCTCCCGCGCGGGGTCTTCTGGCCGCGCGAGCCGCGGGTGGGGGAGAGCACGGCGGCGCAGAGCCGGTCGGTGTGGCGACGGGTCGGCGAGGTCGTCGCCCGACGGCCGATCCCGGTCGGGCTCGCCGTCGTCGTCGCGCTCGGCGTGCTCGCGACGCCCGGTCTCGGCCTGCGCCTCGGCCTCGACACCGCCGACCAGTTCCTCACCAAGCCCGAGGCGATCGCGGCGAGCGAGCGGATCGTCGAATCCTTCCCGGCTGGGACGGCCAACCCCACGACGATCGTCACGACGCAGGACGCCGAGCGCGTCGTCGCGGCGGCGGAGGCCGTCGACGGCGTGGCGTCGGTCCGTCCCGCAGCGGCGGCCGACGGCGTCACCCAGCTCCAGGTGGTCCTCGACGCGGCCGAGGGCAGCGAGGGGAGCCGCGCCGCCGTCGTCGACCTGCGCGCGGCCCTCGCCGACCTGCCGGAGACCTACGTCGGCGGCCCCGAGGCGCAGACCATGGACGGCACGGCGGCCGCTGCTCGCGACCGCGAGCTCATCGTGCCGATCATCCTCGTCGTCGTCCTCGTGGCGCTCACCCTGCTCCTGCGGGCCGTCGTCGCGCCGGTCCTGCTCGTGCTCACCGTGGTGGGGACGTACTTCGCCGCCGTCGGGGCCTCGTGGTGGATCTTCACCGGGTTGCTCGGGTTCGCGGCGCTGGACGAGGGGGTGCCCCTCCTGGCGTTCCTGTTCCTCGTGGCGCTGGGGGTCGACTACAACATCTTCCTCGTGACGCGGGCGAGGGAGGAGACGCGGGAGCACGGTCCCCGGCTGGGGATGCTCCGGGCGCTCGGCGCGACGGGCGGCGTCATCACGAGCGCCGGCATCCTGCTCGCCGCCGTCTTCGCCACCCTCGGCGTCCTCCCGCTCGTCGTCCTGGCGCAGCTCGGCGTCGTGGTCTGCGTCGGGGTGCTCCTGGACACGCTCGTCGTGCGCACGATGCTCGTGCCGGCGCTCGCGTTCGTCCTCCGCGAGCGGTTCTGGTGGCCGCAGCGCCTCCTCCGCTAGCCTCGTCGGTTCGACCAGCGCTCTCGCCTCGGAAGGCCCGGCTCGCCGATGGACAACGTGAAGTACCTGCTCATCCTGCTCCTCGTCATCGCCCTGCCGGTCGCCGGCTCGGTGCTCAAGCGCATGGCGAACGCGAAGGGGGACGAGCTGGGCCGGCGACGCCTCGCGAACCGGACGGTGCAGGCGCTCGAGCAGCTCGCCGTCTCGCTCGACGTCGCGGCGGACCCGGCCGCGGCGGCGCGACTCGTCACCGAGGTCGCCGACACGATGAAGAAGTGGCGCCGGGCGGGGGAGCTGGAGTGGCACCGCGAGGTGCTCTACCCGGCCGACATCGTCGTGCGTCTCGACCCGACCGAGACGGGCTGCCGCCTCGCGGTCGTCCGGACGCACGAGTCGGTCACGGTCCCGCAGGGCGTGCGCGACTGGGAGCGCTTCCGGGACGCCGTCGCCGCCGCGGCGACGACGCACGGCGTCGCGACCGCGACGACGGCGAGCCACCCCATGGTGCGGGTGCCCCGCCAGGAGCCCGCCGGTATCGGGCAGTCGGACCACCTGTGGGTGCGCGCCGACGCCTGACCGGCGAGGGTCCGCCCTCGTGTGAGCCGGACCACATAATCAGAGCAACTGTCTCGCATTGCAAGACTTATCGGTTGTCCCAGCAACCAGGGTGTGACTCCTCGTACCGTCGAGGCACTCGGCACCGGCCGAGGTCCCTCAACACCGACGGAGCACCCGCATGTCTCGCATCGCCCACCGACCCGCAGCTGGCATCGTCTCGTTCGCCGTCGCCGCCGTCATGCTCGCGGGCTGCGCCTCGGGCTCCGGGGGCGGCACCGCCGACTCGACCACCGACGCCGCCACCGGCTCGAGCGGGACGGACGCGACGCCGGCCGGCGACGTCCAGACCGGGGGAGAGCTGCTCTACCTCGAGTACCAGCCGTTCACGACCCTCTACCCGCCGCAGTCGGGCTTCTACCCGAACGGCGGCATCATCGCGAACATCACCGACCGGCTCGTCTACCAGGACCCGGTGACGCTCGAGCTGGAGCCGTGGCTCGCCACCGACTGGACGGTCAACGAGGACGCGACGGAGTACACCTTCGACCTGCGCCCGGGCGTCACCTTCTCCGACGGGACGCAGCTGACGGCCGACGTCGTCGCCAAGAACTTCGACCTCTACGGCCTCGGTGACGCCGAGCGCGGCTTCCCGGTCTCCGAGCAGATCAACAACTACGCCGGCTCGACCGTCGTCGACGAGGACACCGTCACGTTCAGCTTCTCCGCCCCCGCGCCGGGCTTCCTCCAGGCGACCAGCGCCAACGGCGCGGGCATCCTGTCCGAGGCGACCCTCGACGGCGACGTCGACTTCTTCGCCCCGGGCAACGCGACGCAGGTCGTCGGCACCGGCCCGTTCGTCGTCGCCGACGAGACGGTCGGGACGGAGCTGCTGCTCGAGGCGCGCGAGGACTACGACTGGGCGCCGCCGTCGCTCGAGCACCAGGGCCGCGCCTACCTCGACGCCGTCCGGTTCACGGTGACGCCGGAGGACGCGGTCCGCGTCGGGGCGCTCACCTCCGGCCAGGCCGACCTCGTCCGCTACGTCCAGGCGTACGACGAGCAGCAGGTCACGGGCGCCGGGCTCCAGCTCTTCGCCCCGCAGACCCAGGGCGTCAACAACTCCCTCTCGCTGCGGTTCACCAACCCGATCCTCAGCGACCTCAAGGTCCGCCAGGCGCTCGTCGCCGGCGTCGACGCGCAGGAGGTCGTCGACACGATCTTCACCGAGAACTACCCGGCCGCGACCGGCGTTCTCTCCCACACCGCCCTCGGCTACGTCGACGAGTCCGACCGGCTCGCCTACGACCCCGAGCACGCGGCCGAGCTCCTCGACGAGGCCGGCTGGACGCTGGACGGCGCGACCGACGGCATCAGGACCAAGGACGGCCAGCGGCTCTCGCTCGTCGCGTCCGAGGCCAAGCCGCAGCCGCTCTCCAAGGACACGCTGACTCTCGTCGCGCAGCAGCTCGCGAAGATCGGCGTCGAGCTCAAGATCCTCGCCGCCGACGCCGGGACGTTCGCCGAGGCGATCGTCGACCCCGACCAGGTGCAGCTCTACCACTCGATGGTCGCCCGCTCGGACCTCGACGTCATCAAGAGCCAGTACCACTCGCAGAACCGCAACTCGCTCCTCTCGACCGACGCCGAGCTGGACCGCCTCCTCGAGGTCGTCTCCTCCACGGCCGACCCGGCCGCGCGGCTCGAGGCGAGCAAGGCGGCCCAGGACTACCTCGTCGAGCAGGCCTACGTCATCCCGCTGTTCGAGGAGCCGCAGGTCTACGGCGCGCAGAACTACGTCCACGGCTTCGGCTGGGACTCGATCGCGCGTCCGATCTTCTACTCGACCTGGCTCGAGGGCTGAGGGAACCGGTCGAGAGATGAGCTACGTCGCCGGCCGCGTCGCGAGCGCCCTGGGGGTCCTGCTCGCCGCGTTCACCCTGGCCTTCCTCCTGCTCCAGGCGCTCCCGGGGGACGCCGTGATGATCCGGTTCGAGAGCCCCGAGCTGGGGCTCTCCCCGGAGCAGATCGCGACCATCCGGGAGTCCTACGGGGCCGACGCCGGGCTGCTCACCCAGTACGGCCACGCCCTGGCCGGCGCGGTCCAGGGGGACTTCGGCTTCTCGGCGGCGACGGGTGCTCCCGTCCGCGTCCTGATCGGCGAGGCGATCGGCTCGACGGTGCTGCTGGCCGTCCTCGGCCTGCTCACCGCGACGGTCCTCGCGGTCGCGCTCGCCGTCGCGGCGACGCTCCTGCCGTGGTCCTGGCTGGCCGGCGCCATCCGCTCGCTGCCGTCGCTGTTCGTCTCGGTGCCCGTGTTCTGGCTCGGGATCGTGCTGGTCCAGATCTTCTCGTTCCGGCTCGGCTGGATCTCCGTGATCCGGCCTGGCCCGCTCGAGGGGCTGATCCTGCCGGTGCTCACGCTCGCCGTCCCGATCAGCGCCCCGCTCGCCCAGATCCTGCTCCGCTCGATCGACACGGCGCGCGCGGCGCCGTTCGTCGGCGTCGTGCGGGCCAAGGGGGCGTCCGAGGGCTGGCTCCTGGCGAACAACGTGCTGCGCAACGCCGCGGTGCCGGCGCTCACCATCGCCGGCGTCCTGCTCGGCGAGCTGATCGGCGGTGCCGTCGTCACGGAGACCGTGTTCGCCCGCTACGGCATCGGCCGGATCACGGCGGACGCCCTCGCCACCCAGGACGTGCCCGTGCTCCAGGCGATCGTCGTCCTCGCGGCCGCCGCCTTCGTCGTCGTCAACCTCGGCGTCGACCTGCTCGCCCCGATCGTCGACCCGCGGCTGCGCCGCCGGGCCGCAGCCTGAGGAGCCCGCCATGTCAACGGATCTCTCGCTCGCTCCCGGCCCCTCGGCCGTGCTCGCCGAGGAGGCGGGGGTCGAGGCCGGCGACGCCGCCGGTGCGGCCGGCACGGTCGGGGGCGTCGCCGCCGGCGGCGCGCCGGGCCGGCGTCGCCGCCGGCTGCCCGCGCTCACCGTGGTCGCCTCGTTCGCCCTCCTCGGGCTCGTGGTCGCCTGGGCGCTCCTGCCCGCGCTGTTCGGCCACGCCGACCCCTACGCCGGCGTGCCGAGCGAGAAGCTCGCCGGCCCGAGCCCCGCGCACTGGTTCGGCACCGACACGACCGGTCGCGACCTGTTCACCCGCGTGGTCTACGGCGCGCGCTACAGCCTGCTCGGCGGTGCCGTGGCGGTGACGGTCGGCCTCGTCGCCGGCACGGCCATCGGCGTCCTGGCCGGGACGATCGGCGGGATCCTCGACGAGGCGCTCATGCGCGTCGTCGACGTCCTGCTCGCGATCCCGGCCCTCCTGCTGTCGCTGTCGGTCATCATCCTGCTGGGGTTCGGCACGACGTCGGTCGCGATCGCGGTCGGTGTCACGTCCGTCGCGGCCTTCGCGCGGCTCTCGCGCAGCGAGGTCGCCCGGGTCCGGCGCACCGAGTACGTCGAGGCGGCGTTCGGCAGCGGCGGGCGGTGGTGGCAGGTGCTCCTGCGGCACGTCCTGCCGAACTCGCTCACCGCGGTCCTCGCGCTCGCGGCACTCCAGTTCGGCACGGCGATCCTCGCGATCTCGACGCTCGGCTTCCTCGGCTACGGCGCCCCGCCGCCGACGCCCGAGTGGGGGCTGCTCATCGCCGAGGGACGCAACTACCTCGCCACCGCCTGGTGGCTGACGACGCTGCCCGGCATCGTCGTCGTCCTCACCGTGCTGGCCGCGAACCGCGTGTCGGTCTGGATCGCGCGCAGGAGCGAGGCATGAGCACCGTCGGCACGAACCTGCTCGAGGTCACGGACCTCTCGGTCGGATACGCGAGCGCCGGTGGCGCCCCCCGGGCCGTCACGCACGGCGTCTCGTTCGCGGTCGCGCCCGGCGAGGTCGTCGCGCTCGTGGGGGAGTCGGGGTCCGGCAAGACCACGACGGCCCAGGCGGCGATCGACCTGCTGCCCCCGGGCGGCCAGGTGCTCTCGGGGCGCATCGCGCTCGACGGCGAGGACGTCACGCGCGCCTCCCGCCGCCGCTGGCGCCAGCTTCGCGGTGCCCGGGTCGGGCTCGTCCCGCAGGACCCCGGCGCCTCGCTCGACCCGACCAAGCGGATCGGCGACTCGATCGCCGAGGCGTTCCGCATCCACGCCGGGGCGCCGGGGCCTCGACACGGCACTGTCCTCGTCCGCTCGATCCGGCCGCGCGTGCTCGAGCTGCTCGAGCGCGTCGGCATCGACGACCCCGAGCGCCGGGCCCGCCAGTACCCGCACGAGCTGTCGGGCGGGATGAAGCAGCGCGTCCTCATCGCCGGCGCGATCGCGCTCGGGCCGGGCCTGCTCATCGCGGACGAGCCGACCAGCGCGCTCGACGTCACCGTCCAGCGCCGCATCCTCGCGCTCCTGGACGACCTGCGCCGCGAGCAGGGCACGGGCATCCTCCTGGTGACGCACGACCTGGCGCTCGCGGCCGACCACGCCGACCGGATCCTCGTGCTGCGCGACGGCCGGGTCCAGGAGGACGGGCCGGCGGCGCGGGTCCTGGCGGCGCCCAGCTCGGAGTACACCCGCCGCCTGCTCGCCGACGCCCCGACGCTCGCCACCCCGATCCACCGGGCCGCGGTCCCGGCGGTCGGGGGAGGCGCGGCCGAGGCGTCCGACGGCGCGGCCCCGCCCGCCCTGTCCGTGCGGGACCTCACCGTCGAGTTCGGCGGCCCGGGCGTCCTCGCGCGGCTCGTCGGCCGCGGCCGGCCGGCGTTCCGCGCCGTCGACGGCGTCTCGTTCGACGTCCCGCGGGGGACGACGCACGCGCTGGTGGGGGAGTCGGGCTCGGGGAAGACGACGACGGCGCGCGCGGTCGCGGCCTTCCAGCGGGCCGCCGGCGGCTCGGTGACGCTGCTGGGGCGCGACGTCCGGTCCCTGTCCGCGGCGGGTCGGCGCGAGCTGCGCCGCAGCGTCCAGCTCGTCTACCAGAACCCGTTCGCCTCGCTGGACCCGCGACAGAGCATCCTCCAGGCCGTCGAGGAGCCGCTGACGAACTTCGGCCTCGGCTCGGCCGCCGAGCGACACGACCACGCCGTCAAGGCGCTCGAGCGCGTCGCTCTCCCGGCCGAGCTGCACGCGCGGAGGCCGCGGGAGCTCTCGGGTGGACAGCGTCAACGCGTCGCGATCGCGCGCGCCATCGTGCTGCACCCCGAGGTGCTCATCCTCGACGAGGCGACGAGCGCGCTCGACGTCACCGTCCAGGCCGGCATCCTCCGACTGCTCGACGACCTCCAGCGCGAGCGCGGGATGACCTATCTCGTCATCTCCCACGACCTCGCCGTCGTCCGGCAGATCGCCGACTCGATCACGGTGCTGCGAGGTGGCCGCGTGGTCGAGCAGGGCAGCACGAGCGAGATCTTCGAGCGCCCGCGCGCCGACTACACCCGCGAGCTCATCGCCGCGATCCCCGGCGCCTCGCTCGACGCGAGCCTCGCCGTCACCGGCACGACCAGCACGCTCAGCACGACCGCCCCGACAGGAGCCTGACCATGACATCGAACGAGCTGCGCCTCGGCGTCTTCACCCGACTCCTCGACGACACCTCACCGGCCGAGCGCTACCGCAACGCCAGCGAGCAGATCGTCCAGGCCGAGGCCCTCGGCTTCCACTCGGCCTGGGTGGCCCAGCACCACTTCCACCGCGACGAGGGCGGTCTTCCGGCCCCCGCCGTGTTCCTCGCCTCCGTCGCGCCGCTGACCCGGCGGATCCGGCTCGGCTTCGGCGTCATCACGCTGCCTCTGGAGCACCCGCTCCGCGTCGCCGAGGACCTTGCGGTGCTCGACGAGATCTCCGGGGGGCGCGTGGAGGTCGGGTTCGGGACGGGCGGCACGCCGTCGTCCTTCCGCGCGTTCGGTCACGACGCCGCCGACCGGCGGCGGATCTACGCCGAGCACCTCGACGTCGTGACGCGGGCCTGGGCCGGCGACGACCTCGGCGACCCGGAGAACCAGCTCTACCCCCCGGCGCCCACGCTGCTGGAGCGGCAGTGGGAGGCGACCTTCTCCGTCGAGGGCGGCGCCCGCGCCGGAGCGAACGGCAACGGCCTGCTGCTCTCCCGCAGCCAGCCGCGTCCCGACGGCCAGCCGGACCTGCGGATCTGGGAGATCCAGGAGCCGATCGTTGCCGCCTACCTGGAGAACCTCCCCGACGGCGTCGCCCCGCGGATCGCCGCGTCGCGCACCGTCGTCGTGACGGACGACGAGGCGACGGCCCGCCGCGAGGCCGAGCGCGGGCTGCGCGCGGTCGCCGGTCGCGCCGGGCTGTGGGGTCTCGACCCGGCCGGCTCGCTCGACCACCTCATCGCGGCCTCCGACACCGTGACCGGGACGAGCGAGCAGGTGACCGAGCAGCTCGCCCGTGACACCGTGCTGCGCGACGCGACGGACCTCCTCGTCCAGGTGCACTCCGTCGATCCGGTGCACGAGCTCGTCCTGCGCTCGCACGAGCTGCTCGCGACGCAGGTCGCGCCCGCGCTCGGTCGCCGGCTCGCCCCGGTGGAGGTGGGGGCATGAGCGCGTCGGTCGCATCGCCGGACGTCCTGGACCGGGTCGCCGGGATCGAGCCGTCGAGCACGCTGGACGCGCTGCGGCACGCCCGGCCGGCCGCGCGGACGCACACCCAGCGGGCGCACGACGTGCTCCTGGACCCCGCCGACGACCGCGGGTTCACCCGCGCGGAGCGGCTCGCCGTCGCGAGCTTCGTGCTCGGCCTGCACCGCGGCGGGCCGGGCCGAGGGATCCCCGCGCTCGCCCAGACGTACGACGACGCCCTGCGGGAGCTCGCGCCGGACCTCGTGGACGCGGTGCAGCACGCGGCAACCGCCGCCCGTCGGCCGGGCCCGTACGGCGTGTACCGGGAGGTCGGTCTCGCGAGCGAGTCCGAGCCGGGGGAGGCGTTCACGGCCGTGGCCGACCCGGGGGCCGGGCTCGACGACCGGCTCGCGGCCGGGCTCGACCACGCCGCGCTGCTCGTCCTGCGACCGCGCGAGGCCTCGCCGGAGGCGCTCGCGGCGCTGGCCGGCGCCGGCTGGACGCCCGCACAGGTCGTCGAGCTGTCCCAGCTCGTCTCCTTCCTCACCTACCAGGCGCGCATCGCGCACGCGCTCGCCGTCGTGGTCGACGACGACCCCGCGCTCGCCACCCGACCCGACGGAGACCCCCGATGACGACCGCCCCGACGACCGACCTGCACCGGCCCGAGCACTTCACGCGGGACGCGCTCGGCTGGGTGCCGTGGCTCGAGCCCCCGACGGCCGACGAGCTCACGCCGGAACAGGTCGAGGCGCTCGTCGAGCCCGGTCGCGTCGCGAGCCCGTACTTCCGGCTGCTGGCCCTGGCGCCGGAGATCCTGGAGTCGCGCACGCGCGCGGACCTCGACATGGTGCTGACGGGTGCGCCACGCCCGGGGCAGGACGGCGAGGGGCTGCCTCGCCCCGAGCGCGAGCTGGCCTCGACCGTCGCGTCGCGTCTCAACGGCTGCGTCTTCTGCGCGAGCGTGCACTCCCGGCTCGCCGCCCAGCTCGGCAAGCGGCCGGAGGAGGTCGACCTGCTGCTGCGCGACGGCGTCGCGGCGGCCGACCGGCTCGAGCCGCGGTGGGCCGCGGTCGTGCGGGCCGCGGCCGCGCTCTCGGCCACCCCGCCGACGTTCGACGCGGACAACGTCGCCGAGCTGCGCGCCGTCGGTCTGTCCACCGAGGCCGTCCTCGACGCGGTCGGGTCGGCGGCGTTCTTCGCGTGGGCGAACCGGCTCATGCTGTCGCTGGGTGAGCCCGAGGTGCCCGCACCCCGTTAGGATCGGCCAGCGTGGAGCACACCGAGCACGACTACCCGCCGCGTCACAAGTCCGGCCACTACCGGTTCATCGCGGCGGTGGTCCGGCCCATCCTCAACGCGCTCGGCCGCAAGCGCTGGAGCGGGACGGAGAACCTCCCGGCCGAGGGCGGGTTCATCGTGGCGTCCAACCACCTGTGCAACCTCGACCCGCTCACGGTCGCCCACATGCTCTACAACAACGGGGCGCCGCCGCGCATCCTGGCGAAGTCGGAGCTGTGGCGGATGCCGATCATCGGCCCGACCATGCGGCACAGCCACATGATCCCGGTCGAGCGGGGCACCCGGACGGCCGCCGACTCGCTCGTCGCGGCGGAGGCGGCGATCGCGCACGGCGAGGCCGTGTTCATCTATCCCGAGGGCACGCACTCCAAGGACCCGGACAAGTGGCCCATGGTCGCCAGGACCGGCGTGGCCCGCCTGGCGCTCGCGACCGGCGCGCCCGTCATCCCCGTGGCCCAGTGGGGGGCCCACCTCGTCATGCCGAACCACAAGCCGTGGTTCCGCCCGTGGGCGCAGCCGAAGTTCCAGGTGCTCGTCGGTACGCCCGTGGACCTGGCCGACCTGATCGGTCGCAGCGACCACGAGGCCCTCGTGGAGGCCACCGCCCGGATCATGCGCGCCATCACCGCGCTGCTCGCGCGGCTGCGCGGCGAGACGCCGCCCGAGATCCCCTGGGACCACCGCAGGGGCGGTCGCGTCGTGCGCGAGCCGAGGCCGGGGTCGGCCGAGGCGCGGGGGACCGACGAGGCGCGGACGGAGCAGGCCCGCCCGGACGGGACGGCCGACGAGGCCGGGGACACCGCCGGGGAGGGCGCCTCGTGAGGGCCGTCGTCATCGGCTCCGGCGCCTGGGGCACGACCTTCGCCCAGGTGCTGGCGGACGCCGGCAACGACGTCGTCGTGTGGACGACGCAGGAGGCCGTCGCCGAGGAGATCAACACCCGGCACACGAACGGCCGGCACCTGCCGGACGGGACCGTGCTGCCCGAGACCCTCGCGGCCTCGACCGACCTGGCGCGGCTGCTGCCGACCGCGGAGGTCGTCGTCGTGGCGCTCCCGTCGCAGGTGGTGCGCGACGTGCTCACCCCGTACGCGGGACTGGTCGCCCCCGAGGCGGTCGTGGTCTCGCTCATGAAGGGCGTCGAGCTGTCGACGCTCGAGGTGATGAGCCAGGTGCTCATGGAGATCTGGGACCTGGCACCCGAGCGGATGGCCGTCGTGTCCGGGCCGAACCTCGCGGGCGAGATCGCGCGCCGCGAGCCGACGACCACGGTCGTCGCGTGCCGGGACGACGCCGTCGCGCACCGGATCGCCGAGGCGATCGCGACGCCGTACTTCCGCGTCTTCACGAGCACCGACGTCATCGGGCTCGAGATCGGCGGCGCGGTGAAGAACGTCATCGCGCTCGCCGTCGGCATCGCCGAGGGGATGGGGTACGGCTACAACATGGTCGCGTCGATCATGACGCGCGGCCTGTCGGAGGGCACCCGGATCGGTCTCGCGATCGGCGCCGAGCGGGAGACGTTCCTCGGCCTCGCGGGCGTCGGCGACCTCGTCGCCACCTGCTCCTCGCCCAGCTCGCGCAACCACCGGCTCGGCTCCTACATCGGCAAGGGGCTCACCCTGGCGGAGGCCGTCGAGGCGACCGGGGCGACGGCCGAGGGTGCCAAGTCCTGCCGGCCCATCCTCGAGCTCGCCCGGCGGCACGGCGTCAAGGCGTCCGTCATCGCGGCCGTCGTCGCCGTCGTGCACGAGGGGCGCGACCCGGCCCAGGTCGTCCGCGAGCTGCACGACCGCCCCCCGCGCGCCGAGGACTGATCGCCGCCCGACGCGCGGGACCACCGCGCCAGGGTGGCGGAGCCGGCCTCGCGGCACACCGCCGGCGGTGGGTGCCCGACTGCGGTGCGAACATCCCGGTGTCGTAGACGCATCGTGCGCGATGCGTCCTTGCGGGTGCGGTGCGAGCGTCGTCGCTGGTCGGAGCGTCGGCGTCGACCCCCGTGATGCGTCGTGCACGACGCCAGGGGTCTCGGTCGCCACCGTGCCGCGCGCGGCAGGCGCCGGCGTCCGCGGACGCCCGCGGCGTCGCCGCCGGCATCGGCCGGCCCGCCCGAGCGCGCGGCGACGGCGTTCGTGGACGATGCGTCCGGGTGCAGCATCCTGCCCGGTCCGAGCCCGACCGATGGCGTCCCGGAAGCGACGCATGCGACGCGTTCTGGCACACGCACCCCTGCGTCGCTCTGCGTCGGTGCCGACTCAGCCCGCCTGCGACGCGACGAGCGCCTGGTCCAGGTCGGCCCACAGGTCGCGGACGTCCTCGATGCCGACGCTCACCCGGAGCAGGTCCTCGGGGACGCTCGGCGCCTCGTTCGGCCAGCGCCGACGCCGCTCGAGCATCGACTCGACACCGCCGAGCGACGTCGCCGGCAGCCACAGCCGCACCTCCTCGGTGAGCCGGCGCGCTGCCTCTGCTCCGCCGCGCACGCGCAGCGTGAGGATCGCGCCGAAGCCGTCCATCTGCCGGGCGGCGAGGTCGTGCTGCGGGTGGTCGGGCAGTCCGGGGTAGGACACCGCGAGCACGGCGGGGTGCTCGCGCAGACGCCCGGCCAGCTCGGCCGCGTTCTGCTGCGCGCGCTCCATCCGCAGCGCCAGCGTCCGCAGCCCGCGCAGCGCCAGCCACGCCTCGAACGGGCCGGCGATGCCGCCGCCCGTCACGCGCCGCTGCCGGACGCGGGCCCACAGGTCTGCGTCGCCGGTCACGACGGCGCCGAGCACGACGTCGGAGTGCCCGGCCAGGTACTTCGTCACCGAGTGGACGACGACGTCCGCGCCCAGCTCCAGCGGCCGCTGCAGCAGCGGCGTCGCGAACGTGTTGTCCACGACGACGACCGCGCCGACCGCGTGGGCGGCGCTCGAGACGGCGGCGACGTCCGCGACCTCGAGCATCGGGTTCGTCGGCGTCTCGAGCCAGACCAGGTCGGCGGGGCGTCCGGCGTCGCCGTCCGCGCCGTCCGTGCCATCCGCGCCGTCCGAGCCGCGGATCGCGGCGACGACGGCCGCGGTGTCCGCGATGTCGACGCGGCGGATCTCGACGCCGCACCGCTCCGCGAGCTGTCGGGCCGCGACCAGGGCCTCGTGGTAGGCGTGCCGGGGGACGACGAGCACGCCGCCTGGCGGCGTGAGGTCCAGGACCGCGCTGATCGCCGCCTGGCCCGACCCGAACAGGAGACCCGGTCGGTCCGCGCCCTCCAGCTCGGCGATCGCCTCCTCCAGCGGGTGCCAGGTCTCGGTGTCGATCCGGGCGTAGACGAGGTGCTCCGGGCCCGCTGCGCCGGGCCGCTCGGCCCCGACGTAGGTGCTCGACAGGACGACCGGCGGGTTGACCGGCGCACCGGGGGTGCGGGCCGGGCGACCGGCCGCCACGACCGTCGTCGCCGGGCTGAGTGGGGAGTTGCTCACGTCTAGCCACGGTACGCGCGTGGCGTCCCGGCTCTCCACCGGGCGCCGCGTAGTCTCGCCCCGTGACCAGGACGCGCGTGGCGATCATCTTCGGCGGACGCAGCAGCGAGCACGCGATCTCGTGCGCCACCGCCGCCGGCGTGCTCTCCGCGATCGACCGGGAGCGGTTCGAGGTCGTCCCCGTCGGCATCGCGCTCGACGGGTCGTGGGTCCTCCTGCCCGACGATCCCGAGCCGCTGCGGATCGACGGCGCGCGGCTCCCGGAGGTCCACTCGGCCGGGGCCCCCGGCGTGCTCGTCCCGTTCGGCCCCGACGCCCGCTCGCTCGTGACGACGGACGTCGGCGGCGGCGTGACGGCGCTCGCCGAGGTCGACGTGGTCCTGCCGCTCCTGCACGGCCCGTTCGGCGAGGACGGCACGATCCAGGGCCTGCTCGAGCTGGGCGGGATCCCGTACGTCGGGTCGGGCGTGCTCGCCTCGGCCGCCGGGATGGACAAGCACGTGATGAAGGTGATGCTCGCGGGAGCTGGCATCCCCGTCGGACCCTACGTCGTGCTCACGCGGACCGAGTGGGAGCGCGACCGGGAGCTGTGCCTCGACGCGGCGCAGGCGCTCGGCGACCTGCTGTTCGTCAAGCCGGCTCGGGCCGGGTCGAGCATGGGGATCAGCCGGTGGACCGGCGCGGACGGCCGCGACGCGCTCGCCCGCGCGATCGAGGAGGCGCGCGAGCACGACCCCAAGATCGTGGTCGAGGCCGGGCTGCGCGGGCGGGAGATCGAGGTCGCGGTGCTCCAGGGACGCGGGCTCGACCGGCCCCGGACGACGGTGCCGGGGGAGATCCTCGTCGGCGGTGGCCGCGACTTCTACGACTTCGAGGCCAAGTACACCGACACCGGCGACACGACGCTCGTCATCCCCGCCGATCTCGACGACGACGAGGTCGCCGCGGCGCGGGCGCTCGCGGCGGACGCGTTCGACGCGCTCGGCTGCGAGGGGCTGGCACGGGTCGACCTCTTCCTCACCGAGTCCGGCTTCGTCGTCAACGAGGTGAACACGATGCCCGGGTTCACGCCGTTCTCGATGTTCCCGCAGCTCTGGCGCAGCGAGGGGCTCAGCTACCCCGAGCTCATCACGGAGCTGCTCGAGCTCGCCCTCGAGCGGCCCGTCGGGCTGCGCTGAGCGCCCGAGCGGACCGGTCGAGCCGAGCCCGGCGACCAGCCGGGTGTGCGGCGTCGCCCACGCCCCGTCGGTGCGGCGTCAGCGCGTGCGCGCGACGACGTCGAGCACCTCGCCCATGAGGGCGAGCCAGCTCTCGTTGTCGAGGTCGCGGCGCTGGGCGCGCGCGTAGGGGAGGTACTGCGACACGGCCTCGCGAACCAGGGCGACGGCATCGTCGTGGGTGCGGGTGGACGTGGTGGTGCTCATCGGGGTCTCCGATCGAGATCTGCGCCAGGGGTGGTGACGTCACCATCGTCCGTCCCGGGGAGACCTCGCGCCTGGGACCAAAGGTCCGGCGTCCGGACCCGCCGGCCCGGCTAGAGGCAGGCGCGCTCGGGGCTGGTGCGCGAGACGGCCCCCGCGAGGTCGACGAGGATCGCGGTCGCGTCCGACCCGGCGTACTCCACGGGCACGACGACCTCGATCGCCGGGACGCGACCGTAGGTGGTGAAGGCGAACCGGCCGCGTCCGCCGTCGTCGGCCGTCGAGCCCTGCGGGTCGTCCTCGTGCACGATCCAGTCGACGACGGTGCCGTCGCCCGCCGTGACCTGGATGCAGCGCTCGGGCGTCGGCGGGAGCGGCTCCACCCCGCAGCGCAGCGTGATCGCCGGATCGCCCCACGCGAGCGAGGCCTGGGACGTCGTCGGCCGGCGATCGGCGCCGGCGAGCGAGGACGGCGCGACGCGCAGCACCTGGGCGCACACCTCGGCCGACGCGTGGGGTGCCGCGTCGAGCACGACGTCCGACGCGCAGCCGGACAGCATCGTCGCCCCGGCCGCCAGTGCGAGGGCGAGGGAGGGGACGGCGACGCGGCGGGGACTCACCCCTCCACGGTAGTCGGCCGACCGTGCGCGAGGATGGTCCGGTGCGCGTCGACGAGATCACCGAGACCGAGCTGATCGCCCGGTTCGCGCCGATGCTGCCGGTGGGCGTGCGGACCGTGCTCGGTCCCGGTGACGACGCCGCCGTCCTCACCGCGCGCGGCGACCTCGTCGTCACGACCGACGTGCTCGTGGAGGACCACCACTTCCGGACGCGGTGGTCGACCGGGGCCGACGTCGGCTGGCGCGCGGCCATGCAGAACCTCGCCGACGTCGCGGCGATGGGAGCCGTCCCGACCGCGCTCGTGGTCGCGCTGACCCTGCCGCCCGGGACCCCGGTCGCGTGGGTCGAGGACCTCGCGCGGGGGCTCGCGCAGGCGTGCGAGCCGCACGGGGTCGGCGTCGTGGGCGGCGACCTGTCCGCCGGGCCGGCGCTGTCCGTCGCCGTCACCGCCCTCGGCGAGCTCGACGGGCGCCGGCCCGTGACGCGCGGGGGAGCCCGGCCGGGCGACGTCGTCGCCCACGCGGGCGTGCTCGGCCGCTCGGCGGCGGGGCTGGCGCTCCTGGCCGCCGCGTCGGAGGGGGTGACGTCCCTGCCCGGTGGGGAGCAGCTCGTCGAGGCGTTCCGGAGGCCCGACCCGCCGCTGCTCTCCGGGGTCGACGCGGCGCGCGCCGGCGCGAGCGCCATGCTCGACGTCTCGGACGGGCTGCTGCGCGACGCCGGCCGGATCGGGCTGGCCAGCGGCGTCCGGCTCGACCTGTCGCGCGGACTCCTCGCGCCCGGCGTCGACGCGCTCGCCGAGGCCGCGCAGGACGTCGGCGTCGACCCGCTGACGTGGGTGCTGACGGGTGGCGAGGACCACGGCCTCCTCGCGACGTTCCCGCCGTCGGTCGCGCTCCCGCCCTCGTTCCGCCGGATCGGCGTCGTCGTCGCGGCGGACGTGCCGGGAGACCCGGGCGTCACCGTCGACGGCGCGACGTGGGCGGGCCCGCTCGGCTGGGACCACTTCCACGCGACCTGAGTCGTCCCCGCCGGCGGCGGTCGGCTCCGGGGACGACGAAGGCCGCGGTCCCCGAGGGGAGCGCGGCCTTCGTACGACTACGGGTGCGGGCTCAGAGAGCGCGCGTCACCTTGCCGGCCTTGAGGCAGGAGGTGCACACGTTGAGGCGCTTGGGCGTGCCGTTGATGACGGTCCGCACCTTCTGGATGTTCGGGTTCCAACGGCGCGAGGTCCGCACGTGCGAGTGCGAGACGCTCTTGCCGAAGCTGGGTGCCTTGGCGCACACGTCGCAGGTCGAAGCCACGGTCGTTCTCCTCATCATGAGCCGCCTGATCTGGCGGCGAATCCTGACAGCGTCGGGGTCGCGACTCCGCGAGGGAGGTGCATACCGGCACAACGCAACCGCAGCAGCATACCCTACGGCGCCGGACCGATCCACCAGCCGATCGTCGACGGCGCCCGTCCACACATCCTCTGGATCCACGGGCTCGACGTCGCGCGACCCCCGGTGTCGGACCAGCAGCCTACCCTCGGTGTCATGACGAGCAGCGGACGCGGGAGCGACGGGCACTGGCCGGGCATGCCCCGCACGCCCGTCGACCGCAGCCTGCGCATGCAGCTCGGTGAGGCGGCGTCGCGCAAGTACGCCAAGCTCGGCCTCCACTCGGTCCGCGACCTCCTCGAGCACTACCCGCGCCGGATGATCGACCCGGGCCGGCTGACGGACCTGTCGCGGCTGCGGCCCGGGCAGCACGTCGTCGTGGTGGTGGACGTGCTCGGGCTGACGGCCCGCCCGATGCGGGCCCGGCGGGGGTTCGTCGTGCAGGTCGACGTCTCCGACGGGGACGGCGTGCTCCAGATCGTCTACTTCGCGCCGAGCGCCCACCGCGTCGCCTACCTGGAGCGCCGCCTGGCGCCGGGCCGGCGGATCGTCGTCGACGGCGTGGTCGCGGCGCACGGCGGCCGGCTTCAGCTCACCCACCCCGAGATCGACGACGTCGACGAGGAGGAGACCGACGAGGAGGCCCGCGAGCGCGCCAGCCGTCCCAAGGTCCGCTACGGGCAGACCCGGGGGCTCAAGAGCCTGACGATCCAGAAGCACGTCCGCGGTGTCCTCGCCTCGCTCGACGACGAGCTGCTGCCCGACCCGGTCCCGCTCGAGGTGCGGCTGGAGCGCGGCCTCCTCACGCACGCGATGGCGCTGCGCGCGATCCACGAGCCGCAGGACGCTCAGCAGTACCGCGACGCGGTCGAGGCCCTGCGGTTCGAGGAGGCGTTCGTGCTCCAGGCCGCGATGGCCCGCCGTCGCCACGAGGCCTCCCTCGAGCCCGCCACCGCGCGCCCGGTCCGTCCGGGCGGGATCCTCGACGTGTTCGACACGCGCCTGCCGTTCACGCTCACGGCCGGCCAGCTCGAGGTCGGCGGCGAGATCAGCCGCGAGCTCGCGGGGACGACGCCGATGCACCGCCTGCTGCAGGGCGAGGTCGGCTCCGGCAAGACGCTGGTGGCGCTGCGCGCCATGCTCCAGGTCGTCGACAACGGGGGACAGGCCGCGCTGCTCGCGCCGACCGAGGTCCTCGCGGCGCAGCACGAGCGCTCGATCCGCGGCCTGCTCGGCGACCTCGGCGAGGCGGGCATGCTCGGCGGGGCGCTGGACGCCACGCGCGTCGTGCTGCTCACCGGCTCGCAGTCGACAGCGCAGCGGCGCAAGGCCCTGCTCGAGGCGGCGACCGGGACGGCCGGGATCGTCATCGGCACCCACGCGCTGCTCCAGCAGCACGTGACGTTCCACGACCTCGGGCTCGTCGTGGTCGACGAGCAGCACCGGTTCGGCGTCGAGCAGCGCGACGCCCTGCGGGCGAAGGCGCGGACGGCGCCCCACCTGCTCGTCATGACGGCGACGCCCATCCCGCGCACCGTCGCCATGACGATCTTCGGCGACCTCGAGGTCTCGACGCTGCGCCAGCTCCCGGCCGGCCGCGCCGACGTCGCGACGCACGTGGTCGACACGGGCAACGAGCGCTGGGTGCAGCGGATGTGGGCGCGGGTCGCGGAGGAGGTCGGGCAGGGGCGGCGCGTGTACGTCGTCTGCCCGCGCATCTCCGCGACGGTCGCGGAGGCGGGGGAGGACCTCGACGCCGGGCCGGCGGCCGATGACGACGACGGCGCCACGGGCGGCGAGCCGTCGGCGGCCCCGCGCAAGCTGGAGTCGGTCGAGGCCGTGATCGAGCGGCTGGGCGGCGAGCCGGCCCTCGCCGGGATCGAGCTGCGCGCGCTGCACGGCCGGATGGGACCGGAGGAGAAGGACGCCGCGATGGCCGACTTCGCCTCGGGGGCCGCCCCGGTGCTCGTGGCGACGACCGTCGTCGAGGTGGGCGTCGACGTGCCGGAGGCGAGCGTCATGGTCATCCTCGACGCCGACCGGTTCGGGCTGTCCCAGCTCCACCAGCTCCGCGGGCGGATCGGCCGCGGAGCTCTGCCCGGGGTCTGCTTCGCGGTGACGCCCGTGCCGGAGCTCGACCCGGGGACGGGGGAGCGGTCGGCCGCGCGGGAGCGGCTCGAGACGTTCGCCGGCACGCGGGACGGCTTCGCCCTGGCCGAGGCCGACCTCGGTCAGCGGCGCGAGGGCGACGTCCTGGGGGCGGCGCAGCACGGCCGGACCGCCTCGCTCCGGCTCCTGCGCGTCGTGCACGACGCCGAGACGATCGAGCTGGCGCGGGAGGCCGCGCGCGCCGTCGTCGCGAGCGACCCCGCGCTCGAGCGACACCCGGAGCTGGCCGAGGCGATCACCCGCGCGCTGGACGCCGAGCGCGAGGAGTACCTGGAGCGGTCCTGAGCCCATCGGCGCGGGTCCGCCCGGCCACGCTCGCCGAGCCCGACCGGGGCGCTCGGGTTCGGTGCGAGCCCGCGCGGCTCGTACGCTCGGGGGATGGCGAAGTCCTCCCCAGCGGTGCTGCGCGCCCGCGACCTGCTCGTCGGCTACGGCGAGAGCGCCGACTCGGCCGTGTGCCCGCCGATCTCGGTGACGATCCCGCCGGGGGCGGCACTCGCCGTCGTGGGGGCGAACGGCAGCGGGAAGTCGACGTTCCTGCGCGCGGTCGTCGGTCTGCTGCCGGCCCTCGGCGGGACGATCGAGCTGCTCGGACGGGCGGTCGACGAGCGCGAGGCGGACTTCCGCGCCGCCGTCGCGACCGTCATGGACGAGGATGCGGCGTTCCCCGCGCTCACCGTGCGCGAGCACCTGCTCCTGCTGGCCCGCGGTCACGGCGTCGCCCAGGCGAGCGAGCTGGTCACGACCCTCACGCGGGAGTTCGGGATCGCCGAGCGCGAGCGCGCGATGCCGACCGCGCTGTCCTCCGGGCAGCGGCGCCGCATGCTCCTGGCCGCCGCGTTCGTCCGCCCCCGGCGCGTGCTCGTGCTCGACGAGCCCGAGCAGCGGCTCGACGCCGGCATGCGCGACCGGCTGGGCGAGCGCCTCGCGGCCGAGCGGCGCAGCGGGGTCACGGTCGTCATGGCGACGCACGACCCCGTGCTCGTCGAGCGGGTCGCGACGCACGCGCTCGTCATCACGGACGAGCAGGCCCGGCAGGCCAAGCCGCGGGCCGCCCTCGACCTCATCGAGACGCTGTGACCGCCCCTGGCGCTCCCGGCGCCCACGGCGCCCCCGATGCCCCCGGCGCGGAGGTAGCCCCCGAGGCCGACGTGACCGCCGCCGGACCCGACGCGACGGTCGGCGACGAGGTCGACCCGGACGACCCGAGCTCCGCCGAGCAGCAGCTCACCGTCCTGCCGCTCGACGAGCCCGTCCCGGGCCAGCCCGTCGCGACGACCCGCCTGACCGGCCGCGGTCTGCGCTCGCTCACGGCGACGGCCAGGCGCGGCCACGGCGGCGCCAAGTGGACCAGCCTGTTCGGCGACGTGTACGTCTCCGTCCTCTCGGCGGTCGTCGGCGTCACGATGGCGGTCCAGGCCGCGCGCATGCTCGGGGCGGACCTCGGCAACCTCGAGGGCGCGGCGCAGGCCGCGGGACCCGCCCTGGACCCGGCCTGGCTCGTGCCCATCGTCGGGCTCGCGGCGGCCGGGCTCGTGCTGGGCGTCGTCGTGCGGCTCGGCCCGGTCGGGGTCGGCGGCGCGGGCGCCCTGTGGTGGCTGCCGACGCCGGCCGACCGCGCCGGGCTGCTGCGCCCCGTCGCGCTGGCCTGGCTCGCCGGCGGCGCGGTCGCCGGCGCCGCGGTCGGTGCGGTGCTCGCGGGCTTCGCCCACGTGGCCTGGCTCGGCTGGTTCGCGCTCGTGGGAGCCGGCGGGGGAGCCGCCCTCGTCGCCGTCGCGATCCTGAGCCAGCGCGGGGGAGCCGGCGGGCGGTCGCTCGCCTCGGCGCCGGTGCGGGCGCGGCGTCTCGCCCGGCTGGGCGAGACGTGCTTCGCGCTCGCCGTCGCCGCCTGGATCGCGCTCGCCGTCGCGCGGCGGCCGGCCCCGGAGCCCAGCCCGGTCCTGCTCGCCGCCGTCCTGCTCGCCCTCGCGGTCGTGCTCGGCGTCGTCGCGATCGCCGGTCTCGGCTCGATCCCGGGCGCGGTGCTGCGCGCGCGAGGCGCCAGGACGGGCGACGCGACGTCGTCCGTCGCCGCGCTCGACCTGCGCGGTCTCGGCCGCGTCCTCACCGACTCCGGCGGCGACGTCCGACGGCGCAGCTCGGCGCTGCGGACCGTGCGCGGGCCGCTGAGCGCCGTCTTCACGGCGGACTCCCGCCTCGTGCTGCGCAGCCCGTGGCAGCTCATCGCGTTCACCAGCGCCGTCGGGCTGCCGCTCGCGCTCGCGGTCTCGGGCGGTTCCCTGCTGATGGTCGCGCTGTTCGTCGTCGTCGGCGGGGCCCTCGTCGCGAACGTCGGCGGCGCCGGCGCGCGAGCGGCGCACGACGCCCCGGTCCTCGACCGCGTGCTCGGCCTCGGCGCTCGCCGCTCGCGGCTCGCGCGGCTCCCGTTCGCCTCCCTGCTCGTCTTCGTCTGGGCGATGGTCGTGCTGCCGCTGCTGCTCTCGATGCGCGGTGTCGGCCTCGGCTGGGAGCTGGTCCCGCTCGCGCTGCTGCTCGCCCCCGGGCTCGCCTCCGCCGGCATCCAGGCCGCCTACCGCAAGTCGATGGACTGGTCGCAGCCGCTCGTCATCACGCCCCAGGGCGCGTACCCGCCGGGGCTGATGAGCGCGCTCGCCCTCGGCCCGATGCTCACGCTCATCGCGCTCCTGCCGACGCTCGTGGCGCTCGCGGTCGCGGTGCTCTCGCCGGCGACGCAGGTTCCCGTCGGCGTCCTGCTGCTCCAGGCCGTCGTCTCCTCGATCCTCGTCGCGGTCGCCACCCACGTCCGCAAGGACGCCGGCCGGCCGGCTCGTCCGACCCGGCCGACCTCGGCCGCGGCGACGGCCAGGTAGCCACCGCCCCGGTTCCCGGGGGCGGACCTCAGCCGCGCGAGCGGTCGCGTCCGATCGGCACGACCTGCGGCGTGCCGACGACGGGGTCGGGGACGACGACGCAGGGCAGGCCGAACACCTCCCCGACGAGGTCGGACGTCACGATGTCGCGCGGGGCGCCCTCGGCGACCACCCGCCCGTCGCGCATCGCGATGAGGTGCGTCGCGTACCGCGCGGCGTGGTTGAGGTCGTGCAGCACGGCCACGAGCGTGTGGCCGGCGAGGTTGAGGTCCGTGAACAGCTCGAGCAGCTCGATCTGGTAGGTGATGTCGAGGTAGGTCGTCGGCTCGTCGAGCAGCAGGATGCCGGTCTGCTGAGCCAGGGCCATCGCGACCCACACCCGCTGGCGCTGGCCGCCCGACAGCTCGTCGACCAGGCGGCCGGAGAGCTCGGTGATGCCGGTCGCCGCCATCGCCCGCAGCACGGCCTGCTCGTCGTCCCCGGTCCACTGCCGGAGGAGGTTCTGGTGCGGGTAGCGCCCGCGGGCGACGAGGTCGGCGACGGTGATGCCGTCGGGAGCGATGGAGCTCTGGGGCAGCAGCCCGATCCGGCGCGCGACCTCCCGGGCGCGGTAGGAGTGGATGTCGGCGCCGTCGAGCACCACCCGGCCTGCGGTGGGACGCAGCAGGCGGCTGAGCCCGCGCAGGAGCGTCGACTTGCCGCACGCGTTCGGGCCGACGATCACCGTGAACGAGCGGTCGGGGATCGAGACGGAGAGGTTCTCGGAGATCGTCCGCCGGTCGTACCCGATCGTCGCCGCCTCCACGCGCAGCCGCGCACCTGTCTCAGCCACGGTGCCTCACTTCCCTGATGATGAGCCAGACGAGATAGGCGCCGCCGGCCACCACCGTGACGATGCCGACGGGCAGCGCGGTCGGCAGGGCGTGCTGCGCGACGAGGTCGGCCCCGACGAGCAGCAGCGCGCCCGTGCATGCCGCCGGCGCGACGGCGATGCCCGGCGAGCGGGTGAGGCGCCGGGCGATCTGGGGCGCGGACAGCGCGACGAACGCGATCGGCCCGGCCGCGGCCGTCACGACGGCCGTCAGCGCCACGGCGATCAGCATGACCGTCAGCCGCACCGGTTCCGCGCGCGTACCGGTGGCGCGTGCCGCGTCGTCGCCCAGCTCGAGCTGCCGCAGCCCCGGGCCGAGCGCCGCCCCGGCCGCCAGGAGGACCAGCACGAGGCCGCCGCCGACGATCGCCTGGTCCCAGGTGGTCCCGTTGAGCGAGCCGGCGCCCCAGACCGCGGCGGTGAGCGCGAGCTCCTGGTTCGCGGTGAGCATGAGCCACGTGTTGAACGAGGCGAGGACGGCCGCGACGGCGATCCCGACGATGATGAGCCGGAACCCCTGGACCCCCCGACGCCATGCCAGCAGGTAGACGACGCCGGCGGTGAGGATGCCGCCGACCAGCGCTCCGCCGGCAACCTGGAGGTACCCGCCGCCGATGACGATGATGACGAGCAGCGCGCCGGTGTAGGAGCCGGTGGAGAAGCCGATGACGTCGGGGGACGCCAGCGGGTTGCGGGTGAGCGACTGGAACGCGCCCCCCGCCGCTCCGAGCGCGGCGCCGAACACCAGCCCGGCGAGGACGCGTGGCAGCCGCCAGTCGACGACGACGGTGCGCGCGAAGCCGGCGTCCGGATCGTTCGTGAGCGCCGCCAGCACCTGGGGGAGGGTGAGCGGGTAGTCGCCGACGACGAGACCGACCGCGGCCAGCGTGACCGCCGCGACGACGAGCCCGGCGCACACGAGGAGCGCCCGCAGCCGCCACCGGCCGGCCAGGCCGCCGGCGCGCAGCGCGACCGAGCGGTAGCCGGGGTCGACGAGCCCGGTCGGAGCGTCGCCGGGGACGGCGTCCGCGATCGCGCTCACAGCCCGCTCGCTCGCTGCCGGCGGACCAGGACGATGAGGACGGGCGCCCCGACGAAGGCCGTGACGATGCCGACCGGGACCTCGCCGGGCCAGTCGACCACGCGGCCGACGATGTCGGAGACCAGCAGCAGCGCCGGCGCGAGCACGATCGTGTACGCGAGGATCCACCGCTGGTCCGGCCCGACGATCCAGCGGGCCACGTGCGGCACCATGAGGCCGACGAAGGCGATCGGGCCGGCGATCGCGGTCGCCCCACCGGCCAGCAGCGTGACGGCGGTGACGACGACGACCCTGGTGAGCACGACGTTCGTGCCGAGGGAGCGCGCGAGGTCGTCCCCGAGCGCGATGGCGTTGAGCGAGCCGCTCGCGACCATCGCGAGGACGACGCCGACCAGCAGGAACGGGAGGACGGGCAGCAGGACGTCCCAGCCCCGCTCGACGAGCGTCCCGGCGTTCCAGCTCCGCATCGTGTTGAACGTCATCGGGTCGAGCAGGATCAGCGCCGTGACGATCCCGCTCAGCACTGCGCCGAGCGCGACACCCGCCAGGGTGAGCCGCACGGGGTCGGCGCCGCCCCGACCGGCCGAGCCGACGACGTAGACGGCGACCGTGACGACGAGCGCCCCGGCGAAGGCGAGCCAGACCTGCCCCGAGGTCGACGTCACCCCGAGCGCGGCGACACCGATCGCGATGAAGAACGAGGCGCCGGAGGTGACACCGAGGATGCCCGGGTCGGCGAGCGGGTTGCGCGTCAGGGCCTGGATGAGCGCGCCCGCGACCCCGAGCGCCAGCCCGACGCAGACTCCGACGACGGTGCGGGGCACGCGCAGGTGCCACACGACGTGGGACTCCTCCGTTCCCCCCAGCAGGGTGTGGAGCACGGTGAGCGGCGCGATGCCCCTCGAGCCCACCGCGATGCTGACCAGGACGAGGACCGCCAGCACCACCATCGCGACGAGCAGCCCGAGCGTCCGGGTGGCGCCGGACGACGCGACGGGCCCCCGCTCGGTGGAGCCGGAGGCCGAGGTCAGGTCGGAGAGCTGGGTCGGCTCGGCGATCGACGGCGCCGCGCGCGGGTCGATCGGGGCAGCCGTCATGGACGATCCGTTCCTCGGGCCGGAGCCGGCCGACCCGCGTCGCGGCCGTGTAGCATCCGGAGTACTTAGGTAAGGGTAACCTGAGTACGAATGCTGTCGCGACTCTCGCAGGGGGACTCGGACGGCCATCCACTGAATGGAGCCACCATTGTCTCGTCGTCCCGCTCGTCGCCGCGCCACCGCCCGTCGAGCGACGCTCGCGCTCGCCGCAGCCGTCGCCGCCCTCGCGCTCGCCGCGTGCTCGACCCCCGCCACGTCGTCGCAGACCACGCCGCCGGCCGACCCCGCGGGGTCGGCGGCCTCGTCGGGAGCAGCCGAGGGATCGGGCGACGCGGGCACCGAGGACTCGGCCTACCCGGTGACGATCGACACGAAGTTCGGCCCGGTCACGATCGAGGAGCGGCCCGAGCGGGTCGTGGCCCTCGGCTGGGGTGACGCGGAGCTCGCGCTCGCGTTCGGCGTGCAGCCCGTCGGGGCCGCCGACTGGCTCGCCTTCGGCGGCGAGGGCGTCGGTCCGTGGGCCGAGGGCCTCTACGACTCGGCTCCCGAGATCATCGGGACGATGGAGCCCTCCTACGAGGCGATCGCCGCGCTCGAGCCCGACCTCATCCTCGACGTGCGCAGCTCCGGCGACGCGGAGCGCTACGAGCGGCTGTCGACGATCGCGACGACGGTCGGCGTGCCCGACGGCGGCGACTCGTGGCTGGCGACGCGCGACCAGCAGGTCGGGATGATCGCCGCCGCGCTCGGCCAGACCGAGCGCGGCGAGGAGCTCGTCGCCGAGGTCGACGACGCGTTCGCCGAGGTGTCGGCCGCGCACCCCGAGTGGGCGGGGAAGACCGTCACGGTCGCGACCCGCACCGCCGACGGCTGGGGCGCGTACGCCGCGACCGACGGCCGCGTGCAGCTCCTCGAGAACATGGGCTTCACCCTGAGCCCGACCATCGCGGCCCTGCCGGTCGACGAGAACGGCTGGAGCGTCAGCATCTCCGCCGAGCAGCTCGACCTGCTCGACGCCGACCTCCTCGTCGCGTTCCCGATCTTCATCGACGCCAGCGAGATCACCGACGACGCCGGGTGGCAGCTCGTCCCGGCGGTCGCCGACGGCCGGTCGATCGTCGTCACCGACGACCTCTCGCAGGCGTTCTCGCTCGGCACGCCCGCGGCGCAGCTCTACGCGATCGACCACTTCACCTCGCTCATCGAGAGCGCCATCGGTTGAGTGCCGTCGTGCTGCGCCCCCTGCACCGCCGGACGTCCCGGTGACCCGGCGACGTCCGGCGGCGCAGGCCCGCAAGCCGGAGGTGGCCACCGTCCGCGGGTTCCGGGTGGTCGACGCGCTGACGATCTCGCCGGGGTTCCGCCGGGTCGTCGTCCGCAACGACGACGAGGACTTCGACGAGGAGTTCTCCTACCTCGGCTACGACCACTGGTTCCGCCTCTTCCTCCCGCTGCCCGGGCGGCCGCTCGAGCTGCCGCTCGGCGGGCTGGACGGCTGGCACCAGCGCCTGCTCGCGATGCCGGACGAGGTCCGCCCGATCGTCCGCAACTACACGATCCGCGCCGCCCGGCGCGACTCGGCCGGCTGGGAGCTCGACGTCGACTTCGTCCTGCACCGCGGAGCGTCGGGCGAGGTGGAGGGCGAGGCGGCCGGCTGGGCGCTGGCGTGCCGGCCCGGGGACGAGCTGGGCTTCCTCGACCAGGGCTGCATCTTCACCGCGTACGACGAGCGGCCGCTGCTCCTCGTGACGGACGAGACGGGCCTGCCCGGCGTCGAGGCGATCCTCGCGACGCTCGACCACGACCGCGTCACGACGGTCGTCGAGGTGGCGTCGGAGGAGGACCGGCGCGAGCTCGCGGGGCCCGGGGCGTCCTGGACGGCGCGCCGGCCGGGCCAGGGGTACGGCGACGCGGCGCTGGAGGTGCTGCGCGGGACGAGCATCGACCCGGCCTGCAGCGCCTACATCGTCGGCGAGTCGGCGTTCGTGCTCCGGGCGCGCACGGTCTGCCGGCGGGCCGGCGTCGCGAAGGAGGCGATCGGCTTCTGCGGGTACTGGCGGCTGTGAGCCGTAGGCTGCCGGGGTGACGCGCATCATCGCCGGGGTCGCGGGCGGCCGGACGATCCAGGTGCCGCCGCGGGGGACCCGCCCGACGTCGGACCGGGTCCGCGAGGCCCTGTTCACCCGCCTCGACAGCTACGGCCTGCTCGACGGTGCCCGCGTCCTCGACCTCTACGCCGGCTCCGGGGCCCTCGGGCTGGAGGCGGCGAGCCGCGGGGCGGTCGAGGTCGACCTCGTCGAGCACGACCGCCGCGCCGCGCAGACCTGTCGCGACAACGCGCGCGCCCTCGGGATCCCCGGGGTCGACGTCCGCGTGCACCAGGCGCGGGTCGAGACGTTCCTCGCGGCGCGTCCGGCGCGTCCGGCGGACGTGACGGGTGTGGCGGATCGGGCGGAGGACCCGCGCGACGACGCCTGGTCGCTCGTGCTGATCGACCCGCCGTACGACGTCGCGACCGACCGCGTCGACGCCGTCCTGCACCAGCTCGTCGGGCACCTGAGCCGGGACGCGGTCGTCGTGGTCGAGCGCTCGTCGCGCAGCTCGGCGCCCACGCCGCCGCCCGAGCTCGAGACGTGGCAGGACCGCAGGTACGGCGAGACGACGCTGCACTTCCTCGAGCGCGCTACCGTCGGGTGATGAGCACGCAACGCCCGAACGACCCCGCCCCGTTCGACGGTCCCGCCGACGGGATCGGCTACCCGCTCGACCCTCCGACGTCGACCAGCGACGCCGGCCCGACCGGCACCACCGGGCCGGCCGGCACCGCGGCTCCCGTCGCCCCGACCTACGGGACGCCGGCCGAGAGCCCCGAGGTCCTCGTCCCCACGCCCCTGCCGTCGCGCGGCGGCCTGAGCCGGTCCAAGATCATGGCCGCCACGCCGATCCTGGCGACGATCGGGTTCTTCGTCTGCGGGTTCGCGTTCAACGGCTGGGCCTGGGCCTGGGTGTTCTGGCTGGCCGTCCCGCTCGTCGGCATCCTCACGAGCGACGACGACCAGAAGCGGCTCCGCCGGGAGCGCAAGCGCGGCACGATCGAGCGGTGAGCTCCGCGACGTCGCCCGGCGTCGACCTCCCGGAGCCCGCCCGGTCGGCGTGCCACGGGACCGTCCGTCGTCCCTCCCCCTATCGTGAGGGGGTGCGTACCGTCGTGGTTCCCGGCACCTTCGACCCCGTGACGCTCGGGCACGTCGACATCGTCGCGCGCGCCGCGCGGCTGTTCGACGAGGTCGTCGTCGGCATCGCGCGCAACGCCGGCAAGACGCCGCTGCTCGACGCCGAGACGCGCCGGGCAGCGTTCGCGGGCGCCGTCGCCCACCTGCCCGGCGTGCGGGTGGAGATCGTGCCCGGCCTGCTCGTCGACTTCTGCCGCGAGGTCGGCGCCGTCGCGATCGTCAAGGGCCTGCGCGGCGGCGGGGACCTCGACGCCGAGGCGCCGATGGCCGCCATGAACCGCCACCTGTCGGCCGTCGGGACCGGCGACGCCGGCGTCGACACCGTCTTCCTCGTGAGCGACGGTCGCCTCGCCCACATCGCCAGCTCGATGGTGCGGGACGTCGCGACCTACGACGGTCCGATCGACGACCTCGTGCCGGACGGCGTCGGAGACCTCGTCCGCGCCGCGATCGCCGACCGCTCCGCCCGTTCCCGGACCGGCCGCGACAGCAGCGGCCCAGCTCCGTCCGTCCCGTCCGCCCCGACCCCGAGGGAGACCCCGTGACCGACCACACCACGTCCACCGAGGACCCGGCGGCCGGCCTCCTCGCGCTGCTCGACGACCTGCGCGACGTCGTCGAGCAGGCGCGCGCGATGCCGATGAGCGCCTCCGTGCTCGTCAACAAGGCCGAGGTCGTCGACCTGATCGCCGCCGCCCGGGAGGCCGTCCCGGACCAGGTGGCCGCCGCCGACCGCATCGTCGCCGAGGCCGAGGGCGTGCTCGCCCGGTCGAAGGCGGAGGGCGCCGACATCCTCGCCGCGGCGCACGTCGAGGCCGACCGGCTCGTCTCCGACCACGAGATCACGCGCCTCGCGCGGGAGCGGGCGGCGGAGATCGTCGCGGAGGCCGAGGCCAGGGCCGCCCGGCTCGAGGCCGACGCGGACGACTACTGCGACTCGCGGCTGGCCCAGTTCGAGGTCGATCTCGGCGCCGTCTCCAAGCAGGTCGCCGCCGGACGTGCGCGACTGGCGGCGCGGCGCGGGGCACAGTAAGGTAGTTCTTTGGTCCGCCGCTCGGCGCGACCCCCTGGAACACCCAGACACCCCCTGAGCCCGGTTGCGCGCCCTTCTGCCTGCGCCAGGGCCGGGCCGACACGAGAGGGAGCACCGCGTCATGAACCCGCGCTCACCGTTCGTCGTCGGGGTGCACGAGCTCGTGCGTCGCCCCGGCGCGATGCACACCACCCGGCTGGCGATCCCGGCCCCCGGCGACCTGCGCAACGAGGTCATCGGCGTGCCGACCGGCGCCGAGGTCGAGATCGACCTGCGCCTGGAGTCCGTCGTCGAGGGCGTCCTCGCCTCGGCCCGCGTCCTCGCGCCGCTGGCGGGGGAGTGCGTGCGTTGCCTCACGGCCATCGCCGACGAGGCGGACGTCGAGCTGACCGAGCTGTTCGCCTACCCGGGCGCGATCGAGATCGACCCCGAGGACACCGAGGCGGAGGAGATCGCCGAGATCCTCGACGACGCCATCGACCTCGAGCAGGCCGTCCGGGACGCCATCGTCCTCGACCTGCCGTTCCAGCCGCACTGCCGGCCGGACTGCCTCGGCCTGTGCCCCGAGTGCGGCGTCGACCTCAACACGGCGGACCCGGACCACGGTCACGACGTCGTCGACGCCCGCTGGGCCGCGCTCGTCGAGGCCTTCAACCAGCCCGACGGCGAGCCGACCGGCGAGCCCGACGAGACCCCCGGCGGCACCGCCGCACCCACCACGACCGGCGAGGAATCCGACCGGTGAGGAGTGCCGTAGACTTCTCTGCGGTTTACTGACGAAGGAAGAGGAAGACCCGTGGCTGTTCCCAAGCGCAAGATGTCGCGCTCCAACACCCGTGCGCGCCGCTCGCAGTGGAAGGCGACGCCCGCCGTGCTCTCCACCTGCCCCCAGTGCAAGTCGCCGCGCCTGCCGCACACGGCCTGCCCGAGCTGCGGCGCCTACAACCAGCGCACCTACGCCGAGGCTCTCCGCACCGACGCCTGAGGCAGCCGATGCCGAAGGACGTGCTGGAAGCGAGCCCGATGCCACCGGTTGGCCTCGGGCCGCTTCTGTCTGCCCTGGGGGAGGACCTCGACCCCGAGCTGGCCGTCCTCGCGCTGACGCACCGCAGCTTCGCCCACGAGGCGGGCGGCGTACCGACGAACGAGCGCCTGGAGTTCCTCGGGGACTCGGTGCTCGGCGTCATCGTGACGGAGTACCTCTTCATCACCTACCCGGACGTCTCCGAGGGCGACCTCGCCAAGCGACGCTCGGCGTGCGTGTCCCAGCGGGCCCTCGCCCGCGTCGCGCGTGAGCTCGGGATCGGGTCCTTCCTGCTCCTGGGCCGCGGCGAGGCGAACTCGGGCGGCTCCGAGAAGGACTCGATCCTCTCCGACACGCTCGAGGCCCTCATCGGGGCGACGTTCCTCTCGGTCGGGCTCGACCGCACCCGCGTCATGGTGCTGCGCCTGCTCGCCTCGACGCTCGCCGGGGCCGCGACGGCTGGGGCCGGTCTCGACTGGAAGACGAGCCTCCAGGAGCGCTCGGCCGAGCTCGGGCTCGGCGTCCCGTCCTACGAGGTGCGCTCGACCGGGCCCGACCACGCGCGGGTCTTCACCGCCCAGGTCCTCATCGGTGGCGACGTGCTCGGCGAGGGCACCGGCACCGCCAAGAAGTACGCCGAGCAGCAGGCGGCCGAGCAGGCCTTCGCCGCGCTCGTCGGCTCCGACGCCTGAGCCGTTGCCCGAGCTCCCCGAGGTCGAGACGGTTCGAGCCGGTCTCGCCGACCACGTCCTCGGCCGCGTCGTCGCCGGCGTGGACGTCCACAACCCCCGCACGGTCCGCCGCCTGCCCGGGGGCGCCGGGCAGCTCGCCGACGAGCTGACCGGGACCCGGCTGCGCGCCGCCGTCCGGCGCGGCAAGTTCCTCTGGCTCCTGCTGGACGACGCCGCCGCCGGGAGCGACGCGCCCGGCGCGGGCTCAGCCCTCCTGGTCCACCTCGGGATGAGCGGCCAGCTGCTGGTCCGCGACCGGCTCACGGCCGAGGCGGGCGCTGAGCACCCGCACCTGCGCGCCCGGCTCCACCTCGCGCCCGACGACTCCGGCCGATCCCTCGACGCCGACGCCGCCGAGGCGCCCGGCGTCCCCGTCGTCCTCGACTTCGTCGACCAGCGCACGTTCGGCTACCTCGCGACCGACCGGCTCGTCGCGACGCCCGACGGCGCCCCCGGCGGTCTGGGCGCGCCCGACCCGCTCGTCCCCGCGTCCGCCGCGCACATCGGCCGGGACCTGCTGGACCCTGCCGTCGACCTCGGCGTGCTCGCCCGAGCCCTGCGCGGGCGGCGGAGCGCCGTCAAGCGCGCGCTGCTGGACCAGACGCTCGTCTCCGGGGTCGGGAACATCTACGCGGACGAGGCGCTGTGGCGCGCCCGGGTGCACCCGGAGCAGCCGGCCCCGACGCTGAGCGCCCGCGCGGCGCGTACCGTCCTCGAGTCGGCCGCCGAGGTCATGCGCGCGGCGCTCGTGGCGGGCGGGACGTCCTTCGACGCCCTCTACGTCAACGTCAACGGCGCCTCGGGCTACTTCGACCGCTCGCTCGAGGTCTACGGCCGGGAGGGCGAGCCGTGCTCGCGCTGCGGCGCCCCCGTGCGCCGCGCGTCCTTCATGAACCGCTCCTCGCACTTCTGCTCCCGGTGCCAGCGGCGGCGGTAGGTCGACGCGATGCACGAGTCCGGGGCGCACGCCGGGCTCGCCGCGGAGCAGCGGTCGCGGCTCCGCGACGTCATCGAGGGCCACGTCCGGACGGGTGCCAGTGTCCGCGTCCCGGCCGGGTGATCCGGCGGGTCGGCCGACCTGAGAGGATGTGACCCGCTCAGGACCGACGACTCGACTCAGGGAGGCACTCGTGATCATCTGGAGGGGCTGGGGCGTGCTCGCGTTCGTCTACGCGGCCGTCGGCATGATCCTGTTCGCGGGGGTGGCCTCGACCCTGGTGCCCGAGTCGGTGCTGCCGTTCACCATCGGGATCGGCCTGCTCCTCGCCGCCGTCGCGACCTGGTTCACCGGCATCGCCCTGAACCGGACGAGCCCCCGGCGCAAGATCGACGCCTGGGCGCAGGAGCGCAAGCGCCAGCTCGACGACCTCGTCGTCACCGGCCGGTTCTCGCTCGGTCCCGGTCAGCCCCAGCCGACGTCGGTCGCCCAGGCGCAGGAGATGGCCGACGCCCTGTTCGCCCACGAGCTGGCGCAGGCCCAGCGCGCGTTCAACGTGCACACGCTGTTCTGGATCCCGATGCAGTACCTCGCGTTCGTGTGGGGCGCCATCGCGCTGGCCGTCATCGTCATCGGCGCCGTCCAGGCGATGAGCTGAGCCGCCGGCGACCGACGGTCGCGGACGGCGACGGGATCACCGGCCACGTCACCGCCCCGGCGAGGGAGGGGACGGCCGTCCGGGAGGGCGGCCGCCACCTCGGCCGGGACACCCGGACCACGGCCGGTTCGGGACTTGCGGCCCCCGCCCGGTAGCCTGCGAGGGTGACAACACCCACCACCGTCATGATCGTGGACGATCACGAGGTCGTCCGTCGCGGGATCGCCGACGTCGTCGCGGCCGCCGACGGGCTCGACGTCGTCGCCGAGGCCGGGACCGTCAAGGACGCGGAGCGCCGCGGCGCCCTGCTCAAGCCGCAGGTCGCGCTCATCGACCTCCAGCTCCCCGACGGCACGGGCATCGACGTCATCAAGGCGCTCGCGGTCAGCTCGCCGGAGACGCGGGCGATCGTGCTCACGTCCTTCGACGACGACGACGCGGTGTCCGCCGCCGTCGAGTCCGGTGCCCGGGCCTACGTGCTCAAGACGGTGCGCGGGGCGGAGATCGTCGACGTCGTGCGCGCCGTGGCCGCCGGCCGAGTGCTCCTGGACGAGCGGACGCTCACCCGGCGCCGCCAGGCCAACCCGGACCCGACCGCGTCGCTCACCGCGAGCGAGTCCAAGGTGCTCGACCTCGTGGCCAAGGGCATGACGAACCGGGACATCGCCGACGAGCTCGGTCTCGCCGAGAAGACGGTGAAGAACCACGTGACGTCGATGCTCGCGAAGCTCGGCCTCTCCCGCCGCACGCAGGTCATCGCCTGGGTGGCGAGCCAGCACACGCAGTCCTGGCGCTAGCCGGCCGATCGGCCGGGGCGGCCGACGGGTCCGGGCTCAGCCGATCCACGCCTCCCAGACGAGGGAGGACCCACCGCCCGGGTTGGCCACCAGCCGCGCCGCACCGCCGTGGTCCTCGGCCCGGCCGAGCAGGTTGGCCAGGCCGCTGCGCCGGTCGGACGCCGGCTCGGGACCCCGGCCGTCGTCCGACACCACGATCCGCACCGTCCGCGGCTCCACGTCGATGACGACGCGGGCGCTCGTCGCCTGCGCGTGCCGGGCCACGTTGGACAGCCCCTCGCGGACGACCGCGACGACGTCGTCGCTCATGTGGTCGCCCAGCCGCGCGTCGATCTCGGCCGCCTGCTCGCCGGCCGTGTCGAGCTCGGCGAGCTGCTCGCCGTCGAGCGTGAGGAGCATCGACGGCGCGAAGCCGAGGCTGGCGCGCGCGAGGGAGGCCTCGCGCAGCAGCCGCTCGAGCACGGGGAGCTGCTCGTCCCGGTCCCGCAGCGAGCGGACGATGCCGCGGATCTGCCGCACCCCCTCGTCGACGCCCCCGATCGCCTCGTCGATCTCCGTCACGACCGTCGGCTCCTCCGGCGTGCCAGCCAGCAGCTTCTTCGCGTGCTCGAGCCGCATGCCGGTGGCGAAGAGCTGCTGGATCGCGAGGTCGTGCAGGTCGCGAGCGATCCGGCTGCGCTCGTTGAGCAGCGCCGCGATGTCCTCGGCGTGCCTCGCGGCCGCGAGCCGCAGCGCGAGCGCCGCCTGGCGCCCGAAGTCGGCCGCGACCGCGAGGTCCTGCTCGGTGAACGCCGGTCGGCCGGGCAGCCGGAACAGGATGAGGACGCCGAGCGAGCTCGTCGTGGCTCCGGCGCCCGCGTCGTCGTCGGCCAGGTGCGTGAGCAGCGGCGCGTAGAGCGCGCGCTCGAAGATCCGCGCCTCGGGGATGAACCGGTCCGCGTCGCGCGCGATGGAGTCGACGAGCACGCCGCTGGCCGTGTGGACGGACTCGATCGCCGGGCCGTCGGGCGGAAGGACGGCGCCGATGAGGGGTGCCATCCGCGGACCGTCGACGATCTCGACCATCCACTCCTCGTCCAGCGACGGCAGGACGATCGCGGCACCGTCCGCGTCCGCGACCTCGCGGATGCGCTGCGCGATGAGCGCGAGGACGTCCTCCTCCTCGGTGCCCTCGAGCAGCGCCGCGGTGATCTCCTGGGAGACCTGCATCCACCGCTCGCGGTCCTGCGCCTGCCGGTAGAGCCGGGCGTTGTCCATCGCGACGGCGGCCGCGGCGGCGAGCAGCGTCACCGTCTCGACGTCCTGCGGCGTGAACCCGCTCGGCTTGTTCGTGAGGTAGAGCCGCCCGAGCACGATGCCGCCGGCCATGACGGGGACGCCGAGGAAGGTGTGCATCGGCGGGTGACCCGGCGGAAACCCCTCGAACGCCGGGTGCTGGGTGAGGTCGTCGAGCAGGAGCACGCCCTCCGGCAGCGTGCCGAGCACCCCGTGGCCGCGCGGCGGGTGACCGAGGACGGCGACCTCCTCCGCGCTCATGCCCTGCTGGATGAACGTGGTCGTCTCGCCGTAGGCGTCGAGCTCGGCGATCGCGGCGTAGCGCGCCCCCGTGTGGTCGGCCGCGGCCACGACGAGCTCGGCGAGCGCGCGCTCGGCGTCGAGCTGGCCGGCGAGGTCGAGGAGCTGCGTGATGAGGGCGGGGGTGACGGGGGTGCTCATGCGGGGAACCTCACCGCGTCAGTCTGCCAGGGCGACCACGCGGTCGGCGGCACCGACCGCCCCGACGTGGTGGGTCACGACGACGACGCTGCGACCGGTCGCGGTGAGCGCGAGCAGGTCGGCGACGAGCGCCGTCGCCACCTCGTCCGGCAGGTGCTCGGCTGGCTCGTCCAGGAGGAGGAGCGGGGCCGGGCTGGCGAGGGCGCGGGCCACGAGCAGGCGGCGGCGCTCGCCGCCGGAGATCGTGTCGGTCGACACCCGCGTGTCGAGGCCGTCGGGCAGCGCCTCGACCCACGCGAGCAGCCCGGCGGCGGCCAGCACGTCGCGCGCCTCCTCGCGGGTCAGGTCGCCGCGTGCGGCGCGCAGGTTCTCCAGCACGGAGGTGTCGAAGACGTGGGCGTCCTCGGCCGTGAGCGCGACGTGCTCGGCCCGCTCGGCGCCGCGCAGCCGCGCCGGGACGATCCCGTCGAGCGTCAGCTCGCCGGCCAGCGGCGGCAGCATGCCGGCGAGCGTGAGCAGCAGGGTCGTCTTCCCGACGCCGGACGGCCCGACGATCGCGAGGCTCGACCCCGGCGGCACGTCGAGGTCGAGCGGCGCCGCGAGGGCGGTGCCGCCGGGCCAGCCGTACGCGAGGCCGCGCGCCGTCAGGCCCGGCGTCGCGGTGGGACCCGGCGTCGCGGCGCGGCCAGGGGCGGGCCGGGGATCGGCCCCCCGCGCGGCCGCCGCGTCGTCGTCGTCGAGGTCCAGCAGCGCGAGGATCTGTCGCGCGGCCTGGGCGCTGCGGTGGAGCTGGGACGCGGCCGCCGGCAGCGGCATCGTGGCCTCGAACACGGCGAGCGGGACCAGGACGACGACGGCGAGCTGCTCGGGCGTCAGCGTGCCGGACACGAGCGCCGGGACCCCGACCAGCAGGGCCCCGACCGCCGCGGCGCCCGTCGCGAGCACGGCCAGCGCGGCCGAGGAGGCGAGCGGGACGGCCGCGCGGCGCTCGGCGGCGCGCGAGCTGCGGTCGGCGGCGGCCAGCTCGTCGAGCACGACGCCGCGTCGTCCGGTGAGGGCCAGCTCCGCGGACCGGGTGAGCAGCGTCTCGGTCGCGACGGCCACCTCGGTCCGGGCGGCGACCCGCGCCGCCTCGGCGCGCGCGTCGGCGCGCTGCGCGAGCGCCGGCACGACGAGCGCCGACACGAGCAGGCAGACCAGCAGGACGCCGGCGGCGGCGAGGTCGAAGCAGGCGAGGAAGCCGACGGACCCGAGCCCGACGACGACGGCGACCAGCGCCGGGACGATCGCCCGCACGACGAGGTCGCCGACGTCGTCGACGTCGGCCCCGGTCCGCGCGAGCAGGTCCCCGCGGCGCAGGGCCGCGATCCGCTCCGTCCGGCCGCGGGCCAGCGCGTCGTAGAGGTTGGTGCGCAGGTCGGCCACCCCGCGCAGGGCGACGTCGTGCGCCGCGAGCCGGTCGAGGTAGCGGGAGACGCCGCGCAGCACGCCGAACAGGCGCACCCCGACGGCCGCGATGTTGAGCGTCATGACCGGCGGCATCTGCGAGGCGCGGACGATGAGCCACGCCGACGTCCCGGCGAGCGCCACCGAGGCGGCCAGCGTGAGCGAGCCGAGCGCGACGGCCGCGGCCAGCGTGCGTCGGCGCAGCCCGAGCAGGGGGAGGATCCGGCGCACGGCGCGCAGGTCGTCGCGCAGCCGCGGCCCCTCCGGCCGGGCGTCGTCGTCCGCGCGGGACGCGACGTCGCGCACGGGTGCGGCCTCGGCCGCCCGCCGGCTCATGCCGACACCTGCGCGCCGGCCCGCACGTGGACGACCTCGTCGGCGGCGGCGAGCGTCGCCGGACGGTGCGCGACGACGACGACGGCGGCGCCGCGCGCGGCCACGGCCCGCATCGCCTCGACGATCCGCGCCTCGTCGGCCGGCGCCAGGTGCGCCGTCGGCTCGTCCAGGACGACGAGCCGGGCGCCGCGCACGAGCGCGCGGGTCAGCTCGAGCCGGTGCGTCTGGCCGACCGACAGCCCGGAGGAGAGGCCGCCAGCGGACTCGGCGAGCCGGGTGTCCCAGCCGCCCGGCAGCGCGGCCACGACGTCGGACAGCCCGGTCGCCCGGGCCGCCTCCTCCAGGTCCGCGGCGGGGATCTCGCGACCGGACGTCACGTGCTCGCGGAGCGTGCCGCCGCCGGTGACGACGCGCTGCGGCACCCACGCGGCCTGCTCCCACCACGCGGCCGGGTCGATCCCGGCCAGCGGGACGTCGGCCCGGGTGCCCGGCCCCGCGGCCAGATCGTCCGGCGGACCCGCCGTGTCGTCCGGATCGTCCGGCCCGCCGACCACCAGCTCGATCGAGCCGGCGTCGACCGGCTGGAGGAGCAGCAGCGCCATCGCCGTCGTCGTCTTGCCGGAGCCGCTCGGTCCGGCCAGCGCCGTGACGCGTCCGGGCCGGACCAGCGCGGACAGCGCCTCGGGGGCCAGGTAGCCCCGCTCGTCGGCCGCGACGCTCACGTCCGTGAGCCGGATCGCCCGCCAGGCCGGCACGGGAGCCGACCCGGCCGCCGGGAGCGGCGTGTCGAGCACGTGGAACACGCGCTGCACGGCGGCCAGCCCGTTCGTCGAGGCGTGGAACTGCGTGCCGACCTGGCGCAGCGGCTGGTACACCTCCGGCGCGAGGACGAGGACGACGAGCGCCGTGACGAGGTCGATCCGTCCGTAGACGAGGCGCATCCCGACCTCGACGGCCACGAGCGCGACCGAGAGCGAGGCCAGCAGCTCGAGCACGGCACCCGAGAGGAACGCGACGCGCAGGGTCTGCATCGTCGTGGCGCGGTAGGAGTCGGCGAGCCGCTTGACCCGCGTGCCGGGACCGATCTCCCGGCCGAGCGCGCGCAGCGTCGTGAGCCCCGCCAGCAGGTCGAGGAGCTGGGCGCCCTGCTGCGCGAGCACGTCGAGCCGCCGGGCCGAGTACTGCTGCGTCGTGACGCCGACGAGCCACATGAACAGCGGGACGAGCGGGAGCGTCACGGCGACGATGAGCCCCGAGACGAGGTCGAGCCAGAGCATGACGCCGAGCGCGACGGGCGTGAGGATCGCCGTCATGAGGAGCTGCGGCAGGTACCCGGTGACGTAGGGGACGACGTCGTCGAGCCCTCGGGTCGCGAGGACGGCGACCTCGGAGCCGTGCCGGGCGCGCCAGCGGTGCGGCAGGCGACCCGCGTGCTCGAGCAGCGCCCGGCGCAGCTGGCCGACGACGGCGACGGCCGCCCCGTTGCCGAGGCGCTCGCGCGCGAAGGTCAGGGCGGCCCGCAGGACGATCGCGCCGGCGAGCAGGAGGAGCGGCGTCGCGATGTCGCCCAGCGCGGCCGCCCCGCTCCCGGCGAGCAGCCCCGAGGCCGCCGGACCGAGCGAGTGCCCGATGGCGAAGGCCTGGACGATGATGCACACCGTCGCGGCCGCGGACAGCGCCGCCGCGGCCAGCACGTAGGTGCGGGCCGCGGCGGCGGTGCGGAGCAGTCGGGGATCGAGCGGTCTCACCCCTCGATGGTCGCAGCCTCCGGCGGGTTCGTCGTCGCCCGCGCCGGCTCGTCGGAGTGGCCGGGGATGGAGGCCCGGGAGATCCGCTTGCTGAAGACCTTGAGCGACCAGCCCTGGTAGAGCAGCACGACCGGGACCAGCGCCACCGCGACCCACGACATCACCATGAGCGTGTAGTCGGAGGACGAGGCGTTGTCGATCGTGAGGGAGTTGGCCGGGTCGAGCGCCGGCATCACGTTCGGGGCGATCGACCCGAAGATGAACACGACGGCCATGACGATCGCCACCGAGTTGAGCGCGAACGCCCAGCCCTCGCTGCGCCGGGCCGTCATCAGCACGACGCCGACGAGGGCGAGCGCCGCCACGACGAGCGGCACCCACGTCCAGGCGTTGCGTGAGTGTGCGAGCTGCGCCCAGACGACCCACACCGCGGCGACCGCCGTCGTCGGGATGGACACCCGGGCGGCGACGCGGGCGGCCCTGACGCGCAGGTCGCCGTCCGTCTTCAGCGCGAGGAAGGCCGCGCCCTGGGTGAGGAACAGGCCGAGCGTGACGAGCCCGCCGAGCAGCGCGAACGGGTTGAGCAGCGCCCAGAAGCCGCCGACGTACTGGTGGTCGGCGTTCAGCTCGACGCCGCGGACGAGGTTGGCGAACGCGACGCCCCACAGGACGGCCGGCACCCAGGAGCCGATGGTGATGCACCAGTCCCAGCCGTTCTGCCAGCGGGGGGACGACGACTTGTGCCGGTACTCGAACGCGACGCCGCGCACGATCAGCGCGAGCAGGATGAGGAGCAGCGGCAGGTAGAAGCCCGAGAACAGCGTCGCGTACCACTCGGGGAACGCCGCGAACGTCGCCCCGCCGGCGGTCAGCAGCCACACCTCGTTGCCGTCCCAGACCGGACCGATCGTGTTGATGACGACGCGGCGGTCCGTGTTGTCCTTCGCGAGCGGCCGCAGGAGCATGCCCACGCCGAAGTCGAAGCCCTCGAGGACGAGGTAGCCGATCCACAGGATGGCGATGAGGATGAACCAGAGAACTGCGAGATCCATGGTGAGTCCTTGTTCCGTCTCGTCTCGGGACCGTCAGTACGCGAAGTCGAGCTGCTTGACGCCGTCGGCGTCCGTCTCGCTCGGTCGGTCGTGCGGGTGGTCGGGCTCCGGCGCCCCCTTGAGGACGTCCTTGCGCATGAGCCGGAACCAGATGACGGCGAGCACGCCGTACACGAGGGTGAAGGCGATCATCGACGTCAGGACGGTGCCCGGGGCGACGACGCTCGGCAGCGAGACGCCGTCCGCCGTCAGCATCTTGATCTCCAGGACGCCGTCCGCCCCGATGTTCGGCACCACGACCCAGGGCTGGCGGCCCATCTCCGTGAAGATCCAGCCGAAGGCGTTGGCGAGGAACGGCATCGGGATGGCGACGACGGCCAGCCGGGCGAACCACCTGTTGTCCGTGACCCGGCCCCTGCGCAGCAGCCACAGGCCCCACAGCGCGAGCGCGGCGGAGAAGACCGCCGGGCCGATCATGAGCCGGAACGTCCAGTAGGTCACCATGAGGTTCGGGATGTAGACGATGTCCTCGCCGTACTCCGCGGCGAACCGCTCGGTGAACATCGCCTGGACCTCATCCGTCCCCGGGACGGCGCTCTCGGGACCGGTGAAGTGGCCGGTCGCCAGGAACGACGTGCCGCAGGGGATCGACAGGAGGTGGCGGACGCCGTCGGGGTTGTTCGGGTCGTTGAGGTCGCCGATGGCCAGGAGCGAGAACGGCACGCACTCGCTCGTCTCGAAGTGCGCCTCCGCCGCCGACATCTTGCCCGGCTGCTGCTCGTACATGATCTTCGCCTGCGCGTCGCCCGTGAGGAGCAGGCCGACGCCCGAGACGAGGATCGCGACGATGCCGAGCAGGGCGGCGGGCCGGTAGACCGTGCGGGCGGTCTTCTCGTCGCCCGCGCGGACCGATCGGACGATCCAGATCGCCGCGATGGCCGTGACGAAGGTCGCCCCGACGAGCCAGGCGGCCGCGACGACGTGGGGGAACGTGACGAGCGTCGTCGGGTTCGTCAGGACCGCGCCGATGTCGACCAGCTGCGCCCGACCGAGCTCCTCGTTCCACACGGCGCCGACGGGGTGCTGCATGAACGAGTTGGCGGCGAGGATGAAGTAGGCCGACAGGGTCGTGGAGAAGGCGACGGCCCAGATGCACGCCAGGTGCACGCGCTTGGAGAGCTTCTCCCAGCCGAAGATCCACAGGCCGAGGAACGTCGACTCGACGAAGAACGCCGCCAGCGCCTCCATGGCGAGCGGGGCGCCGAAGACGTCGCCGACGAACCGCGAGTACTCCGACCAGTTCATCCCGAACTGGAACTCCTGCACGATGCCGGTGACGACGCCGATGGCGAAGTTGATGAGCAGGAGCTTGCCGAAGAACTTGGTGATCCGCAGCCACTCGTCCTTCTTGGTGCGGTACCAGATCGTCTGCATGATCGCGACGAGCGTCGAGAGACCGATCGTCAGCGGCACGAAGATGAAGTGGTAGACGGTGGTGATGCCGAACTGCCACCGGGCGAGATCGAGGGCTTCCATCGGGGGTCTTCCTTCGCTGGTGCCGTAGGAGAGGTGCTGCCGATCGGTCGGATCGAGTCTTCCGACGACGCTAGCCCGGGTCACGCCCCCACGTGGACGGCAGACGCCCCCGATGCGTCCTGTGCGTCGTCTACCGACGAACCTACTGACCTGACGCCGTGTCTCGAAGGACCAAGGTCCCAGGCGGGCACGACCCGGGCCGTGCGCGGGTTTTCGGCGTCCGGCTGCGGGCCCGCCGGCGAGTTGACTCGCACGTGACCTTTTCTGAGGCGGCGCTATGAGATACTGGTCGCGGCCGACGGAACGACACCGACCGGCGGCCCGACGACGGCTCCACCAGGATCTGGTCGCCTCGCACCGCCTCGGGTGACACCATCACCGAAGGCGTCGTGCGGCGCCAGCCCAGCGCGAGCGACGGCGTCGGCCCTCCACGAGGGCAACCAACGGACTTCCGGGTGCGGCTCGCCGCTCCCGACGAGCAGCCTCGGGCGGCAGCGACGGTGTGGCTGGCGTACCGCGGCACGGAGCCAGTCATGGCAGACGAGACCACCACCCCCGCCACCGCGGCATCCTCCGAGCCCGCCCCGCGCCGCCGTGCGCCGCGCCGCGCGGCCTCCCGCCCCGCCGGTGCCCCGGACCCCGGCGCCGCGACCGCCGCGTCCCACCCCGAGCGCGAGCCCGAGCAGCAGGTGGACGTGCTCGCCGCGTTCGGGCTCGGCGCGACGACCGAGCCCGCGACGGACGACGCCGCGCCGAAGGCCACGACCGCCAAGGCGGCGAAGACGACCCGCGCGACGAAGACCACGAAGGCGCCGAAGGCGACGAGGGCGAAGGCCGCGCGCACGACGGACGCCGATCCGGCGACCGCGCCCGCCGCGGAGCCCGCGGCGACGGAGGCGGCTCCGGCCACCGAGCCGCCCGCGGCCGCCACTGAGCCCGAGGCGCCGGCCGGGAAGCGCGCGACGCGCAGCCGGTCCCGGGCGAAGGTCGTCGACTCGGTCGACGCGATCGAGCTGCCCACCCCGGCGGCAGAGGCCGGCGACGGCGAGGCCCCCGCCCCGAAGGCGACCCGCACGCGCGCCAAGCGGACGAGCGCGAAGAAGGCGCCCGAGACCACCGAGGCCACGGACGTCGCCGCCGAGCCGGCCGACGGCGGCGACCAGCCGACCGAGGCGCCGGCGCCGCGAGCCCGCCGCTCGCGCGCCAAGAAGACGCAGACCGCCGAGGCGGTCGCCCGGGAGCTCGCCGACGCCGACGCCACGGACCCCGCCGAGGGGATCGACCGCGCCGAGACCGAGGTGACGGCCGAGGAGACCCCGGCGGACGTCGTCGCGGACGACTCCGGCGCCGAGCCCGTCGAGGGCGAGGCGGACGAGGTCGAGGACGAGGACGAGGCCGGCGAGGACGAGGCTCACCGCCTCCCCGCGACGGCGCTCCTGTTCCAGGCGCCGAGCGCCACGCCTCGCCGCCGTCGCCGGGCGACCCGGCCCGCGGCCGCGGCGGACGCCGGAGAGCCGGCGGACGCGAGCGAGGCCGCCGCGCCCGGGCGCGGCGGGCGGGACGACGCCGCCGACGTGGCGACCGCCGACACCACTGACACCGACACCGAGTCGAGCGACGCCGACACGGGGGACGACGCGGGCGAGTCCGCCGGCTCGTCCTCGCGCCGGCGCCGGCGCCGCGGCGGCCGCGGCCGCCGCCGCTCGGGTGACGGCTCCGACGAGCAGTCGGGCGCCGGGTCGGAGGACGCGTCGGGGGCCGAGTCCGGCCGCTCGGACGCGGGCGCCGGCCAGGCCGACGACGAGCGCGGGTCCGACCAGGGCTCCGACCAGGGCGCGTCCGGCGACGGCGACGGCGAGGACTCCGGCGGCTCCCGGCGTCGTCGGCGTCGGCGTGGGCGCCGTGGCGACGACGACGGCGGTGCCCGCGCCGCGCGCGACGAGGTGACCGCCCTGCGCGGCTCGACCCGCCTCGAGGCCAAGCGCCTGCGCCGCCGCGAGGGGCGCGACGCCGGTCGCCGCCGCACGATCATCACCGAGGCCGAGTTCCTCGCGCGGCGCGAGAGCGTGCAGCGTGACATGGTCGTGCGCGAGCAGTCGGGCATGACGCAGATCGCCGTCCTCGAGGACGGCGTGCTCGTCGAGCACTACGTCGCGCGGGCGCAGCAGACCTCGATGGTCGGCAACGTCTACCTCGGTCGCGTGCAGAACGTGCTGCCGAGCATGGAGGCCGCGTTCGTCGACCTCGGCCGCGGGCGCAACGCCGTCCTGTACGCGGGCGAGGTCAACTGGGAGGCCTCGGGCCTCGAGGGCCAGCCGCGCCGGATCGAGCAGGCGCTCAAGTCGGGCGACCAGATCCTCGTCCAGGTGACGAAGGACCCGATCGGCCACAAGGGTGCCCGGCTCACGTCGCAGATCACGCTCGCCGGCCGCTATCTCGTCCTCGTGCCGAGCGGCGCGATGACCGGCATCTCGCGCAAGCTCCCCGACACCGAGCGCGCCCGGCTCAAGAAGCTCCTCAAGGAGATCGTCCCCGAGGGCCAGGGCGTCATCGTCCGCACGGCCGCCGAGGGCGCGAGCGAGGACGAGCTGCGCCGCGACGTCGAGCGCCTCACCGCCGAGTGGAGCGAGATCCAGTCCCGCACGCAGGGTCGGCGCGTCTCCGCGCCGGCACTGCTGAAGGGCGAGCCCGAGCTCGCGCTGCGCGTCGTGCGTGACGTGTTCAACGAGGACTTCTCCTCGCTCACGATCGCCGGCGCCGGGGCGTGGAAGACGATCTCGGAGTATGTCGAGGCCGTCGCGCCGGACCTCGGCGAGCGCCTGCACCACTGGACCTCCCGCGACGACGTGTTCGCCAGCAAGCGGATCGACGAGCAGCTCGCGAAGGGCATGGACCGCAAGGTCTGGCTCCCCTCGGGCGGCTCGCTCGTGATCGACCGGACCGAGGCCATGACGGTGGTCGACGTCAACACGGGCAAGTTCACCGGCTCCGGCGGGACGCTCGAGGAGACGGTCACCCGGAACAACCTCGAGGCGGCCGAGGAGATCGTGCGCCAGCTGCGGCTGCGCGACATCGGCGGCATCATCGTCATCGACTTCATCGACATGGTCCTGGAGTCCAACCGCGACCTCGTGCTGCGCCGGCTCATCGAGTGCCTCGGGCGCGACCGCACCCGGCACCAGGTGGCCGAGGTGACGTCGCTCGGGCTCGTCCAGATGACGCGCAAGCGCGTGGGCCAGGGGCTCGTCGAGGCGTTCTCGACGCCGTGCGAGCACTGCCACGGCCGTGGCTTCACGGTCGACTCCCAGCCGCACGAGCACGCGCCCGAGCCGGAGGCCGAGGAGGAGACCCCGCGCGTCGGCCGCCGCCGCGGCGGGCGCTCGCGCGGCTCCGCCGGGTCCGGCGGGAACGGGAGCAACGGCGGCAACGGGTCGGGCTCCTCCGGCTCGTCGTCGAGCTCGAACGGCAGCGGCGCCGGCGACCAGGCCGCCCGCGAGGCCGTCAAGGCGACGCTCGCCCAGATCGCCGCCGCCGCCCAGCAGGCCCACCAGCCGCACGACGCCGACGGCACCCCGATCGAGCCCGGCACCGACCAGGTCGCCGAGGCCGTCGAGGAGTCGGTCGAGGCGATCACCGACGAGCTGGTCGTCCGGCCCGCGTCCGGTCCCGTCGTGTCGCAGGCCGACCGCCTCGCGGCGCTGGCGGCGCTCGAGGCCGCCCTGCCCGGTGCCGTCGACGAGGCGGTGCGCCACGTGCGGATCGAGGCGGAGGACGACGTGGAGTCGGAGGAGGCCGTCGACGACGCGACCGCCGCCGTCGAGGAGGTCCTCGAGGCCGAGATCGTCGAGCAGGCGGACGAGGAGCCCGAGGTCATCGAGGGCGAGGTCGTCGACCCCAAGCTCCTCGAGGGCTGAGGACGTGACGTCGGCGCGCCCGTCGGGTGCCCCGGCCAAGGGACCGGGGGAGACGGCCGTGTCCGACCGGCCCGAGATCGTCTGCATCTGCGGCTCGACCCGGTTCGCGGGCGAGATGAGGACGGCGAACCTCGACCTCACGCTCGCGGGCGTCATCGTCCTCGCGCCGGGGGAGACCGACGAGGTCGTGACCCCCGAGCAGAAGGCGGTCCTCGACGCGCTCCACCTGCGCAAGATCGACCTGGCCGACCGGGTGCTCGTCGTCAACCCCGGCGGGTACGTCGGGGAGTCGACGCGCAGGGAGATCGCCTACGCGCGCGCCACCGGCACGCCGGTCTCGTTCACCGATCCCGGCTGAACCGCCCGTCGGGCGTCGTCGATCGACCGGTCGGCCCGTCGAGCGGTCGACCGACCGCTCGACGACGGGATCCGTCTAGGCCCGCGCCGGGCCGCGCAGGCGCCAGCGGGTCAGCAGCGCGACGACGCCGGCGCCGCCGTAGGTGAGCAGCAGCTCCGCCAGCGCGAGCCACATGGACCGCTGCGGGCCCCAGACGAGCGCGACGAGCGCGGCCGGCGACGCGACGATCCCCAGCACGACGAGGGCGCGCGGCCACGGTCCGATCCAGCGCGTCGCCGCGGCCTCGCCGGGGGCGGCCGTCTCCGTCGCGAGGCGGGGGAGCGGGTCGACGTCCTGGTCGGCGAGCTCGAGCCCGACCGCGGCGGCGAACCGCTCCAGCCCCGCGAGGTTGCCGTTCGGCGCCCACTCCTGCGCCGGCAGGACGGCCCGCCAGCGCCACCGGGCGTCGGCGAGCGCGAAGCCCCAGGTGCCGCCGGTCGAGCGCAGCCGGACGATGCGGACGATGCCGAGGTCACCGTCGGTCGGACCGGGCAGCCGCGTGCGGTGGCCCGAGCGCGAGCTGAGGACGAGGTCGCCGGCCCGCAGGTCGAGCCGCGGCGCGAAGACGCCGGACCCGGCGCGGTAGGTGGCGCGGGCCTTGGCCGGCACGGCCTGGTCGCGCACCCAGCGCACCGCCCACGACACGTAGGGCTCGAGGAGGCAGCACAGCGCGGCGACGAGCACGAGGAGCTGGACGACGTTGCGGCCGCCGCCGGGCCAGATGACGAACGGCGCGACCGCGAGCAGCCACGGCGCGACCGCGCGCAGCGGCGCGAGACCGGGCAGCGCCGGGCCGAGGTCGAGGTTCCAGAACCGGCGGCGGGCGGCGCGTCGCTTCTGCGCGCGCGGCCGCTTGCCGTCGCCGCGCGGGTACGCCGGGCGGTCGGGGGCCGGACGCAGGCGACCGAGCGACCCCTCGGCCTCGGGCGGGTGCGCGAGGCCGCGGCGCAGCTCGACGCCGATCGTCGTCGCCCCGCGGGTGAAGCCGATCGCCTCGAGGGCGAGGATGCCGCGGGCCGCGCCGAGCGGCACGTCCGCGATCGACCCGTCGACCAGCGCCTGGTCGACGACGGTCGTCGGCTGGCTCGCCCAGTCCGCGACGGTGAGCGAGAGCAGCGAGCGGCCGGCGGTGTCGAGCACGTGGATCGTCCCGAGCTCGTCCTGCTCCGGCGGCGGCACGAGCTGCTCGGTCGGGTCGAACGCGTCGGTGAGCGCTCCCGTCTCACCGGGGGCGACCCACAGCAGCGAGCCGATCGCCGCGTCCTGACCGACGGAGACGCGGCCGGTCGCCGTCGTCACCTCGACGCGCCCGGGGGTGAACCGCACGCGCGCGCGCATGCTCGCGCGCCGGTAGGGGACGGCCCGGCCGAACGCGTACAGCTCGACGTCGCCGCCGACGCCTGGTAGCTGCGGCGTGCTCGGCAGGCGCTGCTCGAGGACGTGGGCGACGACGACGTCAGCGACCCGCTCGACGCGGCGCGCCGACGCGGCGAGGCTCGCGATCTGGGGCAGGACGCTGCGAGCGGCGGCGCCGCGGCGCGGGGCCGCGCCGAGGTCGCGGACCGCCTGGGCGAGCAGCGAGAGCGCGCCGCTCAGGGTCGAGCGCAGCCCGTAGACCGGTTCGCGCGAGGTGGCGACGGGCTCGCGCAGGTGCGGGGAGTCCGTGAGGTCGGGCAGGCGGTTCAGCTCGACCAGCGCCGCGTCGTCCGGCGGGGCCGAGAGCTGCGTCTGGGCGAGCATCCGCGAGCCGAGGTCGAGCTGGCGCAGCGCGTACTCGAAGGCCTCGCGCAGGTCGGGGTCGTCGATCACGGCGTCCACCGCGTCCTCGCACGCGCGGATCGCGGAGTGGACCTGCTGCGTCGCTCCCGTGAGCGGGTCGGTCCCGCGGGCGTAGAGCGCGGCGACCGGGTTGCGCCCCGACGCGATCGCCGGGGGCACGGCGCGGGCCAGCACGGGTCCGGCGAGCGCGACGCGCGCGGCGAACCGGCTCACCGCGGCCGGGTTGGACCCGCTGGCTGGCCCGTCGCCGGGCGCGAGGGCCGCGGGGCTCGGCAGACCGGGCGGCGCGACGCCGGGCACGACGGCATGGGAGTATGACGCTGTCACCCGACCGAGGGTAGTACGTGGGGCCTGTCGGCCCGGGTGGGCCGTCGATCGTCCGGTGGCGTCCATTTGACCGGGTGGTCGTGCGCGCGTACGCTAGATCGTCGGCGCACGCACGTCTCGTGTGCCAGGAAAGCCAAGCCGCTGCAGCCAGAGGTGTTGCGTGCCCGGGGAACCCGGAGCGCCAACCCGGCGCAGCGGTCCGATGAGGAGAGATGCAACGTGGTGTACGCGATCGTGAAGGCCGGCGGCCGTCAGGAGAAGGTGTCCGTCGGTGACATCGTCGTCGTCGACCGGCTCGCGGGTGAGGCCGGTGACACGGTCGAGCTCACCCCGATCCTCCTCGTCGACGGGGAGAAGGTGACGTCGGCGGCCAAGGATCTCGCGAAGGTCACGGTCTCCGCGGAGATCGTCCGGGACGAGAAGGGCCCGAAGATCACCATCCTCAAGTTCAAGAACAAGACCGGCTACCGCAAGCGTCAGGGCCACCGTCAGCAGCTGACGCGGCTCAAGGTCACCGCGATCGCCTGAGCCGCAGGGCTCCCAGAAGAAAGGGGTGTGCGTCATGGCACACAAGAAGGGCGCCAGCTCCTCCCGCAACGGCCGCGACTCCAACGCCAAGCGTCTGGGTGTCAAGCGCTACGGCGGCCAGGTCGTCAAGGCCGGCGAGATCCTCGTCCGTCAGCGCGGCACGCACTTCCACCCGGGTGAGGGTGTCGGCCGCGGTGGCGACGACACGCTCTTCGCCCTGACCGACGGTGCCGTGCAGTTCGGCACGCGTCGCGGGCGTCGGGTCATCGACGTCGTCGAGGCAGCCGTCTGACACACGTTCTACCGTGAGGGGCGTACCGCATGAGCGGTACGCCCCTTGCGCATCCCGGGGGCGTGGTCCGTCGCCCGGTCGGTTTCCCGAAGCTCTGTGAAGGCAGGTGAGGTCATGGCCTCGTTCGTCGACCGCGTCGCACTGCGCGCGATCGGAGGCGACGGCGGTCACGGCTGCGCCTCCGTGCACCGCGAGAAGTTCAAGCCGCTCGGCGGCCCCGACGGGGCGAACGGCGGTGACGGCGGCGACGTCGTGCTCGTCGTCGACCCCGGTGTCACCACGCTGCTCGACTACCACCACCGCCCGCACCGGCGCGCCGAGTCCGGCGGCCAGGGCAAGGGCGACATGCGGCACGGGAAGAACGGCCAGAACGTCGTGCTGCCCGTCCCCTCCGGCACCGTCGTGCGCGCAAAGGACGGCGAGGTGATCGCCGACCTCGTCGGGGCCGGCGCCGAGTACGTCATCGCCCGCGGCGGCCGCGGCGGTCTCGGCAACGCCGCGCTCGCCTCGCCCAAGCGCAAGGCCCCCGGGTTCGCGCTGCTGGGCGAGCCGGGCGAGGAGGTCGAGGTCACGCTCGAGCTGAAGTCCGTCGCCGACGTCGCGCTCGTCGGGTTCCCGAGCGCCGGCAAGTCCTCGCTCATCGCCGCGATGAGCGCGGCCCGCCCCAAGATCGCCGACTACCCGTTCACGACGCTGGTCCCCAACCTCGGTGTCGTCCAGGCCGGCCAGGAGCGGTTCACCGTCGCCGACGTGCCCGGCCTCATCCCCGGCGCGTCGGAGGGACGAGGACTCGGGCTGGAGTTCCTGCGCCACATCGAGCGCTGCGCCGTCATCGTCCACGTCATCGACTGCGCGACGCTGGAGCCGCGGCGCGACCCGATCACGGACCTCGACACCATCCAGGCCGAGCTGGCCGCCTACGCGCCCGACCTCGACATCGCTGGCGGTCGCGTGCCGATCCTCGACCGGCCCCAGGTCGTCGTCCTCAACAAGGTCGACGTGCCAGAGGCCGAGGAGCTGGCCGAGTTCGTCCGGCCCGAGATCGAGGCGCGCGGGCTGCCCGTGTTCGCGGTCTCGACGGTCGCGCGGACCGGCCTGCGCCAGCTCGAGTTCTTCCTCGCCGACCTGGTCGCCAGCGCGCGGGCCGCCGAGCCCGAGCTGCCGCCGGCCCCGGTCGTCATCACGCCGCGCGCGCACGGCGACGCCGGCTTCACGGTGGCGCGCGTCTCGACCCCCGAGGGCGAGGCGTTCCAGGTCCGCGGCGACAAGCCCGAGCGGTGGGTCAAGCAGACCGACTTCGCGAACGACGAGGCGGTCGGCTACCTCGCCGACCGGCTCGCGCGGCTCGGCGTCGAGGAGAAGCTCGCGAAGGCCGGTGCGTTCCCCGGCGACACGGTCGTGATCGGCCCGGTCATGGGCGGCGTCGTCTTCGACTGGGAGCCGACGCTGCAGACCGGCGCCGAGCTGCTCGCCCCGCGCGGGACGGACATCCGCCTCGAGGACGCCTCGCGCCGCACGACGCGGGACCGCCGCGCCACCCACACCGCGCGGATGGATGCCAAGACCGCCGCGCGCGAGGAGATGTCGGACGAGCGCGACCGCGGCGTCTGGACCGATCCGGACCTGTGAGACTGGTGGCGTGAGAGCAACCGCCGAGCGCACCCCGCGCGACCTCAGCCGCGGGACGGAGCGCACCGTCCTGCGGGCGGCGCAGCGCGTCGTCGTCAAGATCGGCTCGTCCTCGCTGACGCGGGGCGGGGGAGCGCTCGACCCGGCGGCCGTCGCCGCGGTGGCCGACGCGCTCGCCGCGCGCCGCGAGGCGGGGACGCAGGTCGTCCTCGTGTCCTCCGGGGCGATCGCCGCCGGGATCACGCCGCTCGGGCTCGCCGCGCGCCCGCGCGACCTCGCGACGCAGCAGGCGGCCGCGAGCGTCGGCCAGGGCCTCCTCATGGCGCACTACACGCGCGCGTTCGCCCGGCACGGCCTCACGGTGGCGCAGGTGCTGCTGACCGCGGAGGACGTCGTCCGGCGCGGTCAGTACAAGAACGCCCAGCGCGCGCTGGAGCGGCTCCTCGCCCTCGGGGTCGTGCCCATCGTCAACGAGAACGACGCGGTCGCCACCGATGAGATCCGGTTCGGTGACAACGACCGCCTCGCCGCGCTCGTCGCGCACGTCGTCCAGGCCGACGCGCTCGTCCTGCTCACCGATGTCGACGCGCTCTACGACGGCCACCCGTCGCTGCCGACGTCCCGCAGGATCGGGGTCGTGTCCTCGGCCGCCGACCTCGAGGGCGTCACCGTGACGGCGCGCGGCAGCGGCGTCGGGACGGGCGGCATGACGACGAAGGTGACGGCGGCGCTGACGGCGACCGGGGCCGGCATCCCGACGCTGGTCGCCGGGGCCGCCGACGTCGCCGACGCGCTCGAGGGGCAGGACGTCGGGACCTGGTTCCAGGCGACCGGTCCTCGGCCGCGCACGCGGCGCCTGTGGCTGGCGCACGCCGCCCACGCGCAGGGCCGGCTCGTCCTCGACGAGGGGGCCGTGCGCGCGATCACCCACGGGAAGCGCTCGCTGCTCGCGGCGGGCGTCACGGGCGTCGAGGGGACGTTCGAGGCCGGTGACCCGGTCGAGATCGTCGACCCGGACGGGACCGTCGTCGCGCGGGGGCTCGTCGCCTACTCGAGCGAGGAGCTGCCGGAGCGGCTCGGGCGCACGTCGGAGCAGCTCCGCGAGCTGTTCGGCACCGGCCACGACCGCGAGGTGGTCAACCGGGACGACCTCGTCGTGGTGCGTCGCCGGCGCTGAGGCCGGGCGACCGGACGGGTCAGGACAGGCGGCGGTAGGTCCGGTCGGCGTAGACGAGTCGCGGCGCCTGCTCGGCCCGGCTCCCGTGGTCGGAGATCGCGGTGACGCCCGCGAGCACGAGGTAGCTCGACCCGGCCGGGATCCGGTCGAGGAGCTCGATCCGCGCCCAGGCGTCGACGTCGGACAGGAGCGGCTCCCCGGTCGGCAGCCGGTCCCACGCGACGCCGGCGAACCGGTCGATGCCCGGCGTCGCGAACCGCGTCGACAGGTCGGCGTGGGCCTCGCCGAGGAAGTGGACGATGCCCGTCGTCGCCTGCTGCAGCGCCGCGAGCGACGACGACGTCTGGGTCACCGAGAACGCGAGGATCGGCGGCTCGGCCGAGACCGAGATGACCGACGTGGCCGTGAAACCGACCGGCTCGCCGCCCGGACCCGCGAGCGTCACGATGGCGACGCCGGCGGGGTGGTGGCGGAACAGGTCCTTGAACGCGCGCGGGGCGACGGCGTCGACGGCGGCCGGTCGACCGACGGGGCTGAGCGAGGTTGGCACGTCTCCACGGTAACCCCGCGGCGCCGAGATCGGCGGCGGCAGAACGAACGTCCATCATCTGGACAATGGGTGGGTGTCGTCGAGGTGATGATTTGACACCGGATCGGGGGCCGCCGTACCGTCGGCACCACGGTCTCGAGCTCCAGCATCAAGCCCCGGCTTGCTGGACGGCAACCCTCCACCTGCGGTGGGGTGCCCCGGGTGACGACCAGGTCCTGGCTACCTGTCAGGGCAAGCGCTCGTCCGCAGCAGCGGAGATACGAGGAACGAACGACGATGGCACCGCGAGTGAACCAGGCCCCGAGCCAGTCCACCGTCCCGAACGCCACCTCCTCGATGTGTGGCACGCCGATGGCGTGCATGTGTATGCGCTGACGGCGGCAGGAACTGCGCCTCACCTCGTGTGAGGCTCCTCCGCTCGGCCCACCCGGCCGGCTTCCCGCCGTCGTGCTCCCGCCCGCTTCCGGGCCCGTCCGCCTCCCGCGGACCAGCACCCCACACACTCGTCGCGGCTCGTCGCCGCGTGCACCTCAAGGACCTGTCATGACTGCTCCCACGCCCACCACCCGTCTCACGCTCGGTCTCGACCTCACCGGTCTCGGCGCCAAGGCGCCCCTGCACACCCGCGCCCGGTCCAGCCGCGCGCAGCACGTCTCGCTCGGCGACGTCTCCGACTACCTCCTGCTCGCCGCCGAGGCCGGCATCGACCTCGTCACGGTCGGGGAGTCGTTCCGCCTCGACGACGCCGCCCGCCCGGACGCCTGGCTCGACCCGGCCGTCCTGGTCTCCCGGCTGGCCGCCGCCGGCCTGCTGCACGGCACGACGGCGATCGTCCCCGCCCTCCCGGCCGGCCTGCTCGACCCGGTCCGGCTCGCCCGGGCCGTCGCCGGGCTCCAGGTGCGAACGGACGGCCGCGCCGGCTGGCAGCTGCCCGCCACCGTGACGGCCGGCGGCGTCCACGCCGAGGTCCGCCGGGTCTGGGCCGGCGACCGCGCGCTGGTCACCGCCGGAGCACCCCTGCTCGTGACGGCCCCGGCCGAGCCGGAGGCCGCCGTCGTCGCCGGGCGGCACAGCGACGTCGTCCGCCTGCGGGTGTCCGACCTCGCGGAGGCCGCCGCGCGTCGCGAGGCCATCCGCACCGCCGCCGCGGCCGCGGGGCGCAACCCCGACGACGTCCGCGTCGTCGTCGACGTCGTCACGGTCATCGCGCAGGACGAGCTGAGCGCGCAGTTCCGCGCCGACCTGCTCCGCGACGTCTCCGACGGCGCCAGCGAGGAGGCCGCGACGCTCACGCTGGCCGGGACCGCGCAGACCGTCGCCGACGCCCTCGAGGAGTGGGCCGGTGTCGTGGACGGGTTCGTGCTCGTCCCCGGCTCGCTGCCGACCGACGCGCTCGCCATCGCGCACGGGCTCGTCCCCGAGCTGGCGGCCCGCGGGCTCGTGCCCGCCCCGGCGGCTGCGTCCGCGCCGCAGGACGCGGGCGACCTCGTGGACGACCTCGCGTTCGTTCTCTAGGCGTCGCGCGCTGGGCCGCGCCGAGCGCGCTCGGCGATCGCGCCGCCTGCGGGGCCTCGGCCGAGGGTGCCGCGTTCGCGCGCACCCCGGCCGTCCCGCCGGGCCCGCAGAGTGCAGGAAGCCCCGCCACGATCGTGGCGGGGCTTCCAGCTCCGGCGCTAGCCGGTCTCACCAGCCCGCCGCGACCGGGTAGGTCAAGCAGCGGGGCTGTCGCGGTGCGTGACCGCCCCTCAAGTCTGCGTCCCGGAACGGGGTCGGAACGGGGACCTTGGTCCCCGGTCGCCCTCCGCCGGGGGAGTGACCTTCCCGACGCGGTTGGCCGCGGGCCGTCGGGACGTGGAACACTGTGAAGGTTGCGGCTGAGACGGGCCGCGAAGAAGGAGACGTGATGTCGAGCTCGCTGCTGGTCCTCGCAGAGGCTGCCCACGAGGCAACGCGCCCCAGCCCCTGGCTGTACGGAGGGATCGCGTTCGCGATCCTCATGCTCATGCTGCTCGCCACGTACGCGTTCCGCAGCGTCGGAACGCGCCGGCGCTGAGGTAGTGGCTCACCGCCAGAGCGCCCGGGGCGCGCGCCGACGCACCGGCGTCATGGGTGGAACCTTCGATCCCATCCACCACGGCCACCTCGTCGCCGCCAGCGAGGCCGCGGCCGAGTTCGGGCTCGACGAGGTCGTCTTCGTCCCGACCGGCCTCCAGCCGTTCAAGGCCGACCGCAGGGTCGCGCCAGCCGAGCACCGCTACCTCATGACCGTCATCGCGACGGCGTCGAACCCGAGCTTCACCGTCTCGCGCGTCGACATCGACCGCCCGGGCACGACGTACACGATCGACACGCTGCGCGACCTGCACGAGGAACGCCCCGACGAGGACCTCTACTTCATCACGGGCGCCGACGCCCTGAGCCAGATCCTCGAGTGGAAGAACTCGGGCGAGCTGTTCCAGCTGGCCCACTTCATCGGCGTCACGCGGCCCGGGCACGTGCTCGACGGCCACGGGCTGCCGCCCGAGGGCGTGTCCCTGCTGGAGGTCCCCGCGATGGCGATCTCCTCGACGGACTGCCGGCGACGCGTCGCCGACGGCCACCCCGTCTGGTACCTCGTGCCCGACGGTGTGGTCCAGTACATCCACAAGCACCGGCTCTACACGCAACGCTTCGGAGGTGCCGCATGAGCACGGACGAGCCCACCCCGACCCGCCGCGCGCGCCGCGCGGCGGGCGAGACCACGCCGGCCGAGGGGATCGGGGCCACGCCGGCCCCGCCGACCGACGGCCGTCAGCTCACGCGCCGGGAGCTGCGCGAGCTGCGGGAGCGCCAGGAGCGCGAGGCGGCCGCCGCCGAGCAGACGGCGGTCTCGGTCGAGGCCGTCCCGGACGTGCTGCCGCCGGCCGGGCCGCCCACCGCGTCGACGGGTCGGTCCGAGACGCCGGCCGAGACGCCGGCCGCGTCGGCCGAGACGCCGGCCGAGCGCACGCAGGTTCGCCGCACGTCGGCGCGGCCCGCGCCGGGCGCCGCGACGACGAGTCCCGGGATCCCGGTCGAGGACCCCGCCCTGACGCAGCACGACGGCTCGCCGAGCCGTCGCTCCATGCGCGACCTGCGTCCGGCGGCGCCCGCTGGAACCCCTGGCCTGGGGGAGCGGGTGCCCGCCTCGGGTGCGCTGCCCACCCGGAGCCAGCCGCCGACGCCGTCGTCCGGTGCCATCCCGACCGTCCCGCCGCCGGCGGCGGCTCAGGCCGTCCGCGGAGTCGACGCGACTGGTGCGCTGTCGCAGGTGCGGACCACCCGGGCGAGCGAGGACTCCCCGGTCGAGGTGACCGGCCCGATCGACTGGTCGAGCACCACCCAGCCCGCCGTCATCCCGCCGAGCCGGTCCGCCGGGCGCACCGGTGCCTCCGGGGAGACGGAGACCGACGAGGCGGCGGAGTCGTCGACCGAGCCGCCGTCGCGACGCTCCGTCCTCGCGCGGCGGACGCCGCCGAGCTGGGCGCCCGTGACGGGCGACGGGGGCGCGAGCGTCCCCATGCCGTCGGAGGAGCCCCCGCCGCCCGCGGCGCAGGCGTTCCGCCCGGTGACCGAGCCGGTGTCGGAGAAGGCTGCGTCGTCCACGACCTCGGCCGCCGCGCCCGCCGAGAAGCAGCGCCGCGGCTTCAGCTGGCTCTCGCCGCTCGGCTACCTGCTGCTGGCGCTCGTCGGCGTCGGTATCGGCGTCGGCCTCTACTTCCTGCTCTTCCGCTGAGCCTCCACCACCCGAAGGAAAACCCTGTGACCGCAACCGAGAAGGCCATCGAGATCACCACCGCCGCCGCGCGGGCCGCCGCCGAGAAGAAGGCGCAGGAGATCATCGCGCTCGACGTGTCGGACCGGCTCGTCCTGACCGATGCGTTCCTCGTGGCGTCGGGTGAGACGGAGCGGCAGGTCGGGGCGATCGTCGACGGGATCGAGGAGGCGCTGCACGGGCTCGGGGTCAAGGCGATCCGGCGCGAGGGGCTGGGCCAGAACCGGTGGGTGCTGCTCGACTTCGGCGACCTCGTCGCGCACGTCCAGCACGCTGAGGACCGCGAGTTCTACGCGCTCGAGCGGCTGTGGCGGGACTGCCCGGTGATCGAGCTGCCGCAGGACGTGCTGGCGTCCAACGCCGAGAACCGCTGAGGTCCGGGGTGCCGGACGGGCGCCGGGGGGCGTCGCGCGTCGTGCTGCTGCGGCACGGTCAGACGGACTACAACGTCGCCGGGCGGCTGCAGGGTCAGGTCGACATCCCGCTCAACGAGGCGGGGGTGGCGCAGGCCCAGGCGGCCGCGTCCGTCGTCGCGGGGTTCCGCCCGTCGGTCATCGTCGCCTCCGACCTGCAGCGAGCGGTCGAGACGGCCCAGGCCGTCGCCGAGGCGCTCGCGCGCGAGTCGTCCGGGGGTTCGCACACCGTCGTCATGGACGCGCGCCTGCGCGAGCGCGCGTTCGGCGAGCTCGAGGGGATGTACGACGCGGAGATCCGCGAGCGCTACCCGTCGGTCTGGTCGGCGCGGCGCGCGGGGGAGCGGCTGGTCGGGGTGGGGGCCGAGGACCGCGGCGAGGTCGGGGCCCGGTTCGCCGAGGCGGTGTGGGAGCACGCGGCGGCGGCGCCCGACGGCTCGACGATCCTCGCCGTCGCGCACGGCGCCTGCATCGCGCTGGGGATCACGGCGCTGCTCGGGCTCGACCCGGAGGAGTTCACCGGGATCAGGGGCATCGGGAACTGCCACTGGTCGGTGCTCGGGCCGTCCCGGGTGCCGGGCACGTGGCGGCTCGAGTCGCACAACGTCGCGGCCTGACGGCCGACGTCCCTCGCTCTCGTCGCTCAGGCCCGCGGAGTGCCGCGGTGCATGAACACTCGCTGGGTAAGTCAGCGACCTCAACCCCTGGCTGTGCACCACCCGATCTCCCTTGCCGTGGTGGACTGGGTCCATGCGCGACGTCACACGCGACGACCTGATTCGCCAGCTCGGTGGTGAGGTCGTCTCGCCCGGTGCTTCCACAGTGGACATCGCTGTCGCCGAGTCGCTCCTCGGCGTGACGTTTCCCCCGGGGCTCTTGCGACTGCTCCGGCTATCGAATGGGCTTCGCCTCGGTGCGACGGTAGTCCACGACCTCGACGAGATCACCGCGCGGTCCCAGGAACCCGACGTCCTGTTTCAGCTGCCGGATCATCTCGTGATCGGTGTTGCTGGCGCGGGGCGATCCCTTGTCATGCATGCGAACAACGACACCGTCCTCGACGTTCCCGACAGTCCGTGGGACGGCAGCGACATGCACCAGTCGGCCATGGAACCGCTCGACCTCTTCCTGCGCTACGGCGGTGTTCCGTTGCGAGAACGTGAGCCGTACTCATCACTTCCGGGTGCGACAAACGCACGAGATCACGCTCTTCGTGCCGGGCGCGCCGCCGCCTCCGAGATCACCCACACCGACGTCACGCGCAACGTTGGCACACTCGCCGGTGATTCGTGCCTCGGCCAGGTGGCTGTCTACGGGATCGCCGACCGGGAGGCAGCGCGCGTCCAGTACGAGCGCTCCGAGGACGTCTTCCTGCGCCTCTGTCCACCGCCGTGCCCTGTTGCTGGCGGAGAGGAGGACTACGTCACGCTGTGGAACGAGATCGCAGACCAGCTTCGGCCTGACGTCGACGGCGCCGCAGCAGGGAAAGATCTCCCTGACTTCACGGACGTGGACGGTCTGAGCATCACTGCCGGTACGGTCAGGGCCGTGCTCTTCGGGTACACCGCGGAGGTGTTCGCCCGGGGCCTCTCCCCGGATGTCCCCACCCCGGTCACATCGATGCTCGCTGTGCTCCGAGCGGGACATCTGCCCATCGGGGTCGACGGCGCTGGTCGCGTGCTCGTCCACTGAGGCCTGATCTGGAGCGTCGGCAGTGGCAGCGGGCTGCGGGTGAAGGCGGACGCGATCCGCGACAGGCTCCACGTGGGCGAGACCCGCTGCTACCAGGTCCTCGGTGCGCTCATCGAGACCGAGGCGCCACTCGCGCACGACCCGGTCGCCGTCGGCGGGCCAGGCGGCTCCGCGCCGCCAGGAGCGGGCGGGGATCTGCCCGCGGGGGCGGAGCGGATCGAGCTGGTTCGGCCCCGCCCGCTGAGGTCGGCCGAGAGCGCGCAAAGGCCCCCGAGCCCGGGTGGCAGGGGGTCAGATCGGGTGTCGATGTGGCATGGTCTCGTGGCACAGGGTCCGCGCCAGGTGTCACCATGCAGGTCGTAAGGGTGGAGCATAGGGGATTCGAACCCCTGACCTCTTCCATGCCATGGAAGCGCGCTACCAACTGCGCCAATGCCCCGCGAGGGTCTGCACCCTCGGGTCGATCAGTGCCCCGGAGGGCTCGACCATCTTACGCGACGATCCGCCGATGGACCAAACCGGCGAGATCCCGCGGTTCCCGGGCGCCGGCTCGCCCGCCCTCAGGTTCGATCGCCACCGCCGACCGCGTCCACGACCCGCCGGGCCACCTCGGCCGGTGAGAGGCGGGTGGTGTCGACCACCTCGGCCTCGGCGCCGAGCCAGCCGTCATAGGCGACCCGATACGGCTCGAGGTGCGCCATCCGGAACGTCGAGAAGCCCATGACCGCGTCGTCCTCGATCCGGGTGCGGAGCGTCTCCTGGTCGGCGTGCAGCAGCATGTGCCGCACGGGGATCGCGTGGGCCGCCAGCCCGTCGCTGATCTCGCGCCAGTACTGCTCCACCAGCACCGTCATGGGGACGACCAGCGTTCCCCCGACGTAGCCGAGCACCCGCCACGCCGTCTCGACGACGAGCTGTCGCCAGGGTGGCCAGTGCTGGAAGTTGTCGGTCGCGGGCAGGCCGGGCCGGATGTCCATCAGCGTCTCGCCGACCTTCTCGGCGTCGAGCACGCGGGACCCCGGGATCAGCTCCTGCACGAGCGCGCTCGTCGTGGTCTTGCCAGCGCCGTGCGTGCCGTTGAGCCAGACGATCATCGGTCGAGGCTATCCGGCGGCCCGCCGCCGCCGCTGCCGCCGACGCCGCCGACACCCGTCCCACCCGCGCCACCCGGCGGACCCGTGCCTACGATGGCCCCTCGACACGAGCGAGGAGGCGCCGATGGCCGGACCGCTCGCGGAGCTGCGCCGGTTCGTCGACGCCGCGCTGGTCACCCCCGTCCCACGCCCGGCCCTCGCCGACGCGAGCCCGGTTCGGCGGCGCGTGGTCGTCGTCCTCACGCTGCTGGCCGGCGCGACGGTCATGGCCTGGGCCCTGCGCATCGCGCCCGGCGACCGTCTCTTCTACCCGGCGACGCTGCTGCTCGCCGCCGTCTGGCTAGTCGGCGCGTTCGCGTCCGGCCCGCTGCACCGGGGCCGCGCCCGCACGCGCTCCGGCGGTGCCGACGGCCGCGCCGTGGTGCAGTCGCTCGCGCTGGCGGCGCTGCTGCTCGCGGTCTTCCTCGCCGGCGCCCTCGTGGTGGCCCGCATCCCGGGGCTGCGGGCCGGCGTCGAGGAGCTGCTCGACCACGCGCGCTTCGGCGCCATCGGCATCGTCCTCGTCATCACCGTCCTCAACGGCGTGGCGGAGGAGGTCTTCTTCCGCGGGGCGCTGTTCGCCGCCCTCCCGGACCGTCACGCCGTCCTGGTCTCCGTCGTCGCCTACACCCTCGCCGTCGTCCCGACGGGCATCCCGCTCCTCGTCCTGGCCGCCGCGATCCTCGGTCTCGTGACCGGCCTCCAGCGCCGCGTCACCGGGGGTGTGCTCGGCCCCATCGTCACCCACGTCTGCTGGAGCAGCGGCATGCTGTTCCTGCTCCCTCCCGTCCTCTCCCTCGGAGGTTGAGATGACCGACCACCAGCCCCAGCCGACGGCGCGCCGCGACCGTCCAACGCTCGTCACCGGCGCCTCCGGCTACATCGGCGGCCTGCTCGTCCCCGAGCTGCTGGCGCGCGGGCACCGCGTCCGGGTGCTCGCCCGCTCGCCGGAGCGTCTGCGGCGCCACGACTGGGCGGACGACGTCGAGATCGTCCGAGGCGACGCCACGGACCCGGGCGACCTGCGCCGGGCGCTGGACGGCGTCGGCGTCGCCTACTACCTGCTGCACTCGATGGACGGCGGCGGGGACTTCGTCGCGCGCGACCGCGCGCTTGCCGCGCGGTTCGCCGAGGCCGCCGCCGAGGCGGGGATCGCGCGGGTCGTCTACCTCTCCGGTCTGCACCCGAGCGGCGAGGAGCTCTCGGAGCACCTCGCCTCACGCGTCGAGGTGGGCCAGATCCTTCTCGACTCGCCGGTCCCGGCGGCGGTCCTCCAGGCCGGCATCGTGCTCGGCGCTGGGTCCGCCTCCTTCGACATGCTCCGCCACCTCACCGAGCGCCTGCCCGCCATGATCGCGCCCCGGTGGCTGGAGAGCCGGATCCAGCCGATCGCCGCCGACGAGGTCATCCACTACCTCGCGGGCGCCGCCGACCTGCCGCCCGACGTCAACCGCACCCTCGACATCGCCGGACCTGACGTCCTGACCTACCGGGAGATGATCGAGCGCTACGCCAGGATCGCGGGGCTCGGTCGCCGGTTCGTCCAGGTCGTGCCCGTGCTCACCCCGCGCCTCGCGAGCCACTGGGTCGGCCTCGTCACACCCGTGGCCGCCGGCGTGGCCAAGCCGCTCGTCGGGAGCCTCGTCCACGACGCCGTGGCCGACGAGCAGGACGTCCTCGACCTCATCGGCCCGCCGCCCGGCGGCCGTGCAGGGTATGACGACGCCCTGCGGACGGCGCTCGCCGACGTCGATCCGGGACGGTGGCGGCGGACGTTCGCGGCGGTGTCCGGGGCAACCGCGGTGTGCGCCGCCGCGGGCAGCCTGCTCACCGACCCCGACTCCGCCTGGTACCGCAGCGTCGAGAAGCCGCCGTGGCAACCGCCGCGCTGGGCGTTCCCCGTGGCGTGGACCTCGCTGTACGCCGGCACCGCCGTCGCCGCGTCCGCCACCATCGCGGACCTTCGGGAGGAGGGCGAGGACGAGGACGCGCGGGCCTTCCAGGTCGCGCTCGCCGTCAACCTCGCGCTCAACGCGGCCTGGACGGCGGTGTTCTTCCGCCTGCGCTCCCCGCGGCTCGCCACCGTGGTCGCCGCGGCGCTGGCGATCAGCGCGGGCGATCTGGCCCGCCGGGCCGCGCCGACCGGGACGGTGCGCGCCGTCGTGCTCGGCGCCTACGCGGGGTGGTGCACCTTCGCCACGGCGCTCAGCCTGTCCATCGCGCGCCGCAACCGCTAGGGCCCCGGCGCCCTCCGGCCGCGCGCCGACCTCCCCGGTCAGCGCGCGGACAGCGCGGCGTAGGCCGCGAGCGCCCGCTCGCGCGTCGCCCGCAGGTCGACGATCTCGGGCCGCGCCTCGCTGTCCGGTGCCCAGCGCCGGGCGTAGGCGCCGTCGGGGTCGAACTTCTTCGCCTGGGTGAGGGGGTTGAAGATCCGGAAGTACGGGGCGGCGTCCGCGCCGCAGCCCGCGACCCACTGCCAGTTGAACGGGTTGCTCGCCGCGTCCGCGTCGACCAGCGTGTCCCAGAACCAGGACTCGCCGACGCGCCAGTCCACGAGCAGGTTCTTCACCAGGAAGGACGCCGTCACCATCCGCACGCGGTTGTGCATGGACCCGGTCCGCCACAGCTCGCGCATCCCGGCGTCGACGAGGGGGAACCCCGTCTCCCCGCGCTGCCACGCCCCGAGCTCCGCGGGGTCGGGACGCTCCCAGGCGAACGCGTCGAAGCGCGGGTCGAGCCCGCGGTGGTGCAGGTCGGGGTGGTGGAACAGCGTGTGCCAGGCGAACTCGCGCCAGCCCAGCTCGCCGAGGAAGACGCCGACGTCGGCGCCGCTGCGCAGGGCCCGGTGCCACACGGTCCTCGGGCTGATCTCGCCCCAGCGCAGGTGGGGGGACAGCGACGACGTCGCCCCGGACGCCGGCACGTCGCGCCGGCTGGCGTACTCGTCGGCGTCGAGGCGCAGGAAGTCCGCCAGCCGCTCGTCGGCGGACGCCTCACCCGGCTCCCACCGCTCGCGCAGCCCGGCGGCCCAGTCCGGCGCGCTGGGCAGGAGCCCCCACTCCGTCAGCTCCTCGCCGTCGGGCTGCCGCGGCGCCGGCGACCACCGGGCCGGCTCCGGCAGCGGCTCGGCGGGTGCCGGGCGCTCCTGGCACGCCCGCCAGAACGCCGAGTAGACGCGATACGGCCCGCCCGCCCGCGTCGTCACCGTCCACGGCTCGTGGAGCAGTCCGCCGGGGAAGGACCGGGCATCGACACCCGCCGCCCGCAGCGACTCCTTCAGCCCGGCGTCGATCTCGCGCTCCGCGCCGTAGCGCCGGTTCCACGTCACGGCGCTCGCCCCGGACTCCGCCGCAACGCCGGGGACGACCTCGGCCGCCGCGCCGCGTCGCAGCACGAGCGGCACCCCGTGCGAGGCCAGCGCGTCGCGCAGCGCCGCGAGCGAGTGGTGGAGCCACCAGCGCGCGGCACCGCCGAGCGGCCGGACCCCGGGCGAGACCTCGTCGAGCACGTAGAGCGCCACGATCCCCTCGGGGTCCTCGCAGGCCGCCGTGAGCGCCGGGTGGTCGGCCAGGCGGAGGTCGTCGCGGAACCAGACGAGCGTCGTCACGGGGTCGGCTCCCCGCCCCCGGGGGACCGCCGGCGGAGCCGGATCCGGAAGTCACGCAGCGTGTAGCCGGCGACGAGGTCGTCCCAGCCGAGGGTCGGGCGGCGCACGACGACCGGGTCCTGCGCCAGCAGGCGGGTCAGCAGCACCTCGGTCTCCATGATGGCGAGCGGCTGGCCCGGGCACCGGTGGGCGCCGTCGCCGAAGCTCATGCCGGCCGCGTGGACACCGCGCGGGGTGTGTCGCACCGGGCAGAGCGACAACGGGTCGTCCCCGAATGCCTCGGCGTCGGTGTTCGTGTCGCGGACGCGCAGGTCCACCAGGTCGCCGGGGGAGAGCTGCCACTCCTGGTCGCCGTCGCGGATGGTGAACGCCTCGCTCACCCGCCGGTACAGGTGCCCGACGACGGGCTCGAGCCGGATGAGCTCCTCGAGGATCGCGAACCGGGCCGCCTCGTCGCCGGCCTGGTACTCCGCCCGCAGCCCGGGGTTCTCGAGCAGGTGCCACAGCGCCATCGCGATGAACTCGCGCGTCGTCACCATGCCCGCCGTCCCGTAGGTGAGGCACTCGACGAGGATGTCGCGATCGGTGTAGCCCTCGTCGAGGAGGTGGCTCACGACGTCGTCGGCCCGCCGGCGACGCCGGGTGCGGATCGCCGGGCGGACGTCGGCGAGGTAGAACCCGACGACGGGCCCGAGGCCGTTCCAGGCGGCGAGGGCCCACTGGCCTCGGGAGCGTCCGAGGTCCGGCTTCTCGATGTCGAAGGGCGGCTGGCGGAAGAACGCGACGAGCCGGCGGGCCATCCTCTCCGGCGGCGCGTGCGTGAGGCCGACCACCCGCCCGGTGACCTCGACCGAGTAGAGCAGCGCGAGCTCGTCGACCGGCGCACCGCCGGCGGCCAGGGCGCGCGCGACGAGCCGATCGGCGCACTCCACCATGTGCGGGCGGTAGCGCTCGGCGACGACGGCGGGGGAGAAGAAACGACCGACCTTGCGCCGCTGCTCGTCGTGGAGCCGACCGTCGGAGAGGAGGATGGGATGGTGCCCCAGGTAGCGGGTGGGGATGAACTCCGCCGTGAAGCCCGCCTGCGTCGTCGCGCCCCGCGCCTGGAGCACCTGACGCGCCGCGGCGTAGGAGCGGATCCGCCACCCGCTCGGCCGACGCTCGACGCGTGGCCCCCCTGGCGCGTCGTCCGGCGCGACGGCTCGCCGCTCGCTCGCCCGTGCCATGCGACCTCCTCCGCGGTTCGGGTTCCTCCCCCTACCCTCCCACTGTGCGGGACGACGAGGCGTGCCCGGCCGCGATCATCCCGGTTCCACCGGCGACGCGGCTCGATGCGCGTGTAGGGTCGCAGGCACACGAGACGAGAGGTGCGCCCGTGGACTCCTGGCAGTACGTGATCCTCCTCGGTGCCTGTCTCGTGCTGACCCTCCCCCTGGAGCTGGTGCTCGGGGCGCGGGTCTACCGCTCGCCCCGCCGGCTGGTCCTGGCGATGATCCCCATGCTCGTCGTGTTCCTCACCTGGGACGTCGTGGGGATCGTGCGCGAGCACTGGTGGTACTCGGAGCGCTACGTCTCCGGCCTGCGGATCGGGCCGATGCCGCTGGAGGAGCTGCTGTTCTTCCTCGTCATCCCCGTCTGCGGCCTGCTCACCTACGAGGCCGTCGGTCGGGTCGTGACGCTGATCCGGGAGCCGGGCCGCCTCGCCTTCCGATGGCCGGACGGGCTCGTGCGCGTCGCGCCGGCCGGGGACGAGACGACGAAGGGCACGGTCGAGCTGCATGGGTGAGTACACCCTCCTGACGCTCCTGGGCATCGTCGCCGTCGTGGCCCTGGAGCTGCTGTGGGCGCGCACGGGCATCTTCCGCTCCGGCCGCTACTGGGCCTCGATCGGCATCATGGTGTTCTTCCAGATCTGGGTCGACGGCTGGCTCACGAAGCTGTCGGCGCCGATCGTCCTCTACGCGCCGGACGAGATCTCCGGCCTCCGCTTCCCCTGGGACATCCCCGTGGAGGACTTCGGCTTCGGGTTCGTCATGCTCACCCTGACGATCATCTGCTGGATCCGCCTGGCCCCGGACCGGGAGGCGCCGTGAGCGACCTGGCCGCGGCGTTCGACCGGGGCGCCGCCAACTACGACCTCCTCGTCTCGCTCAACCCGGGCTATCACCGCCACCTGGGTTCCGCCGCGACCGTGCTGGTCCGACGCGCGCTCGCCCGGCGAACGGGCGCGAGGCTGCTCGACCTCGCGTGCGGGTCGGGCGCCTCGACGCGCGCGCTGGTGGACGCCGTCGCCGCCGATCGGCCCCCCGGCGGGACTCTCGGCAGGACTTCCGCCGGGACCCCCGCCGAGGCTCCCGTCGCGATCCTTGGCGTCGACCTGTCCGACGGCATGCTGGAGCAGGCGCGGCGCAAGACGTGGCCCGCCGGTGTCGAGTTCCGTCGCGGCCGGGTCGGCGACCTCGACCTCGACTCCCTCGGCGAGGGCGCGTGGGACGGGGTGCTGGCCTGCTACCTGTTCCGCAACGTGCCGCCGGACGAGCGCGACGCCGCCCTCCGCGAGGTCGCCCGGCTGCTGGCGCCCGGCGGCTGGCTCGTCGTCCAGGAGTACTCGGTCGCCGGGAGCCCCGTCGCTCGGCTCGTCTGGGACCTGGTGAGCTGGGCGATCATCATCCCGCTCGGAGTCGTCGTCGACCGCAACCCCGGCCTGTACCGCTACCTCTGGCGGAGCGTGCGAGGGTTCGACTCGACCCGAGCGTTCGCGCAGCGTCTCGCGGCTGCGGGCTTCGAGGACGTCCGCCACCGGACCGTCCCCGGCTGGCAGCGCGGCATCCTGCACACCTTCGTCGCCCAGCGGGCCGCCCGATGACCGGGCCCGCCCGCGGCGGCCGTGCCGACCTGCGGGACCTGCCCGGCCGGGACCCGCGCGCCGTCCGGCACCCCGCGAGGCCGGGTCGCTACCGGGTGACGGGGGCGCGTCGCGTCGTGGTCGTCGGCGGCGGGATCGCCGGCATCGCCGCGGCCACCGTGCTGGCGGAGCGCGGCGTCGAGGTGACCCTGGTCGAGGCCGACCCTCGGCTCGGCGGACGCGTCGCGGCGTGGCCGCTGGACGACGGCCGCACCATGAGCCGCGGGTTCCACGCCTTCTTCCGGCAGTACTACAACCTGCGCTCGCTCCTGCGCCGGGTCGACCCCGACCTCGCGCGGCTGGTCGCCGTCGAGGACTACCCGCTCCAGCGGCCGGACGGGCTGCGCGACTCGTTCGCCGGCATCCCGCGCACCCCGCCGTTCAGCATCCTCGGCTTCGTCGCGGCCAGCCCGACGTTCACCGCTCGCTCGCTCCTGCGCGTGAACGTCCCCGCCGCCCTGGAGCTCCTGCGTGTCTCCTTCCCCGAGACCTACTCGACCTACGACGGGGAGTCGGCCGCGGACTTCCTCGAGCGTCTCCGGTTCCCCGCGGCGGCGCGCGACCTCGCGCTGGAGGTCTTCGCTCGCTCGTTCTTCGCCGACCCGTCGGAGTTCGCGGCGGGCGAGCTGGTCGCGATGTTCCACACCTACTTCCTCGGCTCGGGGGAGGGGCTCCTCTTCGACGTCCCGGACGACGACTACGACACCGCCCTGTGGGCCCCGCTGGCCGGCTACCTCGACGACCTGGGCGTCCGGGTCCTGACGTCGACGCGGGCCGCCGCCGTCGAGGTCACGGAGCCCGGGGCGCGCGTCGTGACCGATGCCGGCGCGCTCGACGCCGACGCCGTCGTCCTGGCGACGGATCCTCGGTCCGCGCGGGGTCTCGTCGCGGCGACGGACCTGGCGCCGACCTGGCGGGAGGAGGTCGCGGACACCAGGAACTCGCCCCCCTTCGTCGTCGTGCGGCTGTGGCTCGACGGCGAGGTGGACGGCGACCGGCCGCCCTTCGTCGGAACGAGCGGCTACGGTCCCCTCGACAACGTGTCGGTGCTGGAGCGCTTCGAGGCCGGGGCCGCGGCGTGGTCGGCGCGCGCCGGGGGCTCCGTCGTCGAGCTGCACGCCTACGCGTGCCGGCCGAGCGTGGTCGACGACGAGGACGAGCTCGCCCGGCTCGTGGGCGACCTCGAGACCGAGCTGCACCGGCTCTACCCGGAGACAGCCGGTCTCGCGGTCCGCGCGCGCGAGGTGCTGGTCCGCGACGACTGCGCGCTCATCGGGCCGACGGGGTGGGATCGGCGCCCGGGCGTGCGCACGCCGTCGTCGCGGCTGGTGCTCGCGGGGGACTGGGTGCGCTGCGACTACCCGGTGGCCCTCATGGAGCGGGCGGCGACGACGGGGTACCTCGCGGCCAACGCGCTGCTCGAGGGCTGGGGCGTGCAGGGGCAGGACGTGTGGACGGTCCCGATGACGGGACTGCTGCGACGGCCAGGGGGATCGGCACCGGAGGGGCGGCGATCCCGACGACGCTAGTCCGCCCGGGGCGAGGAGTGTTCGCCCGCGTCCGACTCCCCAGACGTCCCCTGAGCCCACGGGACGTCGGTGAGGGAGAGGGACCTGGTCGCGTCCTCGAGGAAGCGGATGACGACCTCGCGCTCGTCGTGCGTCAGCCGCGCCGCGGCGCCGAACCGCCGGGCCTGCTGACGTCCGACCGTGGCCATGGCCGCCCGGTGCGTCTCCGGCGTGATCCGGACCAGGAGGGCGCGCCGGTCCGACGGGTGGGTCTCGCGCCGGATGTGCCCGGCGCGCTCCAGCCGGTCGAGCAGCTTCGTCGTCGAGGCGGTCGAGATCCCCAGGTGCTGCGCGATGGCGCCCGGCGTGGGGAGCGATCCCCGGTTCTGGGACGCGATGAGGAAGTGCAGCGCGCGCATGTCCGTGCGGTTGAGCTTCATGTACCGGGTCGAGGCCTCGCTCAGGCGCTCCTCGGCCTCGCGCATCCCCGCGATCGCAGACATCAGCCGGGTGATCTGCGCGACGTCCTCGGGCGTCATCCCCGTGCGATCGACGAGCAACCCGGTCGGGTCCGTCACATCGACGTCGTACAGCGAGCGCCGGGTGAGCGCCTCCTCCGCCGACCTCGACATGGGCCAAGGGTAGCAGTATGGCTAGTATGCTCCCATTCTAGTTACTAGCCGGGCTAACGAAAGGCTGAGCCGATGACGCACCTGTCTCCCGACCCACCCGGTCGGGCTCACGGGACGGTCGTGCGCTCATGAGCGCCGCGACGGAGCTCGCGCGGACGGACGGGTCGCACGAGATCACGGCGCGCCTCGCGAGGTTCTTCGACGAGCGCACCGTGCAGGCGGCCGCGTACGGAAGCGCGTTCGAGCGGCTCTGGCGTCTCGCCGGCGAGGCGGCGACCGGTGGGAAGCTCGTGCGTCCGCTCCTGCTCCTCGACGTCTACGACGCGCTGGCGTCGCCGCGGCCGGGCAGCGGGATCGCGGACCGGGAGACGGCGCTCGACGTCGCCGCCGCCGTCGAGCTGCTCCACTTCTCCTTCCTCCTGCACGACGACGTGATCGACCAGGACACCGTCCGCCGGGGCCGGCCGAACCTCATCGGCGCGCTGATGGACCAGGCGCGCGAGTCCGGCTCGGCGTCCGACGCGCTCGCCGGAACGGTGCACTGGGCGCGGACGGGCGCGATCCTCATGGGCGACCTGCTGCTGGCCGCGTGCCACCGGGAGATCGCGCGCGCCGACGTCCCGCGGACGCGACGCGTGGAGCTCCTCGACCTGCTGGACCGCACGGTGTCGGAGTCCGTCGCCGGCGAGCTGATCGACGTCGGGCTGAGCCACGGGCTCGTCCCGCCGCGGCTCGCGACCGTCCTCGGGATGACGACGCACAAGACCGCGACGTACACGTTCGAGCTGCCGCTGCGCGCCGGCGCGATCCTCGCCGGGGCCGACGGCGCGACGCAGGACGTCCTGGGCGCCGTCGGACGCCACCTCGGTCTCGGCTTCCAGCTCCAGGACGACCTGCTCTCCACGTTCGGCGACCCGGCTCGCCACGGCAAGGGGCGCTACTCCGACCTGCGGGAGGGGAAACAGACGGCGCTCGTGGCCATGGCCCGGACGACGACCTCCTGGCCGGGGATCGAGCCGAGGCTCGGCCGGCCCGGCCTGACCGACCGGGACGCCGAGTGGCTGGCCGGCGAGCTGGAGGCGTGCGGGGCGCGGACGGCGGTCGAGGGGCTGGTGCGCCGGGAGCTCACGGCCGCCGTCGACCTCGTCGACGACCCGGCGAACGGGCTGACCGGGTCGCTGCGCGCCGTGCTGCACGAGCTGACCCGCACGCTCCGGGGCAGGTCGGCATGACCTCGCCGCTCGACCGTTTCAGCCGGGTCGCGGCGCGCGCGGCGAACGAGGTCATCGTCGGCTACTCGACGTCCTTCGGCACCGCGACGCGCCTGCTCGGCCCGCGGCACCGTCAGCACGTCCGCAACGTCTACGCGCTCGTGCGGGTCGCGGACGAGCTGGTCGACGGTGTGGCGGGCGAGGCGGGGCTGTCGCCGGCGGATCAGGCCGCTGCCCTCGACCGGCTCCTCGCCGAGACCCACCGGGCGGTCGCCACCGGCTACAGCCCCGACGTCGTCGTCCACGCCTTCGCCCGCACCGCCCGCGCGGCCGGGATCGGGGCGGACCTCATCGATCCCTTCTTCGACTCGATGCGCACCGACCTCGAGCGCAGCCGCGAGGCGGGGATCGCGGCCTTCGACGCGCAGGACCACGCCGCCTACGTCTACGGGTCCGCCGCGGTGGTCGGGCTCATGTGCCTGCGGGTGTTCGTGCGCCGCGAGAGGCTCGGGCCCGAGCGGCTCGCCCGGCTGGAGCACGGTGCGCGGCAGCTCGGCCGCGCCTTCCAGAACGTGAACTTCCTGCGCGACCTGGCCGACGACACGGGACGTCTGCGCCGCGGCTACCTCGGCGGTGCGACGCGCCTGTCCCGGGGCGAGCGCGACGCGTGGGTCGAGGAGATCCGGGGCCAGATCGCGGAGGCCGAGGCCGTGCTCCACCTCCTGCCGCGCGACGCTCGCGCCGCCGTGCGCAGCGCCACGTGGCTGTTCGCGGAGCTGACCGATCGGATCGCGCGGGTCGACCCGGCCGAGCTGTCCCGACGCCGGGTCCGCGTCCCCGACGCGCACAAGGCCCTCATCGTCGCGCGGGCGCTCGCCCGGACGGCGCGGGAGCCCCGATGACCCGGACCATCGTCATCGGTGCCGGGGCGGCCGGCCTCGCGACGGCTGCCCTGCTCGCGCGCGAGGGGCACGAGGTCCGCGTGCTGGAACGCGGCGAGGACGTCGGCGGCCGGGCCGGCACCCTGGAGCGCGACGGCTTCCGCTTCGACACCGGGCCCTCGTGGTACCTCATGCCGACGGTCTACGAGCACTTCTTCCGCCTGCTGGGGACGAGCAGCGAGGAGCAGCTGCGGCTGCGGCGGCTCGATCCCGCGTACGCCGTCTTCCGCGAGCCGGAGCCCGGGGGCGAGCCGGAGCCGCCCTTCGTCGTGCCGCTCGGCGCCGACCGGGTCCGGGCGGCGTTCGAGGCGCGCGAGCCCGGTGCCGGCCGCCGCCTGGCCGCCTATCTCGACTCGGCCGAGCGCGCCTCGGTCATGGCGGAGCGCTACTTCCTCTACAACCCCTACACCCGGCTCTCCTCGCTGCTGCGTCCCGAGGTGCTGCGGTCGCTGCCGAGCATCGCCGGGCTGCTGACGCGGTCGCTCGAGAGCTTCGTGGCGCGCCGGTTCCGCGACCCCCTCCTGCGCCAGGTCCTCGGCTACCCGGCCGTCTTCCTCGCCGCCACCCCCGCCTCGGCGCCGGCCATGTACCACCTCATGAGCTCCCTCGACCTGGCGGACGGGGTGCACTACCCGGAGGGGGGCTTCTGGGAGCTGATGAACCGGCTCGCCGCCCTGGCGACGGGGCAGGGGGCGCGGATCGAGACGGGCGCGCTGGTCGAGCGGATCGTGGTCACCGGCCGCGGTCGGGGGCGGCGCGCCTGCGGCGTCGTGTGGCGCGACCGGGAGGGCAACCGGCACCGCGAGGAGGCGGACGTCGTCGTGTCCGCCGCCGACCTCCACCACACCGAGACCCGCCTGCTCGGGCCGCGCGACCGCACGTACCCCGAGCGCTGGTGGCGCCGCCGGACGAGCGGCCCCGGCGCCGTCCTCGTCCTGCTCGGCGTGCGGGGCCGGCTGCCCGAGCTGCCCCACCACTCCCTCTTCTTCACCCGGGACTGGGCGCGGAACTTCGGCGCGATCTTCGGCCGCCGCCCGCACGTGCCCGACCCGGCGTCGATCTACGTGTGCAAGCCGAGCCAGACCGACGCCGGCGTCGCCCCGGTCGGCCAGGAGAACCTCTTCGTGCTCGTCCCCGTCCCCGCCGATCCCGCCCTCGGCCACGGCGGGGCCGACGGCGGCGGCTCCGCCGTCGTCGAGGAGGTGGCCGACCGCGTCATCGAGCAGATCGCGGGCTGGGCCGGCATCCCGGACCTGGCCGAGCGCGTGGTGGTGCGCGAGACCATCGGCCCGGCCGACTTCGTCCGCGACTTCGACTCCTGGCGGGGCGGCATGCTGGGCCCGGCGCACGTCCTGAGCCAGAGCGCGATGTTCCGGGCGCAGAACGCGTCGCGCCGGGTGCGGAACCTGTACTACGCGGGAGCCACCACGGCGCCGGGCGTCGGCGTCCCGATGTGCCTCATCAGCGCCGAGCTCGTGCTCAAGCGCATCCGCGGCGACCACGGCGCCGGTCCGACGCGGCCGCTGGGGGACGACGGGACCGCCGGCTGACGCCGCCGCGGACTAGGCGAGCAGGTCCTTGACCATCGGCACGACCCGCTCGCCGTAGAGCTCGATCGAGCGGAGCTGGTGGGCGTGCGTGACGGGCTGGTCGTACTTGAGGTCGAACCGGTCGACGGGCAGGGTCCGCAGCGTCCGGGCGATCTTGGCCGCCACGGTCTCCGGCGAGCCGACGTACAGCGCGCCCTCGTCGATCTCGCGCTCGAAGTCGCCCGGGCTGGGCGGCGGCCAGCCGCGCTCGCGGCCCATCCGCCGACGCATGGCCAGCCACCCGTCGAACAGCAGCTCGCGGGCCTCGTCGTCGGTCCGGGTGACCAGTCCGGGGGAGTGGATCGCGACGCGCTGCCGCGGCACGCCGAGCTGGTCCTGCGCGCGCTCGAACAGGTCGAGGAACGGCGCGAACCGGTCGGCCGGCCCGCCGATGATCGCGAGGAACAGCCCGAACCCGTGGCGGGCCGTGCGCACCACCGACTCGGGGCTGCCGCCGACGCCGACCCAGACCGGCAGGCCGTTCGCCGTCGTCGGGAACACGCGCTGGTCGGTGAGGCCGGCGCGGGTCGTCCCGGTCCAGGTGACCGGCTCCTCCTTCACCAGCGCCGCGAGCAGCTCGAGCTTCTCCTCGAACAGGACCTCGTAGTCGCCGAGGTCGTAGCCGAACAGCGGGAAGGACTCGATGAACGAACCGCGTCCGGCGACGATCTCCGCCCGCCCCCCGGACACCGCGTCGAGGGTGGCGAACCGCTCGTACACGCGGACGGGGTCGTCGGAGCTGAGGACCGTCACCGCTGACCCGAGCCGGAGCCGCTCGGTGCGCGCGGCGATCGCGGCGAGCACCATCTCGGGCGAGGACACGGCGAAGTCCGGCCGGTGGTGCTCGCCGACGCCGAAGAAGTCCAGCCCGAGCTGGTCGGCGACCACGCCGTCCTCGACGAGGTCACGGATCACCTCGGGGTGCGACAGCTGCTGGCCGGCGTCGTTCGTCGTCACGCCGCCGAAGGTGTCGAGGCCGAACTCGATTGTGCTCATGGCGACACAACCCCGCGCACGGTCCCGGGCATTCCCCGGCCGGTCGGCCCGGTCGACTAGCGCGTCGTGCCGAGGCTCGCCCGGATCACCCCGGACGCGTCCCAGTCGTTCGCCTGCATGGCCGCGACGACGTGGCCGTCCGCCACCCAGAACGCCCGGAACGCGCCGACCCCGCCGTCGGGCGTCACGGTCGCGTCGCCCTCGATGTCGACGCGGTCGTACCCACCCGGCCCGACGCTGCCGACGTACTCCATCCCGAGGTCGTACTGGTCGGTGAAGAAGTACGGCATCCGGTCGTAGGTCGTCTCCTCGCCGACGAGGGTGCGCGCCGCGACCTTCGCCTGCTCGATGGCGTCCTCCCAGTGCTCCACCCGGATCCGCCGCCCGAGCCGGTCGTGCAGGTGGTTCGCGATGTCGCCGACCGCGAGGATCGCCGGGTCGCTCGTGCGCAGCGCCTCGTCCACCAGGACGCCGTTCCCGACGGCGAGCCCCGCGTCCCGCGCGAGATCGATCGTCGGCTCCGCCCCGATCCCGACGACGACGAGGTCGGCCCGGCGCAGGTCGTCGGCCGTCACCGAGGTTCCGAGCCGCAGGTCGACGCCGTGCGCCCGGTGCAGGTCCGCGAACACGCGGGCGACCTCGGGCCCGAGCACGCCGAGCAGCGGCAGCTCCGACCGCTCGTAGACCGTGACCTCGCACCCCGCGTGTCGCGCGGCCGCCGCCACCTCGAGCCCGATCCAGCCCGCCCCGACGATCGCGACGCGGGTGCCGTCGACGAACGCCGCCTCGAGCCGCTCGCTGTCCTCGATCGTGCGCAGGTACGCGACGGGGACGCCCGCGGAGTCCGCCTCCGGGAAGCGCCGCGGCGTCGCGCCGGTCGCCAGCAGGAGCCGGTCGTAGCGCTCGGCGCCGTCCGCGGTGACGACCCGGTGCTCGGTCCGGTCGATCGACGTGACGGCGGTGTCGAGCCGCAGGGCGACGTCGTGCTCGTCGTACCACGCGCGGTCGTGGAGGAACACGGCGTCGAGCGGCTTCGTGCCGAGGAGGACGTCCTTGGACAGCGGCGGCCGCTCGTAGGGCAGGTGCGGTTCCCGGCCGTAGAGCGTGATGACGCCGTCGTACCCCAGCCTGCGCAGCTCGGTGACGGCGGTGCCGCCGGCCAGTCCGGCTCCCACGACGACGATGGACATGACGCCTCCTCGCGACGACCGGCGCCCGTCGTGTCGGGCACCCGACCTTCCTCACCCTAGCCCCGGGCCGGCCGCGGATCCGGACGTGGAGACATGGACTGCCGAGGGACTGGGGCGTCCTGTTAGCGTCACCCCCATGAGCCTCGAACCGGTGCTCGCGGAGTGTCTCGGACTCGCGGTCCGGGGGCGGGTCCGGGCGGCGCTCCGGCTCGCCGAGCAGGCCGCGCCGACGGCGGATCGCGCGCCGTCGACGGCGCCCGTCGACGGCGCCGTCAGCGGCCCCGACGATGCTGGCTCGACCCGTCTCCTGGCGCGGCTGGCGGCGGTCCGAGCCTCGGCGCACTTCGTCGCGGCCGACTACGACGCGGCGGCCGAGCAGGGGGAGCGCGCGCTGCAGCTCAGCCGGCTGCCGGGGGCCGACGACCCCCTGACGCGGACCGTGGCGGTCTCGGCGCGGCTGCTCGCCAGCGCGGGGACGCTCTGGGCCGGCGCGGACCCGGACGCCGACGACCGGCTCGCGGCCGAGCTCCTCGAGCTCGCCCCCTGGGTGGCCGCCCGTCCGCTCGACACCCGCCGCTACGCGGGGCTCATGCTGATCGAGGCGCTGTTCCAGAACGGCCGCGTCCCGGAGGCCGAGCGGTGCCTGCGCCAGGTCCTGCCCGAGGACGCGGCGCTCGACGGTGCCTCCCGTCCCGCCGGCGCTCCCACCGACGACGCCGGCCCGCGGATCCCCTCGATCCCGCTGCTCCCGGTCCGCGTCCTGTTCTACGCGGGTCGGACGGGGGAGGCCGAGGAGGCCGTCACACTCGCCCTGACGCGGCCCGAGCTGCGCGAGGACCCGCTCTGGTCCCGGGTGGGGATCGCCCTGCTCGCCCTGTGCGCAGCGGCACGGGGCGAGCGGGCTCGCGCGCGGGCGCTGGCCCACCGGGTCAGCGCGGCCTTCCCGCGTCCCCGCGGCTACCTCGACTCGGCGGCGCGGTCGTTCGCCGGGCATGCGCTCGCCATCGTCGGCGACCTCGCGGGGGCGGCCCACGAGCTGCGCGCCGGCGGGGGAGCCCGGCTGCAGCGGTTCATCATCGTGGACCGGGCGCTCGCCATCGAGGTCCTCGTGCGCGAGGCGCTCGGTCGCGGTGACCGTCGCGCAGCGGCCGGCTGGGCCCGTCTGCTGCTGGACCTCGAGGGTCACCCCGTCGTGACCGAGGTCGCGCTGCGGGTGTACGCGCACCTCGACCTGGCCGACGGCGAGCCCGAGTCGGCCCTGCGCCGCTCCGAGGCGGCGGCCGCCCGCGCCCGCGTCACGGGCATCCTGCGGCACGCCGCTGAGGCCGACCTGCTGCGCAGCCGCACCCTCGTCGCGCTCGGCCGCCGGGCCGAGGCGACGAGGGGACTTCAGGAGGCGGTGGCCTCGGCCGGCTCCCGCGGGGACGAGAGCGGCCGGCGGGACGCCGCGAGGCAGCTCCGCGCGCTCGGGCGCCGCAGCGTCCCGCCGCGCGGGAGCGGCTGGGACGGGTTGACCCCGCGCGAGCGGGAGGTGGCCGTGCTCGTCGCGCAGGGGCTGGACAACCGGACGATCGGCGACGCCGTGTTCCTGTCCCCGCGCAGCGTCGGGGCCATGGTGCCGCGCATCCTCACGGCGTTCGACGCGCCGCGACGGGCCGCGCTCGCTCCCGCGCTCGCCTCCGTCGTCGGCGACGCCGGCCTCCCGGGTCCGGTGCCAGCCCTCACCCCGCGGCAGCGGGAGGTGGTCGACCTGGTCGCGCGCGGCCGGACCAACGTCGAGATCGGCGCGGCCCTCGGCATCAGTCCGCGGACGGTCGAGCGGCACGTCTCCGCCGCCATGGCGGCCAGCGGCGCCCGCTCGCGCACGGCCCTCGCCCGGCTCGCGGCGAGCGGCGTCACCGACGCGGACGTCGTCAGCCGACCGGCATGAGCCGGATGAGGACGTTGGGCAACCCGGCACCGCCCGTGGCGTAGGCGTAGGTCGCCGTGTGCGTGGCTCCCGTGGCGGACGCGGTCCACTCGTCGTTGCCGAGGTCGGTCGGCCCCTCGGTGGTCAGCCCGGCCGCGGCCATGTCGGCGATGATCCCCTTGGCCTGGTCCGAGTCGACCCCGTCGACCTCGATCGAGTACCCGCCGCCCATCGGCAGGACGAGCACGATCGCGCCGTCGGGGACGAGGATGTCGGCGGGCCAGTCGGCCGGCAGGTCCTCGCCGGCCGGCAGCTCCGTCCCCTCGTCCGACGTGCCGTCCGTCGACTCGTCCGCCGGCTCGCCGTCCTGCTCGCCGGACGCCGCCCCGTCGTCCGTCGCGGTCTCCTGCGTCGTCCCGTCGGTGGCCTCGCCCGCGGTCGAGGCGTCCGTGGCCTGGCCCGTCCCGTCGTCCGTCTCGCCGCACGCGGCCAGCCCCAGCAGCAGCGGCACCGCGAGCACCGCGGCGAGCAGCGCGCGGTGCTCGCTCCTCCTCGTGGCCGCCCCGGTCCTGCCTCGACCCCACATGTGCGTTCCTCTCTCGCGTCCGCCCTCGCGGTTCCCGCGCCGAGTGTGGCACCGGGCGCGCACGCACCGCATGGGTGGTTCGACGCACCCGGACGGTCGGCGGGACGGGCTAGATCGGCCAGTACGTCGCCATCGAGGAGAAGTGGCAGACGTACAGCCACGACGGGTCGAGGATCAGCTCGTGTCCTGCGACGCGGCCCGTCAGGCGGTCGAGCGTCGCCCGGAGCACGTCCGGGTCGATCGGCTCGTCGGAGTCGGGGCGGTAGTAGGCGAGCGTGACGTGGGGCGTGAACGACGGCGCCCGGACGAGGTCGTCGAACAGTGCCCGGCCCGCGACGAGGCGGGCGTGGTCGTCCGGTGTCGCCGGCACCAGCCCGACCACCACGCTGATGTTGAGCAGGTTGAACACCGTCGTCGCGCGCATCCGGACCGGTCCCAGCCCGCAGGCCGTCGCCAGCCGCGTCGCGGCGCGCGGACCGTCGAGGAAGATCCGCGACGCGACCTCCGCCAGGTCGGCCGAGGCGTGCAGGTCGTGCAGCGTGACGTGGAGCGAGTCAGCTGGCAGGGGAGCGGCGAGACCCGGTCCGTGGACGGCCCGCAGCTCGGCGGCGACGTCCGCCAGGAGGCGTTCGTCGTCGTCCTCGAGGAAGTACGCCACCGTGCTGCCGAAGAACGGTCGCAGCTCGCCCGTCCCGGGCGCGACCTTGTCGCGCAGCGTCTCGGGCAGCCCGAGCGCCGGCTCGCGCGGGACGGAGTCGACCTGGAACGCGGCGACGCGCGCCGTCATCTCCGCGAGGCTCTCCGTCGCGCTGGGACGCCGCGGCTCCATCGTCATGGCCGCCACGATAGGGGCGCGACCACGAGCCGGTGCGGTGCCACGTCGGCGCCCGTCGTCAGGCGCCCGTCCACCGTTCGGCCGCCTCGGCCAGGAGCCGCGCGGCGTCGCGGTGGCCGAGGTAGTCGGCCCACCCGGCCGGCGGCATGCCGAACGTCGCCTCGACCGTCGTCGGGTCGGCGCCGAGCGCGAGCAGCTCGCGGACGACGGAGATCTCCCCGGCCGCGGCCGCGTAGTGGAGCGCCGTCGCGCCCGCGTCGGTGGAGCCCGCGACCGGGAAGCCGCGCGAGACCAGCGCCCGGACGGCGTCCCAGCGGTGCAGCGCCGCGACGTCGGCGAGCAGGCTCGGCTCGTCCCAGCTCAGGTCGTGGGCGGCGCCGGGTGCGTCGAGCAGGTGCTCGACGTCGACCGCCCGCCCAGCGAGCGCCGCGCGAACCGCGGGGTGCCGTGCCACCTCGGCCCGGTAGAGGTCGCGCAGCAGGCAGATCTCGGCGCCGTGCGCCATCGTCTCCCGGTTGAGGTGCTGGACGAGCGCCGCCATCGAGTCGTCGGCGAACGGCCCACCCCGGGGACCGAGCGGCCGGAGCAGCTCCTCGTCGTCGAGCCCGGCGACGCCGGAGCGCCAGAGCGTGTAGCCCTCCTCCAGCAGGGCGAGCCCGCCCGCCGCCGTGAGGGGCAGCGGCTCCGGCCAGTACCGGTCGTCGTACATGTCGGGGTCGTCGACCCCGGCGTCGGCCCCGTCCGCGGGCGGCGGGAAGCCCGCACCCTCCCCGAAGAACGCCCGCGCCCGCTTGCCGAGCACGTCGCGGCCGACGTGGGCGAGGCGCCACGCGATCGTCGTGACCGGCGGGACGGGTGGCTCCGGGACGACGGACTCGATCCGCACGACGCCGTCCTCCCCGGTGCGCAGCGACCACGCGCCAGCGACGGGCTCCCACAGGTACTCCTCGTCCGAGAGACCCTGGAGGCGCGGCCACAGGTGTGCCTGCCAGTAGAAGTCGAGCTGGTCGAGGAGCAGGTCACGCCACGTCGTCGTCGGGTCGCCCATCGCGCCATTGTCCGGGTGAGGGGAGCGGCGCGCCAGCCCCGGGCACCTACGCTGGCGCGATGAGGATCGACCCGGTGCCGCTGGCGCTCGCGAGCCGCGGGGCCGCCCCGGCGGTCCGCGGCGGCGTCGTGCTCGGGACGCGGCGTCGCGAGGGCAGTGGACGGGTCGTCGAGTGGGTCGAGGGGACGGGATCGTGAGGGCGCAGGCAGCGGTGAAGGTCCGGCTCACGGACCTCGACTCCTACGGCGCGCGGCGCGGCGCGTTCCGCGAGGTCGAGGTGCCGCGGCTGGCCTACCTCATGGTCGACGGGCACGGCGACCCGAACACCTCCGCGGCGTACGCCGACGCGCTGGCCGCGCTGTACCCGGTCGCCTACTCGCTCAAGTTCGCGAGCAAGGCCGAGCTCGGTCGCGACTACGTCGTGCCGCCGCTGGAGGGGCTGTGGTGGGCGGAGGACCTCGCGTGGTTCACCAGCGCGCGGGACAAGTCGCGGTGGGAGTGGACGATGATGCTGCTCGTCCCGGACTGGCTCTCCCCGGAGATGGTCGAGGCCGCGGTCGCGCGCGTGGCGGCGAAGGACGCGCGAGCCGTGCCGGCGCGACTCGCCGACGTCCGGTTCGACTCCCTGACGGAGGGGCTGTGCGTCCAGACGCTGCACGTCGGGACGTACGACGACGAGGCGCCCGTGCTCGCGCGTCTTCACCGCGAGGTGCTGCCGGCGGCCGGCCTCGAGCCGACGGGGGCGCACCACGAGATCTACCTCGGCGACCCGCGACGGACCGCGCCGGAGCGACTGCGCACGATCCTGCGTCAGCCGGTGCGCCGGATCGGAGGCGCCGACGGGCGCGGCGACGGTGGGCGCGGCGGTGGGCGCGGCGGCGCGGTGGGTCGGGCGAGCGACGCGGCGAGCTGACCGAGCGTGAACGGTCCGGGGTGGCGCACGAGGCCGTCGGACCACGGGTCTACCCTGCGGGGATGACGGTCACGGGCATCGGTGGTCTCTTCCTCCGCAGTCGCGATCCCGAGGCGCGCGCCGCCTGGTACCGAGAGCACCTGGGCATCGACGCCGGTCACGATGCGATCTGGCGGCAGGAGGCCGGGATGACGGTGCTCGCGCCGTTCCCCGCGGAGACGGACTACTTCCCTGCAGATCAGGCGTTCATGCTCAACCTGCGCGTTCGCGGCCTGGCCGAGCTGGTGGAGCGGCTCGAGTCGGCGGGCGTCCCGGTCGAGCAACGGCCGGAGTGGGACACGGAGTACGGCAGGTTCGCCCGGATCCACGACCCCGAGGGACTGCCGCTCGAGCTGTGGGAGCCGGCCGACGGCGGGGTCGACGACTGACGCCTGTCCACAGTCATCCACATATCCACAAATCATCTTGACCCGCTTGAAAAGCGGTCGGACCTGCGTAGGGTCGAGACATGAGTTCGACATCGATCCTCGAGCAGCCGCTCGACCCGTCCCGAGGGGGCGGAGTGCGCCGCACCGTGGCGGAGCTGGCGGCGCTCAGGATCGTCGACGACGACGGTGCGGCGGTCGGACTCGTTCCGCTCGCGCGGGGGCTCGCCGCCGCGGACTCGTGGGAGTCGTGGCGAGGGATGTCGGACGCGGACGTCGTCGACGCCGCGGCGGCGTTCGCGCGGCTTAAGGCGTACGCGGCCTCGGGGCTGCGCCGCGCCGCGGCCGAGCTGGAGACGCGGTCGGACCTGGCCGAGCGGTTCGTCGCGGCGAGCGAACGCCAGCGGGAGGCCGAGACGGGACGCGACGTGATGGTGCCCGCGCGGACGCGGGCGTTCCGCACGACCGAGACGGCCTCCGACGAGCTGATGATGCGGCTCGGGATCTCGCGGCGGGCGGCGAACCGGTTGATTGCGGAGGGGAAGGCGTTCCGCGGTGCGCTCGCACCGGTGGGCGACGCGCTCTCGACCGGGGACCTGGCCGTGCTCAAGGCGACGCGGCTGTTCGACGTCCTCGTGGACGAGCCGCTCGAGGTCTGTCTCGCGGTCGCGGAGGAGATCGTGCCAGTCGCGGCGGGGCTGACGCCGGCCGAGGTGGACCGTCGGGCGCGGCGGCTGCTGATCGAGGTCGATCCGGCCGCGGCCGTGGAACGCCGGGAGCGCACCCGCCGCTACCGGAACGTCAGTCAGGTCCAGTCGCTCGCCGACGGCATGGCGCGGCTGACGTTCACCTCGACCCTCGTCGACGTCGCCGCCGTCCACACCGTGTGCGATCTGGCGGCTCGCGCCGCGAGGGCCGGCGGTGACCCGCGGACGCTGGACCAGCTCCGCGCCGACACCCTGACCGACCTCGCCCAGGCCGCGCTGGGGCGCGGTTCCCTCGCGGCTGTGGGTCCGACGGCGGCAGGGGAGCGCGCCGAGGCGCCGATGACCGAGGTGCCGGAGATCGATGGGCTGGATGTCAACGCTGGGCGCGACGTTGCCGCTGGGCACGGCGTCGCTGCTCCATCGGACGTCGGCGCGGCTGCGGCCGGTCGTGCCCGGAGCTTCGCGGCCCGTCCCGCGCGCACGCTGCTGATCCGACGTTCCCTCGTCGAGTCCGTCGACGGCGACGATGCCCTTCCCACCGGTGCGGCCGATGCCTGGGCCGACGTTCTCTACGGGCTCCACGGGACCGGCGACGAGCCGGCGGTGTCCTCCACCCGGCGTCCCGGGCCCAACCCGACGCCCCGGCCACCCGACGCGGGGCCGGGTGCGCCGCGGCTCCATCCGCCTCATCGGCGCGTCCCTCCGGAGCCGCCGGCGGTTCCGCCGCCGGAGCTGCGCTCGGTACGGCGCCTGGGATGGCACGCGCCGGAGCTCGTGGGTTACGGACCGCTCGATCACGCCACGGCCCGTGCGCTCGCCGCCGATCCGCCGCGGTGGCTGCGCGTCGTGCTCCTCGACTCGCCGAGCCCGAGGACGGGGGAGGCGGCGCCGTCGGAGCCGGGCTACCACCCGTCGGCGGCGTTGCGCCGCCTCGTCCACCGGGACCACCCCACCTGCGTGGCCCCGGTGTGCCAGGTGCCGGCCGACACGTGTCAGGACGACCACGTCCTGCCGTACCCGCGAGGCGGGACCGACGTCACCAACCTCCGACCGCTGTGCCTGCGCCACCACGTCCTCAAGACGCACCGTGGCCACACGTACGCGGTCGACCACGCCACCGGTCTCCTCACCTGGACCACGGCGACGGGGCACCGCTACCGACGCACCCCGTCCGGCGACACGCTCCATCTCGGACGGCTCGCCGGGCCTTCCGACCCACGGGCGGCGTCGACGCCTCACCTAGCGTGGTGGGCAGAACCGCCGCCTCACCCCCAGGGAGTGCCACCGTGACCGCACGCAGCAGCTCGATCGCGCCGGGGTTGCTCGCTCTGGCGGCCGCCCTCGTCCTCGCGGGGTGCACCGGCACCCCCGGTGACCTCCCCGCGGGGACGACGGCCGGCGAGACCACGAGCGCTGACGCCAGCATCGACCCCACCGCAGACGCACCGGCCGGCGGCGACCTCGACTCGCTCCTGGCCGCCTACGACCTCGATGGCCTGGACGCCCGGCAGGTCATCGAGCGGCTCGACGCGACGGCGCTCGCGGACCGTCCCACCGACCTCATGGCCTCGGTCCGCCCGGACGGACTCGTCCTGGTCGGTTCGTCCGCCGATGCCACCGGCACCCCCGGAACGGTCGAGGTCACGCTGCCGATGCCGGAGGACGAGTTCTACCTCTCGATCGCGCCGTACCTGACGCAGACCCACGACTGCCACCACCACAGCCTCACCACGTGCGTCGGCGAGCTGCGGAACGAGGCGGTCGACGTCACGATCGTCGACGCCGACACGGGCACGGTGCTGGTCGAGGGCCCGGCGGTCACTCACGACAACGGGTTCGTCGGGTTCTGGGTGCCCAGGGGCGTCCGCGTCGAGGTCACGGTCGAGCAGGACGGGCGCTCGGGCACCGAGGTGCTGACCACGGACGCCGTCGACGACCGCACCTGCGTCACCACCCTCCGCCTCGTCTGAACCCGACTCGGCGGCCCGGCGCGATACTGGGGCCATGAGGAAGCTCGGGATGATCGGTGGCACCGGCCCCGAGTCGACCATCGCCTACTACCGCGCCGTCATCGGCGGGGTCCAGGAGGTCGCGGGCGCCGAGCGGCTGCCGGAGCTCGTCATCGAGTCGCTCAGCGTGTTCCGCGTGCTCGAGCTGTGCGCCCGACGGGAGTACGACGAGCTGACCGCCTACCTCGCTGCGGCCGTCGTACGCCTCGCGGGTGCCGGGGCGCAGGTGGGCACGCTGACCGCGCTCACCCCGCACCTCGTGTTCGACCGCCTCCAGGCCGCGTCGCCCATCCCGCTCGTCAGCGCCGTCGAGGCCACCCGTGACGCGGCGCTGGCCCGGGGCGCCCGCCGCCTTGCGCTGCTCGGGACCGAGCCGACGATGACCCAGGACTTCTTCGCGCGACCGCTGCGTGAGGCGGGCCTCGCCGTCGTGACTCCGGCGCCGGACGAGATCGCGTACATCCAGGAGAAGATCGTCCGCGAGCTGGAGCACGGCGTCGTGCTCGACGAGACCCGGGACGGCTTCGCCGCGATCATCCGGCGCCTGCGCGAGGACGCGGGCGCCGAGCACGTCGTCCTCGGCTGCACCGAGCTGCCGCTCCTGCTCGACGACACGACCTCGCCCCTGCCGTGCCTCGACCCGGTCGAGGCGCACACGCGAGCCCTCGTCGAGGCGATCACCGGCTCAGACGGTTGAGCCCCGCAGGATCGACGTCATCTTCTTCCCGCGCGCGACCTCGTCGACGAGCTTGTCCATCCACCGCACCTGCTGCATGAACGGGTCCTCGATCTCCTCGACGCGGTAGCCGCAGATGAGCCCCGTGATGAGCGAGGCGTTCGGGTTCATCGCGGGCGCCTGGGCGAAGAACGTCTCGAGGTCGGTCTCGTCAGCGACGACGCGCTCGAGCCCGGCCTCGTCGTAGCCGGTGAGCCACGTGATGACGGTGTCGACGTCGTCCTTCGAGCGTCCCTTCCGCTCGACCTTCTCCAGGTACAGCGGGTAGATGCTCGCGAACGACATGCGCCGGATGCGCTCCATGTTGTGGGCCATCGCCGGTCCTTCCTCGGGTCGTCTCGGGTCTGCCCCGACGGTAGCGACGGTAGTACGGTGACGCTCCATGAACGCGCTGGAGCTCACGACCGTCCTCGAGCCGCGCGGGCCGGCCGCCGCGATCGTCCTCTCCGACGAGCAGGTCGCCGCCTTCGACGCGGGCCGGGCGTTCCCCGTCACCGTGACGATCGACGGGCGCACGGCCCGGCTGCGTCTGGCGCGGATGGGCGGGGAGAACCTCGTCGGCCTGAGCAGGGCGGCGCGTGCGGATCTCGGCGTCGAGATCGGGCAGGACGTCACCGTCGTGATCGCCCTCGACGAGGCGCCGCGCGAGGTGGAGGTCCCGGCGGAGCTGGCCGCGGTCCTCGACGGCGACGCGGGGCTGCGGTCCGCGTGGGACGCGCTCGCATTCAGTCATCGCCGCGAGCACGCGCGGGCGGTCGCCGAGGCCAAGCGACCCGAGACGCGACAGCGGCGCGTCGACGCCGTGGTCGAGGCACTCAGGCGGCGCTGACGGCCTCGCGCGCCAGGAGGCTGCGCTTCACGTCGAGCCCCCAGGCGAACCCGCCGAGCGCGCCGCCCGTGCGCAGGACGCGGTGGCACGGGACGAACAGCGCCGGCGCGTTCCGCGCGCAGATGGAGGCGGCCGCCCGCACGGCGCTGGGCCGGCCGATCGTTGCCGCCAGCTCGGTGTACGTGAGCGGCCGGCCGGGTGCGATGTCGCGCAGCGCGCGCCAGCCGGTGAGCTGAAGCTCCGTCCCGCTCTGACGGACCGCGACGTCGTCGATCGCCGTGCTCTCGCCCTCGTAGTAGGCGAGGGCGGCCTCGGCCGCGCTCGTCCGTCCGCGCCGGACGTCGAGGTCGCGCCACGCGAGGGGCAGCCGGGCGAGCAGGGCGTCGAGGTCGGCGGTCCAGCCCGACGCGAGCACGGCGCCGTCCTCGTCGGCGAGGAGGCTGAACGGGCCGTCGGGCGTGGTGACGGTCTCGATGACGGTGGTCATGGGGTTGCTCCGGTCTGCGGTGGGACGTGGGGGAGAGATGGGCCGGTGGTGCCGGGCGTCGGTGCGACGGCCCGCCATAGGTGGGCGGTGAGGTAGCTGCGCCAGGGGGCGGTGCGGGCGGCCCAGTCGGTCAGGCCGCGGGCGTCCGACGGGACGCCCGCGACCGCCGCACCGGTGCGGGCGGCGACGTCGCCGGGCAGCAGGACGTCCGGGTCGGCGAGGATCCGCATCCGGACGTAGTCGGCGGTCCACGGACCGATGCCCGGCATGGCGAGCAGCGCGGCGCGCTGCGTGGGGCCGTCGTCGGCGCTGGTGAGCACGAGGTCGCCGGACGCGAGCGCCGCCGCCGCGCCACGGATCGCCGCGATGCGCCGGGCCGGCCCCCGCAGCACCTCGTGACCGCGCTCCGCGATCACCGTCATGGTCGGGAACAGCGTGCTCAGGTGGTGCCACGACTCGCCGGGGTCGGGCAGTCGCTCGCCGAGCCGGGCGGCCAGGGTCCCGAGCATCGACGTGGCCGAGGCCGTGGAGATCTGCTGGCTCACCATCGCGCGGACGAGCATCTCGTGCGGGTCGACGGCGCCGGGGACGCGGATGCCGGGCGTCCGCGCGATCAGGGGGACCAGCTCGGGTTGCCGCGCGAGCGACCCGCCGATCCCGACCGGGTCCGCGTCGAGGTCGAACAGCCGGCGCGCGCGTGTGACGAGCGCACCGAGGTCGGCGAGCGCCGTGAGCCTGGCGCGGAGCCGGAGGTTGCCGAGCGCGTCGAGGTGGAGCTGGAACCAGGCCGGTCCGCCGTCCAGGCGCAGCACGCGGGTGTAGCTCGGCGAGGCCTCGTCGAACGGCGCCGCGACGACGGGCGACGTGTGCTCGACGCCCGGCAGCGTGCGCACGCGCACCCAGTTGAACAGCCCGGGCAGGTCGATCGGCGTGCGGTGGGGGAGCAGGAGGTCGATCTCGCCCGGCGCCGTGGTTGTCTGGTCCGCCCGACCGGCGAGGCCCGCCCCGCCCGTCGCCACGCCCGTCGGCCGGTGCCCCGTGCGGGCCGCCGCACGCGGCGTCCGGCGCTGGCGCCGGAGCTCGGTCGGGGTGAGTCCGAAGACCTCGCGCACGGTGTCGTTGAACTGGCGCAGGCTGGCGAACCCGGCGCCGAACGCGACGTCGGAGACGGGCAGGTCGGTCTCCACGAGCAGCAGCCGGGCCGTCCATGCGCGGTGGGCGCGCGCGAGCGCCAGCGGGCCGGCCCCCAGCTCCGTCGTCAGGACGCGCGTCAGGTGACGGGGGGAGTAGCCGAGCCGTCGCGCGAGGCCGGGCACACCCTCCGCGTCGACGACGCCCTCCGTGATGAGCCGCATCGCGCGACCGGCGGCATCCCCGCGGACGTTCCAGGCCGGCGACCCGGGGGCCGCCTCGGGCAGGCACCTCTTGCACGCGCGGAACCCGGCCTCGTGGGCGGCGGCGCTCGTGGGGTAGAAGGCGACGTTGGCCGGCTTGGGCGTGCGTGCGGGACAGCTCGGGCGGCAGTAGATGCCGGTGCTGAGGACGGCCGTGACGAACTGGCCGTCGAACCGGGCGTCGCGCGTCTCGACGGCTCGGTAGCGCTCGTCGAAGCTCGTGGGGCCGGTGGTCATGTCCCAAGCCTCGCACGCCGCCGGGGTCCGAACTAGCGGGAATCGGACATCGCCGTCCGGGACCGTGACCGGCACCGAAGGTCGGAGGCCCGGCAGCGGGCCGGCGGTCGGTGACGGCGTCCAGGCAGACAAGAGGCCGGCTGACCCGCAGGGGGCGGAGGGCCAGCCGGCCTGGATCGAGAGTACAGCATGTCGGGCCTCGGGTCATCCCGGGGTGACCCCAGGGATGATCCAGGGGTGACGTCAGCGGGCGAGGCGGTCCGTCCGAAAGAACAGAGTGTGTGCTAGGTTTTTTCTTTGTCGAATCTACGCCAACGACCATGGAGACATCATGCCCGTTCGAAAAACACTCACCTCCCTCGTGATCGGGTCGACCATCGCTCTCGCTATCGTCACCGTTCCAACGGTGGCCACTGCGGAGACGTCCTGGGTCGGCGGTGGCTACTGGGATCGCGGTGCCGACAACAAGGACGTGTGGAGCTTCTACGATCACGCGACCAAGGTCCACAAGGCATCGACGCTCGGCCGCGAGGGGACGAAGAGCAGTGGCTGGATCCAGCCCGGAAAGCGAGCGATCTCGATCCAGCTCGTGAAGCTCTCCGGCAACCGCGCCTACTACGACTTCAAGTAGCCGTGCTGGTTCTGGACCTGCCGCGGTGTCGAGACACCCGTTCCCTCCGACGTCCCGGCGCCACGCTCGTCGGGCTCGCGCTCGCGGCGGGACTGATCGGCGGCACCGGATGTACCGATGCGTCCTCAGCCGGGGCGTCGGCCGAGTCGCCGACCGGACCGCGGCCGACGTTCACGGGCCCGTACGCGGCGGAGTTCGAGAAGTACTACGACGATGCGACGACGGACTTCGAGCGAGAGGTGCTCGCGACGAGCGAGGTCACCGACGCTGCCTACGCCGAGATGGAGGAACGCTTCTCCTCGTGCCTGGCTGACGGCGGGATCGAGTTCAGCGGGTTCGAGCCAGACGGCGCCTACGAGACCTCGCTGGCGCCCAACGGGGCCGACACCATGGCCATCGTGAACGAGTGCGCCGAGACGACCGGGGCGAACACGATCGGCCTGCTGCACGACCTCATGTTCGCCGACCCGGAGAACCTCGGCGGGCCGGTCGTCATGGCGGAGTGTCTGGTGCGCACCGGGATCGTCGACGAGGGCTACACCGGCGAGGACTACACAAGCGACCTCGACGGTCGGTTCCGGGACATGAGGGCGCTCCCGGCCGAGGAGTGGACCGCCTTCGTCGGCTGCACCGCAGACTCCTCCGGGTACGCACGGTGAGGGAACGGCGCGCCCGGTCGGGGCTGGCGGTGATCGCCGCGGTCTCGCTGGCTGCCAGCGCGAGCCTGGTGACGGCTCTCGTCCTTCGGCCCCCGCCGCCGCCGGAGCTGACCGGCCCGGGCGGCGGGGGTTCCGCCCCCGTCGACGCGATCGAGTTCTGGGACGAGCGCGCCGTCACGCTGGAGCCCGACTGGGAGCGTCCCGTGGAGGTGCGCTCGCCGGGGGCCGGCATGGTGACGGCCGACTCGTGCTTTGCGGGGCGTGCGCTGCTCGGTGGTGAGAGCTTGCTGTCGCTCGGTGGGATCGAGGTGGTCATGATCGACACGGCCGTTCCGCTGTGGCGCGACCTGGTGCCGGGGGACGTCGGCCCGGACGTCGATGCCGTCGAGGAGCTGGTGGTCCGTCGCGGCGAGCCGGCACAGGTGTCCGGGGCGCTCTCCGAGGCGACGATCGCTGCCTTCGACGCTGCCGTCGGTGGTGGGCCGATCGTCCGGGACGGCGTCCGAGTCCTCGCGGCCGACCGCGCCATGTGGGTTCCTCCCGGTGAGCCGACGGTGGACGACTGCGTCGTGACCGTTGGGCAGACGGTCGAGCCCGGCGAGGTGGTCGCGACGCTCACGCCGACCCTGCGGTCGCTCGAGGTCGTGGTCGACGGCGGGGTGGACGGCGTGGATGGCGGGGACGACGACCCTTCGGCCCGCTCGCTCGTCGTCGACGGTATCGAGGTCCACCTGCCGGACGGCGGCGTCCTGTCCGGTGACGACCTCGATGCCCTGGCGTCGGCACCGTCGCTGAGAGCTCAGAGCCTCGAGAGCGGTCCGCCGGTCGGTACCACCCGTCGTCGCGACCCGATCGCCGCCTACGTCGTGCCGCCTGCGGCCATCACCGTCGCGATCGACGGCACGACATGTGTCCACAGCGACGGCGAGGTCCGCGTGGTCGAGGTCGTCGGTTCCGAGCTCGGTCGGACCTACGTCACGAGCCCGGTCGAGCTGGCGCGGGTCGAGACCGGACGAACCGAGGCACCCTCGTGCGGGTAGACCTGCACGAGCTCGGCTTCCGCTATGGGGACGGGCCGTGGCTGTTCCGGGACGTCTCGTGCCGTCTGGTCCCGGGGGAGAGCTACGCACTCGCCGGACCGTCCGGCAGCGGCAAGAGCACCCTGCTCGCTCTGCTCGCCGGGTGGCTCGTCCCGACCCTCGGGCAGGTGCAGCGCCCGGGGATCGCACGGGTGGGCTGGGTCTTCCAGCACCCGGTGGGCACACCGAGGCGCACTGCCGTCGACCACGTGGCGCTGCCACTGCTCGCGAGGGGCGCGCGACCGGCACGGGCACTCGACGAGGCCGCGGACCTGCTGGCCCGGTTCGGGCTCGCCGGGGTGGTCGACCGTGAGTTCCGCGCGCTCTCGGGCGGTGAGGCGCAGCGCGTGATGTTCGCGAGGGCGGTGGCGGCGGATCCCGATCTGCTCCTGCTCGACGAGCCGACCGCCCAGCTCGACCGAGAGACCTCCACCTCGATCAACGCAACCATCGACTCGCTTCGGTCGAGCGGGCGCGTCGTGGTGGTCGCCACCCACGACCCCGACACGCAGGAGCGGTGCACGGAACGGATCGACCTGAGCGACGAGAGCCCGCGGCCGTCATGAGGCTCGAGGCGATCCTGCGGGAGGCGCGAGCTGGCCTGGCCTCGGCGACCGCGCGTGTCGCGGCCGTGCTGGGGGCCGCGCTCGTCCTCGTTCTGGTGACGACCGGCATCGACCGCCTCGTCACCGCGCAGTCCGTCGATCGAGCCTTCGAGTTCCAGGCCCGTGGCGGGGCCGTCCAGGTCGTGAGTGCACCGGGAGGAATCGACGGGTCTCGGTGCGAGGGACTCTCACGCCTCGACGGGGTGTCGTCGGCGGGCGCCCTGTCCCACCTGGACGGACGACGCGCCAGCGCGGCCGTCCTTCCCGACGCCCCGTTCGCCCTTCCCCGGGTCACGCCCGCATTCGTGGACGTGCTGGGTGGCAGGCGGCCGAGCGCCGTCGGCATCGTCCTGTCCGCCGAGCTCGCGGATGCGACGGAGCTCGTCCCCGGCGACGCCCTTCATCTCGTGGTCGGAGGCTCGACGAGGCCGTCGCCAACGGTCGTGGCGATCCTCGACGTCCCCGCGGACGTGCACCGGGCGGGGCTGGGCTACTCCGCGCTCGACGTGGCGCCGTCGTCCGGGGTCTTCGACGAGTGCTGGGTGGAGGTCTGGCCGCCCGATCCGAACCTCAGACCCATGCTGTTCCTCTCGGTGTCGCAGGGTGCCAGCTCGGAGGCACCGGTGATCGAGCAGCTCGTGCCCCGTCTCGGCGACGGCACGGCGATCGCGGGGGCCTACGGAGAGCGGATCACCAGAGGCGCTCCGGCACTGCTCCTGACCGGTGCGCTCGCCCTCGGGTTCTTCTCGGTCAGGCTGCGTCGGACGGAGCTCTCCTCCGCCCGGCACGCCGGGGTCTCCGCCGTCGACGTGCTGGCCGTCGTCCTGGCGGAGACCATGGTCTGGGCGTCGTCGGTTGGGCTCCTGGCGGTTGCCTGCTCGACGGCGGTGATGGCGAGCGTCGACCAGCTGGCCAACGGAGCACGAGCGGGCCTCGTCGATGCCGCCGTCCTCGTCCTCGGGGTGATCGTCGGTGCCACGGCCGGCTGCCTCACCGTTCGCGAACGAGACTTCGCACGCTACTCGCGGGACCGGTGACGCAGTCCCCGGCCCCGGCGATCGTCGCCACGCCGGTGGGTAGCTACTCGCTCGCGAGCGCTTCCTCGATCGCCCGACGCAGCGTCTCCCGGGAGGAGGCGGCCGCCGCGAGCACCGTGTCGCTGCCGACGGGTTCCGTCGCGAACGACAGGTCGGACACGACGGACAGGCCGGCGACGCGCAGCCCGAGGGCCGCGGCCATGAGCGCCTCGTGCACGGTCGACATCCCGACGACGTCGACGCCCGAGGCCGCCAGCAGCCGCGTCTCGGCCATGGTCTGGTACTCCGGTCCGCGCAGCTGCGCGTACGTTCCCTCGCGGTGGGTGACGCTCGCCGTCGCGGCGGCGAGCGAGCGGTCCCAGACGCCTCGCGGGTCGAGGAACACCGTGCCGTCGAACGGGGAGGAACCCGTGAGGTTGAGGTGGTCGACGATCGTCACGACGTCGCCCAGCCGCCAGTCCCGCAGGCAGCCGTTGGCGTTGGTGAGCACGACGCGGGAGGCGCCGGCCGCCGCCGCGATCCGGACCAGTGCCGTCACGAACGGCCGCTCGACCCCCTCGTAGAGGTGGGTGCGGCCGGAGGTCACGAGCACGCGCCGCCCGGCGAGGTCGACGACGTCCCACCGGTCCTCGTGCCCGTCGGCCGTCGGCGCCAGGACGCCCGGGAGCTCCGACAGGCGCGCCGACGCGAGGACGCCGCGCGTCGACGTCGACCACTGCGACGTGATCTCGGCGAGGCCCGAGCCGAGCACGACGAGCGCGTCGAGCCGGCCACCGGCGGCCGCCGTGATGACGTCGGCGGCGGCGCGGTCGGCGGCGGTCAGGAGCGCCGCCGGAAACTCCTCGGGTGTCACGCCGCGCCGCCGTCGAAGTGCGCGAGCGAGCCGGTCTTCTCCTGGTGTGCGACGCGCCCGCGGCACAGCACGAGGTAGCCGACGTAGCCGATGACGAGGGCGAACAGCACGCCGAGGTTCGCGTACGCCCACCCGCCGTCCTTGCCGCCGACGGCACCGAGCAGGTAGCCCTGCCAGGACAGCCAGCCCGCGGAGGTGTTGACGACGAAGCCCCACCCGACGACCGTCGCGACGACGAGGATGCCGAGCGACGTCCAGTTGACCGAGCCGTAGATGCCCTTGGCCGTGAACAGGTCGGCCTCCGCGTAGTCCTTCCGGCGCAGCGTGATGTCCGCCAGCATGACGCCGGCCCAGCCGGCGATGACGACACCGAGCGTGATGAGGAAGCCCTGGAACGCACCGAAGAACGAGTCCGTGAAGAACACGATGACGATGGTGCCGATGGTCATGATCGTGCCGTCGATGGCCGTGGCGACCGGGCGGGCGACGGGAAGGCCGGTCGCGAGCAGGGAGAGGCCGGAGGAGTAGATGTCCATGATGATGCCGCCGATGAGGCCGAGGATCGCGACGATCGCGAACGGCACGAGGAACCACGTCGGCAGGATGACGGAGATCGCACCGATCGGGTCGGCGTCGACGGCCGCGGCCAGCTCGGGGTTGGACCCGGCGAGCAGGAGACCGACGAGGACGAGCGCGACGGTCGGCAGCGCGGCGCCGAACGTCGTCCAGCCGACGACGCCGCGCGTCGACGCGGTCCGCGGCAGGTAGCGCGAGTAGTCGGCGCCGGTGTTGACCCAGCCGAGACCGAAGCCGGTCAGGACCATGACGAGCGCGCCGATGACGGCGCTCGTGGGGCCGGCCGGGATGGCCGTGACGGCGGAGAAGTCGATCTTGCCGGCGATCAGGACGATGTAGACGATCGTGAGCGCGGCCGTGATCCAGGTGATCCAGGTCTGCGCCTTCATCAGCGTGTCGAACCCGAGGACGCCGGCGCCCCCGGCGACGAGCACGACCCCGACGAGCGCGATGACCTGGGCGACGGTGTGGTTGCCGAACCCGAGCGCTCCCATGACGGTCGCGGCGGCGAGCACCGCCATGACGCACAGGAACGTCTCCCAGCCCACCGTGAGGATCCAGGAGATGGCGGCCGAGATGCGGTTGCCGTTGTAGCCGAACGGGGCGCGGGACAGGACGAGGGTCGGTGCCGAGCCTCGCTTGCCGGCGATCGCGATGAGGCCGACCAGCAGGAAGCTGGCGACGACGCCGATGAGGGACGCGACGACGGCCTGGCTGAACGAGATCCCGAAGCCGAGGACCCACGCGCCCCAGGAGATGCCGAGGACGGCGATGTTGGCCGCGAACCACGGCATGAACAGGTCGGAGGGCTTGCCCTTGCGCCTCGACTCCGGGATGACGTCGGTCCCCGCCATCTCGACGGTCAGCCCGCCGACGGTCTCGGTGAGCTGCGACGGTTCCTGGACGGTGCTCATGGCGTGCCTCTCTGCGGGTGCCGCGGCAGGCGTGCGCCGTGCCGAGCGGTGTGGGGGCCAGTGACGAGAGCAACGGTAGGGCTCCGGCGGTGGCGAGTCGAGTCTCGTCCACGGAGGGGCGCGTGGCCGAGACGCGGCTCAGGGCAGCGGCACGAGCGCCGACGTGATCCGGACCCGGTCGGCGGAGTACCAGGGGGCGAGGGCCAGCTCGATGCGGTCGCGCAGGTCGGGCGTCTCGAGCACGACCTGGACGTCGAACGTCCCGCCGATGGTGTCCGGGCCCCAGCTCAGCAGCCCCAGCTCCGCCCAGTCGTCGCCGACGGCGGAGGCCAGCACCTCCGAGGCCGCCATCGCCTCGGCGTTCGTGGGGACCCTCGAGGAGGAGCCGGTGTCCTCGATCGTGCCGACGCAGAGCCAGCCGGGCCAGACCTCGCGCAGGCTGGTGTGCGCCGCCTCGACGTCGGCATCCGGTGTGAGCAGCACGTTGAACTCGCTGGCGCCGTCCGATACGTAGAGCTCGACGTACCCCGGCAGCGCGGCGGCGCGCTCCTGGAGCCGGCCGACCGCGCCCATCGGGTCGGCGGCGGTGGCCTCCTCGTCGCCGCCGCGCCACGGGTCGTCGCACAGCGGCTGGAAGTCCCGGTCGCCGCCGGGCTCGGGGGCCTCGTACCCCTCGGGCGGCTCCTGACGCACCGGCTCGGTCAGCGTGAAGGTCTCCCCGTCGAAGGTCCCGACCACCCAGCCGCTGCCCCAGGTGACGCCCGAGGCCGTCTCCGCGTCGGGCACGTCGTCCCAGTCGAGGCCGACGACGACGGGGCCGCCGCACTGCGGCGGGTAGGACTCGGCGCCCCCGCCGAGACACAGCTCCGGCTCGCCGCCCTCCGCCTGGATGAGGAACGCGCGGGCCCCGTACACGATCCACGCCGTGTCGGTCGGCCCGTCGCCCGCGCCGACGGAGGTGGCGCAGCCGGCGAGGCCGGCCGCGAGCCCGGTGCCGACGGAGACCGCGGCGAGCGTCCTGGTCAGGGCTACGGTGCGCATACCCGAGAGTGTCCGGGGCGGCGACGATCTTGCACCGCCGCGGACCGAGACGCCCCGTCCCACGGTGTGGACGTGACGTGCGTCTCGCCTAGGCCCATGGTCACGCCGGGAAACCGTTCGACCCGGAATGATGAGGTCCATGAACCTGGGAGTTCCTCGCGCGACGCTGACCGGCGCCAGCACCGTCGCCGCGACACCACCGACCGTCCGGGCGCTGCGCAAGCTCGGCTACGACGTCCTCGTCGAGGCCGGAGCCGGTGCTCGCGCCTCGCTGCCCGACGCGCTGTACGAGGCCGAGGGCGCAATGCTCACGGACGCGGCCGGGGCGTGGGGCGCCGACGTCGTGCTGCTCGTCCAGCCGCTCACGGTGGACGACGTCAACCGGCTCTCGCCGGGAGCCGCCGTCATCGCGCCCATGGCGCCCGCGGCCAACCCGCAGCTCGTGACGGCCCTCGCGGCGCGCGGCGTCACGGCGCTCGCGCTGGACGCCGTCCCGCGGATCTCCCGCGCGCAGGCGCTCGACATCCTCTCGACCAACTCCAACATCGCCGGCTACCGCGCCGTCATCGAGGCGGCCGAGGCCTACTCCGGCATGTTCGGCGGGCAGGTGACGGCCGCCGGCAAGACGGCGCCCGCGACCGTGTTCGTCATCGGCGCCGGGGTCGCCGGCCTCGCCGCGATCGGCGCCGCGAGCAGTCTCGGCGCCCAGGTGCGGGCCTTCGACGTCCGGCCCGAGGCCGGCGAGCAGATCGCCTCGATGGGCGGCACCCCCGTCGTCGCGCCGCAGGCGCAGCAGGAGATCGCCGCCGACGGATACGCCAAGCCGCTGACGCCCGAGCAGCAGGCCGCTGCCATGGACGTGTACGCGGCCGAGACCGCCACCGCCGACGTCGTCATCACGACGGCGCTCGTCCGCGGCTCCGCTCCCACGACCATCACGTCCGCCATGGTCGAGGCGATGCGCCCCGGCAGCGTCATCGTCGACCTGGCCGCCTCGGGCGGCGGGAACTGCGAGGAGACCGAGCCGGGCGAGCGCATCGTCACGCGAGGCGGCGTCACGATCATCGGGGACCGCGACCTCACGGCCGCGATGCCCCGGCACACCTCGCAGCTCCTCGGGACGAACATCGTCAACCTGCTCACGCTCATGACGCCCGGCAAGGACGGACAGCTCGTGCTCGACCTGGACGACGTCGTCGTCCGCGGCATGACCGTGACCGCCGGCGACGAGGTGCTCTGGCCGCCGCCGCCCGTGCAGGTCTCGGCCGCACCGGCCGCCACGACGGCCCCGGCCCCCACCGCCGAGGAGCTCGCGGCCCGCGCCGCGGCGGCCGAGGAGGCTGCGCGGGGCAGGGCCAGGCGCCGCATGCTCTGGTACGCGCTCGGGGCGGTGCTCCTCGCGCTCGGGCTCTCGTTCTCGCCCGGCGCGTTCCTCGGCCACTTCTGGATCTTCGCGCTCGCCGTCGTCATCGGCTTCTACGTCATCTCGCAGGTGAGCCACTCGCTGCACACCCCGCTCATGGCGCAGACCAACGCCATCTCGGGGATCATCCTCGTCGGCGCGCTGCTCCAGCTCGGCAGCGACAACCCGTGGGTCACCGGCCTCGCGTTCGTCGCGGCCGCCGTGGCCAGCATCAACATCTTCGGAGGCTTCCTCGTGACCTACCGGATGCTCGGCATGTTCCGGACGGGGGACGCGAAGTGAGTCTCGTCGCCGTCGCGCAGGTCAGCTACCTCGTCGCCGCCGTCCTGTTCATCCTGTCCCTCGCGGGTCTGTCGAAGCAGACGACGGCCCTGCGCGGCAACCTCCTCGGCATGGTCGGGATGGGTCTCGCGCTCGCCGCGACGATCGTGCTCGCGCTCGACGTCGCGCGGTACGGACGCGGCGTCCTCGTCACGGCCCTGCTCATCGCGCTCGTGCTGCTCATCGGGGCCGGCGTCGGAACCTGGCGCGCGCGCACGGTCGAGATGACGCAGATGCCGGAGCTCATCGCGATCCTGCACTCGTTCGTCGGGCTCGCGGCCGTGCTCGTCGGGATCAACTCGTTCCTGCTCGAGCGGGAGGGCGCCGTCCACCTCGTCGAGGTGTTCCTCGGGGTCTTCATCGGCGCCGTCACGTTCACGGGCTCGATCGTCGCCTACCTCAAGCTCGCGGCGAAGATCCCCTCCCGCGCGCTCACGCTGCCCGGCAAGCACGCGATCAACCTCGGGCTCGTCGTCGCCTCGGCCGGGCTGGGAGCCTGGTTCGTCGCGGCCCCGAGCATCGTGCCGCTGCTGCTCATGACGCTCCTGGCGCTCGCGCTGGGCTGGCACCTCGTCGCCTCGATCGGCGGCGGGGACATGCCCGTCGTCGTCTCGATGCTCAACTCCTACTCGGGGTGGGCCGCCGCGGCCGCCGGCTTCATGCTCGGCAACGACCTGCTCATCGTGACGGGTGCGCTCGTCGGCTCCTCCGGTGCGATCCTCAGCTACATCATGTGCAAGGCCATGAACCGCTCGTTCGTCTCCGTCATCCTCGGCGGGTTCGGCGAGGGGACGACCTCTTCGGCGTCCTCGGCCGCCGGCGAGCAGGGCGAGCACCGCGAGACGACGGCGGAGGAGGTGGCCGCCGAGCTGCTCGCCGCCCGGTCCGTCGTCATCACCCCGGGCTACGGCATGGCCGTCGCGAAGGCGCAGTACCCCGTGGCCGAGCTCGTCTCGAAGCTGCGCGCGCGGGGCGTCGACGTGCGCTTCGGCGTCCACCCGGTGGCCGGGCGGCTGCCCGGCCACATGAACGTGCTGCTCGCCGAGGCCAAGGTCCCCTACGACATCGTCCTGGAGATGGACGAGGTCAACGACGACCTGCCGGAGACCGACGTCGTGCTCGTCATCGGAGCCAACGACACGGTCAACCCGGCGGCACAGGACGACCCGACGTCGCCGATCGCCGGCATGCCCGTGCTCGAGGTGTGGAAGGCCGGTCACGTCGTGGTCTTCAAGCGCTCGATGGCCGTGGGGTACGCGGGCGTGCAGAACCCGCTGTTCTTCAAGGACAACACCTCGATGCTGTTCGGGGACGCCAAGGAGCGCGTCGAGGACATCGTCAAGGCGCTGTGAGCCGCGGTGCCGTGAGCCGGGACGACGCCGCGCGCGCCTACAGTGGTCGGGTGACCGCTGCCCCCGTGCCATCGCTCGTCGCGTTCGACCTCGACGACACGCTCGCCCCCTCGAAGTCCCCGCTGCCCGACGCGGTGGCTGACCTGCTGCTCGAGCTGCTCCGCCGCGTCCAGGTCTGCGTCATCTCCGGCGGCCAGTACGGCCAGTTCCGGACGCAGGTGCTCGACCGGCTCGAGGCGAGGGGGCTCACCCCCGAGCTGGCCGAGCGGCTCCACCTCATGCCGACCTGTGGCACGACGTACTACCGGTGGGACGGACACGGGTTCGACCAGGTCTACGCGCACACGCTGACAGCGACGGAGCGGGACGCGGCCCTGGCCGCGCTCGAGACGGAGGCGATGCGGCTCGGGCTCTGGGAGACCGAGACGTGGGGGCCCGTCCTCGAGGACCGGGGTACCCAGATCACGTTCTCCGCGCTCGGCCAGGCGGCACCCGTCGAGGCCAAGACGGCCTGGGACCCGACGGGGGAGCGCAAGGCGGCCCTGCGTGACGCGGTCGCGCCGCTGCTGCCCGACCTCGAGGTGCGCTCCGGTGGCTCGACGTCGATCGACGTCACCCGCAAGGGCGTCGACAAGGCGTACGGCATGACCGAGCTCGCCAGCCTGGCGGGGGTGGCGCTGGACGACATGCTCTTCGTCGGCGACCGGCTCGACGAGGGCGGCAACGACCGGCCCGTGCTCGACCTCGGGGTCCGGTGCCACGCCGTCGAGGGCTGGGAGGACACGGCCGACTACCTGACCGGTCTCCTGCCGACGCTGCCGGAACCGACGCTGCCCGAGCCCACGCTGCCGGCGGTGACGCCGTCGGCGCCGGCGTGACGGGATAGGCGCGGTGCTGCGCAGGGGCCGGCGTCCCGGGTCGGCGCTGCTCGCGGGGCTCGCCGGGCTCGTCGCGGCCGCACTGGTGCTGGCCGGCTGCTCGGGCTACGAGGTGCTCGAGCCCGACCCCGGGACGAGTCCCGAGCCGGGGGCGACCGTCGTCGAGGGCGTCGCGGACGGTGAGATCGGCGGCACCGACGCCGCCTCGCGCGCCATCGCGGCGAGCCGGACGTTCTTCTCCTCGGCGGCGCTCGTCGTGCTGACCGCCGACACCGACGACGACCTGCTGCGCGCCGGCTCGCTCGCCGTCACGCTGGGCGTTCCGGCGCTCGTGGTCCAGGAGGGCTCGCTCGCCGCGCGCGACGCTCTCGTGGCCGAGCTGGAGCGGCTCGAGGCACGGACGGTGCTCGTCGTCGGCGACGTCGAGGTGCCGGACGTGTCCGAGCACCGGCCGATGCTCCGCGTCGTCCCGGCACCGGTCGACGTCGTCGCCCTCCAGGTCGTGATCGGCCACGACCTCGACGGCGAGATCCCGGTGCCGGCCGACGGCGCCATCCAGGCCCTCGCGGACGCGACCTCGCCGTTCCACTGGCTGCTGACGCTCGAGCGCGATCCCGACGCCGCCGCCGAGCCGACACCCGACCCCGGCGATCTCGCCACGCTGCCGGGCCTGCCGTCCTACGTGGCGACCGTGCGGGGGACCGGGGCCGTCGTCGTGACCCAGGAGTCGGTCGACCTCGCGCCCGCCGTCGGCACGGCGCGCGCGGCCGGCGCGGACGTCGTCGTGCTGGGGCCCAGCGGACCGCCGACGATGGCGCAGGCCGGTGGCGTCGGGACGGACGCCGTGCTCACGCTCGGCGAGCAGGCCGCGTCGCTCGGCTCACCGGCCGAGGTCGCCTACCTCACGCGCGTCGCCGCGGCCCGGGTCGAGCTGCCCGGCGGCGGCCTCACGCTGCTGCCCGGGAAGGAGTACGTCGCGCTGCGCGGGCTGCCGGGCGAGCCGGACCTCGGCCCCGTCGGCGACGGGGTGGGACCGGCCGTCGACCGCCTGGTCCGGGAGACCGGCGCGCTGGACCACGCGGTCCCGACGCTCGAGCTCGCCACGACCGTCGCCATCGCCGATCCGGGTCCGACGGGTAGCTACTCGGCCTACCAGCCGCTCGAGACGCTGCGCTCCGCGGTCGCCGAGGCTCGCGAGGCCGGGGCGATGGTGCTCCTGTCGTTCCAGCCGGGGCGCGAGACCTTCATCGAGCAGCTCGAGGCGTACGCCGAGCTGCTCGTGGAGCCGAACGTCGGGATCCTCCTGGAGCCGCAGTGGCGGCTCGGGCCGGAGGAGACGCCCGAGGAGCACAGCGGCGCGGTCGGCGACGACGAGGTGGTCGCCGCGGCGACCTGGCTCGCGGACTTCACGCTCGCCCGGTCGCTCCCGCCGAAGCTGGTCGCCGTGCGGTCGCCGCTCGGGCCGTCGGCGATGACGCTGGACCGCGTGGAGGTCGCGCTCGTCGTCGTGGTCTCGGGGGCGGCGGTGGCGCCCGAGGTCCCCACGCCCGAGGGCGTCGACCCCGCGGTGACGCCGCCCGTGCCCGCCGTCACGGCCGCCCAGGTGTGGAGCGGCGCGGTGGTCGACGGGCCGGCCTGGTGGGGGTGGGACCAGGGCGAGAACGCCGTGCCGCTCGCGGAGCTGCTGGCGCTCGACCCCGAGCCGGTGCTCATCACCCTGCGGTAGCTGCCGGTCGCGGCGCGCGCCTCAGCTCAGCCGGGTCACCTCGACGGACACGAACATCTCCGACCCGCTCGAACCGGCGTACACCCCGCGCAGCGGCGGCACGTCGGAGTAGTCGCGGCCGTGGCCGACGTAGACGTGCAGGTCGCCGATGTCCGTGAGGTTCGTCGGGTCGTACCCTCGCCACGCTCCGGCGAACCACTCGATCCACGCGTGCGACTCGCCGACGACGGGCGCGCCGACCGGCGCCTCGCCGTCGGGGTGCAGGTACCCCGACACGTACCGGGCGGGGATGCCGGCGGCACGCAGCACGCCGAGCGAGACGTAGGCGATGTCCTGGCAGACGCCGGAGCGTGCCCGCCACGACTCCTGAGCCGTCGAGTGCACCCCGGTGACCCCGGGTCGGTAGTCCATCGCGGCTCCGACGGCCTCGCAGATCGCCCGGGCGGTCGCGCCGACGTCGCCGCCCTCCCCGCGCACGCGCGCGGCCAGGTCGAGCATCTCGGCGTCGGGTGCCGTGGCCGTCGTCTGCTCGAGGCACTCGGTCAGCGTGATCGAGAACGGGACCCGCCCGGCGAGCTCGGCCCAGCCCATCGCACCCGCGGGCACCTGGTGCGGCCTGGTGTCGACGACGCTGGTCGCCCGGACCGACAGCTCCTCGTGCGGCGTGAGGACCTCGAAGGTCGACACGGTCGTGCCCCAGTAGTCCGAGTAGGTGCTCCGGCCGGCCGCGGCGGAGATCTCCAGCGCGGTGTCGATGACGAACTGGCCCTCGCGGGTGTGCGGGTGCATCCGCGCCTCGTTGTACGAGGCCGTGGCCGGGCGCTCGTACCGGAAGCCGGTCCGGTGCACGATCCTGAGCCGGCTCACAGCGCCTCCTCGATCCACACCGGCATGGCGATCGACGGGAAGTAGCGCTCCCGCACGGCGTCGCTGACGGACGCCACCCCGAGCTGCACGTCGCGCATGCTCTCCGGGAGGTTCGTCAGGATGTCGTCGATGTGGCGGAACTCCAGCTCCGAGCGGATCCGGCCGAGCCGGCGCCGCGGCCGGCTCGGCGGCCCGGTCCCGCTGGAGGGGTCGATGCCGCGCAGGCACTCCTCGGCGGCCAGGAAGCTGGCCAGCACCGATCCCGGGAACAGCCGCTCGACGAGGAGGAACTCCACGGCGGACGCCGCCGTCGGGACGGACCGGTAGGCCCGCAGGTGCGCCTCGTACCCGCCGCAGCTGCGCAGCAGCACGGACCAGTTCGAGGCGCCGGCGCCCGTCACCGAGGTGGTCGTGATGAGCCGGGCCGTCATGTCCGCGCGCTCCAGCGACCGGCCGAGAGAGAAGAACAGCCAGGCCTCGTCGCGGCTCATCGCCGAGTCGACCAGCCCGAACGCCAGCGCGGAGCGGGTGCGGACCCAGTGGAAGAACGTGTGCGTGCGATCCGCCGGCACCCGCGTCGGCACGCGGTTGTTCGTCTCGTTGAGCGTCTCCCACAGCTCGGTCGAGATGATCTCGCGCGCCCGCCGCGCGTTCTCCCGGGCCGCGCCGATCGAGTGCGCGATCGATGCCGTGTGCTCCCGGTCGAGCACGAGGCGGCGCACGACGTCCTCGCGCGTCGCCGGCCGACCCTCGACGGCCGGCGCCCCCATCACGGCCAGCAGCGTCGAGCACGTGGACCCCTCCTCGGCGCGCGGATCCTCGAGCAGGAGCTGCAGGTGCACGTCGAGTAGGCGAGCCGTCCCGTCGCCGCGTTCGACGTATCGGCCGATCCAGAACAGGGCCTCGGCGATCCGGCTCAGCACGGGTCCTCCCCGTCGCGCGTTCGGCACTGTTGTTGTTGCTGTTGTTGTTGCTGGTGGCGCGCCTCGACGTCCTCGTCCTGCGGGGAGGACATGAACGGTGTGTGGGCGTCCTCGCCGTTGCCGAGCTCCGCGCCGACGAGCCGGCCCGTCGCGAGGGCCGCCTCGTCGCCCGCCGTGCTGGTCGCGGCGCGGGCCGCGATGCCGCCCGCCGTCCCGTCCCGCGGGGCGGCCGACGGTGCGTCGATCACCCAGGTGTCCTTCGACCCGCCGCCCTGGCTGGAGTTGACCACGAGCTGCCCCTCGGGGAGTGCGACCCGGGTGAGACCGCCCGGCAGGACCCAGACGTCCTCGCCGTCGTTGATCGCGAACGGCCGCAGGTCGCAGTGGCGGGGCCGGAACCCGTCCTCGACCAGCGTCGGGCTCGTCGAGAGCATGACGACGGGCTGCGCGATCCAGCCGCGCGGATCGGCCAGCAGCGTCGTGCGCAGGGCCTCGAGCTGGGCCCGCGAGGCATCCGGTCCGACGACGATCCCCTTGCCGCCGGAGCCGTCGACGGGCTTGACGACGACCTCGTCCAGCCGGTCGAGCACCTCCGCGAGGGCCTCGGGCTCCTCCAGCCGCCACGTGTCGACGTTGGGCAGGATCGGCTCCTCGCCGAGGTAGTAGCGGATGAGGTCGGGGACGTAGGTGTAGACGAGCTTGTCGTCCGCGACGCCGTTGCCGACCGCGTTGGCGATCGTCACGTTGCCGAGGCGGGCGGCGAGCATGAGGCCGGGTGCGCCGAGGACCGAGTCCGGCCGGAAGCTCAGCGGGTCCAGGAACTCGTCGTCGACCCGGCGGTAGATGACGTCGACGCGGGTCGGTCCGACCGTCGTGTGCATCCACACGCGGCCGCCGGAGCAGAACAGGTCGCGTCCCTCGACCAGCTCCACGCCCATGAGCCGGGCCAGGAGGCTGTGCTCGTAGTAGGCCGAGTTGAAGACGCCCGGGGTGAGGACGACGACGGTCGGGTCGCTCACCCCGCGCGGCGCCGCCGCGCGAAGCGTCTGGAGCAGCCGTTCGGGGTAGTCGGCCACCGGGCGCACGCGCAGGCTCGTGAACAGCTCCGGCAGGGTCTGGGCGATCGCGCGCCGGTTCGACAGGACGTAGCTCACGCCGCTGGGCACGCGGACGTTGTCCTCCAAGACGCGCCACACGCCGCCCTCGTCGCGGATGATGTCGATGCCGGCGACGTGGATCCGCACGCCGTTGGGGCCGGTGACGCCGGCGGCCTGCCGGTGGAAGTGCGTCGAGGAGCTGATGAGCGAGGCCGGGATGACGCCGTCGTGGACCGCGGTGCGCGCGCCGTAGACGTCCGCGAGGAACGCCTCGAGGGCGCGCACCCGCTGCGCGACGCCGGACTGCACGTAGCTCCAGTCGTCGGCGGAGACGACGCGGGGCACGACGTCGAGCGGGAAGGGCCGCTCCTCGCCGCCGACGTCGAACGTGACGCCCTGCGCGAGGTAGGAGCTGGCGAGGGCCTCCGTGCGGGCGCGGACCTCCTCGTCGTCGAACAGCTCCAGCGCGGCGATCAGCTCGCGGTAGGGCTCCCGGACGCCGGTCGCCCGGTCGACGGCCTCGCCGCCGTGCCCGTCGGCCCCGGCGCCTGCCGCGGGGAACATCTCGTCCCACGGCTGCCCGGTGTGCCGTCGGGGCAGGCTGCGGGAGCCGTACCCGTCGAAGAGGGTCTGCATGCGTGGATGATGTGGAGCCGCCGTTTCGACGCGGTAACGCGCGGGCGTCGGAGAGGCTACGGGGGCGGCCGGGGCTCAGCCCTCCTTCTGGCAGTGCTGACGGATGTCGTTGATGGGGAGTGCGACGTTGGCCAGCTGGACGTCGTCGATGCTGCCGATCCAGTTCTCCTTGTAGATGCCGCTTGTCCTGCCGCGGCCGAGCTGCACCGGGCCGCCGGCGGCCCAGGTGGCCGTGAACGCCGTGGTCGCCTGGAGCACGGGTTCGGGGAGTGCGTCCTCGACGTCACAGACGTAGAGGCGGATCTCGCCCACCGTGGCGTCGTAGACGCCGGTGAGGTGCGTCCAGTGATCGGTGAGCGCCGGAGTCGTCGACCTCGCGTAGGTCGCGGTCGTGGGTTGGGCATCGGTGTTGTCGATCCAGAACCCCCAGCACGGCTGGCCGAGCGAGCCGCAGCTGCTGGCGGGGAGGATCCCGAGCTTGAAGCCCGAGTTGGTCGTCCCGTCCTGCGACACGGCGACACGACCTGTCCCGGCGCCGTGCGAGGTGACGAAGGCGCTCACCGTGTAGGAGGTAGCGGTGTTCAGCGCCGGTCCGCTCGAGGCGGCGGTGTCCCCGGCGGCATCGAAGTGCAGCGCGGTATCGCCGGGGTCGCCGACGAGATCTGCGAGCGGGCCGTTCACCCACTGCGTGCCCGTGGAGACCGACAGGTCGTTGGACCCGACGGCATCCGTCGCCGTGACTCCGGTGGCGTCGTCGAGCAGCCACCGCGCCGCCGTCGACGGGAAGCCGACGCTGAACCGATAGGTCAGCACGGGTCCGGTGTTGCCTGCCCGGTCGACGGACTGGACGAGGATGCGCTGCGAGCCGACGGTCGTCGGGGTGAACGCGATCTGGGGGGTTCCTGTGGCGCTGATGCTCTGGTTCAGCGCATCGGAGTTGACGGAGTACTTGTACGAGACCACATCGGTGACGCCCGCGTTGCCGATCTGGAACCTCCCCGACTGGCCGAGGCCGCCGGAGACGGTGTTCGGGGGGTAGGTCGCGGGCTGGCCCGACACGGTGACGAGCGTGGGCGGAGCGCTCGGAGGCGTGACGTCGACCGTGAACCGGCACTTCGTCATCGGTCCGTACACGCCGGTGGCGGTGTCGCGGCCACCGGAACGCCACTCGTACGTGACGCCGTCCGCCAGCTTCCCGGCTGGCACGATCATGGAGAACTGGCTCCCGCTCGCCTGGGTGGGAGGGGCTGACGCGCCCTCGGGATCCCAGATGGTCGCCCAGTCCGAGACGCGCAGGACGTCGAGATTGCCGCGGACGGTCGGGCTGTCGGGGTCGCTGACCTTCCACTTCAGTGTGGGCGTGGTGGTCCTGATGTAGGCGGGGGTCGTGGCGGAGCACGTGGTGGCGGGGTCGGTCGCCGGGTTGGTGCCAGCCGTCGGCGGCGCCGAGTACTCGACGGAGAGCTCGGCGTCGGAGCGGTAGCGCTGCCAGGAGGAGGGCATCGAGTTCTCGACGGTGGTCCGCAGCCCGAGGGTGAGGTTGGAGGCGCTCGCCTCGGCTACCTTCTTGGCTGCGGTCAGGGCATTGAACTCGATCCAGCGATCGTTCCCGCAGGCCGGCTTGTGCACGAGCGACTGGGTCTGCACGTTGCTGATCCACGAGTGGTTGTTCCAGGTCGTCGAGCTGGTCATAGGCCCCACCCACCACAGCTCGACACCGGTCGCGGTGCAGGACCACGAGTGGGTGCCGTAGACCCAGAAGGTCGCCTTGATGACGTCAGCGGGGGCGACGCTACCGACGCCAGCGAGGCCACCGAAGTCGAATACCAGCCGGTGGATGCTGTTGCGGCTGCACCCGCTCGGACTGGAGGCGGTCGAGCAGTAGCCGATACCACGGTCGCCGGTCCAGCCGTACTCGGCCGCGGAGTCGGGCCAGCCGGATCGGATCACCGTGCGCTGGTTCTGCGAGGCGGTCACGCCCGGGTCGATGTAGACCGGCCAGACGGTGTCCGGGTCGGCGAGCATCTCCTGGTCGGGCGTGATGGTGATCGACTCGTCGTCGAGGTCGCCGGAGAGGAAGGCGACCTCGTCGCCGTCGCTAGGCCCGGTGACGTCCGCTGCGGTGTCGGCAACGGCACCGCGCGCGAGCACGGGCGCAGCGAACGAGGAACCGACGGGATCCTCGTCGGTGAGCAGGGTCGAGGAGGAGTCCCACATGAGCGGCGTCGGCGAGACGAAGACCGCCTGGCCCGCGTCATCGAGTGCCTCGAACCCACCCCCGCGAGCGGTGAGCTCGATCCCGTCCGACGCGGTCACCGGGAAGTCGAGCTCGGCGAGCAGAGGGTTCGTCGCGCCCTCGGGCGACATGACGCGCAGGGCCTGGGAGAAGCCGGTTCCGTCGGGGTGGACCTGCACGACCAGGTCGACGTCGTCCAGCACGCCGGGGTAGACGATCTGCGTGCCCTCGATCACGGCGTCGGTGAGGGGAAGGGGCGCGTCGATGGTGAGGACGTGTCCGTCCTTCACGATGGAGGCCAGCGGCTGGTCGGGATCGCCGTCCGAGAAGGTCATCTCGTACACGGGGGCCGCGATGTCGATCCCGGCACCCGTGTCCTCCAGGGTGATGTCGACGTCCTGCCACTCGCCGTTGATCCGGGTCCGGGTCGCCAGGATCGATGCATCCGACCGGAGGGTGCCCCGCGGCGTGGCATAGGTGGTGTTCCACTCGCTCCGTTCGGAGAGCACCTCCACATCGCCGCCGCACTCGACCGCCAGCTTCACGGCGTCGGCGATCGTCTCGACGGGTTCGCAGCCGGCCGGCCGGTCGTCGTCGGGAGCGGCCGACGCGGGCGTGCCCAGCGCCATCATCGCCAGGACGAGACTTCCCGCCACGACGGTGACGATGGGCGCGCGCATTCTGGGCATTTCGGACATGACCGTCTCCCTTGGTCTGCTCGGCCCGTTTCTCCGCTTCGTCGCGGCGCTGGTCGAGGAGAAATCGATGATTCGCCGACCGTAGGGCCCAGGACCCTTTGTGTGCAACACGAACGGACCCCCGGTTCGACGTCGACGTCGCGTCGTCCCGAGAATGCGATGGGCGGGTGATGTGCGCGGCCGCGGCGGAGGGATTGTCGTTGAATGTTGAACGACTGCCGGCGCCGTTCCGCGGTGTGCGGCTATGCGGCCATGACCGCGTCCAGAACGGGCGGGAGGCCGCAGGAGCCGCCTGGGATCACGAGTTGCGCGCAACCCGGGTCGCCGGTATGTTTCGGGGACTCCCGCAGTGCTGCGGAAGTAAATGCATCGTCGTCCGAGCTCCTGACCGCGCTCGTGTCTAGGTCGCTCCACTGGGTCGCGCGTCGTTCGTCGACGTGTTTCTCATGGTTCTTGGCATTACTTCATCGTCCTCGCGCGCGCCGTGTTCACTGGTTGACCCCGCGTTCGAGACTTGCTCTCAGAACGATTCTGAAGGGTCCTGGCATGGGAACGAACCGAGCGTGGCGGGTATTGATCGCGACTGTAGGTGCCGGCGCAGTCGTCGCCGCGGGAATCGTCCCCGCACAGGCCGGGCCGAGCGACGATCAGGCGGACCGCGCCGCCTGGACCGACGAGGAGCGGCGCGCCCACGGCCAGTCCCTGTGGCCCGATCGTGAGGACGAGGACGTCGTCGACTCCTCCGAGGTGCCGCTGGTGGACGATCTCGAGCCGACCGGCTGGGAGGCGGAGCGCCTGGCGGATGCCGTGACGTGGCCCGACCCGGCCCAGGAGGTCCTCGAGGTCGCGACCGAAGAACCGCACACCTCGACGTCTTCGGAGTCCGAGGACGCCGACTCGTTCGTCACGCTCAGGGCCGACGGATCCGACCGGCAGGACGGTGACGCGCTCGCCACCCGCGTGGAGCTGACCGTGCTGAGCTCCGGAACGGCCGAGGAGCTGGGAGTCGCGGGCGTGGTGTTCACGATCGACCCGGTCGCGACCGAGGCGGAGCCCGACGTTCCCGCCGGGTCGGATGCCCCGGTCGAGGTGGATACCTCCGTTGCCCCGGAGGCCGCCATCGACCCGGAGGCCACCGTCGACCACCCGGACGAGCCCGCCCCGGATGAGCTGTCGGACGAACCCTCGGATCCCTCGGACGTGTGGGGGTCAGCATCGCCCACCCCCTCCGCCGACGTCCCCGAGCCCGAGCCGAACGCCCAGCCCGTGCTCGACGACCTGACCGTCACGGTCGACTTCGCGGAGTTCGCCGACGCCCTTGGCGGGGACTGGGCCGCGCGGGTGCGGCTGGTGTCGCTCCCGGACTGCGATCCCGAGGCTGGGAGGACGTGCACCGACGTCGTTCCCCTCGACACGACGGTGGACGCCGTGGCGAGGACGGCATCGGCCGTCCTGCCCGCCGGGTCGGGCCCGGTGACGATGGCGTTGACCGGCGGGTCGAGCGGGAGCACGGGGGACTGGGGCGCGACCTCGCTGTCGCCGTCCGCAGCCTGGAACGTCTCGGCCCAGACCGGTGCCTTCTCCTGGTCCTACCCGCTGCGGGTCCCGCCTGGGCTCGGCGGGCCGGAGCCGTCGCTGGCCCTCGGCTATTCCTCCAGCAGCGTCGACGGCCGCGTCGCCGCGACGAACAACCAGACCTCATGGATCGGCGACGGCTGGGACATGGCCGGCGGGTTCATCGAGCGTCGCTACGTCGCGTGCGCGCTGGACCAGGCGGCGACGACGGCGGGGGCGGCGAACAACGCGACGCACAAGAGTGGGGACCTCTGCTGGCGCGACGACAACGCCTCGCTCTCGCTCGCGGGCCATGCGGGTGAGCTGGTGAAGGACGCGGTCTCGGGCACCTGGCGGCTGAAGGCCGACGACGGCACGAGGATCGAGCGTCTGACGGGTGGATGGAACGCCGGCCAGGGCGGCGAGTACTGGCGGGTCACCACTCCCGACGGGACGCAGTACTACTTCGGCCGTGAGAAGCGCTCGGCCGGCGACTCGCTCGCGCTGAGCTCGGCCTGGACCGTCCCCGTCTTCGGCAACCACCCCGGAGAGCCGTGCTACGCCACCACCTTCGCCGGGTCGTCCTGCAGCCAGGTGTGGCGGTGGAATCTCGACTACGTCGTCGACCCGTCGGGCAACTCCATGACCTACGTGTACGAGAAGGAGACCAACGGCTACGGCCGCAACAACAACACGGCCGTGTCCCAGTACGTCCGGGGCGGCTACCTGGCCAGGATCGACTACGCGCAGCGTGCCGGGGCGGAGGGGACGAACGCTCCCGCGCGCGTCGAGTTCACGGTCGCGGAGCGTTGCCTGCCGTCCGGATCGGTCACCTGCGCCCCCGGGCAGCTCACCGCCGCGAACGCCTCGCACTGGCCGGACGTCCCGTTCGACCTGATCTGCACGTCCGGCACGTCGTGCCCCGCGGTGACCTCGCCGGTGTTCTTCACCCGCAAGCGGTTGACGGAGGTGACGACCAAGATCTGGTCCGGCACGGCCTACTCGTCCGTTGACTCCTGGACCCTCACGCACGCCTATCCCGACCCGGGCGACGCGACCTCGAAGGCGCTCTGGCTGTCCTCGATCCAGCACAGGGGCCTGGCCGGATCGCCGGCGGTGACGCTGCCGGCGGTCAGCTTCACCGGGGAGCAGCTCGCGAACCGCGTCGACACGCTCGGGGACTCCGGCCCGCCGATGAACCGCTACCGGATGTCGTCGATCACCTCGGAGGCCGGCGGCGTCACGACGATCAGCTACACCCCCGCCGACTGCACCAGCTCCGACCTGCCCGCGAGTCCCCAGACCAACACCCGGCGCTGCTTCCCGGTGTACTGGGATCCCGAGGGCTCGATCGGGATGATCCAGGAGTACTTCCACAAGTACCTGGTCTCCTCGATCGCCGACGATCCGGCCGACCCTGCCTCGCAACCCGTCGTCACGAGCTACGCGTACACGGGCGGTGCCGCGTGGCACTACGACGACAACCCGTTCGTCGAGGCGAAGTACCGCACGTGGGGGGAGTACCGCGGCTACGAGCACGTCGAGGTGACGACGGGCGACACCTCGGCGCCGAAGCTGCGCACCACTTACCAGTTCTTCCGGGGGATGAACGGCGACCGCGCCGCGCCCTCGGGCGGCACCAGGAGCGTGAGCGTCGACGGCGTCGCCGACGAGGAGGAGTACGGCGGGACGATCCGCCGGGAGACGACCTGGGACGGCACGACGGAGGTCGAGCGGACCACGAACACGCCCTGGCGCTCGACTCCGAGCGCGACCGGAGCCGACGGCACGACGGCCCGGTACTCGGGAACCGCCGTCGTCGAGACCAGCACGCCCGGCAGCGCCCTGCCCGGTGGGGCGCGGACGACGCGGGTCTCGACGACGTTCGACCTCTATGGCATGCCCTCGCAGGTGGAGGACCTCGGCGATGTCGCCACGCCGTCGGACGACCTGTGCACCCGCACCGAGTATGCCCGCAGCACGAGCGCGAACATCCTCGGCACCGTCAAGCGGGTGGAGACGGTCGGCGTCGCGTGCGGTACCACGGCGGTCCGTCCAGGTGACGTCGTGAGCGACGTCCGGACGTCCTACGACGGGCTTGCCCACGGCGCGTCACCGACGAAGGGGCTCGCGACCAAGGTCGAGCGAGTCGCGTCCTACTCGGGGACGGCACCGGTGTACCAGACGGTCACCACCTCGACCTACGACGCCAACGGTCGCGTCCTGACCGTCTCCGACGCTCTGGCCAGGACGACGTCGACCGCCTACACGACGGCCAGCGGGGGACTGGTCACAGCGAAGACCGTCACCAGCCCGGACCCCGACGGATCGGGTCCGCTCAGCCCTCACGTCACGGCGACGACGCTCGACCCGGCGTGGGGGCTGCCGACGAGGGTGAGCGACCCGAACGGGAAGATCACCTCCGGCACCTACGACGCACTCGGGCGCCTCACCCAGGTGTGGAAGCCGGGGCGGGTCAAGGGCACGCACACGCCGAACGTGACGTACGCCTACGGCATCACGGGCGCCGGGCAGAACGCCGTCACGACGGGCACCCTGATCCACGATGCGACCTATCTCACCTCGGTCGCGCTGTACGACGGGCTGCTGCGCCCGCGTCAGGTCCAGACGCCGACCGCTGATCGTTCGACGGCCGGCCGGATCGTCACGGACACGGTCTACGACGCTCGTGGTCTCCAGGTGCGCACCGTCGACCCGTGGTACACGAGCGGCTCTCCCGCCGCCACCGTCGTCATGCCAGCTACGGCCGTGCCCTCGCGCACCGTGCTGACGTACGACGGTGCGGGGCGTCAGACGGCCGCGATCTACCAGGTCGCAGAGGTGGAGAAGTGGCGCACCACCACGGCGTACGACGGTGACCGAGTCCACGTCGATCCGCCCGACGGATCGGTCGCGACGACGCAGATCAGCGACGCGCGCGGCCGTCCGACGCAGCTCTGGTCCTACACGGGGCCGTCGCCCAGCGGAGCCCACCACACGGTCACCTACGCGTACGACCGCGCCGGGAACCGTACGGGCATGACCGACGCGATGGGCAACACGTGGTCGTGGGGCTTCGACCTGCGTGGTCGTCAGGTGACCCGGACGGACCCCGACACCGGCACCACGACGTCGGTGTACGACAACGCCGACCAGCTCACCTCCACAACGGACGGGCGCGGCGTCACGGTCGCGACCGTCTACGACAACGCGGGTCGTCGGACGCAGCTCCGTCAGGGGTCGGCGTCCGGCACGCTGCTGGCGTCGTGGGCCTGGGACACGCTCCAGAAGGGGCAGGTCACCTCCTCGACCCGGTACGAGGGGGGCAACCAGTACGTCACGGCGATCACCGCCTACGACGACGGCTACCGGCCGCTGGGACGCTCCGTGACGATCCCGGCGGCGGAGGGAAGCCTGGCGGGGACCTACACGGTGACCTACACCTACACGCTCGACGGGCAGCTCAAGTCGACGAAGTTCCCGACGGCCGGTGGACTGAACACGGAGACCGTCGGCACGTTCTACGACTCCCGCGGGGTCGCCGAGTGGATGGGCGGAGGTCTGGGCTGGGGCGTGTACGTCGCGGGGACCCAGTACTCGGTCTATGGCGAACCGCTGGTCGTGGACCTGGGCTCGTCGTACTCCTCGATGGTCAACTACTCCTACGAGTACGGGACCAGGCGCCTGGAGGGGACCTGGCTCGAGCGCGAGACCGCGAGCACCTACGACATCGACCTGACCTACGACTACGACGCCGCCGGGAACATCAAGCGCATCGGCGACGCGGCGGCGTCGGCCGACACGCAGTGCTTCACGTACGACGACCAGCGGCGCCTCACCGGCGCGTGGACGCCCAGCAGCGGGAGCTGCGCGACCGCTCCCTCGACGACCGCGCTCGGTGGGCCGGCCCCGTACTGGCAGAGCTACGCCTACGACGCGGCCGGGAACCGGACCGGCTCGACGGTGCACGCGGCCTCGGGCAACAGGACGACGACCTACACGCGCCCGGCGGAGGGCACGGCGAAGGCGCACACGCTCACGTCCTCGACCACGACGGGTCCGGCGGGATCGACGACCAACAGCTACACCTACGACGCCGCGGGCAACACGCTGACCCGGACGATCGCCGGTGCGGCTGCCCAGACGCTGACGTGGGACATCGAGGGACGCCTGGACACGCTCACCCAGGGCGGTGTCATCCACGACTACACGTACACGGCGGACGGCGAGCGTCTGATCCGGCGCGAGGGCGCCACGACCACGGTCTACCTTCCCGGGGGCGAGGAGCTCACCCGCGCGGGCGCGACCGGGGCCGTCAAGGCGTCGCGGTACTACACGTTCGGCGGGGAGACCGTGGCGGTGCGGACGGCCACGGGTGCCGCCGGGGTGAACAGCCTGGTCAGCGACCATCACGACACCCCGGGCATCGCGATCAACAACGCGACGAATGCGCTGACGCGGCGCTACCACGACCCGTTCGGGAACCCGCGGGGGAGCGCACCGCTGGTCTGGTCGGGGGACCACGGGTTTCTGAACAAGCCGACCGACGGGACCGGGCTGACGCAGATCGGTGCGCGCTACTACGACCCGGGAATCGGCGCGTTCATCAGCCCGGACCCGATCCTGGACACTCGCACACCGCAACAGTGGAACCCGTACCCGTACGCGGAGAACAACCCGACGACGTACGCCGACCCGACCGGGCTCCTCCCCACCTGGCGGATCATGGACAACCTCGGGGCTCCTCCGATGTATCTCGGGAGAACCGGCGGAGCCGCCGGCGGCATGTATGCGGACAGCATAAGGCCAGGCATCCAGGCGAACGCGCCAAAGATCATGGCTGGCACCGGCGCAGTCACGCGCTACATGAACGTCAATGCAAAACCGATAACAAGCGGCGTTCCGAAAGCTCCGGTTTTAGGGAGCAAGTTGCCGACATCACCGGCTTGGGCGTCGAGCGGGGGCCCTGGCTCCAAGCTGCCGAAGACTCCCGACCCTTTCGGTGCGACAACCGTCATCAGGGCGACGCCACTGAAGAACCAGTCGGCGATCCTTGGGGCGCGGCTCGAAGCTTCTGGTGTGGCACGCCCGCCGCAGTCGGCCGCCCATCATATCGTTGCGGTTAATTCGCCCAAGGCCAGAGTCTCTCGAGAATTACTCGAGCGTTTCGGTATCAACATCAACGATGTCGCGAACGGCGTCTTTCTGCCGGCCAATCGCTCGTCCTTCAACCCTGCGGGATCCGCGGTTCATTCCACCCTCCACACCGACTCCTACTACAAGGCTGTAGATGAGATGCTCTCGGGGGCTTCGAGTCGATCCGAAGTGCTAGCATTGCTGGATCAGGTACGTTTCCAACTTCAGCAAGGGGGTTTTCCGTGACTGGTGGCCGGCAGATCTTCGCGCCTTCCGTTCCCGGTGGTTACGAGTGGGCGCAATCACTAGATGTTCGCGACCATTGGCAAATCCTCGACCGATCTGGGCTCGTAGGCGCGGAGTGGCGGCCCATCCCGATGTATCTACTGACGCGGGATGATCATGGGCGACCGGTGCGTCGGGCTGATCTTCCGTGGAACTCTGGTGCCGTCATTGTGTTGCGGGACGAGGCGATCGAAGTGGTCGGAGACGTGTTGCGTGGCCACGGGGAAATCCTTCCTCTCGAGTGCTGGACGGCTCGGCTGGCCCTGTTCTCGCCGCCGCTAGTATCCGGCGTTCTCGACGAGGACAGATCTGATCTTCTCAGGTTCGACTCCGGTCGGATCATGATGTTGAAGCGTCCTGCTTTCGATCTCTCCAAGCTTGGCGGCATCAAGGCGTTCCGACTCGCGCAGATGCCACGAAACCAGATGTACCTGACCCAGAGCCTCGTCGAGGAGCTGCTCGCTACCGGAATGACCTCCGGCACGGAGTTCGTGCCGGTCGACTTCATCGACTCCGAGACGACGTGACCCCCGTATGGGCCGGATCATCGTGTACGTCGCGCGGCGGGTACGGCGCGGGCGAACGCGGGCTGCCGGCATGATTGTCGTCATGGCAGAAGGTGTGGCTGCGTGGCATCCGATTCTTGGGTGTGGATCAGATGTCACGGAGCGGGGTCGTAATGACATGGGTGACGGCCCGGGAGCACGTTCGGACCTTGGGGATACGATAGGGCAGGAGTGTTCCTTCAAGAAGTACGAACCGTCAGTACCCTGACTCGCGGTGTGTCTGCGACTCGGAGCCCATGGTCTGAGGGAGGTGATCTGGTGGATCGGTCCGATCTGATCCTGATTGGCTACTGGGCGGGTCCCGGTGCCGGAGACTGGCCGGGTCCGCAGTGTTTCGTGGACCATGACTGGGACGAAGAGGAGCGGGAACAGGTCGCTGACTACCTGCTCCGTGGTCTTGTGTCGCGGGCCTACATGGGCTATTCGCCGTGTCGGATCTGTGGCTGCGACAACGGCGCCCTCGAGCTGAGTGACGGCACCTATGTCTGGCCGGAAGGTCTGCGGCACTACGTCGTCGAGCACGGGGTTCGCTTGCCATCAGGGTTCGTGCTTGCACGTGCTGGCAACCTACGAGCGGGTCGAGACTGCCGAGCGGGACGCCGCATGGTGGCGTGATATCGATCCGGTGTCCGGCTGAGACCCTAGGAGGGCGGTATGAGCCGGTCGGCATGTCGGAAACTTCCCAGATATGGAGCTCTGATCCAGTCAAATGATAGCTGAGTATTCTGATCGTGAGTTCCAGCTCTGGGAGTACCGCGTCAGCCATGGCTCGCTGCTGATCCGAAGTCCCAAGGGGTCCGGCCGCTCCAAGAACATAGATCTCGAGTTCGTTGGCGTTGTCTACCTCTCGGCTCCTAGATTTCTCCGTGGCATCAGACTGGAACGCGGTAGGGGTAGGGATCGTCGGAACGTCCGCAGGGCTCTGGGGGACCGGAGTGTTGACGACGTCTTCGTCCTGGTCTCGAATGGACGTAGACACCTGATCGCGGCGGCCACATGCAAGGCGCGGGAGACGGATGATGACATCTTCGACAGTCCGTTCATTTTCCGAACCGAGGTCCGTCATGACTGCGATCGGATGTCATGAATAAGTCGGTCTGGTTGGACCTGAAGCGCAATCGTGGGTGGCCGTGGCCGGGGAACCTGGTGGACTTGAGTCCGATGTATGGAGAGGATGGTTGGTGTCGCGCGTGTGGGGTTCCGCAGATTTCCCAGGTTGGTTCGGTGATGTTGCTAAGGAGGAATCTGACGGTCAGTGGGGCATGGGTTCCCTATGGGTTGTACGATGTTCTATGTGCTGAGAGGTCGGTTGCTCTTGAGGTGGCTGAGCGCTTCGGCGTGGGGCTCCGTCCGGTTGCCTGGCCGGCGAAGTCGCCCGGCGACGCTTTTCAGCTCGAATCTCCCGTTACCGTGGCGCCGTGGTTTGATCCTGATGAGTTGGCGGCGTGCACTGTGAGACGCCACAAGCGGGCCGGGGCGACGTGTCCTACCTGCGGTGTGTGGCGCTGGATGCCGCTTCATTATGAGGAGCTGCCCCCTCTGCGTCTGCCGAGAGAATGTGACGACATGCCGCTCGTGGCGAGTCCGGAGTGGTTCGGCGACGGGTGGATGGCGTACCACCAGGTCCTCGTTCGCCTAGATCTCGCGGAGTTTCTGGTGGAGGCGTCACCCAGAGACTTCGTCATCAAGGCGGTCAACTAGCACGCCGACAAGGGGGGATCCCAGGTGGCCCCAGATTCGGGTCGTATCATGCGCATGACCGGGGGTGGAGTTCCATGAGCTCGTCGAAACGACAGGGTCCGATCACTGCGACGGAGCTGATGGCGCAGCTGGCGAACGACCCCGAGTATCAACGCCGCTTCCGCGAGGCCGAGGCCCTACGGCAGGAGAGGGCACGACTTCTAGGGGTTGCTGAGCAACCCATCATCAGAGACTTGCGTGACGTCGGCGTCATCGTCGACTCCCTCTGGGATCTGGTGAACCCGCCCGAGCTCTGTCCGGAGGCGCTTCCGGTTCTCATGGAGCATCTTGAGCGGGGTGGTTATCCCGAACGGATCATGGAACGTCTTGGTCGCGCTCTTGCCGTCAAGCCGTCCGTCACGTACTGGACAAGGCTGCGTCAGCGCTTTCTGGAGTCGCGGGACGCCGGCGAGGAGACCGGAGCGGCGGTGGCCCTGGCCGCCTGTGCCGGCAAGGACCAGGTCGATGACCTGATCTCACTCCTGTCGGTGGAGGCGAAGGGCGACAACCGCCTGTTCTTCGTCCGCCCGATCCTGCGACTTGGCGGGGATCGGGGGCGTGACCTGGTGGAGTCCCTGCGGGACGATCCCGTGTTCGGGAAGGAGGCGACAGCCCTGCTGGCTCGGCGAAAGCCTCGGCGACGGGACGCCGATCAGAAGGAGCCTGACGGCTCCGCGTGAACCGAGGTCCGAGCGCTGAGAAGGTGCAGTGCGGGGATGATCCGCTCAGCGCCTCCCGAACATGCGGCGGGAGTCGTCGCGGATCTCGCCGACCAGCTCCTCCAGCACGTCCTCGAGCGTGACCACACCGAGCGGGAGCGCGTCGGTCGCGACCTCGTACACCGCGGCGAGGTGCGAGCCCGAGGCCTGCATGGCCTGGACCACCGAGCGCAGCGAGTCCGTCGCGAGCACGTGGGGGAGCGGGCGGATGAGGCTCGGATCGATCGGCTCGTCCCGGATCGCCGGGTCGATCCCGATGATGTCCTTGACGTGCAGGTACCCCACGAGCATCCCTGACCGGCTCGTCACGGGGAAGCGCGAGTAGCCGATCGCCGCGGCCGCCTCGGCCTCGGCCGGCGTGACGGACTCCGACAGCGTCGTCACCTGGCTCGACGGCAGCAGCACGCTGCGCACGTCCCGGTCGACGAACTGGAGCGCCCCGAGGAGAAGCTTCTCGTCGTTCAGCTCGATCAGCCCGCCCTCGTGCGACTCCTCGACCAGCTCGGCGACCTCGTCGCGCGTGAACGCGCTCGTCACCTCCTGCTTCGGGGTCACCCGGATGAGTCGCAGGCACACGTTCGCCACCCCGTTGAGCACCCACAGCACCGGGTACAGGATGAACGAGATGAGGACGAGGAACGGCGTGAGCACCATCGCCATCCGGTCCGGACCGGCGAGCGCGATGTTCTTCGGGACCATCTCGCCGAACACGACGTGCAGGTACGTGACGAGCGCCAGCGCGATGGTCAGCGCCACCGGGTGCTGCCACCCGGCTGGGATCCCCAGCGCGTCCATCGGGGCCTCGAGTAGGTGCGCGATGGCGGGCTCGGAGATCGAGCCGAGCGCCAGCGAGCAGATCGTGATGCCGAGCTGCGCGCCCGCCATCATCATCGACACGTGCTTCATGCCGTAGAGCGTGATCCGGGCGACGGGGTTGCCGTCAGCCGCGCGCGGCTCGATCTTCGTCCGGCGCGCGGAGATGAGCGCGAACTCGGCCCCGACGAAGAAGGCGTTGAGCACGAGCAGCAGAAGGGTGAGCAGGATGCCCGCGAGGTCACTCATCGACGGCCTCCTCGTTCGTGGCGGAGGTGCTCGCGTCGGAGTCGGTGTCGTCGTCGGTGGCTGCGTCGGGCGTCTCGTGGTCGAGCACGCTCACCTTGAGCTGCTCGACCCGGCGGCCGTCGAGCTCCAGCACCTCGAACCGCAGCACCTTGGGTCCGACACCTGGCACGTGGGCCGTGGCGATCTCGACGACGTCGCCGATCTTGGCGAACCGCTCGAGCTGGGTGACGACGAGCCCGCCGAGGGTGTCCCACGCCTCGTCGTCGGGAACGGCGACGTCCAGGATCTCGGTCGCCTCGTCCGTCCGCAGGAGCCCGGACAGCGTCCAGCTCCCGTCGTCGGGGTCGGGGACCGGCGCCGGTTCGTCGTCGTCGTGCTCGTCGCGCACCTCCCCGACGATCTCCTCGACCAGGTCCTCGAGCGTCACGAGTCCCTCGATCGAGTCGAACTCGTTGATGAGGATCGCCATCTGCATGCCGCCGGCGCGCAGGTCGTCGAGCAGCTCGTCCAGCGGGAGGGAGTCGGGGCAGACGATGGCCGGCTTGACCAGCGGCCCGATCAGCGCGGTCGCGCGCTGGTCGTAGGGAACGGTGAGCGCCGAGCGCACGTGCGCGATGCCGCGGACGTCGGTCTGGGTGTGCCCCTCGTCGTCCTCGGTGATGTCGATGACGGGGAACCGCGAGTGGCCCGACGTGCGGGCCCGCTCCAGCAGCTCCGCGACGGTGTCGGCGGAGTCCATCACGACCATCCGCGAGCGCGGCGTCATCGCGTCGTAGGCGCGGCGGTCGCCGAACGCGAGCGAGCGCTCGACGAGCTCCGCCGTGTCCAGGGCCAGCGTCCCCTGCTCGGCGGAGTGCTTGACGAGCGCCCCCAGCTCCTCCGCGCTGCGCGCCGAGGCGAGCTCCTCCTGCGGCTCGATGCCGACGGCCCGCAGGATGGCGTTGGCCGTGCCGTTGAACGCGCGGATCGGCCACGCGACGATCTTCGTGAACGCTCGCTGGAACGGGGCGACCGCCTTGGCCGTTGCCATGGGGCGCGCGATCGCGAGGTTCTTCGGCACGAGCTCGCCGAACACCATCGTGACGACCGTCGCGGTGAGCAGACCGATCGTCACGGCGACCGAGTCGACGGCCGTGTCGGCCACCCCCCAGCCGGTCAGTGCCGGTGAGATGAGATCGGCGATCGCCGGCCGCGCGAGGAAACCGATCGCGAGGTTGGTGACCGTGATCCCCACCTGGGCGCCGGAGAGCTGGGTCGACAGCGTCCGCAGGGCGGCCAGGACGCCCTGGGCGCCCTTGTCGCCGCTGTCCGCCAGCGACTCCACCTGGGCGCGCCCGACGGTGATGAACGAGAACTCGGCGGCGACGAACGCACCGCAGGCGGCGACGAGCACCATCGCCAGCAGCAGGAGCAGAACCTGGGTCACGCGTGCTCACCCGCCCGCGTCGGCATCGAGGCCGACGTCGTGGGACTGTCACCCTCCGAGTCGGGGTCGGGCAGCAGGTCGGCGCTATGGTCGCCGGCGCTGGAAGCGCGCATCGTCTCCATCCATGACGGTCGATCGGTCGTCCGGATCGTGGCCGGACGGTCAACGAGATGGCGCACCGTCGGTACGCCGGAGGCACCAGGATAAGGGACGCCCGCCCGCGGAGACGTCCGGGCGTCGCGTCGACGTCCGGGTGAGAATGGACACGTGCCCAGCTCCACCACCGCCGACGCCTCGCCCGGCCCCACGCCCCCGCCCGACGCCCCTGCCGCGTCGCCGCGTCGGCGCGGTCCCGCCTGGTGGCACGCCGCGCCCGTGTGGGTGCGTCGAACGGTGCGCCAGCTCACCATCGTCGGCTGCACGGGCGTGATCGCGCTGCTGCTCGGCGTCTTCACGGCCTCGGCGACGACGAGCCTCGGCCCGCACGAGGCGCGCATCGCGACGAACGTGAGCCACGTGATCCGGGTGGACCTCGGGCCGCTCGGATCGCTCGAGATCCCCTCGCCGGCACCGTGGCCGCTCGGCGTCCAGGTGGACGTCGGCGAGATCCCGGCCACGCTCACGGAGGTCGAGAACCCGCTCCAGTCGCTCAGCGGCGACGTCGCCGCCTACGCCGCGTTCTTCGCCGACCCGCGGGCGGGGATCGAGGACGCGGCGCTCGCGCTCGTGAACGACGCCGCCCGTCGCACGGTGCTGGTGTGGTCGCTCCTGCTCGTCGCTGTCGCGATCGGCCAGCTCGCGGCCGGCGGGCTGCTGCGTCGCGAGGTCCGCGAGAAGCTGCGTCGCGCCGGCGTCGCCCCGCTCGCCGCGACCACGGCGCTGGCCGTCCTTGCCGTCCCGCTCAGCGCCGCGCTCACCGCGCGCCCCGAGACGGGACGCCCCTCCGCCGTCCTGTCCGAGCTCGGTGGGCCGTTGGCCGAGGCGCGCGTGAGCGGCCAGGTCGCGGCGCTGCTCGACAGCTACGGCGAGCGCGCGCTCGAGGAGCTGCGGAAGAACGACGAGTTCTACGCCGAGCTCGCCACGAACGTCCGCGCCGCCTACGCGGAGGACGCCGAGCCGCTCGCGCCGCGCCGTCCGCTCGCGCCCGTCGTGCCGGAGCCCGCGGCGAGCGAGACCCCGACGCCGGACGCGACCGAGAGTCCGACGGCGGACGTGAGTCCGACCGAGGACGCGACCGAGACCCCGACGGAGGACGCGACCGAGACCCCGACCGAGGACGCGACGGAGACCCCGACGGAGGACGCCAGCCCGACCTCCAGCCCCAGCCCGTCGCCGAGCCCGTCCCCGACCCGCGACCTCCTGCCACCGGACCCGGTGACGCTGCTCGTCATCTCGGACAACCACTGCAACATGGGGATGGGCCCGGTCTTCGGCGAGCTGGCGCGCCAGTCGCAGGCGGACGTCATCCTCAACGCCGGCGACTCGACGCTGGGCGGATCGAGCGTCGAGTCGATCTGCATCGACCAGATCGCGAAGGGGCTGCCGGCCGACGTGCCCGTGGTGGTCGCCGACGGGAACCACGACTCGAGCGAGACCTCGGCCCAGGAGGCCAAGGTCGGCTGGCGCGTGCTGGACGGCGGCGTCATCGAGGTCGAGGGCCTCACGATCGTCGGGAACGTCGACTCGCGGCTGACGTCGGTCACGCTCGGCAACCGCGAGTACGCCACGCGCGGCGAGGCCGCCCAGGTCGTCACCGATGCCGCCTGCGCCGCCGTCGGGCGGACCGCCGCCAGCCCGGAGGCCAGCCGGGACGCGACCCCGGACGCCAGCCCGAGCGGCCGCGACGACGCGACCGGGGACGCCGGACGCGCTGCGGACGGCAACGACAACGACGACGCAGCCGACGGGGGCGCCGCGGACGGCGGTGACGTGGTCGACATCCTCCTGCTCCACGACCCCTACACGGGGGCGCGCGTCATGCAGTCGGGCTGCGTAGGGCTCGAGATCAGCGGCCACCTGCACCGTCGGGTCGGACCGACCCAGCAGGGGCTCGGCGTCGTCTACCTCAGCGCCTCCAGCGGCGGAGCGAAGGAGGGCTCGGTGCCGATCGGTCCGCTCCAGGCGGACGCCTACGTCACGGTCATCTCCTACGACCGCGCCAACCACGTGCCGCTCGCGCTGCGGGAGATCACGCTCGGGCGCGACCGGCAGGTGACGCTGGGGGAGTGGGAGGCGTTCCCGGTGCGCCCGACCGAGCCCGTGACGGCGGACCTCTCCGTCGAGGCCTGGCCCAACCGCTGATCGCAGGAGCACGAGAACGGGCCGGGTCGCGTCGGCTCCCGACGCGACCCGGCCCGTGATCGAGCGGTGGACCTCAGTGCGAGGCGCGGAACATCCAGGCCTGCTTCTCCAGGCCGAAGGCGATCCCGGTGAGCAGGTCCTGCGACGGCAGGTCGGCCTCGAGCTCGGGCAGCTCGCCCTGGATCCGCTCGCCGGCCGCCGTGAGGCGCTCGGCGAACTGCTGGATGACCTTGTCGGCGGCGACCGCGCCGGCCTCGTAGGCCTCGACGGCGGAGGTGGACGCGACCGTGGCCGCGCGACCGTCCGGGTGCTCGCCGAGCGCTGCGAGACGCTCCGCGACGTCGTCGGACCACACGCGCAGCTCGGCCACGACGTCGTCGAGCTGGAAGTGAACCGAGCGGAACTGCGGGCCGTACACGTTCCAGTGGGCCTGCTTCGCCTGGAGCGAGAGGTCGATGAGGTCGACGAGGGCCTGCTGCAGGCTCGCGGCGACGATCTCGGGGGTCTTCTTCTCGGACACGGTTCCTCCTTGAGTAGGGATCGGTCGCGGGGTGGCCGCTGTCGGGACAACGCCCTCCCCACCCCCGATTGTTCCGCACGCGACCTCCCGGCGGGTCGGGTTCGTCGGCCCGGTGGCCTCTACGGTGGGTCCGTGGGAGAACGGGCGACGGCGGCGAGCGACGGCCTCGGCGCCGCGTCCGTCGTCGGCCGGCTGGCCCCGATGATCTACGGTCCGACGCTGCTGTTCTCGATCGGCGAGGGCGCGGTCCTGCCGCTGCTGCCCGTCCTGGCGACGCGGCTGGGCGCCGACGTCGCGACGGCCGCCCTCGTCGGCACGATGCTCGTGGTCGGCGAGCTCATCGGGAGCATCCCGGCCGGGGTCGCCGTGACGCGGATCGGCGAGCGGTGGAGCATGGCGATCGCCGCTGCCGTCGCCTTCGTCGGCGTTCTGCTCATGGCGTGGTCGCCCGGCGTGCCGGTGCTCCTGGCCTCGGCGCTCCTCGTCGGGCTGAGCTCGGCGACCTTCGGCGTCGCGCGCCTCGCGTTCATGACGCTGCGCGTCCCGTTCTCCTTCCGCGCCCGCTCGCTCTCGCTGCTCGGCGGGACGGGGCGGCTCGGGCTGTTCCTCGGCCCGTTCATCGCGGCCGGACTGCTCGCGCTCACCGGGTCCGACACGGCGACGCTCTGGCTGTTCGCCGCGCTGCTCGTCGGCGTCGTCCTGCTCGTCCTGCTGGGGCCCGATCCCGAGCACGCCGCGCCCGTGCAGGTCGTGCCGGCGGCGTCCGGGCCGGTCGTGCCGGTTGCCCCGGTCGCGCCGGCTGACGGCACCGGATCGCCGGCGCGGGCCGGGTCACGTCCCGGCGTGTGGCGCACGACGTGGCACTTCCGCGACGTCCTGAGCCGGCTCGGTCTCGCGGCCGCGGCGCTGTCGGCCGTCCGCTCGGCGCGCCAGATCGTGCTGCCGCTGTGGGGCGTGTCGCTGGGGATGGACGCGGGGTCGATCGCGCTCGTCGTCGGTGTCTCCGGCGCCGTCGACTTCGCCCTGTTCTACGCGAGCGGCCAGGTGATGGACCGGTTCGGGCGGCTGTGGGCGACGCTGCCGGCCTGCCTCCTCATGGGCGTCGGGTTCCTCGCGCTGGCGCTGACGCACGACGTGTCCGGCGCGCCGAGGTGGTTCCTCGCGCTCGGCATCGTCCTCGGGCTCGGCAACGGGCTGTCCAGCGGCAGCCTCATGACGCTCGGCGCCGACCTGGCGCCGCGGGAGGACCCGGCTCCGTTCCTCGGGTCGTGGCGCACCCTCCAGACCGCGGGCGGCGCGCTCACGCCGGCGATGGTCTCGGCCGTCACGGCGCTGGGCTCCATCTCGCTCGCGGTGGGACTCGTCGGCGTCATCGGGCTCGCCGGCGCGGTCGGGTTCCGCCGCTGGATCCCGCGGTTCGTCCCGCCGCCGGCGCGCGCGGGGAGAGCGACGCGGGACCGGGAATAGGACGCCCGGAGTCGCCGTTGTCCTCACTAGTCCATGCAGATGCATGTAAATTGACGAGGACAGACGACAGCGCCGATCCCGGCGCACCCAGGAGGTCACGATGACCGGCATGCAGTTCGGCATCTTCACCGTCGGCGACGTCACCGCCGACCCCACCACCGGTCGCACCCCGACCGAGCACGAGCGGATCAAGGCGATGATGACCATCGCCAAGCACGCGGAGGACGTCGGCCTCGACGTGTTCGCGACGGGGGAGCACCACAACGAGCCCTTCGTGCCCAGCTCGCCCGCCGCGATGCTCGGCTACCTGGCCGGCGTGACGGAGCGGATCATCCTCTCGACGTCGACGACGCTCATCACCACGAACGACCCCGTGCGCATCGCCGAGGAGTTCGCGATGCTCCAGCACCTCGCCGACGGCCGCGTCGACCTCATGCTGGGCCGCGGCAACACCCCGCCCGTCTACCCGTGGTTCGGCCAGGACGGTCGTAACGCGCTGCCGCTCACGATCGAGAACTACGAGCTGCTGCGTCGCCTCTGGGACGAGCACACGGTCACCTGGTCGGGCCGGTTCCGCGCCCCGCTGCAGGGGTTCACCTCGACGCCGCGACCCCTCGACGGCGTCGCGCCGTTCGTGTGGCACGGCTCGATCCGCACGCCCCAGGTCGCGGAGCTCGCCGCGTTCTACGGCGACGGCTTCTTCGCCAACCACATCTTCTGGCCGCGCCAGCACTTCGCCCGGCTCGTCGGGCTCTACCGCGAGCGGTACGAGCACTACGGACACGGCCGCGCCGACCAGGCGATCGTCGGCCTCGGCGGGCAGGTGTTCCTCCGGCCGCGCTCGCAGGACGCCGTCGCCGAGTTCCGGCCCTACTTCGACAACGCCCCCGTGTACGGGCACGGCCCGAGCCTCGAGGAGTTCACCTCGCAGACGCCGCTCACGGTCGGCTCGCCGCAGGAGGTCATCGACAAGACGCTCACGTTCCGCGAGACCTTCGGGGACTACCAGCGCCAGCTCTTCCTGCTCGACCACGCGGGCCTGCCGCTGCGGACCGTGCTCGAGCAGCTCGACCTGCTCGGCGGCGAGGTCGTGCCCGTGCTGCGTCGCGAGCTCGATGCGATGCGGCCGGCGGACGTCCCGGGCGGCCCGACGCACGGCGCCCGCGTGGCGGCGCGGTACGCCGCCGCGTCCGTCGTCGGCGAGGCGGTCTCGGACGACGTCGCGGCGCAGGAGCGCAACGAGCACGACACCCCCGGCCTGGTCGACGACGCCTACGTCGTCGGGCAGCGATGACGGAGCCGACGCGGCCGAGCGGTCCGACGCGGTCGAGCGGGCCGGGATCGGGACTGCCGCCCGTCCGCGTCGCCCAGGAGGCGTGGCGCGAGCTGCTGCGGACCTCGACGGTGCTGCTGCGCGACTTCGAGGCCGCCGGCGACTTCGGTGAGCTGTCCGTCCGGGAGTACGACGTGCTGCGGGCGCTCGCCGAGAGCGGCGGCGCGGACGCCTGCGGCGGGCTGCGGCTCGGGGCGCTCGCGGAGGCGACCTACCTGCCGCAGCCCAGCATGAGCCGGCTCGTCGAGCGGCTCGAGGGCCGCGGGCTCGTCGCCCGGGAGTCCTCCCCGGGGGACGGACGCGGGACGCTCGTCTGCCTCACCGAGGCCGGGCGGGCCACGCAGCGCGCCGTCGGGCGGCGCCACGTCCGCTCGATCCAGGCCGCGCTCGCGCCGCTGTCCGTCGACGAGCTCGCGCTGCTGACCGACCTGGTCGCCCGGCTGCGGGCACACGCCGAGCCGGCCGGCGCCGGCGACCACCAGACCTTCGAGAGGGACGCATCATGAACCACCCCGCCGACCCGACGCCCCGTCGACTGCCCGCCAGCCTCGCTGCCGTGGTCGCGGAGGCCGTCCCCGCGGGATCGCCCGACCGGTCCGCGCGGGACGCGGCCGTCGGCCCCGCCCTCGCCCGCTCGCTCCGGCTGGTCGGGCTCTCCGGCGGCGTCGGCGAGCCGTCGAGCACGACGACGCTGGTCGACCTCGTGCTCGCCGAGGCGGCGCGCCGGCTGCGGGAGCAGGGCCACGAGGTCGACGTCGACGTCGTGGAGGTTCGCGAGATCGCCCGCGACGCGACCGACGAGGTGCTCGGCGGCCTGCGCACGCCGCGTCTGGACGCCGCGATGCGGACGATCGAGGCCGCGGACGGGCTGGTCGTCGCGACGCCGGTGTTCCGCGGCTCGTACGCCGGCGTGCTCAAGACCGTCCTCGACCTCCTCGAGGCCGGCTCGCTGCGCGGCATCCCGACCGTGCTCGCCGCAACGAGCGGCACAGCTCGCCACACGCTGGTGGCCGAGCACGCCCTGCGCCCGCTCCTGTCCTACCTCGGCGCGCTCACGCTGCCGACGACCGTCGTCGCGACGCCCGACGAGCTCGTCCTCGGCACGCGGCCGGTGCCGGAGCTGGCGAGCCGGATCGAGCGCGCGGGCGGAGAGCTCGCGACCCACCTGAGCTGAGGCGGAGCCACCCGCCCGTCGGCGAGGACCCCGCGGCGGTCTCGCCGGACGGCCCGGAGGACGGCGGGCGGTCGGAGTAGGCTGGGCGGGTGACCCACCTGGAGCTGCTTAGCCCGCCGCGCTGACCTCAGCGGGCGCCCGGCCGACCGGCCGAGCCTGTCAGCGCGGCCGACCTCCCTGCCACCCGGCCCGGAGGTCGTTTCTTTGCCACCGGTACGGGCAACCCCCAGCAGCTTCCCCGAAGGAACCGTGATGACGACCGACATCCCCGCGCCCAGCACGACCGACACCCCGCCGTTCCGCTACACGCCACGGCTCGCCGAGCAGATCGAGCTGCGCTGGCAGGACGTCTGGGAGAGCGAGGGCACCTTCGAGGCGCCGAACCCGACGGGCGAGCTCGCGCCGGCCGACACCGGCGACGCGAGCGTCCCGGCGGAGACGTTCTTCGTCATGGACATGTTCCCCTACCCCTCGGGCAAGGGGCTGCACGTCGGGCACCCGCTGGGCTACATCGCCACGGACGTGACCGGCCGGTTCGAGCGGATGCGCGGCAAGAACGTCCTGCACGCCCTCGGCTACGACGCGTTCGGGCTGCCGGCCGAGCAGTACGCGGTCCAGACCGGTCAGCACCCGGCGGTCACGACCGACCAGAACATCTCGATCATGCGCCGTCAGCTCCGTCGGCTGGGCCTGGCGCACGACGCGCGCCGCTCGTTCGCGACGACCGACCCCGAGTTCGTCCGCTGGACCCAGTGGATCTTCCTGCAGATCTTCTCCTCCTGGTTCGACCCGGAGGCGACGGCACCGGACGGCGAGCGCGGTGCGGCCCGTCCGATCGCCGAGCTGGTCGCGCGGTTCGCCTCGGGCGAGCGCGAGCTGCCAGAGCCGTACGCCGGCCGGGCGTGGGCCGACCTCACGCCGCTGCAGCGCGAGGAGGTGCTGGCCGACTACCGGCTGGCGTTCGTCGCCGACGTCCCCGTCAACTGGTGCCCCGGGCTGGGCACGGTGCTGGCGAACGAGGAGGTCACCGCCGACGGCCGCTCCGAGCGCGGCAACTTCCCCGTCTTCAAGCGGAACCTGCGTCAGTGGGTCATGCGAATCACGGCGTACGCCGACCGCCTGGTCGACGACCTGGACGACCTCGACTGGCCCGAGAAGGTCAAGTCGATGCAGCGCAACTGGATCGGTCGCTCGGCCGGCGCGCACGTCGACTTCGCCATCCCGGCCGCCGGCACGCAGACCGCCGGCGGGACGACGGGCGGCGTCGACTCGCTCACCGTCTTCACGACGCGGCCGGACACGCTGTTCGGCGCGACCTACATGGTCGTGGCCCCGGAGCACCCGCTCGTCGAGCAGGTCCTGGCCGACCCGGACGGCGCGCCGGACACGGTGGCGCAGGTGCGCGCCTACGTCGCGGCGGCCATCGCCAAGACGGCCGAGGAGCGCCAGGCCGACGCGGGCGCGAAGACCGGTGTGTTCACCGGCGTCACCGCGATCAACCCGGTCAACGGCGAGGAGCTGCCGGTCTTCGTCGCCGACTACGTCCTGTGGGGCTATGGAACGGGCGCGATCATGGCCGTCCCGGGGCACGACGACCGCGACTACGCCTTCGCCACCGCCTTCGGGCTGCCGATCCGCGAGGTCGTGACGGGCTCGCCGGACGGCCTGGCGACGGCCGCGTGGACCGGCGACGGCGTGGCCGTCAACTCCGCCAACGACGAGATCTCCCTCGACGGGCTGCCCGTCGCCGAGGCCAAGGCCGCGATCATCGCGTGGCTGGAGGGCCGGGGGCTGGGTCGGGGCACCACGACGTACCGCCTGCGCGACTGGCTGTTCAGCCGTCAGCGCTACTGGGGCGAGCCGTTCCCGGTCGTGTACGACGAGGACGGGCGCGTCGTCGCCCTGCCCGAGTCGATGCTGCCCGTCGCGCTGCCCGAGGTCGCGGACTTCTCGCCGCGCACGTTCGAGATCGACGACGCCGAGAGCTCCCCGTCCTCGCCGCTGTCGCGGGCCACGGACTGGGTCGAGGTGACGCTCGACCTGGGCGAGGGCGAGAAGACCTACCACCGCGACACGAACACCATGCCCAACTGGGCCGGCTCGTGCTGGTACTACCTGCGCTACCTCGACCCGCACAGCACCGAGCACGCCGTCGACCCCGAGCTGGAGCGCTACTGGCTGGGTCCGCAGCGCGAGCACCCGGCGCCCGGCCGGCGCGCGACGGGCGGGGTCGACCTGTACGTCGGGGGCGTCGAGCACGCGGTGCTGCACCTGCTGTACTCGCGGTTCTGGCACAAGGTCCTGTTCGACCTGGGCCACGTGAGCAGCCGGGAGCCGTTCCACAAGCTGTTCAACCAGGGCTACATCCAGGCCTACGCCTACACCGACCCGCGCGGGGTGTACGTCCCGGCCGAGGAGGTCGTCGAACACCCGGCGGCGCCCGGCTCCGGCGGCGAGGCGACGTTCACCTGGGACGGCGAGCCCGTCACCCGCGAGTACGGGAAGATGGGCAAGTCCCTCAAGAACATGGTGACGCCCGACGAGATGTACTCCTCCTACGGCGCCGACACGTTCCGCGTGTACGAGATGTCGATGGGGCCGCTGGACCAGTCCCGCGCGTGGGAGACCCGCGCCGTCGTCGGCGCCCAGCGCTTCCTGCAGCGGCTGTGGCGCAACGTCGTCGACGAGGAGACGGGCGAGCTGGTCGTCGTCGACTCCGACCTCGACGAGGAGACGGCCCGCCTGCTGGCCCGCACGATCGCGGACACGACGGAGGAGTACGCGGCGATGCGCCCGAACACGGCGATCGCCAAGCTCATCGCGTTCAACAACCACCTGACGACGCTGCCCGCCACGCCGCGCGCCGCCGCGGAGGCGCTCGTGCTCATGGTCGCGCCGGTCGCGCCGCACGTCGCCGAGGAGCTGTGGAACCGCCTCGGCCACCCGCGCTCGCTGGCGTACGAGGCGTTCCCGGTCGCCGACCCGGAGCTGCTGGTCGAGGCGACCGTGACGTGCATCGTCCAGGTGCAGGGCAAGGTCCGCGACCGGATCGAGGTCCCGGCCGACGTCTCGGAGGAGGAGCTGACAACGCTCGCGCTGGCCACCCCGGGCGTCCAGCGCACGCTCCAGGGCGCCGAGCCCCGCAAGGTCATCGTCCGCGCGCCGCGGCTCGTCAACGTCGTCCCCTGACGACGACCGTGTCCTGACGATGGACGTCCCGTGAGCCGACGACGCCCGACCTGGCCCGACCTGCCGCGGGAGCTGCGCCGGGCCGTCGAGGGGCGGCTCGGCGCCGTCGTCGCGACGTGGGAGAGCCACGACGCCGGCTACTCGCCGGGGCCGGCGCTCACCCTGACGACGGCCGAGGGTGACCGCGTCTTCGTCAAGGCGGCGGACACCCGCAACCCCGACTCGGTCCGGTTCCACCGGCGCGAGGCGGAGGTGGCGGCCGCGCTGTCGGACGACGTGCCGACCCCGCGGCTGCGCTGGTCGCTCGAGGTCGTGGACGCCGACGGCCTGGAGTGGGTCGCGCTGGCGTTCGACGCCGTCGCCGGCCGGAACCCGCGCGTGCCCTGGCGTCCCGAGGAGCTGGCGGCGGTCGGCCGGCTCGTCACCCGGGTCGCCGAGGCGCCGGCCCCCGCCCTGCTCGTCGACTACGCCGACGGGGTGTACGACGGCTGGGGATCGCTCGCGGCCGCGCCTGACCCGGGCCTCGCCTCGTACGACCCGTGGGCGACGGCGAACCTGGAGGCGTTGGCGGCGATCGAGGCGACCGCGCCGGATGCCGTGCGCGGGGACCGGCTGGTGCACAACGACCTGCGCGGGGACAACGTGCTCGTCCCCGACGACGGGTCGCCGGCCCTCGTGGTCGACTGGCCGCACGCGCGGCGCGGGGCCGCGTTCTGCGACCTCGTCGGGTGGCTGCCGGCGCTGCGTCTCGAGGGCGGCCCCGAGCCGGAGGAGATGCTGGCCGCGCATCCCGTCGGCCGCGCCGCCGACCCCGACGCCGTGACGGCGTTCGTCGTGGCGATCGCCGGATATTTCGTCCACAGCTCGCTGCAGCCCCCGCCCCCGGGCATCCCGCACGTCCGCGCGTTCCAGCGGGCGCAGGGCGAGGTGTGCCTCGACTGGCTGCGGGTGCGGCTCGGCTGACGCTGGCCGCGTCCCGCCTGCTGAGACGGGTGGGCGACGCGCGTCGTCGCCGACCTCGCCGTCCTAGCGTCGAGGGATGACGACGAACGACTGGATCGAGCAGGCGGTGACGACGGCCGTCGCGGCGGTCGCGGACGAGCTGGATGCCTTCTCCCGCGATCTCCACGCCCACCCCGAGGTCGGGTTCCGCGAGTTCCGCAGCGTCCGCGCGATCGGTGACCTGCTCGCGCGCTACGGTCTCGACCTGGAGACCGGGGTCGGCGGCATCCCGACCGCCTTCCGCTCGCGGATCGGCTCCAGCCAGGGACCGCAGGTCGTCGTGACGGCCGAGTACGACGCGCTTCCCGGCGTCGGTCACGGCTGCGGTCACAACGTCATCGCCGCGTCGTCGATCGGCGCCTTCCTCGCGCTCGCGCCCCTGGTCGCGGACGGCCGGCTGCCCGGCGGCGTCACGCTGCTCGGCACGCCGGCCGAGGAGGGCGGCGGCGGCAAGGAGCTGCTCATCCAGGCGGGCGCGTTCGACGGGTTCGACGCCTCCGTCATGATCCACCCCGGCGCGGTCGACGCGGCCGCCGTCGTCGCGAACGCCAAGCGCCAGGTCGTCGCCACGTTCACCGGAGCGACCGCGCACGCGGCCGCCAACCCGCACCTCGGCCGCAACGCCCTCGACGCCGCCGTCACCGCCTACCAGGCGATCGCCCAGCTGCGTCAGCACATCGTCGACACCGACCGCGTCCACGGCGTCTTCCTCGAGGCGGGGGCGCGGCCGAACATCGTGCCCGAGCGCGCCGTGCTGGAGTTCTTCCTCCGCTCGCGGTCGGTCGACTCGCTGCTCGCGCTGTCCCGCCGCGTCGAGAACGCCTTCCGCGGGGCGGCGCTCGCGGCCGACGTCGAGGTCGACGTGGCCTGGGACACCGAGCCGATCTACCTGCCGCACCGGCTCAACCGTGTGCTGGCCGAGCGCTTCTCGGAGCGCTCGGCGCCGCGCCGGTCCGTCGTCGTCGCCGTCGAGGACACCGGGCAGCCCGCCGGGTCGACCGATGTCGGCAACGTGAGCCAGCTCCTGCCGACGATCCAGCCGATCGTCGCGATCGGCGCCCCGGACATCCCCGGCCACTCGCGCGAGCGTGCGGACTCCACGCTCACCCCGGACGGGCGGCGGGCGATCCTCGACTCGGCGACGGCGCTCGCGCTCACCGCGGCGGACGTGCTGGTCGACGACGACCTGCGGGCTGCGGCGTGGGCCGAGTTCCGGGCGGCGGGCGAGCCCGTCCGCGTCGGTGACCTCGTGCCGCTGGCACCGTGGCCGACGTTCCCGACCGAGTGACGCCGAGCACGACCACCCGCCAGCCGAGCACGAACCCATCCCCGGAGGAGCCCCGATGTCCCAGTTCCCGTCAACGCTCGACCACGTCGTCCTCGCCGGACCCGACCTCGCGGAGGCGGTGGACCACGTCGGACGGCTCACGGGCGTGCGCGGTGCCCCCGGCGGTCAGCACCCGACCGGGACCGCGAACCACCTCGTCGCGTTCACGGTCGATGGGCAGCGCGTGCCGCACTACCTCGAGATCATCGGGCCGGACCCGGCGCGCGGCGTCGCGGCGTCCGAGGTCGCGACGTTCGGGATCGCCGGCCTGACCGGACCGGGCGTCCGCACGTTCGCGATCCACCCGGACGACATCGATGCGACCGCGGCCGCCGCCGCGGCGGCCGGGATCGTCCTGGGGGAGGTGCAGCCGCTGTCCCGGCGGACGCCCGCGGGTGACCTGCTGGAGTGGCGCATCACGTCGGGGCCGAACCGGACGCCCGAGCGCGTCATCCCGTTCCTCATCGACTGGGGCACGACACCGCACCCCGGCCTCGCCGACCTGCCGACGCTCGAGCTGGTCGAGCTGCGGGTGACGCACCCCGACCCGGCGGCGATCGAGGCGGCGTACGGCGTCCTCGGGGTCGACCTCGCGGTCGCGGCGGGCGACGAGCCGACGCTCACGCTCGTGGTCGAGAGCGCCGACGGTCGGCGGGTCGAGCTCGGCTGAGCCCGCGACGCGGGCCGGTGCGGCCGGGTGGCGGTGGTGGTGCTGGCCGGTGGTGGTGCGGTGCGGCCGGTGCCGTCCGCTCTCTGCGGTAAGGCGTCCCTCCGGTCGCCGGCCACCCGGCGTGTCTCGCCCGACGCGCCGTCCTCGGGTGGGCTGCCGTGACGCGTGTCCGCAGAGAGCGGACGGCCTCTCGGCTGACCGGCCGCGCGGGCCGCTCGGCCCAGGCCGATAGGGTCCGTCGGTGGACTTCATCGAGTCGGACGACGGGGTGCCGATCGGGTTCGAGCTGATCGGCGCGGGTCTCGATGCCGGTGACCCCGTGCTCGTCCTGCCGGGCGGCCCGTGCCGCGATCCCTCGTACGTCGGCGACCTGGCCGGGGCCGCGGGGAGCCGGCGGCTCGCGATCCTGCACGTGCGGGGCACGCCCGCCACGGGAGGGCTGTCGCGAGGGTGGTGGGCCGACGCGGCCGACGCCGTCGCCGTCGCCGACCGGCTCGGGATCGACGCCGCCGACGTGGTCGCGCACTCCGCCGGCACGCGGCTGGCGCTCGCGATGGCCGTCCGGTTCCCGGAACGCGTGCGCTCGCTCGCGCTCGTGACTCCCGCGGCGGCGTGGCTCACGGGTGTGCCGCACGACGGCGTCGAGGTCGCGAGCCGACGGGCGGAGCCCGAGGTGGCGGCCGCCCTCGCCTCGGCGGAGCGTGAGCCGATCGACGAGGAGGCGTTCCGGCGCGCCGTCGAGGTGGAGTCTTCACTGGGCTACGCGCGCTGGGGGACCGAGCAGCGCCGGCACGCCGCGCGCGGCGCGATGACGTTGGCGGCAGCGCGCTCGTGGTTCCGCGGGTACCGGCCGATGCCGCCGACCGCATCCTGCGGGCGACCCGGCCGCCGACGCTCGTCGTGGGTGGTGACGAGGACATCCTCAGCGGGGTCGCGCCCGTGCGCGCGTTCGCCGCGGCGCTCGGGGCCGGGCTGGTGCAGCTCGAGAACTGCGGCCACTACCCCTGGGTCGAGCAGCCCGGGGCGTTCCGGCGCGCGATGACCCTCTGGCTCGCCGGGCGCTAGCCGTCCGGGGTGTGCCTCCGCTCCGGGCGGTCCCGTGTCGGGGCGCCCGGAGCCGGTGAGCCGATCGGTCGGCTCACCGGCTCACCGGCTCAGTCGGCGCCGAAGTCGAACGACGCCGACTCGAGCGCGGCCTCCTCGGCGTCGTCGCCGCGCGAGCCGGACGTGATCGTGGCGGCGCCACCGGCGGGAAGGCCGCCGAACAGCGTGCCGTGCTCGACGAGCACCTGACCCTGGTCGAGCGGCTGGGCAGCGTAGAGCTCGAGCTTGCTGCGCGAGTCGGCGATGTCGAGGTTGCGCATCGTGAGCTGACCGATCCGGTCCGTCGGGCCGAAGGCGGCGTTCTCGGTGCGCTCCATCGAGAGCTTGTCCGGGTGGTAGGAGAAGTTGTCGCCGCGCGTGTCGACGATCGAGTAGTCCTCCCCGCGCCGCAGCCGCAGCGTCACCTGGCCCGTGACGAGCGAGGAGATCCACCGCTGGATCGACTCGCGGATCATGAGCGACTGGGGGTCGAGCCAGCGGCCCTCGTAGAGCAGGCGGCCGAGCCGGCGACCCTCGTTGTGGTAGCTCGCGACCGTGTCCTCGTTGTGGATGGCGTTGACGAGGCGCTCGTAGGCGATCCACAGCAGCGCCATGCCGGGCGCCTCGTAGATGCCGCGCGACTTCGCCTCGATGATCCGGTTCTCGATCTGGTCGCTCATGCCGAGGCCGTGCCGGCCGCCGATCGCGTTCGCCTCCATGACGAGCTCGACGGCGCCGTTCGGGCCCTCGAACCGGCGTCCGTTGATGGCGACGGGGCGGCCGTTCTCGAAGGCGATCGTCACGTCCTCGGAGTCGATCCGGACGCTCGGGTCCCAGAACTTGACGCCCATGATCGGCTCGACCGTCTCGAGGCCGACGTCGAGGTGCTCGAGCGTCTTGGCCTCGTGGGTCGCGCCCCAGATGTTGGCGTCGGTGGAGTAGGCCTTCTCCTTGGAGTCGCGGTAGGGCAGGTCGCGCTCGGTGAGCCACTGGCTCATCTCGGCGCGGCCGCCCAGCTCGGCGACGAAGTCGGCGTCGAGCCACGGCTTGTAGATGCGCAGGGCCGGGTTGGCCAGCAGGCCGTAGCGGTAGAACCGCTCGATGTCGTTGCCCTTGAAGGTCGAGCCGTCGCCCCAGATGAAGACCTCATCCTCGGCCATGGCGCGCACGAGGAGCGTGCCCGTGACTGCACGGCCGATAGGCGTCGTGTTGAAGTACGTGCGGCCGCCGGTGCGGATGTGGAACGCACCGCACGCGATGGCCGCGAGACCCTCCTCGACGAGCGCCTGCTTGCAGTCGACGGCGCGGGAGATCTCGGCGCCGTACTCGAGCGCGCGGGCGGGGACACCGTCGATGTCCGGCTCGTCGTACTGCCCGATGTCGGCGGTGTAGGTGCAGGGGATCGCACCCTTCTCGCGCATCCAGGCGACGGCGACGGAGGTGTCGAGACCCCCGGAGAAGGCGATGCCGACGCGCTCGCCGACGGGAAGCTCAGTAAGGACCTTGGCCATGGGTGTCAAGCATACAGGTGGCTGCATAGTCATGCATTCACCCGGGGGTCCGGGGGGCCGGGGGTCGTGTCGGCGACGCAACCCCGGCACGGTGACCGCGCGCCGCGACACCGGGCGGCCGTGACAGCTGGGCGCCGGGAGACGGGGCGGGGAAGGAAGAGGCGGGAAACCCGCGCGTCCCCTCTCGGACGCCGCGCCCCGACGACGCGGCGCGTCGAAGGGTCGCGGTGCGTCGATGGATCGCGAGTTGACGCGCCCCGCGGAGGCTGGCCCGCGACGACAGGCCCCGCGGAGGCGGGCCTGCGGCGATGGGCCTGCGGCGGCGGCTCCGAGCCGACGGGGCGCGGGCGCTCCCGGTGTCCTAGCGGCGGCGCGTCCCGAAGATCGACCGCGTGATCTCCCGCCCAAGCTGTGTGCCGGCCGACTTGAGGAAGTTGTCGAGTGCCGAGGCGCCCGAGGACTTCGAGGTGCGCGACGACGACCGGCTCGACCCGGCCGAGGTCTTGGCCTCCCGCTCCAGCTCCTTGCGCATCCGCTCCATCTCACGGGCGCGCTCCTTCGCGACCTTCTCGGCCTCGCGCGCCTCCTTCTCCGCCGTCTTGGCGTGCTCGGCCGCCGCCTTCTCGGCCGCAACACGCGCGGCCTCGGCCGCCTGGGCCGCCTCCTGCTCGGCGAAGCGTCGCTGCAGGATCTCGTAGGCGGACTCGTTGTCGATCGCCGTTCCGTAGCGCGCCTGGACGGGGGAGGAGGCGACGACGGCCTCCACCCGACTGCCGTCCGCCGGCTCCATCGAGGCCTCCGGCGCGCGCATCCGCGTCCACGCGACGGGGGTGGGCGCGCCCTTCTCCGACATCACCGTGACGACGGCCTCGCCGGTGCCGAGCGACGTGAGCAGCTTCTCCAGGTCGTAGGGCGAGGTCGGGTAGGTCCGGACGGCGGCGCGCAGCGCCGCCGCGTCCTGCGGGGTGAAGGCGCGCAGCGCGTGCTGGACGCGGTTGCCGAGCTGGGCGAGCACGTCGGCGGGCACGTCCTGCGGGGTCTGCGTGATGAAGAAGACCCCGACGCCCTTGGACCTGATGAGCCGAACCGTCTTGACGACCTCCGCGAGGAAGTCCTTCGACGCGTCGTTGAAGAGCAGGTGCGCCTCGTCGAAGAAGAAGACGAGCTTGGGCTTGTCGAGGTCGCCGACCTCCGGCAGCTCCCCGTAGAGCTCGGCCAGCAGCCACATGAGGAACGTCGAGAACATGGCTGGCCGGTCCGCGACAGCTGGCAGCTCCAGACACGAGATGACGCCGCGGCCGTCCGGTGCGACGCGCAGCAGCTCCGAGACGGCGAAGGCCGGCTCACCGAAGAACGCGTCGGCCCCCTGCGCCTGGAGCGCGACGATCTCGCGCAGGATGACGCCGGCCGTCGCGGTCGAGACGCCACCGATGCCCTTGAGCTCGTTCTTGCCCTCGTCCGAGGTGAGGTAGGCGATCGTCGCCTGGAGGTCCTTGAGGTCGAGGAGGGCGAGACCGCGCGTGTCCGCCCAGTGGAAGATGAGGCCGAGGCTGGACTCCTGCGTCGCGTTGAGGCCGAGCACCTTCGACAGCAGGAGCGGGCCGAACTCGGTGACGGTGGTCCGGATCGGCACACCCGTACCGAGGCCACCCAGCGTGTAGAACTCGACGGGGAACCCCGTCGCCTGCCAGTCCTGGCCGAGCGACGACGTCCGCGCGAGCAGCTTCTCCGACGCCGTCCCGGGCTCGACCAGCCCCGACAGGTCGCCCTTGATGTCGGCGAGGAAGACGGGGATGCCAGCCGTGCTGGCGCCCTCCGCCATCACCTGGAGCGTGCGCGTCTTGCCTGTTCCGGTCGCACCGGCGACGAGCCCGTGCCGGTTGAGCATGCCGAGCGCCAGCCCGACCTGGGCCCGCGGCTCTGGCGTGCCGTCGACGAGCAGCGCGCCCAGCGGCATCGTGCCGGGGAAGGCGTAGGCGTTCGCGACCTCGGCCGGATAGCCGGTGAGGTCCTCCTGGCCCGTTGACGGTTCCGGGGCCGCCGCGGTCGGGGATGCGGCTGCCGCCGGGTCCTGCACGGCGGCCGGCTCCTTCCCAGGGGTTGGGGCGGGTGCGACGGACACCTCGCCGGCGGGTGCGTCCGTCGGTTCGGAGGCCGCTGGTTCCTGCTCGGCGGAGGACTCGGCCTCCTCGGGTGCCGGCACGACCGCGCCCGTCGCCTCGTCCGTCGCGGTGACGCCGGGCGCCCCGGCTGACTCGTCCGCACCCCCGGTCGTGGTCGTCCCGCCGGTGGTCGCTGCGGTGCCGCCCGCGTGAGCGTCGTCGGCACCGGTCGTGGCGCCGACCTCGGTGCCAGCGGACGTCGCTGACGAGGCGGCCGCCGCCTCGGCCGCGGCGAGAGCTGCTCGTGCCGCGGCCGCCTTCGCCTCGGCTGCCGCGGCCTCGGCCGCCGCCGCATCCGCGCGCAGACGGGCGAGCTCCTCGGGGGTGGGAACGGTCATCGCTGACTCCTCTCGACGCCGTGCGCGGTGGCGACGGCTCTCGGTCTGCGTCCGAGCCTAGGACCACCGGCCGACATCGTGGAGACCGGTGTGGACATCGGCCGGATCGGGCGATCCGTCGTGCGCGCCGGCTGTCCACAGGTGGGCGAGATGCCGTTCTCTCGGCCCCGTTCACACCCGGTCAGCGGAGGCCCTGCCGACGGGCCTAACGTCCCCGCCATGTCATCTCGTCAGCGTGCCCAGCAGGAGCGGTTGCACCGCCTCACCCGTGTGGCCTACCTCGCCTCGGAGGGGGTGGCCGCCTGGGACTCCGACGCGACCGGCGACGCGGAGCCCGCCTCGCCCGAGGGCGCCGGGAGCGCGGAGCGTGCGATGTCGGAGCGTCGCAGGCGCGGCCCGGCGCAGTCGCGCGGTCGGCGACGGCTGGACCGGCGGGCGCTCGCGGGTGCTGGAGTCGCGCTGCTCGCTCTCGTCGCGCTGGTCGCGGTGCGTGCGGTGGCGCTCACCCCCGATGTGGTGGCCGTGCCCGACGCCCCCGACGTCGTCGCGATGTCCCCGGGGGTGAGCGATCCCGTCGTCGACCCAGCCGCGGACTCCGCGGTCGTCGACGGACAGCTCGGGCCCGCCTCGACCGATCCCACCGCCGTGGCGTCGTCCGGCGCCTCTGCCGGGTCGGTGACGCTCGTCGTCCACGTCGCCGGTCACGTCAACGAGCCCGGCGTGGTCGAGCTCGACCCGGGCGCGCGGCTGCGGGACGCGGTCGAGGCGGCCGGCGGTGCGCGGGAGGACGCGGACCTCGACGCCGTGAACCTCGCGAGACCCGTCTCGGACGGGGAGCAGATCTACGTCCCGGCGCTCGGCGAGGAGCTTCCGCCCGCCCTCAGCGGGACGGCGCGGGCGGCGGGGACATCGCCCACTGGCACGCCCGGCGTCGTCGACCTCAACTCCGCCGACGCCGCCACGCTCGACACGCTTCCCGGTATCGGCCCGGCGCTCGCGGCCCGGATCATCGCGTGGCGCGAGGAGCACGGTGGCTTCCGGGACGTGGCGGAGCTCGAGGAGGTCTCGGGCATCGGCCCGACGGTCATGGAGCGCCTGCGGGATCTGGTGACGGTATGAGCGGACGCCTGAGAGCGCTCGACCTTCGTCTCGCGGTCCCGGCCCTCGCGGCGTGGGCCGTCGCCGTGGTCGCGACCGCGGGCGGAGCGGTGGTGAGGGGTGGCGTTGCCGCCGCCGCGACCCTGCTCGTACTGCTCGCCGCGCGCTGGGGATCCCGCGGCGGGGGCGGCGCTCATCGATCCGGGTGGGGTCCGCCCGTTCCGATGCTCCTGCTCACGGCGGCGGCCATGCTCGCGGTCGACGGGTCCGTGGTGGTCCAGGACGCCGTCCGGCGCCCACCGGCACTGCTCGCCGCGGTGGAGTCGGGGTCCGTGACGGTCGTGCTCCGCGTCGACTCTCCGCCCTCCCGCGCCGCCGCAGGTCTCGACGGCGGAGGGCGCGTCTCGTTCGCCGCCACGCTGGAGGAGGTCGGGTCGCAGACCTCGGTCGCCTCGATGCGTTCACCCGTGCGCGTCCTGGCCCCGGGGGGCGGCTGGGGCGACCTCGTCCCCGGCGCGCGCGTGAGCGCTCCGGCGACGCTCCGGCCCACCGCGCCGAGCGGGCGCCCGACCGCGCTCGTGCTGGTTCGAGGCGATCCGGTCCCGCGCGGTGTGCCCCCGCCGCCGCAGGTCCTCGCGGCGCGCGTCCGCGCGGACCTGCGAGGCGCAACGGCCGGCCTGCCGGGCCATGCCCAGCTCCTGCCCGGGATCGCGGTCGGCGACGACGACCGCGTCCCCGTCGCCCTCGCCGATGCCATGTCCGCGACCTCGCTCGGACACCTGCTCGCGGTGTCGGGAGCCCACGTGGCGATCGTGCTCGGCCTCGTCATGACGCTCGCCGGCGGCCTGTCGCTGGCGATCCGCCTCGCGATCGGCGTGCTCGTGCTCGGCGGTCTCGTGCTGCTGGTCGGTCCGGAGCCGAGCGTGGTCCGAGCGAGCGCCATGGGTGTCGTGCTGCTCCTGGCCCTCGCGCTGGGGCGCCGGGGTCAGGCCATGGCAGCACTCTCGGCGGCCGTCGGCGTGCTCGTCCTGCTCGATCCCTGGATCGCGGGCTCGATCGGCTTCGCGCTGTCCGTGAGTGCCACGGCCGGCATCGTGCTGGGGTCGGGACGCCTGACCGCGGCGATCGCGGACCGCCTCGGTCGGGCCGCCGCCCTGGCCCCGGCGCTGGCCGTCCCGCTGGCGGCCCAGATCGCCTGTCTGCCCGTCCTGCTCCTCGTCGACCCGGGCGTTGCGACGTACGCCGTGCCGGCGAACGCTCTCGTGGCGCCGGTGGTTCCCGCGGTGACGCTCCTGGGGCTCGGTGCCGCCGTCCTCGGTGGTGTCTGGCCCGCCGGGGCGCACGCCCTGCTGCTCGCGGCGACCCCCGGCACGTGGTGGATCGACCAGGTCGCGACACGGCTGGCGTCCGCTCCGCTCGCGCGGCTGCCGTGGCCAGTCGGGTGGCGCGGGCTGCTGCTCGCCGTCGTCCTGACCGGCGCGGCCTGGCGTGGGCGCGCGTGGTGGCGGCGGCACGGCCGGGTGGCGACGGCAGCCGGGCTCGCGCTGGTCCTCGTCGCCGTCGTCGTCCCGGCCACCCGGCAGAGTGTCGGGGACGTGGTGCGGCCCGTGTGGAGCGCGACATCGGTCGCTCCCGGGTGGCGAGTCGTCGCCTGCGACGTCGGGCAGGGCGCCGCCGTGCTCGTCTCGGCTGCGCCCGAGGGCGGGGGAGAGGCTGGCGCGGTCGTGCTCGACGTCGGGCCGCCCGACAGCGGTCTTGGCCCCTGCCTGCGCGCCGCCGGGGTCTCGCGCGTCGTCGCGCTCGTCCTCTCGCACGCGGACCTCGACCACGTCGGCGGGCTCGACGAGCTGCTCGCCGTCGCGAGCGTCGAGCGCGCCTATCTCCCCGACGTGCCCGAGGAACGGCTGGCCGAGGTCAGGCGTGCTCTCGTGGCAGCTGACGTCCCCGTCGTCGACGTCGTGGTGGCTGACGAGATCCCGGCCGGACCGGTCGCCTCGGTCGCGGGCGGAGCGGCAACGCTCCAGTTCCTCTGGCCGACCCGGCGGGCGGTCGAGCTGCGGGGTGAGGTCGACGAGAGCGAGGCGAACGGCCTCAGTCTCGCCGTTCTCGTGCGTGCGGGCGGGACGAGCGTGCTGTCGGTCGGCGACCTCGGGGCGGGAGCCCAGGCCGCGCTCCTGCGGACCCCGGCGCTCGCGGCCGTGCTCGACGCCGGAGCCCCCGACGTCACGGTCGTGGCGCACCACGGCTCCCCGGACGCCGATCCCGCGTTCCTCGCCGCCGCGTCCGGCCGGGTCGCGCTCGTGAGCGTCGGCGCCGACAACCGCTACGGTCATCCCGCGCCGTGGGTGCTGACCGCGATCGACGAGGCGGGGAGCCTGCCCGTGCGCACCGATCTCTGCGGAACCGTGACCGTCCGGCGCGCGGACGGCGGACGGCTCGAGGTGACACGGTGCGTCCCGCCAGCGCAGACGCCGGCGCGCGCGCCGGGATCGCCGGCACCGACATCGAGGACCAGTACCGCCGCTGCGCCCACGCGTGCGCCCGAGGCTAGAGCGAGCGGATGGCGCCGCCGTCGACGAGATGGTCGGCCCCCGTGATGTTGTCGGCGCGCCCGGAGAGCAGGAAGCAGATGAGGCTTGCGACCTCCTCGGGCTCCGAGATCCGGCCCGTGACCATCCCGACCTGTGCCGGCGCTCCGGCGACGACGGCATCGATCGGGACGTTCATGGCCGCCGCGAGCTGGCCGCCGAGGCCGTGCTCGGACTGCCACATCGCGGTGCGGGTCGGCCCAGGGGAGACCGTGTTGACGCGGACGCCCAGCCGCGCCAGCTCGGCCGCCAGCCCAGCCGTCAGGGCCGACAGCGCCGCCTTCGCGACGTTGTAGGCGAGCGGCGGACCGTCCGGCCGTCGGGCGCCGATGGATGACACGTTGACGATCGCGCCGCCGTTCCTGCCCAGCAGGGGCAGGGCGGCGCGGGTGACCCGGACCGCGCTCATGAGGTTCGTCGCGAGGGCGTCCGCCCAGTCCTCGTCGTCGAGCTCGCCGAACGGGGCGAGGCTGAGGCGAGCGCCTCCGCCGACGTTGTTGACCAGCAGGTCGACGTGCCCGTGCTCGCGTCTCGCGGCCTCGATCAGCCGGGTCGCCCCGTCGGCGGTGGCGAGGTCGGTGGCGACGGTGGTCGTGGCGGCGGCCGTCAGGTCCGGGGTGGGACGTCGGGCAGCCGCGACCACCACGGCTCCCTCGTCGCGGAGCGCGCGGACGGTCGCGAGCCCGATGCCACGGCTCGCCCCGGTGACGACGGCGATCTTCCCGGCAAGGTCCAGGTCCATGTCTCTTCTCCTTAGTTGAACTACAGGTACACAACTTGGACGCGAGGGAGCGACGTGAGGAGTCGCGCAGCGCGACGGTTCGGGGGTGGTCAGAGAGGGGCGAGTGCGACGGCGATCGATCGCTTGAGGGCGGACGGGTCCGTCCGGGCCTTCGACAGGAGCTGGAGGCCGACCAGCGTCGTCAGCAGGTGGGTCGCGACGGCCTCCGGGTCCAGGTCGTCGCGCAGCTCGCCGGCGGCCTGGGCGGTGCGGATCGCGTCGAGGAAGGTCGCGGTGGTCCGCTCGAACATGGCGCGCACGCGATCGGTCGCGTCCTCGTCGAACCCAGCCAGCTCGGCCGCGGTGTTGACGGCGAGGCAGCCCCGACGGTCCGGGTCGGCCGCGTTCATGTCGACCATCAGGACGAGCGCGTTCGCGATGCGCTCCTTGACGGGTCCCGGTCGAGCGAGCGCCTCGTCGACGAGGATCGCCTGCTGGTCGCGGTAGCGGTCGAGTGCCCGGCCGAACAGCTCCCGCTTGCTGCCGAAGGCGTGGTAGAGGCTGCCCTTGCCCATGCCGACCGCATCGACGAGGTCCTGCGGGCTGGTACCGCGATAGCCCTGGCGCCAGAACAGGTCCATGGCGCGGTCGATCGCGGTGTCCTCGTCGATCTTGCGCGGTCGTCCCACGGGGCAAGGCTATCCCATTTGTGTACCTGTGAGTCAAGAAATGGTCGGCCGGGGCGGGCGGCTGTGGATCCGGCGGCGTCGATGTCGGTGGCGTCTGGCAGTCTTGACGCGTGCCTCCAGCCCGCCGCGCCTCCGTCGCCACCACCACCTGGGACCGGGTCGAGCTCTCCCCGCTCGTCCTCGTCCGGGGCAAGGAGGGTCTGCTCGCCGAGCGCGCCGTCGCCAGCCTCGCTCGGCAGGCCAGGACCCGCGCCGCGGAGTCCGACCCGGGGGCGACCGTCGAGGTGACCCGGATCGAGGCGGCGCAGTACCAGCAGGGCCGGCTCGCGGTCCTCGCATCGCCGTCGCTGTTCGCGGAGCCACGGCACCTGGAGATCGTCGGGCTCGAAGCGCTCAACGACGCCTGTGCCACCGACCTGATCGGCTACCTCGCGGACCCGGCGCCCGACGTCACGCTCGTGCTCACCCACGCCGGCGGCGTCAAGGGCAAGAAGGTGCTCGAGGCCGTCACCGCCGCGGGCGCCGTGGTCGTGCAGTGCGACGAGATCCCCGAGCGCGAGAAGGGATCCTTCGTCTCGGGCGAGTTCGCCCGGGCGCGCCGACGCATCGCGGGGGAGGCGGTCGTCGCGCTGGTCCAGGCGGTCGGCTCCGACCTGCGCGAGCTCGCCGCCGCCGCCGCCCAGCTCGTGAGCGACACGACGGGGACCGTCGACGTCGACGTCGTCAACCGCTACTACGGCGGACGAGTCGAGGCCACGGGCTTCCGGGTCGCCGACGCGGCGGTGGCGGGGCAGGAGGGTGAGGCGCTCGCGCTCGTGCGGCACGCGATGGCGAGCGGGACCGACCCGGTGCCGCTGGTCGCCGCGATGGCGCTCAAGCTGCGCACCATGGCGAAGGTCGCGGGCTCCAGCGGTCGCCCGGGTGCCCTGGCCGGGGTCGCGCCGTGGCAGATCGACCGCGCCCGCAAGGAGCTGCGTGGCTGGACTCCCGAGGGGCTCGCCTCCGCGATCCTCGCGGTGGCCTCCGCCGACGCGGAGGTCAAGGGCGAGGGACGCTCGGCGTCGTTCGCCATCGAGCGGGCCGTCCGCCGCGTCGCCCAGGCTCGCGGTACACGCTGACGGCGCCGGCGCCGCTGGAAGGTCCCCCAGCTCGGCGCCGGTCGACCTCCCGCGAACCTCCCGCGACCTCCCGCGACCTCCCGCGAGTCGTGCCTCGGTGCCGTTCGACGCCGAGACGCTCACAGCCGAACGGCGCCGCCCCCGAGGGAAGCGGCGCCGTTCGGCGGTGGCGCGGTGTGCGCCGAGGTGCTGATCGTCAGAGAGCGGCGACCTGGAGCGCGAGAGCCGACTTGCGGTTCGCGGCCTGGTTCTTGTGGATGACGCCCTTGCTCACGGCCTTGTCGAGCTTGCGGGACGCGACGCGCAGGGCCTCGGTGGCCTTGTCCTTGTCGCCCTCGGCGATGGCCTCGCGCGTCTTGCGCACGTAGGTCTTCAGCTCGGACTTGACGGCCTTGTTGCGCAGGCGCGCCTTCTCGTTGGTGCGGTTGCGCTTGATCTGCGACTTGATGTTTGCCACGTGTGTGAACTTCCGGTTCGGCTGACTGGGTCGGCGAGGGTTCTCCAGCGGCCGGGACAAGGCGTGGGGCACCTCGGAGAAGCCACAGGGAGCGAGCCGGCCGACCCGTGCGGGCGCCAGGCTCGACCCACGATCGTACCAGTAGAACTCGGGGGCGCCCGCTACCGACCGTCACCAGCCGTGATGCTCGCGCAGGACGAGGACGACCGCGTCGAATCGGTCGCGCGGGAGCACGCCACCCTCACGCCGCACGGCTCTCGCGTCGACGAGCAGCAGCCGGTCGATCCGCACCTCGCTCGGACGCCCCTTGCGGTCCCACTCGCCGGTCCCGATGTCCATCCAGACCTTGCCGTCCCGCTGGCGGATGACGCCCCGGTCGGCGCGATCCTGCGACGTGAGCTGGATCCCGATCAGGCCGTGGCCGTCCGGGCCGCCGTGCCCGACGACGAGCATCGGACGGTCCTTGCCCTGCGTCGGGTCGTCCTCGTACGGCACCCAGCCCCAGACGATCTCGCCCGGGTCGGGGTCACCGTCGTCCTCCGGCGCGTAGGACAGGCGCGGTGCCGGCATCGTCAGCAGGTCGTACTCGATCGTTCCCAGCACGGGCGGCGGGTAGCCGCCGGCCCCGGGCGCCGCCACCTGGGGCGCGGCCTCCCGGGAGGGCGCCGCCGCCGGGATCGTGGGCGTCGCGGTCGCGGTGGGGCCGGAGCCCCCGTCCGGCGCACCCGACCCACTCGGCGTACTCGGCTTCGGGCCGGTGCGCGACGGACCCGGCCGGCTGCCCGGACGGGACGTGGCGGGACGGCTCGCGGGACGTGCCGGGCGGGTCAGCGCGCGGGTGACGGACGTGATCAGGTCGACGAGTCGCACGCGAACACCCTAGGACGAGCGACGTTCACGGGAACAGCAGCGTGTCACCGACGACCTGGGTGAACGCGCCGAGGAGCTGCGCGGTCGAGGTCGCGGAGTAGACCCCGCCGTCCCCGCCGTTCGCGTCCACGAGCTGCTGCATGGCCGCGGTGTCGGCCTCGCCCATGCCGAACATCATGAGGGCGACCGGTCGGTCGGGGTCGAGCTCGGAGCTGAGCGCCGCCACGGCCTCCTCCAGGCTGAGCGCCCCCGGCGCGTCCTCGTCGCGGCCGTCCGTGAACAGCAGGACCAGGTTCGTCCGCTCCGGGTCCCACGCCTCGCGCACGGCACGCACCGCGTCGACGGTCGTGGAGTTGAGCGCGGTCCCGGCGTCGCCGACGACCTGCGCCTGCGTCGCCCCGGCGATGAGCGCGTCGAGGTTCTCCCCGGTCTCGGCGATCGGGACGAGCTCGCGGTGGTGGACCCCCGGCTCCATGTCGAACGAGAACTCCCACAGCCCGACCCTCGTGATCGGGTTGAGGGTGTGGACGAGCGTGGCGAACGCCTGGGTCACCGTCTGGATGAGGGTCGTCCCACCGTCCTGCGTCGTGCGGCCCATCGAGCCGGAGACGTCGAGCACGGTGAGCGAGTTGCCGGGCAGGTTCCCCTCGCCGCCGAGCGCGAACGCCGGCCGGAGCACGGCCTCGCCGGCCGACGGCAGCGCGGGCACCTCGACGGTGCCGCGCGACCCGTCGGCGCCACCGGCGCCGCCCGCCCCGCCCGACCCGTCGACGCCGCCCGCGCCACCGGCGCCGAGGGCGACCGTCGCGACCCCGGGGTCGACCAGCCCGGCCGCGGCCCGCGCCGCCGACCCCTCGGGCGAGGCGAGGGCCTCCAGCAGCGCGACCGCCCCCGGAAGCCCCGTGTCCCCGATCCACGGGTGCTCGAGCACCGGCGCCCCGTCCGCGGTCACGAGCACGACGCCGGTCTCCGCGGTGACGTCCCGCTGCTCCATCACCCGCACGATCCCGGGCGGCACGGGTCCGGCGACGTCGGCATCGGCGACCTCGGTCGTGGTCGCGAGGGCGCCGGCCGCCGCGGCGAGCCCGAGGTACTGGTCACCCGTCGCGGCCTGCGTCGCCGCGGACAGGAGCCCGGCCAGCGACATCGTGACGGCCGACGTCGCGTCCGGCAGCTCGACGGGCAGCCCGCCGACCGTGCCGCCGTCCCGGGCGAGCACGCCCCACGCGAGCGGCGTCCCGGCCTCGGCACCCGCCGCGGCGATCGCTCCGGCGGTGGCCGGCTCCGCCACCATGACGACGGGGCTCCACGCCGTCGACGGGGCGGCGACCGCCTGCTCGGCGCTCGCCGCGAGCGCGTACTCCCGCGAGTCCGGGATCCAGGCGTCGACCGTCCCGGCCTCGAGCATCTCCGCCCCTTCCGCGCCGCTCACGACGGTGACATCGAGCGTGACGCAGGCGTCGTCGGCCAGCTCCTCGAGCACGGGCGCGACGGCGTCGACCGCGGCGACGCGCAGCTGCGACCGCTCGGCGCAGACGTCACCCGCGTCGACCACCCCGTCGGCGGCACCCGCACCCGCCCCGTCGGAGGGGTCGGTCGCCGACGGCCGCGCGGACGGCGACGCCGGGTCCCCGGCCGCCGCGCGGTCGCCGCCGACCGCGGTCGCGACGACGACCGTCGCCGCCGTCGACGCGACCAGCACGCCGAGTCCGATGAGTGCCGGCGTGAGCCAGCGGCGTCGTTCGGGTGTGTGCGAGTAACGACCCATGTCAGCAGCCCCCTGCGTCCGTGTCTGCGCCGAGTGCGCAGTGTCGCCGTCGAGCCTAGACCAGTCGGGGCGGTCCGGGTCGGTCCGGCTCGGTTCGAGACGGGTGGGGGCGGGAGGGGTTCGTCCGGGTCGTCCCTACGACGACGAGACGAGCCGCGCGATCCCGACGATGAGGAACAGACCGAACGCCGCGCCGCCCGAGGCGATCGCCGCGAGCGTGTACCCGGTCAGGCCGCCGAGCCCGAGCCGGGGCATGACGGTCCGCTCGGCCCCCGGGACGATGACCTCGATCGCCTGGCCGTCGGGTGTCGTCGCGTGGACGACGTTGTCCGGGTGCTCGCCCGTCCGCTCCATCTGCGCCAGCCGCCCCAGGACCTGCGTCCGGCGGATCGCGAGCATGACGACGGGGACCGCGAGCACCGCCCCGATCCCGCGCAGCACCCACGCGCCGACCCCGTCCATGCCGAGCGTGGCCAGGAGCAGGAGGAGCACCATCGCGGCGCCGATGAGGAGCACGACGAGCGTCGGCGTCGCGATCGCTCGACTGCCGCTGCGACCGAACGAGGCCCAGTCGGGTCCCTGCTGGCTGCTCATGCACCAAGGCTCGCACACGCCGGGGCGCAATTCCCTCGCGGGTCGTGGGACCATGAGCAGTCCCCGTCCTCGTCCCGGAGTCAGCGTGCCCATTCCGTCCCGCGAGCTCGCCGCCAGCATCCTGCCGTCGGCGACGGCGCCGCACCTGCTGCGCAACTTCTGCATCATCGCCCACATCGACCACGGCAAGTCGACGCTCGCCGACCGCATGCTCCAGAAGACCGGTGCCGTCGACGAGCGGGCCATGCGCGCGCAGTACCTCGACCGGATGGACATCGAGCGCGAGCGCGGCATCACGATCAAGTCGCAGGCCGTGCGCATGCCGTGGGCCGTGATCGAGGAGGTCGACGGCCGCCCGGTCGAGCGCGCCTACGCGCTCAACATGATCGACACCCCCGGGCACGTCGACTTCACCTACGAGGTCTCCCGCTCGCTCGCCGCGTGCGAAGGCGCGATCCTCCTGGTCGACGCGGCGCAGGGGATCGAGGCCCAGACCCTGGCGAACCTCTACCTCGCCCTCGAGAACGACCTCACGATCATCCCGGTCCTCAACAAGATCGACCTGCCGGCGGCGCAGCCGGAGAAGTACGCGGAGGAGCTCGCCAACCTCATCGGCGGCGACCCCGAGGACTGCCTGCGCGTCTCCGGCAAGACCGGCGCCGGTGTCGAGGAGCTGCTCGACCGGATCGTCGCGGACATCCCGGCGCCGGTCGGCAACTCGGACGCGCCGGCCCGCGCCATGATCTTCGACTCGGTCTACGACACCTACCGCGGCGTCGTCACCTACGTCCGCGTCGTCGACGGCAACCTGCACCCGCGCGAGCGCATCCTCATGATGTCGACGGGCGCCACCCACGAGCTGCTCGAGATCGGCGTGTCCGCGCCCGAGCCGACGCCGACGAAGGGCCTCGGCGTCGGTGAGGTCGGCTACCTCATCACGGGCGTCAAGGACGTGCGCCAGTCGCGCGTCGGCGACACGGTCACGAACGCGCACAAGCCCGCGTCGGCCGAGCTGGGCGGCTACCAGGACCCGAAGCCGATGGTGTTCTCCGGGCTCTACCCGATCGACGGCTCCGACTACCCGGCGCTGCGCGACGCCCTGGACAAGCTCAAGCTCAACGACGCCGCGCTCGTCTACGAGCCCGAGACCTCGGCCGCGCTCGGCTTCGGCTACCGGTGCGGCTTCCTCGGGCTGCTCCACCTCGAGATCGTCCGCGAGCGGCTCGAGCGCGAGTTCAACCTCGACCTCATCTCGACGGCGCCCAACGTCGTCTACGAGGTCACGATGGAGGACGGCACCGGCCACGTCGTGACCAACCCGAGCGAGTACCCGGCGGGCAAGATCAAGGAGGTCCGCGAGCCGGTGGTCCGGGCGACCATCCTCACGCCGAACGAGTTCGTCGGCGCGATCATGGAGCTGTGCCAGTCCCGGCGCGGCACGATGCTCGGGATGGACTACCTGTCCGAGGACCGGGTCGAGATGCGCTACACGCTGCCGCTCGCCGAGATCGTGTTCGACTTCTTCGACCAGCTCAAGTCCCGCACGCGCGGCTACGCGTCGCTCGACTACGAGACGACGGGCGACCAGCAGGCCGACCTCGTCAAGGTCGACATCCTGCTCCAGGGCGAGACGGTCGACGCGTTCAGCGCCATCGTCCACCGGGACAAGGCGTACGCGTACGGCGTCATGATGGCCGGCAAGCTCAAGGAGCTGATCCCGCGCCAGCAGTTCGAGGTCCCGATCCAGGCGGCCGTCGGCTCCCGGATCATCGCCCGCGAGACGATCCGCGCCATGCGCAAGGACGTCCTCGCCAAGTGCTACGGCGGCGACATCTCCCGCAAGCGCAAGCTCCTGGAGAAGCAGAAGGAGGGCAAGAAGCGGATGAAGACGATCGGCCGGGTCGACGTCCCGCAGGAGGCCTTCATCGCTGCGCTCTCCTCCGACGCCCCCACGGGCAAGGACAAGGACGCGCGCAAGTGAGGCTGCCCGACGGCGAGGACGCGCCGTCGGACGGGACGCTGCCCGCCAGCGCGGCGGTCGGGGCGCACGAGCGCGACTTCGGGGTCTACCTCCACGTGCCGTTCTGCCGCGTCCGCTGCGGCTACTGCGACTTCAACACCTACACGGCGCGCGAGCTGGGCGGCGGGGCCGACCAGGACTCCTACGCGGCGACGGCGTCGGCCGAGGTGGCGCTGGCGGCGCGCGCGCTGCGCGCGAGCGGCGCCCCCGACCGTCCCGTGTCGACCTTCTTCCTCGGCGGCGGGACGCCGACGCTGCTCCCGCCGCGCGACCTCGCGGCCATGCTCGGCGCCGTCCGCGACGCGTGGGGGATCGTGGCCGGGGCCGAGATCACGACGGAGGCCAACCCCGACTCGGTCGACGCGGCGGATCTCGAGGCCCTGGCCGCCGCGGGGTTCACGCGCGTCTCGTTCGGCGTCCAGTCCTTCGTGCCCGAGGTGCTCGCGACGCTCGACCGCACGCACGACCCAGCGCGCGTCCCGCTCGTCCTGCGGTGGGCGCGCGACGCTGGCCTCTCGGTCTCGCTCGACCTCATCTACGGCACGCCGGGGGAGAGCCTCGCCGACTGGCGGGTCAGCCTCGAGGGGGCGCTCGCGCTCGAGCCGGACCACGTCTCGGCCTACGCGCTCACCGTCGAGCCCGGGACGGCGCTGCACCGCCGTGTCGCGCGCGGCGAGCTCCCGGCGCCGACGGGGGACGACGAGGCCGACAAGTACGAGCTGGCCGATGGCCTGCTCGCGGCCGGCGGGTACGACTGGTACGAGATCTCCAACTGGGCGCGCACGCCGGCCGACCGGTGCCGGCACAACCTCGCGTACTGGCGCGGCGCCGACTGGTGGGGGATCGGGCCGGGCGCGCACAGCCACGTCGGCGGCGTGCGCTGGTGGAACGTCAAGCACCCGCGCGCCTACGCCGGCCGGCTGGCCGCCGGGCGCTCGCCCGCGGCCGCGCGCGAGATCCTCGACGACGACGCCCGCGTGCTCGAGGACGTCCTGCTCGGCACGCGCCTGGCCGACGGGTACGAGCTCGCGCGCCTGCGCCCGGCCGCGCGGGCCGAGGTCGCCGGGCTGGTCCGGGACGGGCTGGCCACGCTCGACCCGGCGGACGGGGGACGGCTGCGGCTCACGCTGCGCGGGCGGCTGCTCGCCGACACGGTCGTGCACCGGCTCACCGCCTGACCTCACCGCCAGCTTCGTCGTCCGACCTCACCTCCGCCCGCCCCGCGTCCCCCCACCCCGCCGCCGCCCACCAGATGACGCGCCCCGGGCGCTTCTTGACATCGACGGTGCCGAACGGTTCAGTTGCAACGTTCAGCGGCGTTCGTCGCTGCCCGGACGTGCGGCTCCTGCCGCGCACCCCGCCCGACCCTTCGAGAGGACGAGCCCGCGCATGAGCGAGCCGATCAACCCCGACGACCAGCGTCCGTCCGAGCCGACGTCCAACCCCTACGGGGTTCCCTCGGCCGGTGAGCCGCAGCCCGGCGCGTACGGCACCCCGCCCCCGCCGGCCTCCGCGTACCCGCCCGCCGGCCCCGGTGGTTACCAGGCCGGTACCCCCGCCCCCGGCTACGGCCCGCAGGACGGCTTCCCGCCGCCCCCGCCCGTCTCCGGCTACGGCGCCGTCCCGCCCGCCGCCGACCCCAACGACATCGGTCAGTCGCTCGGCTGGGCCTGGCGCAAGTTCTCCGAGAACGCCGGCGCGCTCATCGTCTCGCACCTGCTGTGGGGCCTCGGCATCGGCGTCGTCGTCTGGATCATCGCGCTCGTGGCGGTCCTCCCGTCCATGACGATCAACACCAGCTCCGACGCCGGGTTCGCCGCCGCCGGCTCGCTCGGCATCGGCATGACGATCGTGCTCGGCATCGCGACGTTCGTCCTCGCCTCGCTCGCCCAGATCGGCCTCATCAACGGCTACCTGGCGATCACCGACGGCCGCAAGGTCGCGATCGGCGACTTCTTCAAGTTCCGCAACGTCGGCCAGGCCCTGATCCTCGGCCTCATCGTGGGTGTCGCCGCCGGTCTCGTGTCCTTCACCTACATCGGCTACTACGTCGTGCTGTTCTTCACGATCTACGCCATGTTCTTCGTGATCGACCGCAGCCAGAGCTTCCAGGACGCGCTCAAGAACAGCGCGCAGCTCGCGCTCAAGTTCGTCGTGCCGACGATCCTCATCCTCCTCATCGTCGGTCTCGTCGCCCCGCTCGGCGCGATCGTCTGCTTCATCGGTCTCCTCGTGACGATGCCGTGGGCCTACCTCGCGCTCACCTACCAGTACCGCCGCCTCACGGGCGGCTACGTCGCTCCCTGAGCGCCATCGCATGACGACGCCAGAGGATCCCTACGGCGCACCGCCGCCGCCCGGTCCGTACGGCAGCCCGAGCCAGCCGGGTCCCTCAGGGGGCCCGGCTGGTCCGTCTCTGCCACCCCTTCCAGCCGACCGACCCGTGCTCGACGCCGTCGGCGACGGCGTCGGCTTCGTGTCGGGCCCGCCGGTCGGCCGGTTCGCCGGCCCGCCGGGCGTCGTCCCCGTGTCGGCGACGCGGGCCGTGTCCGACGCGCTGAGCATGTTCCCGCGCGGCGTCGGCACGCTGTGCGGGCTGGTCGCGGTCGTATGGGTGGCGCTCGCGGCGCTCAGCCTCCCGCTCCGGCTTCTCACCGGCGACCCCGGGTTCCTGGCCAACGGCGCGGTGCTCCTCGGCACGTGGTCCGGCTGGCGCACCTACCTCGTCGGTGCCGCCGCGATGCTGCTCTCCGGGCTCGTCACGGGCGTCCTCACGCTCCTCCTCGCGCGCGGCGCGCTCCGGGTGGTGCGGACGGGTGCCCTGCGGTTCGCTGACTGCTGGTCGCTGCCGCGCGGCTGGTTCGGCTACGCCGGCGTGATCGCCGTGCTCACCCTGCTGCCGGCGCTCGCGCCGGCGTCGAGCACGTCGCCCGTCTCGGTGTCGTCGGCCGTCGCCCTGGTCTGCCTGGTCGCGTCGCTCGGGCTGGCGTTCGCGCCGTTCGCGCTCTCGGACGACCCCGGCCGGGCCGGTGCCGCGATCGGCGCCTCCCTCCGTCTCGTCCGGGAGAACCTCGGCCAGACGCTCCTGCTGGCGCTGCTCTGCCTCGTGGTCCTCGCGCTGGGTGCCCTGGCGTGCTTCGTCGGCCTGGTGGTCGCGATCCCGGTGGCCGTGACCGCCTACGCCCGGCTCTACGTCGCGATCCGCGGCGAGGAGGTCGTCATCGTCTGACGGCGCCCCGGGCCCGCCGTGCGGCAAGCCCCGCCGCCGTCAGTCCCCGTCGCCGACCGTGACGAAGTCGACGAGCTCCTCGACGCGGCCGAGCAGCGCCGGCGACAGGTCGCGGTAGTCGCGGACCTGGCGCAGGATCCGGCGCCAGCCCTGCGCGACGTCGGCGGGGGAGCCGGTCGGCCAGCCCAGCGCCCGCAGCGTCCCGACCTTGATGTCGGTGCCGCGCGGCACGTCCGGCCACGCCCGCAGCCCGACCCGCTCGGGTCGCACGGCCTGCCAGACGTCGACGTACGGGTGGCCGAGCACGCGCACGTGCGCCGCGGCCGGTCCGAGAGCGCGCAGCGCGTCGTCGGCCAGGCGCCGCTCCTTCGAGCCGGGCACGAGATGGTCGAGCAGGACGCCGGCCCGGCGGGTCGACCCCGGCTGGAAGCCGGTGAGCACCTCGGCCAGGTGGTCGGCGCCCTCGAGCAGTTCGACGACGATCCCCTCCAGGCGCAGGTCGTCGCCCCAGACCTTCTCGACGAGCTCCGCGTCGTGCTTGCCCTCGACCCAGATCCGCGAGGCGCGGGCGACCCGCGCCCTCGCTCCCGCCACCGCGAGCGATCCCGACGCCGTCCGCGCACGCGGCGCCGACGCCGTCACCCGGGGCGGCCGGACCAGCCGGACGGGTGCCCCGTCGAGCCAGAACCCGGCGCCGAGCGCGAACGAGCGGCGACGCCCGGCGCGGTCCTCGAGCACGACGACGTCGCCGCCGTTCGTGCGCTCCAGCGCCATGATCTCGCCGACGAACCCGGTCGCGACGTCCTCGACCACGAGGCCGGGCACGGCGAGCTCGTCCCGCGTCGGCCGACGCGCTCCCGTCCGGACGCGCGGGTCGGCCGCCTGGCCGCGCCCGCCGCCGGCCAGTACGTCGGCACCGTACGGGTCGCCGGGGAAGGAGAGGGTCCGATCGGTCACGCTGGAGGCTAACCCGCCCGATGTCGCGCGCGCCGGGAGGCGCGCTGGCACGCGGGCGTAGAATTGGCACTCGCGGTCGGTGAGTGCTGACCGCGCCGCGCTGCGTCGGGTGAGCGTCGGGTCAGCGTCAGCGAGGAGGAGCGATGAGCACGAAGAACCGTCGGCTCGACGTCCTGCGCGCCATCGTCTCCGACTACGTCTCGACCCAGGAGCCGGTCGGCTCGCGCGCGCTCGTCGAGCGGCACGCACTGGGCGTCTCCCCGGCGACCATCCGCAACGACATGGCCGCGCTGGAGCAGGAGGGGTACATCGCCCAGCCGCACACGTCGGCCGGGCGGATCCCGACGGACGCCGGCTACCGGCTGTTCGTCGACCACCTCGCCGCGCTCAAGGCGCTCAGCCCGGCCGAGCGGCGCGCGATCGAGACCTTCCTGTTCGAGGCGGTCGACCTCGACGACGCGGTCGAGCGCACCGTGCGGCTCCTCGCGCAGCTCACGCAGCAGGCGGCGGTCGTGCAGTACCCGTCGCTGCGCCGCTCGGCGCTGCGCCACCTCGAGGTGGTGCCGCTGGCGAACGGCCGCGTCATGACCGTCATCATCACCGACTCCGGCCGCGTCGAGCAGCGCACCGTGACGCTGCCGGACGGCGCCGCGGCGCCGGACGAGGCCGAGGTGGCCGACCTGCGGGTCCGGTTCAACGTCGCCGCGGCCGGCCGGCGGATGCCCGAGCTCGGGCTCAGCCTGCGCGCGGTCCCGGACGTCGTGGCGCCCGGCGTCGCGGAGCTCGCCCGACAGATCGCCGAGGTCGTCGTCGAGACGCTCACGGAGGAGGTCGAGGACCGCCTCGTCATGGCGGGCCACAGCCACCTCACGCGCTCGCCGCTCGACTTCTACCACGGCCTCCAGCCCGTCCTCGAGGCGCTGGAGGAGCAGGTCGTCCTCATGAACCTGCTCGCCGACGTCGCGTCGGAGGGCGAGGCGGGCGGCGACGTCACGGTGCGGATCGGCGCCGAGAACGGCTACTCCCCGCTCGCGCACGCGTCGCTCGTCGCTGCCCCCTACGGCCGCGAGGGCACGGGGGATGCGCTCGCCTACCTCGGCGTGCTCGGGCCGACCCGGATGGACTACCCCGGCACCATGGCGGCCGTGCGAGCCGTCGCACGCTACCTGTCCCGATTCGTCTCGCCGCTCGAGTGAGCCCCGACCACCCGGCCGCTCGCCCGACCGACGCCACCAGCTCGACCGACCGTCCGTTCCCTCGCACTACAGGAGCCCATCGCTCGTGACCGACTACTACGAGATCCTCGGCGTCTCGCGTGACGCCACCACCGAGGAGATCAAGCGCGCCTACCGGAAGCTGGCGCGCCAGTACCACCCGGACGTCGCCGGCGAGGAGTCCGCCGAGAAGTTCAAGGAGGTGACGATGGCGGCCGAGGTCCTCACGGACCCGGAGAAGCGCCGGATGTACGACCTCGGTGGACCCTCGGCGTTCGGCGCCGGCGGAGCCGGCGGCCCCGGGATGGGCGGCTTCGGCTTCGGTGACCTGTTCGAGACGCTGTTCAACACGGCCGGCGCGACGGCCCGCGGTCCCGTTCCGCGCTCGCGGCGCGGCCAGGACGCGCTCGTGCGGATCGACCTCGACCTGGCCGAGGCCGCGTTCGGCGTGCACCGGGACCTCACGGTCGAGACGGCCGTCGTGTGCGGCACGTGCCACGGCTCCTGCGCGCGCCCGGGCACCTCGCCGCGACCGTGCAGCGTGTGCGGCGGCCGCGGCATGGTCCAGCGCGTGGCGCGCTCCTTCCTCGGCAACGTCATGACGCAGGCGCGCTGCGACGCCTGCCAGGGCTACGGCTCGACGATCCCCGAGCCCTGCCTCGAGTGCTCCGGCGAGGGCCGCGTCCGCACTCGGCGGACGATCGGCGTCGACGTGCCGGCCGGCGTCGAGACCGGGTCGCGGATCAAGCTGACCGGGCAGGGCGAGGTCGGTCCTGGTGGTGGTCCCGCCGGTGACCTCTACGTCGAGGTGCGCGAGCTGCCGCACCCGGTGTTCACGCGCCGCGGCGACGACCTGCACTGCACCGTGAGCCTGCCCATGACGGCGGCGGCGCTGGGGACGGTGCTGACGGTCGAGTCGCTCGACGGCCAGCTCGACCTCGACATCGCGCCCGGCACGCAGCCGGACGAGGTGCTGACGCTGCGCGGCAAGGGCATGGGCCGGCTGCGCGGGCACGGCCGCGGGGACCTGCACGTCCACCTCGACGTCCAGGTGCCGACCAAGCTCGACGAGCGCCAGCAGGAGCTGCTGCGCGAGCTCGCCGGGCTGCGCGGCGAGGAGTCGCCGGCCGCGCGCCTGGCCCCCGTCGGGGCCGGGATGTTCGCCCGGTTGCGCGACAAGCTGGCGGGGCGCTCGTGACGGCGCAGCCGGGCGCGGAGTCGCGCACGCCGGTGGTGCACCGGCTCGAGCTCGCCGACGGCGTCGACCCGCGCGCGCTCCTGGGGCCGGCCGACGAGGTGCTGCGCGCCGTCGAGCGCGGGTTCCCCGCCGTCGACGTGCACGCCCGCGACCGCCTGCTCACGCTCGAGGGCCCGCGCGGCGAGGTGGAGCTGGCCGCGCGCCTGCTCGAGGAGCTGTCGCAGATCTCGATGGCGGCCCAGCCGCTGTCCGCCGACGCCGTCGACCGCGCGATCGCCATGCTGCGCTCGCCGGCCGCGACGTCGCCGGCGAGCGTCATGACGACGAACATCCTCTCGGCGCGCGGCAAGACGATCCGCCCCAAGACCGTCGGGCAGAAGGAGTACGTCGAGGCGATCGACCGCAACACGGTCACCTTCGGCATCGGCCCCGCCGGAACGGGCAAGACCTACCTCGCGATGGCGAAGGCCGTCCAGGCGCTCCAGAACAAGGAGGTCTCGCGCCTCCTCCTCACGCGTCCGGCGGTCGAGGCGGGGGAGCGGCTCGGCTTCCTGCCCGGCACGCTCACCGAGAAGATCGACCCCTACCTGCGCCCGCTCTACGACGCGCTGCACGACATGCTCGACCCGGACTCGATCCCGCGGCTCATGGCCTCCGGCGTCATCGAGGTCGCGCCGCTGGCGTACATGCGCGGTCGGACGCTGAACGGCGCGTTCATCGTGCTCGACGAGGCCCAGAACACCAGCCCCGAGCAGATGAAGATGTTCCTCACCCGCCTCGGCTTCGGCTCGAAGATGGTGGTGACGGGCGACGTGACGCAGGTCGACCTGCCGGGCGGGACCCGCTCGGGGCTGCGCGTGGTGACCGAGATCCTCGACGGGATCGACGACATCGCGTTCTGCCGCCTCACCTCGGCCGACGTCGTGCGCCACCGCCTCGTCGGCGACATCATCGACGCCTACGCTCGGTGGGACAAGGAGGACCGGTGAGCATCGAGATCAGCAACGAGACCGAGTACCCGGTCGACGAGACCGAGTTCGCGGCGCTCGGGCGCTACGTGCTCGACCAGATGCACGTGCACCCGCAGGCCGAGCTGTCGATCATCTTCGTCGACGTCCCGGCCATGACCGAGCTCCACGTGCGGTGGATGGACGAGCCCGGGCCGACCGACGTCATGTCCTTCCCGATGGACGAGCTTCGTCCGGGGACGGAGGACTCGCCGAGCGCCGAGGGGATCCTCGGCGACATCGTCGTCTGCCCCGAGGTCGCGACCGCGCAGGCCGCGGCCGCCGGGCACTCGGCCGGCGAGGAGATGCTCCTCCTCGTGACGCACGGCATCCTCCACCTGCTCGGGTTCGACCACGCCGAACCCGAGGAGCGCGAGGAGATGTTCGAGCTCCAGCGCACCCTCCTGCTCACCTTCCTGGCGACGCGATGAGCGACGAGACGACCGACCCGACGGGCGACGCGGGCGGCTACGTCCCGCTGACCTTCCCGACGGTCGAGGACCCGGAGACCTACCGCGCGGGGTTCGCCTGCATCGTCGGGCGCCCCAACGCCGGGAAGTCGACGCTCGTCAACGCGCTCGTCGGCACCAAGGTCGCGATCACGTCCGGTCGCCCGCAGACGACGCGGCACACGATCCGCGGCATCGTCAACCGGCCCGACGCCCAGCTCGTGCTCGTCGACACCCCGGGCCTGCACCGGCCGCGGACCCTCCTCGGCACGCGGCTCAACGACCTCGTCGTCGGCACGCTCGCCGAGGTCGACGTCGTCGGCTTCTGCCTTCCCGCCGACCAGAAGATCGGACCGGGCGACGACTTCATCGCGCGCATGCTCGAGGGGGTGAGCACCCCCGTCGTCGCGATCGCGACGAAGGCGCAGACCGTCGAGCCCTCCCGCCTGATCGAGCACCTCATCGACATCGAGGAGCTGGGCCGGGCGCACGCGGCGGACGGGTTCGCCGCCATCGTGCCGGTGAGCTCGCTCGAGGCGTACCAGGTGGACGTCGTGGCCGAGGTCCTGTGCTCGTTCCTGCCGGTCAGCCCGCCGCTCTACCCGGAGGGCGAGCTGACCGACGAGCCCGAGCAGGTCATGGTCGCGGAGCTCGTCCGGGAGGCGGCGCTCGAGGGTGTGCGGGACGAGCTGCCGCACTCCCTCGCCGTCGTCGTGGAGGAGATCAGCCCGCGGCCCGGCCGGCCGGAGGGCAAGGAGCTGCTCGACGTCCAGGTCATCATCTACGTCGAGCGGGACTCGCAGAAGGCCATCGTCATCGGCCGGGGCGGCTCGCGCCTGCGCGAGGTCGGCACCCGGGCCCGTGCGGGGATCGAGGCGCTGCTCGGCACGCGCGTCTACCTCGATCTCCACGTCAAGGTGGCCAAGGACTGGCAGCGCGACCCGAAGCAGCTCCAGCGGCTGGGGTTCTGACGGCGTGGAGCTGAGCACGCCGCGACTCGACCGGGTCCGGGAGCGGTTCGCCCCCGGGACGCTCGCGCGCTCCCGCTGGCGGCTCGCGGTGTGGACGCTCGTCGTGGTGCTCGCCTACGCGGTGGTCGGCGTCCTCGCCGGTCCGCGGTGGAACCCGGAGCCCGTCAGCACCAGCGTGCAGCCCGAGACGGAGTCGGTCTCCGTGCTCGGCAGCACGCCCGGAACCGTGCTCGGCCGGTACGACACGGTGAGCCGGCTCGTCGACCTCCAGCTCGACGGCGCCACGACGCAGGTGCTCATCGTCTCCCCGCTCGGCGTCCCCGAGCCGCTCGCCGATGCCGGCCTGCCGGCCGCGGTCTTCCTCCACGGCGCCGGGACCGGCCTGGCCGAGTCCTTCGCGGAGCACGCCCAGGCCCTCGCGTCGGCCGGCGTCGTCGCCGTCGTGCCGAGCAAGCGGCTCGACACGTACACGACGACGCACCGCGACTACGTCGCGATGGCGGCCGACTACGCGCGCAGCGTCCAGCTCGCGCGCGAGCTGCCCGAGGTCGACCCCGCCCGCGTCGGCCTCTACGCCGAGAGCGAGGGGACGTGGATCGCGCCGATCCTGGCCGTCGACGACCCCGCGATCGCGTTCGTCGCGCTCGTCTCGGCCCCGGTCGTGACGCCGCGCGAGCAGGGGGCCTTCGCCGTCGACGCCTACCTGCGCGAGGTCGGCGTCCCCCGCTCCTTCCTGCGCGCCATCCCGCGAGCCACCGGCGCCCACCTGCCCGGCGGCATCCTCGCCTACGCGGACTTCGACGTCCTGCCCTACCTGCGCGAGCTGACCCAGCCCGTGTTCATGGCGTACGGGACGCAGGATGCCTCCATGCCGACCGTCCAGGGCCCGCAGATCGTGGCCGGCGCACTGCCCGGCGGCGTCGAGCAGCTCATGGTGCGCTACTACGCCGACGCGAACCACGGCATCCGGATCGGGTCGAGCACGGACCCCGTGGTGCCGGACTTCCTTGCCGGGCTGGCGGCCTGGATGATCGACCCGGTCGCCGCGCAGGCCGCCGGTCCCGTCGTGGCCGGGGCCACCCCGCGCCAGGTCCACATGGCCTCGGCCGTCCCGCAGCCGCGTTGGTACGCCGACGGCGAGATGCTCCTGCGCGTCCCCGGCATCTCGGCCGCGGTGGTGATCGGCGGGTTCCTCGTCGTCCTCGCCGGCGCGGTCATCGGTCGCGCGCAGTCCTCGCGGGGGCTGCGCGCCTTCCTCGTGCCCCGCCGACGCGGCCCGCTGGAGGTGCCCGCGTCGGTCCGCGCGCCCGTCGTCGCCGCGGTCCGGTTCTCCGTCGTGACGCTGGTGCTCCTCGTCGCGCTCGTCGCGTACATCGTCGCGGTGGCGCAGCTCGCGCTCGACTACTCCCGCAACGGCTGGGTGGTCTGGGGCGGCTGGGCGCTCGTCCAGCTCCTCGCGGTGGCGTGCGCGCTGTGCGCCGTGCTCACGGCGCGGGCGCTCGTCCGGCACGCGCGCGCGCGTCAGGAGGCGGCCGAGGAGCGGGAGGCGGCGCTCGAGGCGGGCGAGGTCACCGGGCCGCGCACCGGTGCCGTCGCCCGGGCGGCGTCGGGCGTGCGCGAGGCGGGCTGCTGGGCGGTCCTGCTCGGCGCCGGCGGCCTCCTGTTCGTCGCGGCCTACTGGGGCGCCTTCTCTCCGATCTCCTGACCCGAGCGCGGCGGTCGACGCCGGGTGCGTTAGGGTGAACGGGTGCGAACCGCGACACCGCCAGCGCCTCGGCCGACCTCCGGCCTCCTCCTTCGGTGCCGCGACGAGGCCAACTGACGGCCGGCTCCTCGTCGCGGCGATTGTGATGCGCCCGGCCGGCACGTTCGCACCGACACCGAGGACGCCATGAACACCACCGCCGGCAACGTTCCCGCTCGCCCCGCCGCGAGCCCCATGCCACTGACGAAGTACCGCCCGTTCCACCGGGTCAACGGCATCGACCTGCCCGACCGCACGTGGCCCAGCCGCGTCATCACGCAGGCGCCCCGCTGGCTCTCCACCGACCTGCGCGACGGCAACCAGGCGCTCATCGAGCCGATGGACCCCGCGCGCAAGCACCAGATGTTCGACCTGCTGGTCCGGATGGGCTACAAGGAGATCGAGGTCGGCTTCCCGTCGGCCAGCCAGACGGACTACGACTTCGTCCGCTCGCTCATCGAGACCGACTCGATCCCGCAGGACGTGACGATCTCGGTCCTCACCCAGGCCCGGACCGACCTCATCGAGCGCACCGTCCAGTCGCTCAAGGGCGCGCACCACGCGACGGTGCACCTCTACAACGCGACGGCTCCCGTGTTCCGCAACGTCGTGTTCCGCACGGACCGCGCCGGGACCAAGGAGATCGCGACGTCGGGGACGCGCGACGTCATGGACTTCTACGCGAAGTACCTGGACGGGGACGACATCGTGCTCGGCTACGAGTACAGCCCCGAGATCTTCATCGACACCGAGATCGACTTCGCGCTCGAGGTCTGCGAGTCCGTCATGGACGTGTGGGAGCCGGAGGCCGGACGCGAGATCGTCCTCAACCTGCCCGCGACCATCGAGCGCGCGACGCCGAACGTCTACGCCGACCAGATCGAGTGGATGTCGCGGCACCTGTCGCGGCGCGAGTTCGTGTGTCTCTCGGTCCACCCGCACAACGACCGGGGGACCGCCGTCGCGGCGGCCGAGCTGGCCGTCATGGCCGGCGCCGACCGGATCGAGGGCTGCCTGTTCGGCCAGGGCGAGCGCACCGGGAACGTCGACCTGGTGACGCTGGGGATGAACCTCGTCTCCCAGGGCGTCGACGCCGGCATCGACTTTTCGGACATCGACGACGTGCGCCGCACGGTCGAGCACTGCACGCAGATGGACGTCCACCCGCGCCACCCGTACGGCGGGGACCTCGTCTACACGGCCTTCTCCGGCTCGCACCAGGACGCGATCAAGAAGGGCCTGACCAAGCGCGCCGAGGACGTGGCGGCCGCGCTCGGCGACGAGGGCGCCGTGCCGTGGGACGTGCCGTACCTGCCGGTCGACCCGCGCGACGTCGGCCGCTCCTACGAGGCCGTCATCCGGGTCAACAGCCAGTCCGGCAAGGGCGGCATCGCCTACCTCATGTCGACCGAGCGTCACCTGGACCTGCCGCGTCGGCTGCAGATCGAGTTCTCCCGGATCGTCCAGCAGCACACGGACACCGGCGGCGGCGAGGTCACGGCCGACGACCTGTGGCGGATCTTCGTCGACGAGTACCTGCCGGCCCCCGAGGGCTCAGGGCTCGAGCCGTGGGGCCGGTTCGCGCTGCGCGGCACCCGGGTGACCTCGCCGGGCGACGGCTCGGGGGAGAAGCTGCGGGTCCACCTCGTCGACGAGGGCCAGGAGCACGAGATCACCACGCACGGCAACGGCCCGATCGACGCGTTCACCGCGGCGCTGGCCGAGCGCGGGATCGACGTCGCCGTCATGGACTACGCGGAGCACGCGCTCTCGGAGGGCGGCGACGCGGTGGCGGCCGCGTACATCGAGGCCGAGGTCGAGGGCCAGGTGCTCTGGGGTGTCGGCATCGACCCGTCCATCACGACGGCGTCGTTCAAGGCGATCGTCTCCGCCGTCAACCGCGCCGTGCGCTGACCCGTCCGTCCCGCCGAGCGCGGATCCCGGTGCCCGACGCGGTGCCGGGACCCGCGCTCGGCCGGCACGGCTCGCTCCCGCTCGGCGGGAACGGCGTGGCCGCGGGTGGATGTCGGTGGTGTGGGGGATGATGCTCTGGTGAGTCGGACGTACCGGGACGAGGCGGTGGTGCTGCGCACCCATGACCTCGGCGAGGCCGATCGCATCCTCACGCTCCTCACGCGGGAGCACGGGCAGGTCCGCGCCGTCGCGAAGGGCGTGCGCCGCACCCAGAGCCGGTTCGGGGCGCGGCTGGAACCGTTCGGCGTCATCGACGTGCAGATCCACCCCGGCCGCAGCCTCGACATCGTGACGCAGGTGGACACGCTGGCCCCGCACGGGCGCGAGCTCATGGCGGACTACTCGCTGTTCACCACGGCGACCGCCATCGTGGAGACCGCCGCCCGGCTGACGGAGGAGGAGCGCGAGGCCTCCCCCCAGCAGTACCTCCTGCTGACCGGGGCGCTGGCGGCGCTGGCCAGGCGGCGGCACGCCGCGACCCTCGTGCTCGACTCCTACATCCTGCGCGCGCTCGCCGTCGCGGGCTGGGCGCCGAGCTTCGCCGAGTGCGCGCAGTGCGGCAGCGACGGCCAGCTCCGCGCCTTCTCCGCCCCGATGGGCGGCGCCGTGTGCGGTGACTGCCGCCCGCCGGGCTCGGCCGCGCCGGCCCCGGAGACGTTCGAGCTGCTCGGGGCCCTGCTCTCGGGCGACTGGGACGTGGCCGACGCGAGCCACGAGCGCAGCCGCCGGGAGTCCTCGGGCCTCGTCGCCGTCTTCCTCCAGTGGCACCTCGAGCGCCAGCTCCGCTCGCTGCGCCACGTCGACCGCGGGCACGTCGCGTGAGGGGCCGCGTGTGAGAGGGCTGCGGCGCCGTCAGGACCTGACCTGGCAGCCGCACGAGCCCGTGCCGCCCCCGTCGCTGCCCGGTGGCGAGCGACCGCCGGCGATCCCGGCCGGAGCCGTCCCGCGGCACGTCGCGCTCGTCATGGACGGCAACGGCCGCTGGGCGAACGCGCGGGGTCTCCCGCGCACCGAGGGCCACGCCGCGGGGGAGGCCGTCCTGCTCGACGTCGTCGCCGGCGCGATCGAGCTCGGCGTCTCGCACGTGAGCGCCTACGCCTTCTCCACCGAGAACTGGAAGCGCAGCCCCGAGGAGGTGCGCTACCTCATGGGGTTCAACCGGGACGTGCTGCGCCGCCGCCGGGACATCATGAACGACTGGGGCGTGCGCGTGCGCTGGGCCGGGCGTCGGCCGCGGCTGTGGCGCAGCGTCATCAGCGAGCTCGAGGCGGCCGAGGAGCTGACGTCCGGCAACACGACGTGCACGCTCACGATGTGCGTCAACTACGGCGGACGAGCCGAGCTGGTCGACGCGATGCGCGGGATCGCGCGAGAGGTCGCCGCCGGACGTCTCGACCCGGACCACATCTCCGAGCGGACCGTCGCGCGCCACCTGGACGAGCCGGACATGCCGGACGTCGACCTGTTCATCCGGACCGGCGGCGAGCAGCGCGCGAGCAACTTCCTGCTCTGGCAGTCCGCGTACGCCGAGTTCGTGTTCCTCGCCAAGCCCTGGCCGGAGGTCGATCGCCGCGATCTGTGGCGCGCCGTCGAGCAGTACGCGGCCCGGGACCGCCGGTACGGGGGAGCGACCGACGCGGTCTCGTCCCCCGGGACGGCGCCGAACGGCTTCCCCAGCGCGTCGTCGGAACGTAGCGTTGAGCCATGAGCGCAGACGTGACCTTCGGTCTCGGCATGATCACCACGGACTCCACCGACCCGCTGCCGCTGGCGCGCTGGTGGACCGAGCTGCTCGGCGGTGAGGTGGTGGCCGAGAACGACGGCTGGTTCGTCATCGTCGCCAGCCCCGTCGCCACGCTGGCCTTCCAGAAGGTCGACGAGGTGACCCCGGGGAAGAACCGGATCCACCTCGACCTGGGCGTCGAGGGCGGGGGAGACGAGGGGCTCGAGGCCGCGGTCCGTCGCGTCGTGTCCTCCGGCGGCAGCCTCGTCGCCGAGCACGTCGAGAACGACTTCCGCTGGATCACGGTCGCCGACCCCGAGGGCAACCAGTTCTGCCTCGCGCCGGCCGCGCAGGACTAGCCGGAGCCGGCGTCCGCCCGGACGCCCGGACGACCTGACCGGTCAGCCGCGCGGGTCGTCCGGCCGCGGGCGACGCAGCCGGAGCACGACGAGGACGCCGACCGCGACCACGGCGAGGACGACGGCGGCGAGCCCCCACGGAGAGCCGGCGGCGGCCGAGACGATGGCGAGGAACGCGGCGAGCCCGATCGTCGCGTAGATGAACGCCCACGCGACGCAGCCGGGGACCATGAAGAGCGTGTAGCGCAGCCAGGGCATCCGGACCAGCCCGGCCGCGGCGTTGACGACCGTCTGCAGCCCGACGGTGAAGAACGAGAGCGTCACCGCCAGGGGACCCCACCGGTGCAGCAGCGCGATCGCCCGCACCACGCCGGGGCCCTCGGTGATCCGGCGGACGGCGGGGCGGGTGCGCGCACCGGCGGCGACCCCCCGGCCGAGCCAGTACGTCCCCTGCGCGCGGAGCAGGACGATGACGAAGAGCGCGACCACGGCGATGCCGAACGGGAAGTCGGCCATGCCGTACGCCGCGAGCACCGACTCCTCGGCGAGCACCACCGCCCCGGTCATCCGACCCAGCTCACACCCGGCCCACGGTTCACGCGTGGCTCACGCGCGCGCGGAGCACGCCGGGCAGAGCCCGAACAGCTCGACGGTGTGCTCGACGTCCGTGTACGCGTGCTGCGCGCCGAGCGCGTTGACCCAGCCCTCGACGGTGCGGGCGTCGAGCTCGACCGTCGCGCCGCAGGAGCGGCAGACGAGGTGGTGGTGGTGCACGCGCAGCTCGCACCGGCGGTAGCGCGTCTCGCCGTCGGGGCCGCGGATCGCGTCGATCTCGCCGGTCTCGGCCATCCCCGCGAGCGCGCGGTAGACGGTCGCCAGCCCGATGCGCTTGCCGGTCGAGCGCAGGAGCTCGTGGAGCTGCTGCGCTGAACGGAAGTCCTCGACCGACCCGAGCACCTCGGCGATGGCGCGTCGCTGCGTCGTCATGCGCTGGGGCTGGCCGACCGCGTGGCCGCTCAGGTCCGGCATGCCTCCCCCTGTTCTCCGTCGGCATCGTCGTGGTCCCGGAGGTGGACGTCGTCCACCTCCGAGGGTGGTGCCCCGTCGTCGCCCGGCGCGGTGAGCCGGGCGCGGCGGTGGTGCGCCACCGCGGACGCGATCGCGTAGAGCGCGATCGCGAGCACCACGATGAGGGCGCCCGGTGGCAGGTCGTAGGCGTAGGTGAGGCACAGTCCCGCGATGGAGACGACCACACCGATGCCGCTGGCCCATGCCATCGTACGGGAGAACGAGCGGGCGAACGCCTGGGCGGTGGCGACCGGGACGATCATGAGCGCCGAGACGAGCAGGAGGCCGACGACGCGCATCGCGACCGTCACGGTGACGGCGGCCAGCGCGGCGAGGAGCGACGTGAGGAGCTGGACCGGCAGACCCGAGGCGCGCGCGAAGTCCTCGTCGTTGCTCACGGCGAACAGCGGTCCGCGCAGCCCGATCCCCACGGCGAGCACGAGCAGCGCGAGGCCGGCGGTCCAGACCAGGTCGCCGGTCGAGACGGTCGCGATCGAGCCGAACAGGTAGCTCATGAGGTTGGAGCTCGTGCCCCCGGCGATCTGGATGAGCAGGACGCCGCCGGCGATGCCGCCGTAGAACAGGATGGCGAGGGCGACGTCCCCCGTGATGCGGCCCTTGGCGCGCACCCACTCGATCGCGACGGCGCCGAGCACGGCCGCCACCATGGCCCCGGGCAGGGCCAGCACGTCGCGGGGGGTCAGCCCGACGACCGCGCCGACGAGCCAGCCGGCCGCGACGCCCGTGAGGGCGATGTGGCCGATGCCGTCGCCGAGCAGCGCGAGCCGGCGCTGGACGAGGAACGTCCCGACCACCGGCGCGGCGGCGCCGACCAGGACGGCCGCGACGAGCGCCCGCTGCATGAGCTGGGACGTGAGGATCTCGACGATCATCTCCATCACTCCTCGCCCCCCATCGCGTCGGGCGCGACGTCCGAGAGGCCGATGACGGGCTCCGCGCGGTACGGCTCGGCGTGCGGGTGGGCGTGCTCGTGCACGTGCCCGGGCGCCCCGCCGTGACCCGGGTGGGCCGGCGGGAGCTGCCCGTCGTGGACGACGCGGCCGTGCCGCAGCACGACGGCGCGGTCGAGCAGGGGGGCGAACGCCTCGGTCTCGTGGAGCACGACGAGCACGGACGTGCCCGCGGCGCGCATCCGCCCGATCGTGGCGACGAACGCCTCGATCGTGGCGAGGTCGATCCCCGTGGTCGGCTCGTCCAGGACCAGCAGGTCCGGCCGGCGGACGAGCGCCCGGGCGATGAGCACCCGCTGGTGCTGCCCGCCGGAGAGCTCCTGGACCGGTCGGTCGGCCGCGTGGGCCAGGTCCATCGCGGCGAGGGCCTCCAGCGCCGCGTCGCGCGTCGCGCGACGCCAGCGCCCGCCGAACAGCCCGCGTCGCGCCCCGTCGGACAGCGCGCCGGCGCGGACGACCTCGAGCGCCGTCGTCGGCACGCCGGTCGCCGCCGCCTGGCGCTGCGGGACGTACCCGATCCGTGGCCACGGCGCGTCGCCCTGTCGATCGCCGAACAGCTCGACCCGCCCGCCGGCGAGCGGCACGATGCCGAGGCACGCCTTGACGAGGGTCGACTTGCCCGACCCGTTCGCGCCGAGCAGCGCGACGACCTCCCCGGCGCCGACCGTGAGGTCGACGCCGGAGAGGATCCGGCGACCCGAGAGCACGACGGAGACGTCGCGCGCGGCCAGCGCCGGCGTCGCGGACCCGGGGACAGCCGCTGAGGCGGACGTCGCGCGCGCCCCGGACGCGGCGGTCACGAGCACCCGAGGGCGTCGCGCAGGGTCGCGAGGTTGTCCTCGGCGAGGCCGACGAGGTCGGTGCCCGGCTCGGCGGCCGTCAGCTCGTCGAGGTGGTCGACCCGCAGGCCGAGGTCCTCCGCGAGGACGTCCGCCACCTTCGGGTTGGAGGTGCCGGGGAAGAACACGACCGTCGCCCCCTCGGCCACGGCGATCTTGCTCACCTCGGCGATGCGGGCGGGGGAGGGCTCGGTCTCCGAGTCGATGCCGCCGATCCCGATCTGCTCCAGCCCGTACGCGTTCGCGACGTAGCCGAACGACGGGTGCGTGATGAGGAACGCGGTGCTCGAGCAGCTCGCGAGCCCGTCGCGGTACGCGGTGTCCAGCTCGGCGAGCCGCGTGCTCACCGCCGCCGCGCTCGCCTCGTACTCGGCGGCGCCGTCCGGGTCGATCTCGGCCAGCGCCGCCCCGATCGCCTCGGCGACCTTCGGCAGCTCCGGGATCGCGAGCCACGTGTGCGTGTCGAAGTCGCCGTGGTCGTGCTCGTCGGGACCCGCGTCGCCGTCGTGCTCGTCCGCCTCGCCCTCGCCCTCGTGCTCGTCCTCGTCGTGCTCGTCGTCGTGTGCGACGGCCGGCAGCAGCGTCACGATGTCGGCGACGTCCACGACGACTCCGGGCGTGTTCTCCGCGAGAGCGTCGTCGACGGCGGCTGCGGCGCCCCGGGTGACGACGGCGAGGTCGGCCCGGCCGAGCTGGTCGACCTGGCGGGGGGAGAGCTCGAACGAGTGGATCTCCCCGCCCGGGGGCATGAGCTGGGTGACGTCGACGCGGTCCCCGCCGATCTCCTCGACCAGCCAGGTGAACGGGTAGAGCTCCGTCACCACGTTCACCGTCGCGTCACCGGAGCCGCCCGAGCCGCCCGAGCCGCACGCCGTGAGCGTGCCGGCGGCGACGGTGGTGGCGATCGCGACTGCCGCGAGGCGGCGGAGGGGGCGGTGGGAGGACGAGCGGGGCGGAGCAGACATGATAACGATTCTCAGGACTGTCGAGAACCCTTGTCAAACCGAGGGCGCCCGACGTGCGCGGACTCACAGTGCGCGCGTCGCCCGCGGCGCTCACATCACGGCGGCGTCGGTGTCCGGCTCCCCGTCCTCGTTCATGTCGGCGGAGCGCGCGCGCCGGGCGTCCCAGCGCAGGAGCGCCGCACCCAGCACGGCCGAGACCAGGCTGCCGATCAGCACCGCGATCTTCGCCCCGGCCGTGTGCTCCCCGTCGGGGAAGGAGAGCTCGGCGATGAGCAGCGACACGGTGAAGCCGATGCCGCACAGGAGGCCGACCGGCAGGAGGTCGCGCAGGCCGACGGCGTCGGGCAGCCGCAGCCGGGTCAGCCGCGTCACGAGCCACGTCGTCCCGAGGACGCCGCTCACCTTGCCGAGGACGAGACCCGTCGCGACGCCCGCGACGACCGGCTGCGCGACGACGCCACCACCCTCGCCGGTCCCGACGACGCTCACCCCGGCGGCGAAGAAGGCGAACACCGGCAGGGCGAGCGCCGTCGACCACGGCCGGACCAGGTGCTCGTAGCGCAGCGTCCGCGGCTCCGTCTCGCCCGGCACGGAGCCGGCCGGCACGCACAGCCCGACGGCGACGGCCGCCACCGTCGCGTGGACGCCCGACGCGTGCAGCAGCGCCCAGGCCGCGACACCGAGCGGCGCGAGCAGCCACCAGCGCGCCCACGTCCGGCGCACGACGACGGCGAACGCCGCGACGCAGCCCGCCGCGCCGACCAGCGGGAGGAGCGCGACGTCCGAGCTGTAGAAGACCGCGATGACGACGATGGCGAGCAGGTCGTCGACGACGGCGAGCGTCAGCAGGAACAGCCGCAGCGCCCGGGGGAGACCGCGGCCGAACACGGCGAGGACGCCGAGGGCGAAGGCGATGTCGGTGGCCGTCGGGATCGCCCAGCCGTGCCGCGCGCCGGGATCGCCGAGCAGCGTCACCACGGCGACGAGGACGAGAGCCGGCACCACCATCCCGCCGACCGCCGCGAGCATCGGCACGGCGGCCGTCCGCGGGTGGCGCAGCGCCCCGGCCCGCAGCTCGTGCGACAGCTCGAGGCCGACGACGAGGAAGAAGATCGCGAGCAGCCCGTCGGACGCCCAGTGCGCCAGGGTGAGGTCGAGGTGGAGCGAGGCCGGGCCGAGCGTGAGGCCGGACAGGGTGGCGTAGCCGTCCCGCCACGGGGAGTTGGCCCAGGCGAGCGCGATCGCGGCGGCGGCGAGCAGCAGGATGCCGCTGGTCGTCTCGCGACGCAGCCAGGACACGCGCGCGGTGGAGGTGGGGGAGGAGCTCACGGGCTGGGCCTCTCGTCGTCGGACCGGCCGCGGGGATGCGGACGGGACGTCGACCAGGCTTCCCGACACACCGTCCCCCATCGTAGACGCCGGGGCCGTCCCGCCCGGTGTCGGGGTAGGTTGGGGGACCGCCCAGGCATGCCAGCGCTGGGCGTGAGAACTAGGAGCAAACGTGGCCGCAAGCCGTCTCGATTCCGTCATCGCCCTCGCCAAGCACCGGGGGTTCGTCTTCCAGTCGGGAGAGATCTACGGCGGTTCCCGCTCGGCCTGGGACTACGGGCCCCTCGGCGTGGAGCTCAAGGAGAACATCAAGCGGCAGTGGTGGCGCGCGATGGTGCAGCGCCGCGAGGACGTCGTGGGGCTCGACTCGGCCGTCATCCTGCCGCGTCAGGTGTGGGTGGCCTCGGGCCACGTCGGTGTCTTCACCGACCCGCTGACGGAGTGCCTGTCCTGCCACAAGCGGTTCCGCGAGGACCAGCTCATCGAGGAGTTCGAGCACAAGAAGGGCCGGGCGCCGCAGGGCGGGCTGGCCGAGGTGCCCTGCCCCGCGTGCGGCACCCGCGGCCAGTGGACCGAGCCGCGCGACTTCAACATGATGCTCAAGACCTACCTCGGCCCCGTCGAGGACGAGTCCGGCCTGCACTACCTGCGGCCCGAGACGGCCCAGGGCATCTTCGTGAACTTCGGCAACGTCTCGACCTCCGCCCGCCGGCGCCCGCCGTTCGGCATCGCGCAGATCGGCAAGTCGTTCCGCAACGAGATCACGCCCGGCAACTTCATCTTCCGCACGCGCGAGTTCGAGC